>WNFH01000840.1_pt1 | contig 20152 bp, 21 predicted proteins | sample 5400411 | NCBI WGS metagenome assembly WNFH01 (sample SAMN13153347, study PRJNA577476) | soil metagenome | isolation source: 200 cm saprolite under Douglas fir tree site 2 hole 3 | place: USA:California | collected 2015-04-18
CAGCGGCGCCCAGGTCTTGCCGTAATCCCCTGCAACGGGATGCACCTTCGCGTACTGCTCGACAAACGGGACCACTGGGTAAGCGCTCGACGTTGTCCAAGCCCCCACAGCCGGATCGAACCACGTTACAGCATCTCCCTGATGCCCGCCGAGCGTGATCGATGCTCGCGCTTTCAGCGAAAATGTCACGACCCGCGTGCCCGCACCCGCTTGGTATTTCAATTCATCCGCAAACGCCGGCACCAGCATCCTCCACGCGCTGTCGCCACCTTTCACGCTCGCTCCGGCATAGCCCACGTTCTTCACGTTCGGGTCCGATGTGCAGGTCACGTTTTTCTGCTGCTCGCGGTCCCACCATTCATTCGAAATCATTCCGTGCGTCGCCGGGAAGGCTCCCGTTGAAATCGTCGAATGCCCCACGCACGTCTCCGTCTCCGCATAGGGGTACGCAGCGTCGCGAAACCACGCGCCTTCCTCCACCAGCCGCTTCAGCCCGCCCGCCCACTGCCCGCGAAACTTGTCCACATAGTCCGCACGCATCTGATCCACCACCAGCATCACCACCAGCTTCGGCCGGGCCGGTGCGGCAGCTTGAGCCACCTCCTTGAACTGTGGTTGGCCCGCTCCCCTTGCAGCGGACGCTCTCGTGGCGGTCTGTGCCGCCATCGAGGCAGCAAAGCACAAACTTGCCAGCCCCATCGCCACGTTGTTCAGCTGATTCCGTTCGTTCCATCCCCAACGCATATCCACCTCATACCCGTTTCGTTTTGCCGCCGCAGTCTAGCATGTCAACGTCAGTCACTCATTCGAGAAAAGGAGGGTTGCCGGGGGCCTGACCGCCACGAGTCACAAGTCACGAATCACGAGTCACGGCCCCTATGCTAGGATTACCCGACCATGCGCATCGTTGAAAAGGCCCAATTAATGTCCGCCCCGGAGATCGACCGCACCCTCCAGCGCCTGGCCCATCAAATCGTGGAAAAAAGCGGAGGCACGAAGAGCCTTGCCCTGATTGGCATCGTCCGCCGCGGCGTGCCCCTGGCCCAGCGCATCGCCCAAGCGATGCGCGGGATCGACGGCGTCAACGTTCCCGTCGGCACCCTGGACATCACGCTCTACCGCGACGACCTTTCCAAGGTCGCGCCCCAGGCCGTCCTGCGCTCCTCGGACATTCCTTTCGGCGTTGACAGCATGGACCTTGTCCTGGTCGACGACGTTCTCTACACCGGCCGTACCATCCGCGCCGCCATGAACGGCCTTTTCGACCTTGGCCGTCCGAAGCGCGTTTCTCTCTGCGTGCTCATCGACCGCGGCCACCGCGAAATGCCCATTGAAGCTCAGTATGTCGGCCGCAACGTGCAGACCAGCGACACCGAAATCATCGAGGTGCGCCTCAGCGAAATCGACAAGGAAGAGCGCGTTGTCCTGGTTGACCGCCTGGAGTCCTAGTGTAGCGGCCGGACTTCAGTCCGGCGCTGCGAGCACCGTGCGCGACCCGAGCAGTTCATGAGAAAATGGAGCGCTCATTGAATTTCACCGAGTGACCATGTGACCTACCGCTTCCGCGACCTTCTGGCCCTCGAACCGCTCTCCGCGGACGAACTCGCTTTTCTTCTCGACCAGAGCAAGCCCTTCCAGGAAATCCAGCGCCACCCGCTCAAAAAACTCGCCACTCTCCGCGGCAAGACCGTGGCCCTCGCGTTTTTTGAGAACTCCACCCGCACGCGCATCAGCTTCGGCACCGCCGCCGCACGCCTCGGCGCGGACACCATGAACCTCCAGGCCGAATCCTCCAGCCTCAAAAAAGGTGAATCTCTCCTCGACACCGTGCACACGCTGGACGCCATGAAGCCCGATTGTCTGGTGATGCGCCATGCCTCTTCCGGCGCAACGGATTTTGTCGCTCGCCATCTGGACATTCCAGTGATCAACGCCGGCGACGGCACCCACGAACATCCGTCGCAGGGCTTGCTCGACGCGCTGACCATCCGCGACCGCAAAGGGTCGCTCGAAAGCCTGAACGTCACCATCCTTGGCGACATCTCCCGCAGCCGCGTGGCCCGTTCGAACGTTCATCTTCTTGGAAAATTCGGCTGTCGGTTCACCCTTTGCGGCCCGGCGATGTGGGTTCCGCGTGAACTCGAAAAAATCGGCCCGCCGGGCGCATCCATCCGCCGCGTCTTTCGAATCGAAGAAGCCCTCGAAGGCGCCGACGTCGTCCTCGTCCTCCGCGTCCAAACCGAGCGGCTTCACGAGCCGGCTCTATCGGCGGGGGACTACATCCTTCTTTATCAGCTCGGCGCCGAACGCCTTCGCCTCGCCAAGCCCGACGCAATTGTCCTGCATCCCGGCCCGATGAATCGCGGCATCGAGATTACGCCGGAAGTTGCCGACGGCGCGCAATCTTGCGTCCTCGAGCAAGTCACTAACGGACTCGCCGTGCGCATGGCGCTGCTCTTCCTGCTCATCGGCGGAGGGGCCGAAGAGCCCGCATCATCTGCGGAGTCATCCACGAAACAATCCAAGGAATCCACGCATGCTGCTCATTAGGAACGGCCGCGTCTTCGATCCGGCCACAAATACCGATGCCCTTCGCGATGTCCTTCTCGACGGCGAGATTATCGCGGAAGTCGCCGCGCCCGGAAAAACCTCTCGCGCCAAGGAAAAAAGCATCGAGACTTTCGACGCCGCCGGCTTGATCGTCGCTCCTGGATTCATTGACCTTCACGCGCATCTCCGCGAGCCGGGCCAGGAATCCTCCGAATCCATCGAAACCGGAACGCGCGCCGCAGCTCGCGGCGGCTTCACGGCCGTCTGCTGCATGCCCAACACCAAACCCGTCAACGACAATGCCAGCGTCACCCGCTTCATCCTCGATCGCGCCAAAGCCACCGCCAGCGTCCGCGTTTGGCCCATCGGCGCCGCCAGCCTCGCCAGCCAAGGTGAAGCCATCGCGGAAATCGCTGCTATGAAGCAAGCTGGCATCGTCGCCGTCAGCGACGATGGAAAACCAATCGCCACGGCAAAACTCGCCCGCCAGGTGATGGACTACTGCCGCTCGCTCGATCTCCCCGTTATCGAGCACGCCGAAGACGTGTCGCTCGCCTCCAGCGCCGTCATGCGCGAAGGTGTCACTTCCACGCGCCTCGGCCTTCCTGGAATGCCTGCCGCGGCCGAATCCGTTTGCGTCGCCCGTGACGTTCAGCTCGCCGAACTCACCGTCGCGCGCTTGCATATCGCGCATCTCTCGGCCAAAGCCTCGCTCGAACAAGTCCGCTGGGCCAAACAGCGCGGCTTACGCGTTACCTGCGAGGTCACGCCGCACCACTTCACGCTCATCGACGAGGACGTCCAGTACGATTCACGCTTCAAAATGAATCCGCCGCTCGCCGCGCGCGAAGACCGCGAAGCTCTACTCGCCGGTCTCACCGATGGCACCGTCGACGCCATCGCCACCGACCATGCCCCGCACGAGCCCGCGCTCAAGGACGTCGAGTTCGACCGCGCTCCCTTCGGAATCCTCGGCTTCGAGACCGCGCTCGCGCTCTCGCTCGAGCAACTCGTCCACTCCAGTCGTCTCTCGCTCATGCGTCTGGTCGAACTTTTCACCACCGGCCCGGCGCGGGTCCTCGGCCTCGAACGCAAAATCGCCCCCGGCCAGCCTGCCGATCTCACCATTTTTTCAACGGATCACAAGTGGACGTACGACGTGAAGCAATCAGCCAGCAAATCCCGCAACTCGCCCTTCGACTCGCGTACCTTCAAAGGCGCACCAGTGGCCACCATCGTCGCCGGCCAAATCGTTTACAGAAGATAGGAGAGGCGTGTCTTTTCCTCCTGACGCCTGCTATCTAGAAAGACGCCGGCGTCTGATTAGCGAGTCAGTCGGGAGTTTCAAGGAATTCCGCGTGGTACTGGGCAACCTCAAGGGATGCCATGACCTGTAGTGCGTACAAATTGGGTTTTGTCAGTGGATCTCAAGAATTCTCTTACATTCACTATCGACATATGCAGATTCGCCCGACACGTCGCTTCTCACCTTCTGCACGGTACATCCCAATTTGACGAGTGCGCTGGGGTAAGGATGCTTCATTATTTTGGCAAGCGCAGGAGAAAACTCAAGCACTTCGATGATCTGTGGTCTCCCCGTACGGCGAATCTTGATTACCCACTCCGTCGAAGTGTCAACGATGGCGTATCGAGTCTCATATCTGGTCCTGACGTGGCGTAAGCCCGGTTCGTCGAGGATCGTTTTAAGCTTCCCGAACTCGTCTTGGGTCAGCGTCTTCTTATAGCGATCTTCCCCATCGGGGTTCGCGTGCCTCGAAGACTGACATTCCGCAGTCCCGTCGGAGAATACACGCAAATAAATATAAGTGTCCTCGCTTTGCATGGTCGAATGGGTTGCGGTTACTTCGAGGAGCACGTCTGCAGATGGACTAGAGTTGGGTGACGGGCGCGGATTGCTGATATGCGGAAACAAGCTCTCCACTGTAATTAGTGCAAGAAGCCCCGCTCCAAGGAACATCGGCAGGAGCGAGACTAAGGCATTCCTTGTGTAATTGAAAGCGATCAATTTCACCTCCCCCGGGGCCCTTGCATAATGAGATGCGGATTATGTCTGATTAGTCGCTAACTGGAAACTTGGCGTCGGACAACACGTCGCAAACGGATTTCGGAAAATCTGCTTACCGCCAGCAATCATCTTTCATAAGATGACTTCTGGTGTTTCTAGCTCTTGGTGAGTGCCACCCAGGCCGCCAGTGCCGCGAGTTTCTCTTCCGCGCGCCAAGAACCCTCATGGGAGTCGCCGAGCCCCGCGATTGTGCTCTTGGCCTTGGCCTCCGTCGTGCCCAGCATGACTCCAGCTTTCGCGTAAGCGCCCTTCTCCGAAAATACCGTACAAGAAATGCCCTGCGCACGAAACGTATCTTCCAGAACCGTTCGAAACAATTGCCCTTCCAGGGCGTGCGCGCGAATGTGTTCGTTATGCAAGGAGGCAGGGTCCACAACGCTGCCCACGACGAGCGCAGCGCCGCGCACCTCGTAGCCAGCTGCGCTTGCTTGCTTCAGAAGGTCTGCGACCGATCGCTCTGCTGCGCCGCTGACGACCCTACGCAATTCCTGCACGCTGGCTTTCCCTTCCTTCTCTGGAAGCTCAAGAGCGGGATGGTAGGGCTGCTTCGAATGGGGGACTTGGGGGTCGGAGAGAAGGACAGCTTCGCATCTCACCAGCTTAGGCGAATTGGATGGACCGGCCAACAACGCGGCCATCGCCCAGCCCGACTTTACGCGAAACCCGAGGCCCGCGGGCATCGGCTTGACGTCGCGCGCCAAAACTTCCTCCGCATAGCAAGACTCTCAACAGGAAGGGAACCTGCGCCAAAGCGGCACGAGTCGCGCTTTTCAGTGCGTCGCGGGCTCGGCGGCGGGATGCATGCCATGCTGCGGCACTTCGTGGATGCCGCGCGCGGGCGGCTCAATCCGCTGGCGATAGAAATGGTCGAGCGGCAAGCGGCCTTTCCCGACCGGATACGCCTTCTCGATCGCCTTCGTCGCGTACGCTTTCGCGAGCGTGGCCGCTTCCAATAACCCCCGTCCCACGGCGAGATGCGCCGCGAGCGCCGAAGCAAACGTGCAGCCCGTTCCATGCAGCTGCTCTTCGTTTACGCGCTCGCCCGGCAGCGCCACCATCTCCGTCCCATCGAAGAGCACGTCCATCGGGCGTCCCATGTGCCCGCCTTTGACGATTACCGCGCGCGCGCCCATCTCCACAATTTTCCGAGCCGCGGCTTCCATATCTGCCAGGTCTTTGATCGTCATCCCCGTTAAGATCTCCGCCTCCAACACATTGGGCGTGATCACGCTCGCGCGCTTCAGCAGCTCCGTCGCCACAAACTTCACCCCTCCCGCATCGAGCAATTCCCGCCCCGTCGACGATTTCATCACCGGGTCAAGCACCACGTGCGCGAACGTGCGCGCATCCAGAAATTCCGCCACGGTTACCGCATTTCCGCGGTTGCCCAGCATCCCGATCTTCACCGCTGCGATGTTGCAATCATTGGCCAGCACCTCGAGCTGCGCGCGCAGCGTCGCGCTCGGCGTATTCTGCACGTCCTCCACGCCCTGCGTGTTCTGCACCGTCAGCGACGTGATTGCCGCCACTCCGTAACACCCGTGCGCCGCAAACGTTTTCAGGTCCGCCGCCGTTCCCGCCCCGCAAGAAGGATCGAATCCCGCAATCGTCAGCAGAATCGGCGGTGTTATATTGTTGTGATTAGACATTTTTTCTTGCTTCTTGCCTCTTCATCTTGTGGTTTCCTCTCTTGCTTCCTCTTTCTCATCTCTTCGGCTGGTGTAGACCGAATTCTTGTCCTGCCGTGCAACCCAAAGAGAAAATTGCCGGTCGCGTCCCATCGCTCGCGGGAGTTTCTCCCTCCAACGACGCTCGGAACGGACCGGCACTTGCGAATGTACGCGCGCGCGCGCGCGCACGCAACAAGAATTTGTTGTGAATTAAAGGAGGTGGCCGAGCTTCACGGGAACAAGCCGCGCACGAGCGTAGCTTCCGCGACGCGCCCGACGGCCAGAATCATGGCCCCCGCGCGCGGCGGCACGTGGTGCTTGCGCATCGTCTCCAGCATCTCGTGGAACGCGCGCACTATGGTTTTCTGCAGCCGCGTGTTTACTTCTTCCAGGTCCCAGATCACGCCCTGTAGATTCTGCACCCATTCGAAATAGCTCACTGTCACGCCACCGGCATTCGTGAGAACGTCCGGCAACACGGTAATCCCGCGGCGTGCCAGGATTTCATCGGCGTGAGGCGTGGTTGGGCCGTTGGCTGCTTCGGCGACGATGCGCGCCTTGACGGCTTCGGCGTTGTGCAGCGTAATCACGTTTTCGAGCGCCGCCGGCACCAGGATGTCGCACTTCATCGTCAGCAGCTCATCGTTGGTGATTCGCGAAGCGCCCGGCATTCCCACCACCGTTCCGGAGCGTTCCTTGTAGCGAATGGCCTTGATGGGATCGATGCCCCGCGAATTCGTCACCCCGCCTCGCGTATCGCTCAGCGCGATGATTTTCGCTTTCTTCTCCGCGAACAAGCGCGCAGCCGTGGCTCCGGAGTTCCCGAATCCCTGAATGGCCACGGTCGCGCCACGCAGCGACATCTTTTTCACCTTGCAAGCCTCTTCGACCACGTGGACAAGCCCGCGCGCGGTCGCCTCGTCGCGTCCCGCCGAGCCTCCGATCGAGAGAGGCTTTCCGGTAGCCGCGCCGTGGGCAGCGCGCCCCACGGTCATGGCGTACGTGTCCATGATCCATGCCATCGTCTGCGCATCCGTGTACATGTCCGGCGCGGGAATGTCCTGATCCGGCCCGATAATCGGCAGAATCTCGCTGGTGAACCGCCGCGTCATGCGTTCCAGCTCGCTCCTGGACATGCGCTTCGGGTCGCAGATAACTCCGCCCTTCGCTCCACCCAGCGGCAGGTTCACCGCCGCGGTCTTCCACGTCATCCAAACCGCCAGCGCCTTAATTTCATCCAGCGTGACGTTGGGGTGATACCGGATCCCGCCTTTTCCCGGTCCGCGCGCCACGTTGTGCTGCACGCGATATCCGGTGAGCACTTTCACTTGCCCGTTATCCATCTTCGTCGGGATGGAGACTTCCAATATGCGCTTCGGCGTGCGCAGGATCTGCCGCAGTCCGGGATCCAGCTTCAAAAACTCCGCCGCCATGTCGAACTGAATCTGCGCGATGCGGAAAGGATTCAAGTCCTCGCGCGGGGCGATTCGCGGCACCATCGGCGGCATGCCTATCTGTCGTGTCGGGGCTGTGGGCTTTACTACCGTGGCCATCGGCTTCGGACCTTTCCTCTACGCGGTTGTCTCAACTGCCTTCTCGGGAAGTCTTTTCCAACTCTTGTCCACAAAAACGGCTAGGCATTCGCCGCAAACTTCTTCGTGCTGTCTGTGTACTTGTCACGGCAGGCGATCGAGCAAAAATGCAGGAGTTCGCCACCCTCGCGCAACGGGATGGACAGCTCCTCAGCGACGTGTACGCCGCAGACCGGGTCGCGCACCAGCCGCCGCGCGCTGATTCCACTCTCCGGATCGCTAGCCGCCCTGGGCCTTTGTGGCGCGCTAGATACAGCCCCTCCTCCCAACATCCAGGCGAAGACGCGGCGCAAAAGCGCCAAGCCCCATGACAGAAGGAGCACCCAGATCAGAAAACGTAGAATTCCGGAAAGAAAACCCATCGGCTCGTTTCGCGCTCCATAATCCAATAACCTTAATGCCTGCAACGTGGCAGTGTGGGGAGTGTATGCAAGGGGAAAAGGGTGAGTCAAACGAAAAGGCGCAAATTCAACAAGTTGCGCAGCGTTTCAGGATCCGGCGGGGGAGAACAAAGGGCTTATCTCTGTGTTATCCTATTTATTTTCAATATCTTACAATATGGCGAGCCCTTTCTCAACTAATTTGCTCTTGTCGAACAGGCGCGCTTGATTGAGTCGTGCACAGCCTGCAAGACCTCCCCAAGCCACAATGCCGGAATGTCTTCACTTGCCCCGACCGTTCGCGGCACCTTGACGAAAAAGTAGCGCAAGGACCCTTTGCAGTTTAAACTCCCACCGCGTGCTTCGAAGCCAGCGCATCGAATTTTGCCTCTCCGGAGCCGCGTCATCAATAAGGGAGGGTGACATGTCGCAACAAAGTCCCGCGCGGGCCTTTCGAGTCGGCATCGCAGGTCCCGTCGGTTCGGGTAAGACCGCCCTTGTGGATCGGTTGAGCCGGCGGCTTTGGCCTGCGTATAACCTGGCGGTCGTCACCAACGATATCTACACCAAGGAGGATGCCGAATTCCTCCTTCGGCAAGGGGTCCTCCCGGCTGAGCGGGTACGTGGCGTTGAGACCGGCGCATGTCCGCACTCGGCTATCCGCGAAGATGCTTCCATGAACCTGCAGGCCATCGCGGAACTGGAAGATAGTTTGCCGGGCCTGGAATTGATCTTTGTCGAAAGCGGCGGCGACAATCTCGCAGCGGCGTTCAGTCCGGAATTGGTGGACGTTTGGATCTACGTTATTGATGTGGCGGAAGGGGACAAAATCCCGCGCAAGGGCGGCCCGGGAATCACGCGATCCGATCTCTTGGTGATCAACAAAATTGATCTGGCTCCTTACGTCGGCGCCTCTTTGGAAGTGATGGATCGCGACTCGCGCAAGATGAGAGGCGCGCGGCCTTTCCTGTTCACCAATCTCAGAGAGGACGTGGGTCTTGACCGCGTCCTCGAGTGGCTTGAAGAAAAATTGAAGGCGCCCGAAGGTTCACGGCGCGCGCTCGTTGATGCTCATGCGCCCTATAGCGGCAGCGGGCACTCTCATGAACACGGTCACGAGCATGGCCACGAGCACGGTCACCATCATGAAGAGCAAGGCCGTCATGGATTCAGATGAGCATCTCCAGGAACCCGGTGAAGCCCTTGCCGAACTGCGGCTCCTGCACTTGGCAGACAGCGCCCTGCCGATTGGCGCACTTGCGCATTCTTTTGGCTTGGAATTTCTCGTCTCCGCGGGCTTGCTAAAGGTTCTCGATCTGCCTGAATTTCTCCGCGGATTTCTCGAAGAAGCGGGAATAGTGGAAGCCGTCTTCTGCCGGGAAGCGTTCCGGTTAGCGAGATTGGACCCTGGCCATCTTTGTGCCGATCGGTGGTTGGAAATCAACGATCGCTTGAGCGCGCTGAAGCCCGCGAGAGAGAGCCGCCAGGGAAGTGCTTCGCTGGGGCGAAACTTCTTAGGCACTGTAGCTGGCCTTGGCGACTTTGCGCTCCTGCGGGAAGCACTGCAAGCTTCGAAGCAAGCGGGAAGCTCGATTCACCACAGCCCGGCGTTTGGCCTGACGAGCGGCGTCGTGGGGCTCCAGGAAAGTCGCTCGGTTCTCGCCTATCTGCATCAAACTGCCGCCAGCCTCGTTTCTGCGTGCCAGCGTCTCTTACCCCTGGGCCAAAACGGGGCCGCGAGAATCCTGTGGAATCTCAAGCCCGTGATCGCGGACACCGCCAGACGCAGCGCAGCATGCGCGCTCGACGACGCCAGTTGTTTCATGCCCCTTCTCGATTGGGCCGCCATGGAGCATCCGGGTCTTGAAACTCGGCTGTTCATCAGTTGAGGCAGGCGAATGAAAACGATTCCTGAACTGGCACAAGCCGAGACCGACGCGCAGCCGGCACGGGCCGTCCAGAGCCCCGTGCTCGCTTGCCTCTGTCTGGATTTTGAGCGCGACCCACTGACAAGACAAACCGTGCTCGCCGCGAGCCATCAAGAAGCGCCGCTGCGAGTGCTGCGCGCGTTCACGCTGGAAGATGGTACGGCGCTGGTCCATCTTCACAATGTATCCGGCGGCCTGCTCGGCGGGGATCGGCTTGCTCTTCGCGTCCGGCTTGACGCCGGTTCGAACGCGCAGCTAACCACGACCGGCGCGACGCGCCTCTATCGGCCGCGCCAGGAAGCACCGGTCACGTTCCAGGCAAATGAGATCACGGTTGGTGAAGACGCTCTCCTCGAATACCTGCCGGATCAGCTGATTCCGTTCGCAGGCGCCCGGTTCTCCCAGCGGACCTCGATTCGCTTGGCTCGGGGTGCTGGATTGTTCTGGTGGGAGGTTCTCGCGCCCGGGCGGGAAGCTCGCGGTGAAATTTTCGAATACGCATCCGTAGAGTTGAAAACGGATTTGATCGCGCTCGGAAAGCCCATCGTGGCTGAACGCGTTCGTCTCGAACCGGGGAATTTCGTTCTCTCTTCCTTGTCCCGGTTGGGGCCCTGCCGCACTTGGGCGACCTTTTATGTTTGCCGCGTCGGTCTCGAAACGCGCGCGTGGCTTGCGCTCGAGCAGGAACTACGCAAACTTGCCCAAGAATGGACCGTGCCAGGTGAAACGTTCTGCGGAATCAGCACGCTGGCGGCGCACGGCTTGGTTGTTCGCTGCGCCGCGAGCCACGGGCGCCATGTTCTTCCGGGGCTGCGCGCACTGTGGCGCGCTGCGAAATTGCGCTTGTATGGCCGTGAAGCTGTGCCGCCCCGAAAAGTGTATTGAAGTCTTTCCCGGCACGGCCCCATCGGGTCCCGCAGATTCATAATGAGGAGATTGTTGTGCATTTGACGCCGCGCGAGCAGGAAAAACTGATGATCGCCTTCGCCGCGGACTTGGCCCGCCGGCGGCAGGCCCGCGGTCTGAAGCTGAACTACGTGGAAGCAGTCGCGATTCTCTCCGCGGAAGTGCTGGAAGCCGCTCGCGATGGAAAAAGTGCCGTCGAAATCATGAGCTTTGGCACGAAGATCCTCACGCGCGGCGACGTGATGGAAGGTGTCGCCGAAATGATTCACGAGGTGCAGGTGGAGGCCACTTTTCCGGACGGAACGAAGCTGGTGACGATTCACGACCCGATCAAATAGCCGGATCAAATAGTTTGTTCCAAGGCGAAGTCAGAATTTGCATAGAGGACGAAAGTAGAGGGGAACATGAAGCCGGGTGAATATTTCTTGGATGAAGCCTCAGGGCCTGTTCGGGCTAACGCGGGCCGCCCGACGCTGCGCCTGCTCGTGAAGAGCACCGGGGATCGCCCAATCCAGGTGGGCAGCCATTTCCATTTCTTCGAGACGAACCGCGCGCTCGAATTTGATCGCGAAGCGGCGTATGGAATGCGTTTGAATATTCCGGCGGGAACTGCCGTTCGCTTCGAGCCCGGGGAAGAAAAGGAAGTGGAACTCACCGCGTTTGGGGGCCGGCGAGTTATTCATGGATTCAACGCTTTGGTGGAAGGCGAGCTTGCCGCTCCCGGCGCACAGGGGCGCGCGCTCCGTCGAGCCCGGGAGGCGGGATTTCGCTCCAGCGGAAGGGAGCAAAAACGTTGAGTCTCAACATTCCTCGCCGCACGTATGCCGATCTTTATGGTCCAACAAAGGGCGACCGGATTCGGCTCGCGGATACCGATCTGGTCATCGAGATAGAGAAAGACTTCACACATTACGGCGATGAAATCACTTTCGGCGGCGGAAAAGTGATCCGCGACGGCATGGGCCAGAGTAGCAGCGCAACGAGGGAAGGCCACAACGGCGCGCTGGATGTAGTCATTACAAACGCCGTGATTCTCGATCACTGGGGGATCGTCAAGGCGGATATCGGCATTAAGAACGGGCGCATCGTCAAAGCCGGCAAAGCCGGGAATCCCGATACCATGGACGGGGTGGACCCGGAACTCGTCGTCGGCGCGGCAACGGAAGTGATTGCCGGAGAAAACCTGATCGTGACTCCAGGCGGAGTGGACAGCCATATCCACTTCATCTCACCGCAACAAGTGTATGAAGCCATCTCCAGCGGCATCACGACGATGATCGGCGGAGGAACAGGTCCCGCCACAGGCACCGCTGCCACGACGTGCACGCCCGGTTCCTGGAATTTGGCGCGCATGCTGCAAGCTGCCGAAGCTTGGCCCATGAACTTCGGCTTCCTTGGTAAAGGGAATGCTTCCACGGCTGCCCCGCTGGCTGAACAAGTTGAGGCCGGCGCCTGCGGCCTGAAGTTGCACGAAGATTGGGGAACTACGCCCGCCGCGATTGACGCTTGTCTGAAAGTTGCCGACGAGTTTGACGTCCAGGTGGCCATTCACACCGACACGATCAACGAAGCGGGTTTCCTCGAAGCGACCGTCGCGGCCATCGGCGGCCGCGCCATTCACACCTACCACACCGAGGGAGCCGGTGGAGGCCACGCCCCGGATATTATTGCCATCGCTTCTTTTCCAAATATCCTGCCTTCTTCCACCAATCCGACGCGGCCCTTCACGGTCAACACCATTGCCGAGCATCTCGACATGCTCATGGTGTGCCACCACCTGAATCCTCAAGTTCCGGAAGATGTGGCCTTCGCCGAGAGCCGCATCCGTCCGGAGACCATCGCCGCGGAAGATATCTTGCACGACTTGGGCGTACTCAGCATGTTGTCCAGCGATTCCCAGGCGATGGGGCGGATCGGTGAAGTCATCATCCGCACGTGGCAAACGGCGCACAAGATGAAGTCCCAGCGAGGGCCGCTGCCTGAAGATTCCAGCCGCAATGACAATCGCCGTGCGAAGCGATACGTCGCCAAGTACACCATCAATCCAGCTGTCACCCACGGCATGGCCTCGGAGATCGGCTCGATCGAGCCGGGAAAACTGGCCGACCTGGTCTTGTGGAAGCCGGCGTTTTTCGGAGTGAAGCCCGAAATGGTGGTGAAAGGCGGCTTTATCGCCTGGAGCGCGATGGGTGATCCCAATGCATCTATCCCGACACCGCAGCCGGTGCTGTATCGGCCAATGTTTGGCAGTTTCGGCGCGGCCACGGCCGCGACCGGCATCACTTTTGTTTCCCAGGTTTCTCTCTCCGCAGGCTTGCCTCAACGGTTGGGACTGAAAAAGATGATCGCGTCGGTGCGCAACTGCCGGCATATCGGAAAAAAAGATATGGTGCACAACAGCGCTACGCCCGGGATTGCGGTGGACCCGGAAACATACGAGGTGCGCGTTGATGGAGAACTGATCACCTGCGAACCCGCTCGCGTTCTTCCCCTCGCACAGCGGTTTTTTCTGTTTTGATCAGGCCGCCGGAATCCGCTCGATGCCCATGTATGGGCGCAGGACCTCGGGAATCACAATCGAGCCATCCGCCTGCTGATAGTTTTCGATAATCGCAATCCACGTCCGCCCCACCGCGAGTCCCGAGCCATTCAGTGTGTGCACAAAATCGCTTTTGCCGCCGCCCTTGGGCTTGAAGCGAATCCCCGCGCGCCGCGCCTGGAACGCTTCGCAATTCGAGCACGAAGAGATTTCCCGGAATTCGTTGCCCGACGGCAGCCACACCTCGATATCGTAGGTTTTCGCCGACGCGAACCCCATGTCACCCGTGCAGAGCAGCACCGTGCGATAGTGCAGCCCAAGCTTCTGGAGAATCGCCTCGGCATTCCTTACCAGCGCTTCGTGCTCCTCATAGCTTTTCTCCGGGTGCGTGAACTTGAACAGCTCCACCTTCTGAAACTGGTGCTGCCGCAGAATTCCGCGCGTGTCTTTCCCCGCCGCGCCGGCCTCCGAACGAAAACAAGCGGTCCACGCCGTGACGTTTATCGGCAACTTTTCTTCGGGAATCGTCTCGTCGCGGTGGAGATTGTGCAGTTCAACTTCGCTCGTCGGCGTCAGCCAATAGTCCGTGCCCTCCACCTTGAAGAGGTCCGCGGCGAACTTTGGCAACTGCCCCGCGCCCATCAGCGAAGCAGTATTCACCAGAAAAGGCGGGAGAATCTCTGTGTAGCCGTGCTCGCGCGTGTGGACATCCAGGAAAAAATTCGCCAGCGCTCGCTCCAGCCTCGCTCCCCAACTTTTGTAAACCGCGAACCGCGCCCCGGTAATTTTCGTCGCCGCGGGCAAATCCAGGATTCCGGCCCGCTCGCCCACTTCCCAGTGTGGCTTCGGCTGAAAATCAAATTTCGGCGGCGCGCCCCACCGCGATACTTCAACATTCTCCGCAGCGCTGTGTCCCACCGGCACGCTCGCATGCGGCACGTTCGGAATCGTCAGCAGCAACTCCCGCTGCGTGGCGTCCAGTTGTGCGATGCGCTCGTCCGCCTGCTTAATGCGCTCGGAAACTTGCTTCATCTCGGCAATTAGCGCGTCGCCGTTTTGCTTTTCCTTCTTCAGCCGCGCAATCTCGTCGCTCGCCTTGTTCCGTTGCGCCTTCAGTTGCTCGGTAGCAGTGATGAGCTCGCGCCTCTGGTGGTCCAGGACGCGGAAGGCGTCGAGGTGAAGGGCGGTCCCGCGCTTCTTTGCCATCTCGGCGAATACGTCCAGGTGGTCCCGGAAGTAGTTGAGATCATGCATGGTCCGCACAGGATAGCAGATTCATCCCGCGCTTTTAGTGATTCGCGGCTCGGCCGCACGCATCGGCGCGTTCGAGCAGCAGCTTCCGTTCGCGTGCATTGCGCGCGAGGGTTGCGGCGCGCTCGAACTCCCCCTGCGCGTCTGTGAAGCGGCCGAGCTTGAAAAGAAAGTCGCCACGGACGCTGGGCAAAAGGTGGTAGGCCTTGAGAGACGGCTCCGAGGCGAGCGTGTCGATGAGCTCGAGCCCCGCTGCCGGACCGAAGGCCATGGCGAGCGCGACCGCACGATTCAGCTCCACAATAGGCGAGGGCATGAGCTGGGCGAGAGCGTCGTAGAGCGCGGCGATGCCTTTCCAATCCGTATCCGCTGCAGTACGCGCGCGAGCGTGACATGCGGCGATGGCGGCCTGGAGCGCATAAGGGCCGCGGGCACCTCCAAGTTCTTCGGCGCGCTGAAGGGCGGCGAGACCCCGATGAATGAGGAGTTGATCCCAGCGTGCGCGGTTTTGATCCAAGAGCAGGATGGGCTCCCCCGACGGGCCAATTCGCGCGCCTGAGCGCGACGCCTGAATCTCCATGAGTGCGACGAGACCGTGGACCTCCGGCTCGTTCGGAACGAGCCCGGCCAGGATACGCCCGAGACGCAGCGCATCTTCGCAGAGGGCAGGGCGCATCCAGTCCTCGCCGGCGGTGGCCGAGTAGCCTTCGTTGAAAACGAGGTAGATCACCGCCAGCACGGACGACAAACGGGCGGCAAGATCGGCCTTGCGGGGGATCTCGAAAGGGACGCGCGCTTCCGCAAGCGCGCGCTTGGCGCGAACGATACGCTGGGCGACGGTGGGCTCTGGAACGAGGAACGCGCGCGCGATTTCGTCGGTGGTCAGGCCGCCGAGCAAGCGCAGGGTGAGCGCAACGCGCGCCTCGGTCGAGAGAACCGGATGGCAGGATATGAACACGAGGCGCAGGAGGTCGTCGCCGATGTCATCGTCGAGCGCGGCGTCGAAATCCGGCACAGCCATCTCCTGCTGGGCTTGGAGCTCCCGACCAAGCTCCTCGTGCTTGCGCTCGAGCCGCTTGTTCCGGCGGAACATGTCGATCGCACGGTGCTTCGCGGTGGCCATAAGCCAAGCGCCCGGATTGTCCGGGATGCCCGATTCCGGCCATTGCTCGAGCGCGGCGACGAGGGCGTCCTGCGCGAGCTCTTCGGCAAGACCGACATCGCGTACGATCCGCGCGAGACCGGCGATGATCCTGGCCGACTCAATCCTCCAGACCGCATCGATGGCGCGATGTGTATGGGTAGCCGTCATGGCTACCCATCACAACATCTTCAATTCGCCAACGCAAGCCGGGCGCGCCGCGACTCCTCCGTCGCAGCAATCGGCGTGCGGCGGCGTTCCTATGCTTTGGATTTGAAGTCTTCTGGCCCGACCATCTGGCGTACCTCGGTCTCGCCCTCCCAGCCCGGCCAGTGTTTCTTGTGAAGTTCCATGAAACGCACCGCTCCCTCGACCGCCTCTTGCTTCGATTTCAACTCAAACTGCGCGTACCCGCCGACAACCTCCTTGGCCTCAGTGAAAGGCCCGTCGGTCACGGTGATCTGGCCACCGGAAAGCCGGACTCGCGCTCCTGCTGCAGTTGGGCCGAGCGCCCCGTTCCCGAGCATCGTGCCGGCTTTGACCGCCTCTTCGCCGAGCTTCGCTATGGCATCCATGAGCTGCTTGGGCGGAGGGCCCTGGTTCTCGACGTGCTTGACTATCATCATGAATCGCATCGTTACACCTCTCCTGTGTCTTTGTTTTCCGGTTCAGAGCTGGGTTTCCTGGCGGTTTCGACCGGGAGTGCAACCCTGGCTCTACTCTAACGTCGAACGTGGGGCCGCGAAATCGACCGCGCCCGGACGAAAACTTCGCGGATATGAGTTCGGCCGCGTCACACGCACACCGACTAAGATTTGGCGGCTGCCTGGGCGCAGGTGTTCGCTTCGTATATTTGGCGAAGCTCACACTCACCATTACCGGCTACCTGGAGGAAATCCTTGGCCAATTTGATGGCTTCTTCCTTGGAGCTTGCCTGGAGGATAGCGAAGCCGCCGATTACTTCCTTGGATTCGGTGAACGGCCCGTCGGTCACCGTATGATTTCCGTTGGAAAAGCGAACGCGCGTGCCCAGTGCGCTGGGCAGGCAGCCTTCGGTCCCGAGCAACCAGCCGGCTTTTATGCCTTCTTCGATCAGCTTTCCCATCTTATCCATTTCCTCTGATGAAGGAGGAACGCCCCTTTCCACGGTCTTATAGATGCTTAGGAATTTCATGATCATCTCTCCTTGTATTCGTATTGTTTAGTTCGGCGTTCGATTGCCGTTGATTGAACGGGCGTCAATTCCCGCTCTATTGTACGGCGAATGACACGCTGCGAAATCGACACGGCCAAGACATTATTTTTTCCAACAGCCTTCGGCGTCATGATCCTTTGTTCTGGTTAAGCTGCTCGCGCAGCGCGGGCTCCCTGCGTCCGGCCTTCTGGACCTCGGGAGGGAAATCCTCGAACTCTTGCACCTGGCGAACTTCGATCACTTCGTTGTCCGAAGCGGGGCAGCGCGTGGCCCATTCGATCGCCTCTTCCCGCGACTTCACCTGAATCATCCAGTAGCCGCCGAGTACCTCCTTCGCCTCAGCGAAGGGCCCGTCGGTCACCTTGGGCTTCCCGCCGGAGAACGAGACGCGCGCGCCCATCGAGGGCGGATGGAGGCCATCTAGCGCGAGCAGCACGCCGGCCTTCTGCAGGGATTCGGTGTACTTCATCATCGCGGCAACGGCTTTGGCGTCCGGCATGGCGCCCGGCTCGGCCTTCTCGTACCCCTTCGGGATCATCAGCATCATAAATCGCATCGTCGTCTCTCCTTGTCGTTTCTGGCTCGGAGCTGGGTTTCCGGATGGTCCCGACTGGCTGAAATCCCGGCTCTACTTACACGTCGTACGAGGGGCGGCGAGATCGACAGGAACGGCAGCTTTTTCTTGGAAGTACTCCAAGTGTCGGCAGGCTTTGACTTTATCCGTGAAAGCATCCTGCACCTTATGCCGCCCTGGCGATGACGTGGAACAGCGGCCAGAATGGTACCAACATCTGGAGGGGGCACGGAGAAAACCCCTGGTGATCGAAGGCATGGGCCTGCAGAGCTTGCCAGGCCCCCGGGACGAAAGAGGGCAGCAGCTCCAGCGTCTCCCGCGCGGCAGCGCCGAGGAGGTTGGTCAACTGGTCTGTGGGTCCATCCAACTTCCCGAACAGAATAACAAACCCGAGCCCGACGACGGCCGCGCCCGCGATTGATTTAAGATTCCGAGAAGATGTGTTCTGCCTTGCCATATCCGCCTCCTGAAGGGCGCTTTCCTAGCTCTACTTGTGCGTCGAACGAGGGGCAGCGAGATCGACAGGTTTAGTATTTTTTGTTTGGGAGGTATTTTTTTTTGCTGGTTTGCCTTGTTTTGCTCTTTTCGCGGCTTCGCGGCTTGAAACACTTTTTTCTTCCGGTCGTCTATAACGACATGCCTCATCACCCCGAAGGGCAAACCCTGCGGCCATGTACGAAACTTTTCGTTGACACTACGAATGTCTTCGTAGTACGCTCCCGCCCATGAAAGAACAGCACCATCAGAAGCCCACGGCCTCCGAACTGGAGATCCTCCATGTCCTGTGGTCTCGTGGCCCTTCAACCGTCCGCGAGGTCCACCAGGCCCTCAACGAAAAGAGGCCTGTCGGGTACACCGGCGTCCTCAAGCTCCTACAAATCATGACCGCCAAGGGCGCCGTCCGCCGCAACGAAGACCAGCGCGCCCACGTCTACGAAGCCTGTCAGCCCGCCGAAAAAACCAAGCGCCAGCTTGCCGTTGACGTTTTGCAGCGCGTTTTCGACGGCTCCGCCAGCGAGCTCATGATGCACGCCCTCGCCGGCCGCCGCGGCTCCAAAGAAGAAATCGAAGAGCTCCGCCGCCTGCTCGACGAATACGAAAGGAAACAACGATGACCGCATTCACCCATTGGCTCACGCCCGATCTCATGCGGCTCTTGGGTCTCTCGCTCTTGCATTTCCTCTGGCAGGGGCTCGCGCTCGCCGCTTTCGCATCTGTGGTCATGGCGCTCTTTCGCAGCGCGTCCGTCCGATATCTAGTCGCCGTGGGTGCACTCGCGCTGATGTTCGCGGCGCCCGCGATCACTTTCCTGGTGCTCCGCCATCAGCAATCCGCTCCGCCCGCCACACAAACGGCAATCGTCGCCTCTCTCTCGCCCGTTCCACAACTCTCCGTCCGCTCGCAAACCGCCGCGCCTCCTCAACCGTCGGGCGCCGTGCCTTCTGATTCCCTCATTTGGCTGGTGCAAGTCTGGTTCGCTGGGGTCCTCTTGTTCAGCCTGCGCCCCGCCGGCGGCTTCCTGATTCTTGAGCGTCTGCGCCGCAAGGAAGCGGTTCCCGTCGCCGAAAATCTCCGGGCCACCTGCCTCGCGCTCCAGCAGCGGCTCGGCATTCGCCGCGTCATCCGCTATTGTGAGTGCCTGCATCTCCAGGCGCCCGCCGTGGTCGGCTGGTTCCGCCCGGTCATTCTTCTTCCGGTCACAGCTCTCACCGGGCTCACCGAGTTGCAGCTCCGGGCCGTCATTGCGCATGAGCTCGCTCACGTCAAGCGGCTCGATTGTTTTGTGAATCTCTTCCAGATCGCCGCCGAAACGCTGCTCTTCTACCACCCTGCTGTTTGGTGGCTCAGCAATCGCATTCGCGCCGAGCGCGAAAACTGTTGCGACGACGCTGCCATCGCCGCCTGCGGCAACGCCGTTGAATATGCCCGCGCCCTCACGCTCCTGGCAGAACGCCGCGCCGCTCCCGCGCTCGCCATGGCCGCGAACCGCAGCCCACTCGCCGCTCGCGTCGCGCGCCTCCTGGGGCTCACGAGTCTCGGCGCCGGAGTTCGCAGCGCCGGCCTTGCCGCCAGCGTTCTTTGCCTTTCCACCGCCCTGCTCGCGGGCAACGCCTTCTTGGGCGCAGAGCGCACAGCCTCCGCGGCGCAATCCCAATCAAGCAGCCAGTCCCCGTCGCCCGATCCCGTCATCCTCGTGACCGCTCCGCGCCCCGACAAGCCGAAGCGCCCGGCGCCCTCGGCTCTCCCCTCGGCGTCTCCAAACGCGCCGGAACCCGACGCCGCTTCCGGGCCGCAAGCCAATCCATCTCCAAAACCATCTCCTGCGCCGCAGGAAAAACC
>WNFH01000841.1_pt1 | contig 20141 bp, 14 predicted proteins | sample 5400411 | NCBI WGS metagenome assembly WNFH01 (sample SAMN13153347, study PRJNA577476) | soil metagenome | isolation source: 200 cm saprolite under Douglas fir tree site 2 hole 3 | place: USA:California | collected 2015-04-18
CACGGTTTTCAGATTGAACATCTATTCCTCCTGTAACCCCCGGCTCAGGAAGTGGCATCCCTATTGCTTCGTCTATTCCGTCTGCTCTTTATGTTACTGCTGTCGTCCCTCGCTCCAGAGCGGGACGATTTGACAGTGACCACTCTCCCTACATCCCCGGCAGCTTCATTCCGGCTAGTTTGCGGGCAAAGCTCGCCTTGCCTATCTGCTTGAACATTTTGCGCATCTGGGCATATTGGCGCAGCAAGTTGTTGACTTCCTGCACGCTGGTGCCGGAGCCGCGGGCGATGCGTTTGCGCCGGCTGCCGTTGATCACCTCGTGATGCAGGCGCTCGTGGGTCGTCATGGAGTTGATGATGGCCTCGACGCGGTTGAGTTGCTTTTCGTCCACTTTGTCGGCGTGCTTCTGCAGTCCGGCGAAGGGCCCAACACTCGGCAGCATTCCCATCAGGCTCTGGATCGACCCCATTTTCTTTACCTGGCGCAACTGATCGCGGAAATCTTCCAGCGAAAAGCCGTCGCCGGCCAGCACCTTGCTTGCCATGTCCTGGGCTTTCTTCTTGTCGATCTGCTGCTCCGCCTTTTCGATCAGTGAAAGGATGTCGCCCATGCCCAGGATTCGAGAGACGATGCGATCGGGATGGAAAGGCTCGAGCGCATCGTATTTTTCGCCCACGCCAATGAACTTGATAGGCTGCCCGGTGACCTGGCGGATGGAGAGCGCAGCGCCGCCACGGGCATCGCCGTCCATCTTGGTGAGCACTATTCCGGTGAGTGAGAGCTTCTTGTGAAACTCGTCGGCGGACTTGACTGCGTCCTGTCCGGTCATGGCGTCGGCCACGAACAGGATTTCCTGCGGATTGAGCAGCCGCTTGAGCGACTGCATCTCGTCCATCAGCCGGTCGTCAATATGCAGGCGGCCAGCGGTGTCTACGATCAGCACATCGGATCCGGTGTTGATGGCTTCGCGGCGGGCTTCTTTTGCCAGACGTTCCACCGTTGCCGTGTTGGCCTCGGTGACTTCCCCTTCATAAATGTTCGCCTTGACTCCCTGAGCGACGACTTTGAGCTGCTCACGGGCGGCCGGACGGTAAACGTCCACAGAAACCAGCAGCGGCCGGTGCCCGCCATTTTTCAGCCAGTTGGCCAGCTTGCCCGAGGTCGTGGTCTTGCCGGATCCCTGTAGGCCGGCCATGAGTACCACCGTCGGAGGCTGCGAGGCGAACCTGAGCCGGGCGGTGTCGCGGCCGAGAGTTTCGATTAGCTCGTCGCGCAAGATCTTGATAACCTGCTCGCCGGGCGAAAGCGCTGTCGCGACTTGCTGCCCGACCGCCTTCTCCTGGATGTGATCGATAAGCTGCTTGACAACCTTGAAGTTAACATCGGCTTCGAGCAGAGCAAGACGAATCTCCCGCAACGACTCCTGAATGTTCTCTTCATTGAGGACAGCCTGGCCGCGCAGAGTCTTGAACGCGCGCTGCAGCTTTTCGGAAAGATTCTCGAACATAGGATTAGAAAAGCTATTTTAGCAGCGTGCAGACAGGATGAGTTATCCTCGCATCGTGCAGAAATCTTTTCAGGAGACAATATGGCGACTCCCGCTATCACAGCGCAGAATCCACCTGGCTCCAGACTCGTTGCGCCGGGATGGCATACCTTCATGGTCCTGCTGTTTCTGTTCGTACCCTCGGTTCTGGGCGCAAGCTCACAGAGCTTGTCGCCCATCGGGGGTCGCATGGTCATGTTGCGAGCTACAGCACCGTGCTGGTGTTGGAATGGGCGATCGTGGCATTCATCTGGCTCGGTGTGCGGCTTCGCGGCGTTCGGCTCCAGGATTTAATCGGCATAAGCTCACGCTGTCATCCTGAACGAAGGATCTATTATTGCGGAGCCCAGTGCACAGATCCTTCGCGGCCCGGGAAGGCCACTCAGGATGACAGATCGTGATCTTGAAATGTGTCCCGGCTATTCGCGTTCCATGGTTTCGTCCATGGCAACCTTGCCGCCTTTGTCCACATTGATCACACGATGAATAGTGTTGTATCCGGACATCGTGATGTCTATTACATACGTGCCCGGGTTCAGGTAGAACTCGGCCGGCGAGGGTTTGTCCAAAACACGGCGGTTCACTGCGATCTGCGCTCCTTTGGGCTGGGTCTTGACACTCACCGTGCCCATTCCGGCGGTCTCCCGCCCGCCGAACATCTTCTTGAACTTGCCCCCCATTCTGATGTCGTCAGTGGTGCCCAGTGCGCGCAGCGTGGGTGCGAAGTGGAACGCCTGGCCTGCTTGCAGGTTCACCGTGGTGGTTTCTTCCAGGTAGCCCTGCTTTCTCACCAGGAGAGTGTGGCTGCCCGGCTTGTCCACGGAAATCTGCGCCGGTGTCACTCGGCCAGTGTCTTTGCCGTCGATGAACACAGCCGCGCCGGCGGGCTCACTGGCCACGGAAACCGCGGCCGCGAGTTGTGCCAACTGGACCACGAGGAATGATTTGCTGCCCGAGGCCACGTCAATGGTGCGATTCTCCGGCGCATACCCGGGCCGGCTTATGCTCACCGTGTGCTGACCGGGCGCCAGCCCCGTGAGGTTGAACGGCGTGACCCAACTCGGATCATTGCGCCCATCCACCTGGACCCGCGCTCCTTCCGGAGTCGAATTGATGGTCAGCTGTCCCGGAACGACGATCGGCGGTTGCGGCTTTGCCTTGGGCTTGTTGTTGTACCTCGGCCTCACAGATACCGCATCTGGTTCCGCCGTCACCACTTCCGGCGCCCCTGCCCGCACGGGGGTGGAAGCTTGCCTGGCGGGTGTCTGGGCCACAGCTTGAGCTGCGCCCGCCTCCGGCTGTGCAGAGGTTGCTGAAGACTGAGCCGGAGCGCCCGCTTCCTCCGAACTCTCGGAATGGATGTGGAACGCGATCCCGACCACCACCAGCAGGATGATGCCAACGGCGGCCGCAATCGCATACGCGAAAAGTTTGGGAGGAGTCTTCCTGATTTCCGCGACCGCCTTTTTCGCGGCCACCCGCGGCTGCACCTTCGGCTTCTCCGGCAGAGCTTTCTTGGAAGTAGTGACTGGCAACTGATCAGGGACTTTGTCCTCCGCCAGCGGCGGAGGCGCGACGTAAACCTCTTTCAGGGGCGGCAATTCATTAACTTCAGAGAAACTCGGCCCTCGCAGCGCGGCGCTTTGGTTGCCTTCGTCCATCATGGGATCGACAGAGAAACGTGCTGCCGCGACCTCCGGCTCCGCCGTCGTTGCCGGGGACATGCCCCCTCCCGCTGACGCTGCAGCGGCTTTCCGCAATGGAGGTGGAGCATCCCCACCGGAGTCCGTCGCCGGCGTCTGCCGCGTGAGTCTGGGTGCGCCCACAGCGGGCGCGGACTTCTGTTGCTCCTTAGCAACCTGCGGCGCCTCGCCCGGCTTCTTGGCCACCGATTTCGCGGGGCTTTCCTTGCACCTCTCCATGTCGTTTACCAGCTCTTGTCCGCTCTGATACCGCGCTTCGGGCGCCTTGGACAGCGCCCGCATGATCACTTCGCTGAGCGCAGGGTGAGCTTTGCGGTTGATCTTGTCCGGCGCGGCCGGCATCTGCTCCAAGATTTGCTGCCGCACCTGATCCGCATCTTCTCCCTCAAATGCCTTACGCTCGGTGACCATCTCGTAGAGAATGGCGCCCAAGCTGAACAGGTTGGAACGCGCATCCACCGGATCTCCCCGCAACTGTTCCGGCGACATGTAGTGCAGAACTTCCGGCGCCTTGCCGGCGGCTTGGGCCGCGCCAGCGCCCATGGTCGAAATCCCGAAGCCCAGGATCTTCACCGTTCCGTCCCAGCTCACCATGATCTTGGCTGGCTCCAGGCTGTAGTGGGCCACGTTGTGGCCACGAGCGTGGTCTAACCCCTGGCAGGTCTGACGGGTGATGTCCTGCAGGTCCCAAATGGAAAATCCTTCTTTGCGCGCCAGCATGGTGGCGATGCTGTTGCCCTGCACATATTCCATGGCGGCGCCGAACTGGCCACCGAGATCCCCCGACCCGTAAAGCAGCGCAATGTTGTGGCTGTCGAGGACCTGCGCACCGTCCACTTCCTCCTGGAGGCTTTGCACCAGTGCCGCGGCCCGTTCCCCCAGCATCTGCAGTACGATGGTCTTCAGCGCCACCGTCTGCCCGCTTTCGGGATCGAAGGCCTTATAGACGGATACCATCTCCGAATGCGTGATTTCACCAAGGATTTCGAACCGTCCGATTTTGTTGGACATTGCTTCCCAGCCTCGCGCAGGAACAGCGACGTCTCCCTCGAGGAGACGCCGCGCGTAAGTTTGGGGGGAGGGTTGGGTATAGGATAGCCCGGCCGGGTGACGGATTGGCAGTTACGAAAGTACCGGAAAATCGGAGGACCACCGAGAAACCCGGCCTTCGCGCTCTCGGCGAATTACTTTGCGATCTTTGCGGTAAGAGCTTTTAACCGCAAAGGTCGCGGAGAAAGAGCGCGCGAAGGACGCAAAGGAATCGGCTGATCAAGATCACTAGCCCGTTGAAGTCAGCCAGATTTGGAGCAACTGCTGCACCTTGGCCCCTTCCACCTCTCGCCGAACCGCATCCATAACGGCAAATCGGGCGCGAGCTCCATGTCCGCGAAATCCGACCCAGTAGGGAATGTGAATCTCTCCCGGGACCGGCTCGGCCGAGATGCGCAATTCCCGAACCCGAAAAAAACCGGCGCTGAAAAGTACCCGTCGCACCTTGGCAACCACCAGTTCTCTGGCGCGCGCATCATCCAGCTGCGCCTGGACGCAGTTGCGCGTCTCCAGACAGATCACTTCCCCCGGGCCCGGCAGTTGCTCGAAGTGATAGAGGTCGAGAGATCCGTTGACCACGTCCAGTCCGAGAATGCGCCGATCGCGCTTGCCGCGGTTCAGTATCTCCACCTGAAACAGTTGGAAAGGGATATAGAATTCCGCCACTGACCGCAGCGGCCCAAATGCCGCTCCCCGCAGATGCGCCCCGAGCCCGGAGGAAAACCGCTCGATAGCCTCCTCCCGAGTGACGTTAGGTCGCAAGCTGCGGATGCGCGCCATCCTGCGCTACCAGAACCAAGGCTACCGGAACCAGAATTACAGGAAACCAGACTACCGGAAGTAGACCCACAGTCCAACCACGGTGCAGAACAGCCCCAGGCTGAAGACGATATTCACCCTGTGTTCCATCGCGGTTTCCGCCGCAGGCTTGTACTCTATCGTCCTCACCGGCGTGACTGCCATTTTGTCGTCCACGGTGGCAAAGGTCAGGCCGGCCAGCTTCTTGCGCTCCGGAGCAGGCGTCATCAGGCTCACCCCGATCAGCACCAGCGAGCAGATCACGAACATCAGGATCGCGTAATGCAGAAAATTCATGTCGATCAGCCAGCGGATCACCGGGCTTTCGAAACGGCCGCCGGCGGCACGGTCCATGATCTCGAACACGAATCGCAACACCCCCAATACGAAACCTGTCAGTAGTGAGCTGATAGCCCCCTGTGCGTTCAGCCGCGGCCACAGAATTCCCAGGATGAAGCACGCCGTGATGGGCGGGCTGATGTACGCCTGCACGCTTTGCAGATAAATATAGAGCTGGCTGCTGATCAGGTGGATAAATGGCACCCACAAGAGGCCTAGTATGACCATCAGGCCGGTGGCAGCGCGTCCGAAGCTGACCAGTTGCAACTCGGTCGCCTCCGGCCGGATTTTCTTGTAGAAGTCCAGCGTGACCAGGGTTGAGGCTGAGTTGAAAACCGAACTCATCGCCCCCATCAGGGCAGCTAGTAAAGCCGCGATCATCAGACCGACCAGTCCCGTGGGCAGCAGATTGATGATCAGACTCGGGTAAGCGATATCCCCATTTAGCACCTGCCCACCCGGCCCAAACTTGAACAGATCGTGATAGAGTGCGACGGCAATAAGCCCCGGCAGTACCAGCATGAACACAGGAAGAATCTTGAGGAAGCCGGCGAAGATGGTAGCTGCTTTGGCGTGTCCTTCGTCCTTGGCCGAAAGCACACGCTGGACAATCACCTGGTCGGTGCACCAATACCAAATCCCCAGAATAGGCGCGCCAAAGAAGATGCCGGTCCAGGGAAACTCCGAATCGGTCGCGGGCTTGATCATGTGAAAGTAGTTGGCGGGGAGCGCTGCCCGAAGCCCCTCGAATCCTCCCACCCGGTGCAAGCCGATGAGTGTCAGAATTACCGCGCCCGCAATCAGAATCAGGGTCTGCACCAGGTCGGTGTAGATGACTGCCGCCAGCCCGCCGGCAATGGTGTAAATGCCCGTCGCAACCACCAGAATGATGGCTGCTGTCATCGGACTCCAGCCCACCACCCGCTCCAGCACTACAGCGGCGGCGTAGAGGTGGACAGAAATCTTCGTGAAGACGTAGGCGAGAATCGAGATGCTGGCCAGATACACCGCGCAGGACCGGCTGAAGCGCCGCTCCAGAAACTCCGGCATGGTGAACACGTTGGAGCGAAGATAAAAGGGGACGAAAACCCAGCCCAGGATCAGCAGGATCAAACAGGCCAGCCATTCGAAGTGACCCACGGCCAGTCCCGAGGTAGCGCCCGATCCCGCCAGTCCGATGAAATGCTCGGTCGAGATGTTGGAGACGAACAGCGACGCTCCGATGGCAAACCACCCCACGTTGCGGCTGGCCAGGAAGTAATCTGCCGACGTCCGCTCCTTGCGCGCGAAGTAAAAGCCAATGGCAAAAACCACAACGAAGTACAGCGCGATGATGGTGATATCAACCCCGGTCAGGGCCTTGTGGGTGAGGTGCGCCGCCGTTTGGACCATCATTCCTCCCTGGACCGCTCACTTGTTGCCGGAGTGCGTACAGCAGATGCAAAACGCTTCCGCCGCGATCCCAGGATATCGATTTTGCCGCCATCTATCTTAGAGGCACATGATTGCACCTGGGAATGGCCTCCGGGGAACGCACCACCTAATTACGACTTTCAGCAGGCCGCGGAAAAACTCGCGATTCGTGTGGGCCATGCCTTTGGGCGTGCCGTAACTGCCGTTAAATCAATGCTGACGATCTCCAATAATACTGTCATAACCGGTTCACTTACTGGATCGGAAACCGCGCTGGTGGGAGCGACGAGGCAGAAACATTGCAGCAGACAAATGTTATGCCCCGCAGGGTTGGTGGCGGACGGTTGTCGCGGCGGGTTCCATCGTTTATTCTCTAAGGCTCGTGCGGCAGGCCCTATCGGCCGACGTGCTGTGTCTTCTCCTGGAGTTCGCTCATGACCCTGGCTCGTTTCGTGACCAAGAATGCCTTCCGCAACAAGCGCCGCAGTGTCTTGACCATTCTGAGCATCGGCTTCTCTCTGCTGCTGCTCACCTTCATGATGACCATCTGGCGCAGCTTCTACATTGATGAGGTATCTGCCCAGGCGGCTCAGCGCCTGATTGTCCGGCACAAGGTTTCGCTGGTCTTCAACCTGCCGGGCTTCTACCGGGAGAAGATCCGCGCCATACCCGGGGTGACACACGTGGTGAATGAGCAGTGGTTTGGCGGGCAGTATAAGGACGACAAACCGGAGAACTTTTTCGCCCAGTTCGGCACCGATCCCCAGGAAATCATGCAGGTTTACACAGAATACCAGATGCCCGCCGACCAGTTGGAGGCCTGGCAGCACGATCGCGCCGGCGCCATCGTGGACTCGGAATTGGCCAGGAAGCACCACTGGAAAATCGGCGACCGCCTTAATATCAAAGGGGTCATTTTCCCCATCAATTTGGAGCTGACGATCCGCGGCATCTTCACCGCGCCCACCCCGACCGAGTCGATTTATTTCAACAAAACTTATATCGAGGAAGGCTTTCCCCGGGTTAAGGGGACGGAGGGATTTTTCGCGGTGCTGACCGATTCACCGGAGTCCGTAACTCGGGTCGCTAAAGCCATCGACGAAGAATTCCGCAATGCGCCGCGCCCCACGAAGAGCGAGAGTGAACACGCTTTCCAACTCGGTTTTGTGGCAATGCTGGGCAACGTGAAGGCCTTCATCTTGAGTATTTGCCTGGCGGTCGTCTTCGCCATCTTGCTGGTGTCCGCCAATACCATGGCTATGTCCATCCGCGAGCGTACCCGCGAGGTTGCATTGCTCAAGACCCTGGGATTCACTCGCCGCAGCGTGCTCGCACTATTTGTGGGCGAGGCGGTTTCGCTGGCGCTCATCGGTGGCTTGCTCGGCACGCTGGTCGCCGATGTGCTTGTCGCCGGAGCCGCTCGACAGGGTGGCTTCCTGACCGGCATGAAGGTCACGCCGCCCACCATGCTGGCAGCCTTGGTAGTGGCCGCTTTGGTTGGAGTGGTCAGCGGCTTTTTGCCCGCTTATCACGCGTCCCGGATCAATATCGTGGACGGCTTGCGTCACATCGGATGAACCGAGGAACTAAAGATGGCAATCCCCCTTAGCTATAACGTGCGGAATCTGCGATTGCGCAAGGGTCTGACCATCATGACTGCGCTGGGCATCGCCCTCACCGTCGCTACCGCTGTGTTCATCATGGCGCTTCTGGCAGGCCTGAATCGGGCCTTTGGCACTACCGGCGATCCGCTCAATGTGCTGGTGTTGCGAAAAGGTTCGAACTCCGAACTGGCCGCCGGCGGTATACAGCGCGAGGCCATGCAAGTTTTGAAGGAGCTGCCGGGCGTGACCAAGAACAGCCGCGGCGAACCACTGGCCTCAGGGGAAGACATCCTGGTGATCGTGCTCCCCAGAAAAGACGGCACGGGAGAGGTAAATGTCACTACCCGCTTCTTGACTCCCCTCGGAATTGAAATGCGGCCCTCGGTGAAGCTCATTGCGGGACGCTGGTTTACCCCCGGACAGCGGGAAATCGTGGTGAGCAAATCCATCAACCAACGCTTCGCGCGCGCCAATCTGGGCGATACCGTGCATATCGGGAATGGAGACTGGACCGTCGTGGGCATCTTCGATTCGGTCGGCACGGCGCATGAATCCGAAATCTGGGGCGACATTAACCAACTGGCCACGGATTTCGAGCGTACCGTCTACTCCTCGGTGCTGTTGCGGGCGACCGATCCGCTGGCCGCCGAGGCCCTGAAGAATCAGGCCAACGATGACCAGCGGCTGGAACTCAACGGCATGCTGGAGCCGGATTACTACGCCTCGCAAACCAAGTCGGGCAGGCCCATCCGGTTTGTAGGCTTTATCGTCGCCGTAATTATGGCGATTGGCTCCAGCTTTGCCGCCATGAACACCATGTATGCCGCTGTTGCCTACCGCGGGCGCGAAATTGCGACCCTGCGCGTAATTGGGTTCTCACGCCCCAGCATTGTGACTTCGTTTGTTCTCGAGTCTCTGTTGCTCTCACTGCTCGGGGCACTTGTCGGGATCATTCTGATGCTGCCGTTCAACGGCATGACCACCGGAACCCAGAACCAGGTTACCTTTAGTGAAGCGGTGTTCAGCTTGCGCATGACCCCGGGTGTAATCGGCACGGCCGTCATTTTCGCCGTGGTGATGGGGCTCTTGGGGGGCATAGCCCCCGCGTGGCACGCAGCACGCCGCGAGATCCTCGCTGCCCTGCGCGATTAGTGAAACGCGCCGGGAGAGCTCCCCGGCGAGAAACGGATTGGGGGCAGGCGAGCTCACGTGCCCGGCCGGGCGCAGCGCTTGGCTAGTAACGACCGAAATTTGATCAAATGCCAATCGACGCCAAACACGACGACCTGCAGGGCTTGCGCATTGATCGCACGGCGCGCAGCGGCGGAGAAGGAGAGCCGCCCGCCTGGGCTCGCCGCTACATCATCATTGGTATCTCGGTGGTGGCGCTGTTGAGCTTGTCGGCCTTGGCCTATCGTCTGCTCTCGGCTGATGCTCTCGAGGTAGAAGTCACCCGGGCAACGGCCGAGAACAGCGATGTTGGCGGGATTGTCCTCTCCGCCAGCGGCTACATCGTCCCTCACCACAAGATCAACGTGAACTCCAAGGTCACGGGCCGTGTGAAGTGGATCGGCGTGGAGAAGGGCGACAAGGTTAAAGAAGGCCAGATCCTGGTTCGCCTGGAGGATGACGAATTCCGCGCTCAGTACCAGCAAGCCCATGGTGCGGCCGAGAACGCCAGAGCTTATTACGCCGAACTGCAGCACGGTTCACGTCCCGAGGAGATCCAGCAGGCCGAGCACAACTTGGCGGAAGCTCGTGCCACGTTGACCAATGACCGGATCACCTTGGACCGCACGCGCAATCTGACAAACCAGGGGGTGTTGTCCCAGCAGGCGCTCGACGATGCCACGGCGAAGTTTGAAGCTGACCAGCAGCGCGTTAATTCCCTCGACAGAGCTTTCCAACTCTCCAAGATCGGGCCCCGCGCAGAGGAGATCGCCCGCGCCAAAGGCGCAATGATGCAGGCGGAAGGCCAGGAAGCTTATGCAAAATCGCTGCTCGATGCCACGCTGATCAAGGCGCCAGTCACCGGCACGATCCTGGAGCGCACCGTGGAAAAAGGCGAGTTGGTAACTTCGCAGTTTGCCAGCCAGGCCGAAGGCGGACCCCAGGGCCAAGTCGTTTCGCTGACGGATCTGAATGATCTTCAGGTCGAGCTGGACATTGCCCAGGATGACTTCTCCAAACTCGGTCCCAAGCAGAAAGGTGCCGTGGCCACCGACGCGTTTCCCGATCGCAAATACGACGGCATCATCTCCGAGATCTCACCCCAGGCCAATCGCCAGAAGGCCACCGTCCAGGTGAAGGTGCAAATTCTCAACCCGGACGAATACCTCCGGCCCGAGATGAACGCAACGGTTAAGTTCCTGGCGAACGAAACCAACAAGAGCGCCGGCTCGCGGCCTTCCGGCGCCTTCGTTCCCACCACCGCAGTTCGCGATCACGACGGAAAGAAGGTCGTCTTCATCGCCTACAACGGCAAGGCGCTGATGCGTGAAATAAAAGTCACGTCGCAACGCAGCGGCGGATTGATGGTGCAAGGCCTGAACGGAGGCGAGGACGTGATCACCTCGGCCCCGCAGAATCTGAAAGACGGAGCCAAAATCAAGATTAAGGGACAGTCATGAGCACTGCTACTCTTGCAAATACTGCGGTACAAACCAAAATCGTTCAGGCCCGCGACGTCACCAAGATCTTCAAGCGCGATGCCTTCGAGGTTAAGGCGCTAGACGACGTTTCCATTGAAATCGCGTCCGGGGAATTTCTCGCTCTCATGGGCCCTTCCGGCTCGGGCAAGACCACCTTGCTGAACATGATCGCTGCCATCGACCGGCCCACGTCCGGCGAACTGCTCGTGCTAGGCGAAAACGTCTTCCGCTTCAGCGATGGACAATCGGCCCGCTGGCGCAACGAGCACATCGGCTACGTGTTCCAGACGTTCAACCTGATCCCCGTCCTCACCGCTTTTGAGAATGTCGAGCTGCCGCTGCTGCTCACCAAGCTAACCACCCAGCAGCGGCGCGAGCATGTCATGACCGCCCTGAAACTGGTCGGCCTCGAAGATCGAGTCAACCATCTGCCCAAGCAGCTCTCGGGCGGACAGGAACAGCGCGTGGCCATCGCGCGCGCCATCGTCAGCGACCCAACCCTGCTGCTCGCCGATGAGCCTACTGGCGACCTGGACAGCCACTCTGCCACAGAAATTCTGGAAATCCTCAAGCGTCTGAATGAAGACTTTCACAAGACCATCGTGATGGTGACCCACGATCCCCACGCCGCTTCCTATGCGCACGTGACCCGTCACCTGGAAAAAGGGATGCTTTTGCCCGGGTGAAGATTTGGCAGAACACCAGGGCGGCTGGAAGGCACGCTCCTGAAGGTGCATGGGGATTGTTCCAGTGAAGCTAAGCTGGCACCTCGTTTGAGAAAAAGCTCCGCAACCTCCGGCCGGCGCCGACCATCTCCGGCTCGGCCGCCCGCTTCACGACTTGGGGAGAACGACTCCTCCGGCTGAAGCAACAGCGTCGTTTGCCGGGTCCGATACCCACTGCCACGCCCGGCGTCCATTCTCGCGCACCACGGTTCGCGCCTCGCCGTACTCTACCAGCCGGTTCAGCACGGTGGTGACGGAGGCCAGTGGGTCCTTGTGTCGCAACAGCACCGGCGGGATTCGCTGCTGGATCTGCTCGCATACCTCGCGCGCGAGCAGAGGCCGGTCAGCCTCCATCAGCACCATACGGCAAGCCTTGGTAAACCCGGGCTGGCGCCCTCCGCTCTTGCGGTCCACCAACTCCAGCAGCTCTTCACTCAGCACCTCGTCACCGAACAAGTTGGCTAGCCCGACGATCGTCTGTTTTACAGTGCCGATGCGCTTCATAACTTCGGCGCGCTGGCGCATGAGCTGCCTCAGTTCTTCGTGCGCAGCCCTTACCACTTCTTGCACGTGCTCCCCATTGCCCGCCAGGTTCTTGTTCCCGCTCCCGTTGCTACCACCTCGCCCGCTCTCCATGACCATCCTCCGCAGCCGACCAGCCTGCTTGCGTCCGGGATGCGTTCCGCCGGCACCACCGCCCGGCGCACACCACCCCTGCGCGTGGATACGTAAACACCCGCCTCGTTGTTCCCTCGAACGGAATCTGACTTTGCGAGCCGTACGCCTGGATTACCCTAAGCGTGACATGAGGCGTGCGGTGTCTACGGGTGCATCCTGCGGGGTTAGACGTTATGATTCCGGAAAAGTTCAAATAAGTTTTGTAAAATCTGTGTTCATTCACGCCCGCATAGGCGCGATGCCTGATTAGCTTCCAAAATCGGTTTTCGTTCGGCACGCGAGACTTCTCCGGTTTTTCGCCCTGCAGTCTTCACGGGCGATTCCGCCCCAATTATTTGCTTGACTCATGCAAGTAACATCAGGTATCCTTTTCTGTTATGTCCAAAGAAGTCGCAGCCTGGTCCGCCGAATTGGAGCGTCTCGCCCGCGTGTTGAACCGCGTGGGTCCGGATGAAGTTTGCTGTGAAGGATTAACCCCGCGCCAGTGCGGCATTCTTCGCACCCTGGCCGACAAGCAAGGCGCGCGACTCTCCGATCTGGCTAAAGAAGCCGGCATTACACCCAGCGCCATGACCCGCGTGCTCGAAAAGCTCGAAGCCCAGAATCTGGTGCAGCGCGTTCGTGGCGCTGCAGAGGACGGCCGCGCCGCCAAGGTTGCCATCACCGGCCGCGGCCGTGAGGTGCGCGCCAGTATCGACAAGCTTATGCGGGAGCGAACCAAAGCTATTATCACGGCCATTCCTGCGGGCTTCCGCCCCCAACTGTTCGCCGGCCTACGCATGTTGAATCAGTCGCTGGAGCCCGGCGGGTGCTGCGAGTTCAGCGGTGAATGGCCCGACGTTGCCGTGAGCTGCAATTTGGAAAAAGGCAAGCCCGCCACAAGGAGAAAACTCAATGCCGGTCAATGAGGCTGGAATCGTGGAAGTGGTGAAGGAACATTACGGAGCAATCGCGCGCGGCGAGCAGTCGGGATGCGGCTGCGGCGCGCCCGGCGAAGTCGCCCGCGCAATCGGCTATTCCGAGGAAGATCTCGCTCTCGCGCAGCAGGCCAATCTTGGCCTGGGCTGCGGCAATCCGCTTGCCCTCGCCGCCATTCAGCCGGGCATGACGGTGCTTGATCTGGGTAGCGGCGCCGGGTTCGATGCGTTTCTCGCCTGGCGCCGCGTGGGCCCAACTGGCCGCGTCATTGGCGTGGACATGACTGATGACATGCTGGCGCAGGCGCGTAAAAACGCCGCTAATCTGGGCGCCACTAACGTTGAATTCCGCCGCGGCACAATTGAAAGCCTGCCGGTCGAGGACTCTTCGATCGATCTCGTCATCAGCAACTGCGTCATCAATTTGAGCCCAGACAAGCCGGCAGTCTTCCGCGAAATCTTCCGTGTGCTCAGGCCCGGCGGCCAGTTCGCTATCAGCGACCTGGTACTGCTAAAAGAGTTACCGGAAAAGATTGCCAGTAACGTCAGCGCGTACGTGGGATGCGTAGCTGGCGCCAGTTTGCTCACCGATTACATCCGCATGGCGGTGCAGGCAGGTCTGGTGGAGCTGAGCGTTCCGCAGATCGTGCCTTCCAGCAGGATTCTGGCCGCCTATGGCCTGGACGCTCCGAAGCTCGCATCCAGTTGCTGTGGCGGAGGTGCGCCTGATGACTGGATGCATGAAGCAGCTTCCGCGGTGGCGTCGGTCAGGCTGCACGGCAGGCGACCGTAGCATTCTGGCGTCATCCTGAGGAACTTCAGTTCCGAAGGATCTTGCACCAGTGGCGTCGCCCTCGAACTTGCCGCTCCGCGCCCGGCGGTTCGCGGCCTGAACGCCACTCCCGATGACGCCCGCTGGCAAAGCTACGCCGCCGCGGATCGCCTCAGTAACGGTGCAGTTTTGGTGCACCACTACCAGCGCCTCGGTAGTGTCCTAAGAAGGACACTACCCAGCGCCTCTTACTCCTTGACAAAAGCCGGACTCCTGCATAAAGTGGCGGTCAATTGCGTTAATCCTAACCGTTTCGCGGGTGCCGACCATGAAGAATGTTTACGAAGTTCTGAGACAGAAAGAGCTCGAACTGGCGAGGCTGGAAAAGGAAGTCGAGGCGCTGCGAGTGGCCGCGCCCCTGTTGTCGGAGGAAAAGGAATCCGGCATCGAAGCCAACAAGCCGAGCCTGGCCAGTACGACCGCGCCCCAGCAGCCCATCCGCATTCCCCAGCCGGCGGTCAATGCAACCCCGCAGACGGCCCGCGCGGCGGGGTGGGAGGATACCGCCAAGCGCTGGCCGTAATCCCGGCGATGAGTCAAACGCCCGCCGTTGCTCGGCGGGTGGCCAGAGGTTGAATATTGTCCGACTGGGCCCGGAGCCATGCTCCGGGCCCAGTCGCTTTTGGAGAAGTCTTACCCTGGAGTGGGAAGATACAGCTCTATATTCCGCGGAAAAACGGTAAGAACGGACTGCCGGATTTCGGCTGATGCAGCGCTTAACTGCCGCACCAAACCCAGGCTCACATTCCACCACTCGCCCGCCAGCTCGCCACATTTCCCGAACTGGACCTCAGCTTTCTGAAACCCGATTGACGGAACTGGCGAAAATGGATGCTATACTCCACTCATAAACCCTCCACAAGGGGCCATGTTGTTCCGTCTCCAGCCAAGACGAGGCGGAGGTTTGTCTATGCACGCGGAAGGTCGGCCATGAGTGCGGCAGCGGCGCAGGCGCCAGCACGCACGGCCGCAGTCCGGCGCCGAGTTCCACGTTATCCCGTAGCCGTTCCTGTGGATGTGACGGTATTGCGGTCGGGCATCCCGGACACCGTTCCCGGACGGGCACTCGATGTCGGGGAAGGCGGGGTGGCTGTGGTGCTGGCCGGAGAGCTTCGCCCCGGGGACTCGGTTGGCGTAGAGTTCCGGCTTCCGAACCTTGGCTTGCCGCTGCAGGCCAAAGCGGTCGTACGTCACCAGGCAAGCTTGCGCTGCGGCCTCGAGTTTCGGGGGCTCTCCCCCGAGCAGCAGGCGATGATACGGTATTGGGGGGAACGAGCGGCGCAAAACCGGCCAAGCATTCGATCCTCAGTGGTTATCTCTCATTCATCAGAAACACGCACATCGCAGACGTACGCGGCGCAACCTTCCTCCCTGGATGCGCACGCGGCTCAACCCGAGCGGAGCGCGCTGTCGCCTCGAGTTCTATGGTTGGCGCTCTCTGTGTTCGTCGTGGTGGGTTGTCTGGGCTGGTGGCGGTGGTACCGGGCCTGGGACGAATTGGAATCACGCCTCCCCGCCAGAGAAACGAGGGTAGAGCAGCATCGCACGGGAGTTCCGATTAAGATCCCGGCTGACACGATGCAGCAATTCGTGACCCACAAGGTTGATCCGGAGTATCCCGACGTGGCCCGGCAGGCCAATATACAAGGCATCGTGGTGCTCGACGCGCTGATTGGGCCCGATGGCGTCGTGGAGGATTTGCGTCCGCTCAGCGGCCCGGATGTGCTGGCGCCCGCCGCCGTGGAGGCCGTGAAGTGGTGGCGCTTCCAACCCTATCGCGTAAACGGCGAGCCGGTGGAAGTGGAAACCACACTCGCGGTCGAGTTCCGCCCCAGCCCGTAACGAGCCATTCAAGTATGAACTTACTGAGATCCTCGCGAAGACTGCGCAATACCTTTCGTCGACGATAGAGGCGAAGAGCCAATCTGGGATTTTCGGGGATCGCTACGCATGCCACCTCTTTAGCCTTATCCGTTTCATCCGTGCGGATCTGTGGCCGCTTTGCTTTGATCCCTCTCATCTGCGAAACTGGCCATTATCCACTGGGCACTGGTCGCTGACCATGGGTAAAATCCACGTCCTTTCCGAACACGTTGCCAACAAGATCGCCGCTGGCGAAGTTGAGGCGGTTTGCGGGCGTGAGCGCTGCGGGGTCCCCGGCGCGGGTGGTTTTCACGCGACGGGGTGCGGCAGCGGGAGCCCGCAGCCGAAATCCCGAGCGCAGCGAGGGATCCCATTCAGCGGGCTGCTCATGCGCGGCGCGAGCATCCTTATTCCTTGCCGACGAAAGCTGTGCTATGGGTAAAATCCACGTCCTCCCCGAACACGTTGCCAACAAGATCGCCGCTGGCGAAGTCGTGGAGCGCCCCGCCTCCGTGGTCAAGGAACTCCTGGAAAATTCCCTTGACGCCGCTTCCACGCGCATCCGCATCCAGGTCGAGGCTGGCGGCAAGAAGCTCATTCAGATCACCGACAACGGCTGCGGCATGGTGCGCGATGACGCCCTGCTTGCCTTCGAGCGCCATGCGACCTCCAAAATCAAGAACGCGGAAGACCTGCTCGGCGTGGCCACCCTGGGATTCCGTGGCGAAGCTCTGCCCTCGATCGCGTCAGTTTCCCGGCTGCGTCTGGAGACACGCACTCCGGAAGAAGCCGCCGGAACCGTCGTCGAGATCAACGGGGGCAAGATTTTTCGCGTGGAAGAAGCCGGCCTGCCGGTGGGAACTTCAATCACCGCCCGCGATCTTTTTTTCAATATCCCCGCCCGCAAGAAATTTCTGAAGGCGGAGTCCACTGAACTTTCCCACATCGCGTCGCTGGTTACGCATTATGCGCTGGCGCATCCCGACAAGCACTTCGAGCTGCACTCTGCCACCAACGCCATGCTGGTCGCGCCTCCTGTAGCAGGTTACAGCGAGCGCGTGTATCAGGTCTTCGGGAAGGAGGTCCTCGACCAACTGATTCCGGTGGCGGCCGTGCAGCCTCTGGAACACATTGGCCTGCGGCAGCCGCCTCCGTGGCGCCGCGCGGAGGAAGATGAAGAGGAATCTGCCAAAGATCCCGGCGAACTGCGCGCACATGGCTTCGTCTCCAAGCCCGAGATTCAGAAACTCAACCGCAACTCAATCTATGTCTTCGTCAACGGCCGCCTGATCCGCGACCGAATCATTCAGCACGCGCTCACCGAGGCTTATCGCAACATCCTGCCGCCGACCGTCTTTCCCGTGGTGCTGCTCTTTCTCGAATTACCCAACGGCGAAGTCGACGTCAACGTCCATCCCTCGAAGACGGAAGTGCGCTTCCGCCAGCAGACCGTGATGCACGATTTCGTGCGCGATTCGGTGCGCGCCGCGCTGATGAAAGCCCGCCCCGTGCCTCAGTTCACGACTGAAATATACGCACATCCCACTGCCAGCCCCTCGCTCACGCCCGGCGCCGGTGCCGCGGCGGTGGAAGCCTCCGCCGCCTGGCGCGCGCTCTACGCCCCGGCTGCGCCGCAGGAGTTCACATTGCAAGCGCCGCTCCCTCCACCAATTAATGAGCGATTTCAGTTCGGCGCAGATGGGATCGCCATCGAAGGCAACGCCGCCCTATCTCTGGCCCGCGCTCCCCACCCGATTCCCGAAGTTATTCGGCCCGAAGTTATTAGAAACGACGGCTGCACGCCACCTGTCCCTGACGAACCTGAGGCGCCCCCTGATTTCGCAATCAATGATCTTGCCCCCTCCCTGGCCTCTCTCAAGCCGCTGGGCCAGATTCGGGAGTCTTTCATCCTGGCAGTAAATCGGGAAGGCCTGTGGATCATCGATCAGCATGTGGCCCACGAGCGCGTCTTGTTCGAAAGAGTCCTCAAGCAGCGTGCCGCGCAGAAAGTTGAGAGCCAGCGCCTGCTCATGCCGCTGGTGCTCGAACTCACGCCCGCGCAGCAGGCCGTGTTCGCCGAGATTTCCGATGAACTGGCGAAAAATGGCTTCGAAGCGGAGCCGTTTGGAGCGCGCAGCATCGCGGTAAAAGTTGCGCCCGCCGGAGTCGAAGCCCCCGCTGTCGAGCACATGCTGCACGAGCTGCTCGACCAGTTCTCCCGCGAAGAACAGGCCCTCAACCTGGAGAAGGTCCGGGCCCGCATCGCCGCCTCCATCGCCTGCCACGCCGCCATCAAAGTCAACATGCCGCTGGAGCAGAACAAAATGGAGTGGCTGCTGGCCGAGCTGGCCAAAACCGACTGCCCCATGTCCTGTCCTCACGGCAGGCCCGTGGTTCTGCGGTATTCTCTAAAGGACATCCAGAAAGCGTTCAAGCGGATTTGAACACAGCAGCGAAAGCCTCTCTCGCCAAAACGACTAAGAACCGAGAAGGGAGAATCGAGAACCAATTTTTTCCATCTTTTTTTCATCCAGGATTTCATTCTGTCCGTGAGCATAGGGATTCACGTCAACTCTGTGTCCTCCGTGTCCTCTGTGGTTTAAGCTCTTTTTTATGACTGAGCACGAACTCCACCAGCTTCGCCGCGAGAAGTGGCGCCTCAACGGGCGTCCTGTGCGCACGCTCGACGATGCCCGCGCCTTCCTCGAGTCGGTCGGATTCTGCATGATGTATCCCATGCGCCAGCCGCTGCTGGCGCCGACCTTCATTGGCGCATGGGCCGGTTCCGACGAGCGCCTGCCCACCTGGCAGCGTGCCTTCGCCGACCCGCGCGCCCAGGAAGCCACCGACCTGATGGTCCGCCTGCTGCGCCAACATGCCGCCTACGAAGCCAACCTCTTCGACGAGAACAATGCCTTCCTGGTCGCGGCTTCCATCTTTCCTTATTTCTATGCTTTGGTGGGAGAGCGCAATCCCAAGCAGGCTCCGAAGCCCGGCCCGCGCTCGGAATACTCGCAGCTAGCCTGCGACGCGTTCGAACTCATCCGGCGCGCGGGCCCCATCTCAAAACAGAAGATGCGTGAGGTCCTGGGCGGGAGCATCTCTTTCGTAGCCCTCGATCATGCCCTCGGCGAACTCTGGTCCAGGCTGCGCATCACTCGGGTCGACTACAACCCCGCCGAAGGATCGTCCTGGGACGTCCTCTACCGTTGGGCGCCAGAAGCAGTGCGGGAAGGTATCGGCCTCTCGGTCGGCGAGGCCCTGTCGGCGCTGCTTTCAAAATATCTGGATTGCGTGATCGCCGCCGATCAGCAGGAGATCGAAGCTTTCTTTGGCAACTTTGTTCCCCGCTCGCGCGTGAGAGAAGCCGTCAATGCGCTCCTGACCGCGCGCGAGCTGGATTTCATTCGGGCGGGAACCCGCTCGCTGATTCAAATCACTCCGCCGAAGGCGCCCGCGATTAGTAGGGGACGTGTGGACGCCCGTCCGGGCCGACCCTAGCTTGCGCTCCCGGCGACGTCAGGCCGCCTCCCGCGCCATCCCTGAAAGAGTAGAATCCTCAAAACCTCGGGAGGGCACCCTCGATGTCCGAGTCCGAGCCCACTTCACGCCCGGCTCGCAGTTCTCGTCTTGGCCCATGGATCGTCCTTGCCATGCTGGCGATGGTTGCCCTCCCAGATCTCCCCCAACCCGACTCCGTACGGCTATACCTGGAGCCTTTTGCTGTTCATCGTACCCATTGTGGTGATCGCGTTCTGGCTGGTGCCGCACGAGCAGGTGAAAGTGCCGAAGCAAGCTTTCCGGTGGACGATCGGGATTCTGGTCCCCTTGGGCTTCGGCCTCGACTTCTTCTTCGCTCACCGCTTCTTTATCTTCTCTAATCCCGGTGCAACCTTGAAGATCGAAGCGCCAGCCCTGGGCAAGCCGGTTCCGATCGAGGAGTATGTCTTCTATCTGACCGGTTTCATCGCGGTACTCCTGATCTATGTCTGGATGGATGAATTCTGGCTCGCGGCCTATAA
>WNFH01000842.1_pt1 | contig 20124 bp, 26 predicted proteins | sample 5400411 | NCBI WGS metagenome assembly WNFH01 (sample SAMN13153347, study PRJNA577476) | soil metagenome | isolation source: 200 cm saprolite under Douglas fir tree site 2 hole 3 | place: USA:California | collected 2015-04-18
TACTTTGGCGGTTTGTCGCCGGTGACTGCCATTTTTTATGGTGTGGCCCCTGCCGTAATCGCCCTCATCCTCTACTCGTGCTACGGGCTGACTAAACTCGGGATGGAAGATTGGGTCCAGTGGGTGATCGCGGCCGTGTGCTTTGTTGTCACAGTCGCTGTGGAGGCTGAAGTGGCGCTGCTGTTCATTGCAGCGGGAATCGCCGGGATTCTCTACTACGGAACCCTCCTGCGTGGTAAGCGCGTTCCATCCTTGGCCTTATTAGCTGCGGTTCCTGTCACGGCCGCGGCCACCAACGGCGCTGCTGGTTCGATCTTGAGCAAACTGCTTCTGTTCTTCCTGAAGGCGGGGTCGCTAACGTTCGGCAGCGGTCTAGTGATCGTTCCGTTCCTGGAAAAAGGTCTTGTCCAGCAAACTGGCTGGCTTGATGAGCGGCAGTTTCTCATCGCCGTGGCCATGGGCATGCTTAGTCCCGGGCCGGTAGTTATTACAGCGACGTTCGTAGGCTACCTCGTTGCTGGCTTCTGGGGCTCTGCTGTTGCAACAGTAGGGATTTTCCTTCCCTCTTTTCTTCTCGTGCTCATTGTTGCCCCCATTCTGACCCGACACCGCGCCAACCCGAACGTGAAAGGATTCGTCAAGGGGGCCTACGCCGCCGCTATCGGTACCATTTTGGGAGCTTGCGTCCTGCTAGGTAAGATCGCGGTCGGGGACTGGCTGACGGCGCTCATCGCGCTGCTTAGCCTTGTCGTGCTGGTTCGCTGGAAAGTCAGCAATCCAGTCTTAGTCGCCGTAACAGCAGTCATCGGCCTGATCGCTTTCCCAATTCTTCAGCCGACATGGGTCTTTGTAAAGTAGTAAACGACTTTGTGAATAAAAGGTAAAGTTCAAACATAAAGGAGGGTGCTGTTATGAGAAAGAGTACTATATTTGCGTTGGCAGTTACGTTTGCTTGGTTGTTGGGAGGCCATACGATCTTGGCCCAAAAGTACGAGGACAAAGAACACGCCGAACTCGCCAAGGCCCTCAAGGGCGTAAAGGTATCTTTGGAAAAAGGTCTCTCGGCCAGCGAGCCGCAAGGCAAACCGATCTCTGGGAAGTTTGAAATGGAGGAAGGAAAGCTTCAGCTCTCGATCTACACTATGAAGGGTGACAAGTTTTCAGAGGTCATTGTGGACCACAAGACCGGGAAGACAGCAAAGACCGAAGCGATTACAGGTGGCGAAGATCTCACCGCGGCAAAGGCACAGAGCGGTGCGATGGCTAAGGCGAAAGTGTCGCTTCGCAGCGCAACGGAAAAAGCCGTCAAAGCGAACAAGGGATTCCGCGCGGTCACCGTCACGCCGTCGTTGAAGGACGGGCATCCAGTGGCAGAAGTTGCCCTCGTTAAGGGCGAAGAGTTCAAGACGGTTTCGGAAAAATTGGATTAGTGGGAGGAAGCTATGAGGGCGACTGTTACTATTGTGTTCAGTCTGGCCCTTAGTTTGCTCTGGTTTTTCGGATTCTTTGGGTTGTTCGGAGAATATCGGAGCCACCGATCTATCTCTCTCGTATACCCCGCTGAACTGCAGATGCCCTCCGGTGGCCACGTCGAGAGGTTTGACTTCGAGCAAAAGGGTATAGAAGGTTGGAAAACCGTCGATGGGCGGTGGAGCGTCGAGGAAACAACGGGCGCGCCAAGCGGCAAGCGGGTACTGGTCCAGCGTGCCGTCGAGAATCAGTACAATGTCATCGTCGCGCCCGGAGGCCCCTATACTGACGTTGACGTCACCGTTCGGTTCAAGCCGATCTCGGGTCGGGAAGATGCCTCGGGCGGCATCGTCTTTCGGTTTTCTCAAGGGCGATACTTTTCTCAAGGGCTATACTATGTTGTCCGGGCTAACGCCCTCGAAGACAACTTCAGGCTGTATTACTACGACCGCGTGCGAAACCAGCTTGCCACGGCGAGAGTAAAGCCTCCCGCACTTGGTCAGTGGCACATGTTACGGGTCGTCGCTGTCGCTGACCACATCCAGGCGTATCTCAACGGCCAACTGTTGCTTGACCATCTTGACTCCCGCTTTCGATCGGGCCAGGTTGGTCTCTGGACAAAGTCCGATTCGGTAACCGCCTTCGACGACTTCGAGATCAAGAGCTACAACTCGAAGTAGACAATCATAAAGAAACGCAATCAATGAAAGGAGTCTGGACATGAAAAAAAATCTCAATCAAAAGATAACTCTTATTTTTCTTGCGGGAGGACTCTCGGCTTTTGCCTATTTAGCGGTAGGTAACATGGCAGCCCTCTCGGCAGCAGAAGGAAAGCTCGACACGGCCAAAATAGAGCAGCTCACGGGTGTAAAAGGAGAACTCAGCGAAAAAGAAGGCGTGTTTACGGTCAGAGTTCCGCGCACGGATCTTCAGGTTACGGCAGCCGGAGTGAAAATGAACCCAGCTATGGGCTTGACCTCATATGCAGCCTTTATGAAAGTCGGTGCTAAGACAATGATCATGGGCGACACTACACTGCTCGAAGACCAGGTCAATCCTGTAATGAGTGTCGCCTTGGACAGCGGCTTGGAAGTCACAGCGCTCCATAACCATTTCTTCTGGGATTCGCCCAAGGTTATGTTCATGCACATCGGTGGCATGGGCGATGAGGAGAAGCTTGCCGCTGCGGTCGGAAAAGTGTTCGCTAAGATCAAGGAAACCAGCGGCGGTAAGGGGCAGATACCAAGAGCTGATCTTGATCCAGCCAAAACCTCACTGGACCCCAAAAACATTGAAGGCATTATGGCCAGGAAGGGGCAAATGGGCAGCGGGGTTTATAAAATCACGATCGGCAGGAGCACAAAAATGGGCGGACATGAGGTTGGAAATGCCATGGGCATCAACACCTGGGCTGCTTTTGTCGGAAGCGATCAAGAAGCGGTCGTCGATGGTGATTTTGTGATGCTAGAGAAAGAGCTTCAATCTGTGCTTAAGGCGTTGCGAGCAGCGGGCATCAACGTTGTTGCCATCCACAACCACGTTGAGATGGAATCCCCACGCATTGTCTTTCTGCACTACTGGGGTGTGGGCTCGACGACCGATCTCGCAAAAGGATTGAAAGCCGCGCTTGATACACAAAAGAAATGAACGTGGAAATCCAAAGGGCCGTCGAGGCAGACAAAAAATGAAAAGTCTCTGGAATATTTTTTTGATTGGACTTACTGCACTGGCAGTTGAGGCTCAAGCTCAGGATGCGACGCCGCTACGTTTGGTGCAAACGATTCCTTTGCCGAATGTAGAGGGACGCATTGATCATATGGTTGTCGATTTTAAAGGCCAGCGGCTATTTATTGCCGCGCTTGGGAACAACACCGTAGAGGTCTTGGACCTTCGTACGGGTGAGCGCATTCAGAGCATTATCGGATTGCATGAGCCGCAAGGCGTCGGTTTTATTCCTGAATTTAACAAGATTTTTATCGCAAACGGCAAGGGTGGTGCCTGCGATATATTCGACGGCTCATCGCTTAAGCTTATCAAGAGCGTAAAGTTTTCCGATGACGCCGATAACGTTCGATACGATGCAACCACACGCCGTGTCTATGTCGGATACGGTAGCGGCGGCCTCGGTATCATCGATGCTGCCAATGGCGATCAAGTCGGCGCGATTAAGCTTGAGGGCCATCCTGAGTCGTTCCAGCTAGAGAAGTCTGGGCCACGGATCTTCGTGAACGTTCCTACGTCACAAAAGATAATCGTTGTGGACCGGGAAAAACGGGCCGTGGCTACGGCATGGTCGACCTCGGGCGCAACGGCCAATTTTCCAATGGCACTTGACGAAACTCATCATCGGCTGTTTGTCGGTTTTCGAAAACCTGCGAAACTCGTCGTTTTCGATACCGAGGCAGGTAAGGCCGTGGCCAACCTGGACAGTGCCGGAGATGCCGATGATGTTTTCTACGATGATTCGCTTCGGCGCATTTATATTTCCGGCGGCGAAGGCTTCCTCAGTATTTTTCAACAAGATGATGCCGATCATTACCGGACGATGACAAAGATTCCGACAGCGACGGGCGCTCGTACATCATTGTTCGTGCCTGAGCTGAATCGCCTCTATCTTGCGGTTCCGCACCGCAGCACCCAGAGAGCCGAGGTGCGGGTGTACGAAACGCAGCCATGAGTACGGGCCGGTTCTTTTCTGACGATCTGGAGCCTCGTCTTGGGCTCCGTGCTCTTCTTTCCTTTCCCGGTTGCCTGGGGATACCGGCCTTTCGTGTCGACCGATTCTGCCGTGGACGATCTTAAAGAGATGGAAATCGAGTCGGGTACTTTAATTTGGAACGAGACAGGCGTATCTGGTAAAAAAAAAGTATCCAACTTAGGGAGAGAAAATCATGGGGAAGAGTATTTTTTGGCTATTTGGTATTTTTCTCTTAGTCTTTCAGGATAGCGGATCCGTTTGGGCGCAAAATCAGGCTGAAGGTAAGAATCTTTATGCCACCTATTGTTCGAGCTGCCATGGCGACAAAGGAAAAGGGGATGGGCTGGCATCCAAATCGCTCCCGGTCAAACCGGCTGACCATACCAACGGGTCAGTCATGAATCAGCTTTCGAATAAATTTTTGCTTGACGTAATCTCAAAGGGGGGCGGTGCAGTCGGCAAGTCGGCCTTTATGCCGGCATGGGGAGGCCAGTTCAGTGAAAAACAAATCAACGACATCATAGCTTATATCAGAAGCATCGCCGATCCGCCTTATAAAGCCCCGGGAAGTAGCTAGTCATCCTCACTTTGATGCTCGGGGGAACGCAGTCCTTGGCTTTGGACACATTGCACCGATTCATGGCCGCTCGTTACTACAAGCTCATGGTCCGGCGAGGATGTTGAAAATCGATTTCTCGGGCAGCCCAGGGGGTTACCTTGGAGGCATGGGCGCGTGGAAGGGGTTATCCCACGCGATTGATGCAGCGTGCCAGAATCATTCACATGGCAGCCGATGACATTTTCTATGACAAGTCGCGCCAGCGCATTTATATCTCCGGCGGGGAAGGCTCCCTCGGTATTTTTCAACAAGATGATGCTGACCATTACAGGAACTGCGGGGTCTCTATCTCGCGGTTCCACATCGCGGCGACCAAAGAGCAGAGGTGCGGGTGTACGAAGCGCAGCCATGAGGACACCACCTGGCTCACTCATATTCAGGACCTTCTCCATAGTTTTGCTGCTGCTTTTTCCCCCATCTGTCGCCTGGGGATACCGGCCTTTCGTGTCGACCGATGCCGCTGTTGCTGATGTTAAGGAGATGGAGATCGAGCTAGGTTACTTCAATTTCGAGCGAGAAAGGGGAAAAAACACCTTCATCGTTCCAAAGGCCGTGCTCAATTACGGGCTCATTCGGAACCTTGAGCTCGTTGGGGAATTTGGCATTGAAGAACCTACGCATGGTTCCGTCCGGCTGGCAGATCCTGCGTTGTCGTTGAAAGCGATTCTTAAAGAGGGAGTTCTTCAAGAGAAAAGCGGAGTCAGCTTCGCCGTTGAGGCGGGGCCGCTCTTACCCTCCACAAGCAAAGAAGAAAACAGATTTGGCTTCGAAGGGATTGGGATACTGAGTGGAAAGTTAAGCGCGTTGACTTATCATGTGAACTTCGGCGGAGGCGTGGACAGGGCGGAGACTAATCCTTTTCTGGTCTGGGGAATGATCGCGGAGTTTCCCATTGCCCCTAAGCTTAGGTTGGTGGGAGAAGTCAACGGAGAGGCCACCAGAGGTAAATCTCCCGACAACTCTGCTCTCCTTGGCTTCATCTGGGAGTCGCCATGGCGAGATGTTTTCATTGATGGAGGGGTTCGCAGGGGCATCAGCAGTGCCGCCGCCGATTGGATGTTTACAACCGGATTGACTTTCAGTTTCTCCCTTACAGCGGCGGTTCACAATTAGATAGAGAGAGCGCTGAACCTGTCACTTTCCGGTTGTGACGCGGCTCTGGACATGGGCCCTACTTTGATGGAAAGATAAAAGGCCGCGATATTAGAGAACACAACGTCTGGAGGACGAAGCAGCGATGCTTAAAGTTATTCCTGTCGAAGAAGCCGTTGGGTTGCCACTCGCCCACGATATCACGGAGATCGTTCCGGGAAAGCATAAAGGGCCGGCATTCCGTCGCGGCCATGTGATCCGGCCGGAAGATGTATCGAAGCTGTTGGACGTCGGTAAGGCGCATATCTACGTCATGGAATTAGAGGCGGGTGAGCTCCACGAGGAAGATGCTGCCCGAAGGTTGGCTAAGGCCGCGGCCGGCCCCAACCTCAGTCTCACCGATCCGGTGGAAGGCCGAGTCAATCTGGTCGCTGAGGTATCTGGACTGTTGAAAGTTGATGGGACTTTGCTTGATGCGTTCAATGCTCTAGGAGATCTAATCCTGGCGACTGTTCCGTCCAACCGATATGTGAAGAAGGGAGAGGTCGTTGCCGGCACCCGGACGATCCCGGTTCTGGTCAAAGAGGAGTTGATTCAAAAAGCCGAGGCGCTTTGCAAAGAGAAACCTATTGTTACAATCGTTCCTATTCCGCCTCGACGAGTCCACTTAATCGTCACCGGCAGCGAGGTGTATACGGGCAGGATCAAAGACGGCTTTGAGCCCGTCGTCCGGCGCAAGCTGTCTGAGATGGGCACCGAGTTGGCGAGCGCCAAACTCGCTCCCGATGATCCGGACAGGATCTCCGGGTACATTAAAGAGTCTTACCAGGCGGGCGTTGACCTCATTCTTGTGAGTGGCGGCATGTCGGTGGATCCCGACGACCTGACACCCGAAGGAATCCGGCGCAGCGGCGCTCAGGTTGAGTCTCACGGCTTCCCGATTCTGCCCGGGTCGATGTTTCTCATGGCCTATCTGAACCAGACTCCGATCTTGGGGCTTTCCGGCTGCGTCCTGCACGACCCGGTGACCGCTTTCGATCTCCTTCTGCCTAGGCTGCTGGCAGGCGAAAGAGTTTCGCGCTCGGATATCATCGCCATGGGGCACGGCGGGTTGCAAAGAAAACACGATCACTGAAAGGAGGAGCAATGATGATGATTCTTAAAAGCCTTCAGGAGAGATGGGACCCGCGCTACGCGGCGCTACTGGTTGTGGACGTGCAGAACGACTTTGTGAGCCCTAAGGGCAGCGCGGCGCAGCGGGGCGACGATGTGAGCGCGGCTGTGGCGATGCTGCCGAGACTGATCCGGCTCATCGAGGAGGCTAGGCGCGTCTCGCTTCCGGTCATCTACGTCAAAACCACGCATAGCGAGTGGACCGACACGCCGAGCTGGATCTACCGCAAGTCGCAGCAGAGCGCACTCAACACCTGCCGCGAGGGGACTTGGGGGGCGGAGTTTTACGAAGGGATCTCTCCTCTGCCGAATGAAAGAGTGGTTATCAAGCACCGCTACAGCGCTTTTATCAACAGCGATCTCAATACTGTTCTAAAGGCGAAGGGCATTGAAAGCGTCTTGGTCACCGGCGTGGCGACCAATGTGTGTGTCGAAACCACAGCCAGAGATGCCTACATGTATGATTATTACGTTACGATGGTGAGCGACTGCGCGGCGGCCTATGAGCCGAAACTGCACGAGACCACACTGGAGAACATCCGGCGCCACTTCGGTCTCGTGGCCTCCTCTGAGGAGATCATCCAAACGTGGCAGGGGCTGAAGCAGCGAAAGGCCGTGGCACTATAGTACTTTGAACGATTTGGACGATTCGAACGGTTTAAACAGTTTAAGCCGTTATTTCATCAACTCCGCGTTGATCCGGTCGAGCGCCTCAGGGGGCGGCTGCAAGACGTTCTGGCCCAACTCGGCGAGCGGGGTTTCATAGAGATTCAGCTCTTCGGCAAATTCTACGCGATTCGGATCGTAGTAGATGAGCCCTGTCAGAAACTTTCCTTCAGCTACAGCCGCATGGATGGTCTGGAGGGCCTGCATCCTGCTGGTGGGATCATAATTTTTCCCCAGCTTGTGCAGGAGGATTCGAGATCCGTCGTGCAACGTTACTGGGTGATCGGTCCCTTCCTCGTAATCCGCTTCGATGTTCTCATAGTAGGGAATAAAGTCGATATCGTGGATCGGCTCGAGGTGCTCCTTGACGTACTTCATGCTCTTGGTCGAGCCTTCGTGGTTATTGAAGGTCACGCACGGACTGATCACATCCAAGATCGCGCTCCCCTTGTGCGCAAGCGCTCCCTGGATCAGAGGCGCCAGTTGCTTGCGGTCCCCTGAGAAGCTGCGGGCGACATAAGTCGCGCCCAAGATGATGGCGAGCTCGCAAATGTCGAGCGCCGGGATGTCGTTGATCTTGCCCCCCTTCATTACGCTTCCCTTGTCCGCAGTGGCCGAGAACTGGCCTTTGGTCAACCCATAGACTCCGTTGTTCTCGACGACGTAAGTGATGTTCACGTTACGCCGCATCATGTGGCAGAAATTGCCCAGGCCGATGGCTGCGGTATCGCCGTCTCCCGATACCCCGATGGGCATCAGGGAATGGTTGGCCACATTGGTGCCGGTCGCCACCGCCGACATGCGTCCGTGAACGGCGTTGAAGCCGAAAGACTGGCCGAGGAAATAGGCCGGGGTTTTTGACGAGCAGCCGATGCCGCTCAGCTTGATGACCTTGCGCGGGTCGACGCTACTTTCAAAGAAGGCTCTCATGACGGACGCCGAGATGGCATCGTGGCCGCACCCCCGGCACATGGTCGAAGGCGCCCCCTCATATTCCTTTTCGCCCAGATTTATGCGATTAACTTTTTCTCCTGCCATTCCTGTGCCTCTTTTCTTCCGCCTGTTCGGTGCTGGTTAATCTGTCGCACGACCTCCAGAGTCGTTGCCGGGAGACCGTCGTAAATAAGGATGCTCACGATTTTTGCGCCCAGCTCCGGCCACTCGTCCTTAAAAATGGACGCCATCTGGCCGTCGCGGTTCTGCTCTACGAGATAGACGACGTCGTGAGCCGCAACGAACCCTTTGATCTCATCGGTCAAAGGCAGCGCCCTTAACAGAAGGTGGTTGGTCTTGAGTCCTGAGGCCCGCAACCGGTCGCGCGCTTCCCGAACCGGCTCGTAGCTTGAGCCGAAGCAGATGATGCCCGTTTTGATGCCGTCCTGCACCTCGACAATCGGCTTGGGAACATACTTGCGCGCCGTCTCGAACTTTTTCCGCAGGCGGTCGAGAGTTTCTTTATAATCTTTTTCATCCTCGGAGTAGCGCGCATCGGAATCGTGGCCCGATCCGCGAGTAAAGTAGGCCGCTCTCCGATTGGGGTTCCCCGGGATGGTTCGGTAAGGAATGCCGTCCCCGTCGTAGTCAAAGTAGCGGCGGAATTTTTTCCCCTGCTTCTCCCACTGCTCGAGCTGCTCTGCGGTCAGCAGCTTGCCCCGATCAAAAGGCTCTTTTTCCAATTTCAGCGGCTCCGAAGACCAAAGGTTCATGCCCAGGTCCAAATCCATCATGACAAAGACCGGCGTCTGGAACCGCTCGGCGAAGTCGAAGCTGCGGCGGGCCATATCAAAGCAGGATTTCATGTCATGCGGGATCAAAATCATATGGCGCGTGTCCCCGTGCGAGGCGTAGTACATGAGCTGGATGTCGGCTTGCTGGGTCCGCGTGGGCAGTCCGGTCGAGGGGCCGCCCCGCTGAATGATGAATAAGACGCACGGGACTTCGGCAAAATAAGCCAGGCCGATGGACTCGTTCATGAGAGAAAGTCCGGGCCCCGAAGTAGAGGTCATGGCCCGGGCTCCGGCCCATCCCGCTCCGATCATCATGCTTGCGGCGGCGATCTCGTCTTCCGCTTGGACGATCGCATAGGTCGCCTTGCCGTCTTTCTTGCGCAGGCGGGGCATATAATGCTCTAGGGCTTCGGCCAGCGAACTGGAGGGGGTGATCGGGTACCACGAGACCACAGAGGCGCCGCCATAAATGGCCCCCAAGGCGCAGGCCGTGTTTCCTTCGGTGATGATCTTTCCTTTGTTGCCGTTGGGGATAGGCTTGAGGCGCGCGATGCTCTGCGTGTAGCCTTTCTCTTTCATGTGATTGAATCCGGCCTCGATGCAAACCAGGTTGGATTCGATGACCGCCGGTTTTTTGCCGAAGGTGTCTTGCAGAACCTCTTTAATCGTTTCCATGTCGATGCCAAACAGGTAAGCGAGGGCGCCGACATAGATCATGTTTCTTTGCTTGATTCGGAGCGGTGAGGCGGGAACGATCTTCTGAATGAGCTTGTTGGCCGGAACTCCGAAGTACTGAACTCCGTCTCGCTTCAGATTGGAACCGAGAGGATTCGAGTCGTCATAGATAATGATTCCACCATCCCTGACGCGGTAAATGTCTTTGGCGGCAGTCGCGTCATTGAACATGACCATGACGTCGATGACGTCCTTGCGGGCCATATAGCCTTCGGCAGAAGCCCGGATTTGGTACCATGTGGGCAGCCCCTGAATATTCGAAGGAAACATATTCTTTGAGGAGCACGGCACACCCATCTTGAATATCGCCTTGAACACAATGTTGTTTGCCGAGGCGCTCCCGGTGCCATTTTCCGTGGCTATAGATATACTTAGGTCGTTGATCGCTGGTGTTTCCATAATCGAACCGCTATCTCGCCTCCTCGCTTAATAATATTAACTTAACAAGGATTGGGTGGAAAGACAAGAAATCGTGGTAGGCCGACGCTGGCGGGAGAAAGGATAGATTTCGGCATTGCGACTTGGAGAGAAACCTGGAAGGAATGGCCGAGAATCCTCCCTAGCCGCCTAGGGTAATCATCTCGATCTTCTTATGACTTTTCGGGTCGTAGGTGGAAGAGAGGAGAGCCTCAAGGCGCTCGTCGGAATATCGGTCTTTTCGCTTCTTCCATAGCGAGCCAATCCGCTCCGAAATCTCCTCATCCGTAGCCCCGTTTCTCATAAGGACCTTCAAATCGTAACCCACTTGGGAAAAGAGACAGGTCACCAGCTTGCCATCGGCCGTGAGCCGCGCCCGCGTGCAACTGGAGCAAAAAGGTTCAGTCACCGAGGCGACGATCCCGACTTCCCCTTTGCCATCGATGAATTCGTAATCAACGGAGGGCGCGCTGCCCTGCGCTCGGCCTACTTCTCGCAGCGGATAGCGAGCCTGGATCGTCTCTATGATTTCTTTTTTGGAGACCAACTTCTCCGACGTCCAGTTGTTCGAGTTGCCGACATCCATATACTCGATAAAGCGGATGGCAATACCGTTTTCCCGCGAAAACTCGACGAGGCTGAGAATGTCATCATCATTGACGCCCCGCTCGACAACCGCATTGATTTTAATCGGGTCGAAGCCGCTCTTCTTGGCGGCAAAAAGTCCTTCCAGAACCCTAGCGAGGTCGCCTCGCTTGGTTATGCGTTTAAATTTCTCTGCGTCGAGAGTGTCAATGCTAATGTTGATCCGCTTGAGCCCTGCCTCTTTGAGCGCTGGAATCTGTTCGGCCAGAAGAGAGCCGTTGGTCGTAAGGCAGAGGTCGTTCAATCCCTCAAGCCGCGAGAGCTTCGCAATCAAAAGATGGAGCTCCCTCCGGACCAAAGGCTCGCCGCCGGTGAGCCTGACCTTATCGACGCCCGCCTGAATAAAGAGCTTCACGAGCCGCGCGATCTCTTCAAACGTAAGGATCTCTTTCTTGTCGATCCACTCGTACTCATCCTGAGGCATGCAATAGGCGCAGCGAAAGTTACACCTGTCCGTGACGGATATTCTCAGGTCCCTGACCGGCCGGTTGTAGCCATCCACCAACATGACTTTTACTATGCATCAAAGCAGCCGGACGCGCAAGCAAACATGAGAGAATGACCTTTCACCGTTAAATCCATTCTGATATCGTGTTTGGCATGAGCCTGCGCCAGCAACAGGTGGCGGTTTTTCTGGGCACGGTCGCTGTCATTTTCGGCATCTTTGCCGCGGGTCTTTGGCTGATTGCGCAGCGGCTGACGACAGAAGCGACTCTACAAACCGCTCTCTTGATGGCACGGCAGGTCGAGATCGCTCTGGCCGACAGCCTCCAGCAACGCTCCAGTTCCCCTGGCTCTACACGCTCTGTTTGGGATTTTCTCGGCAATCTCCTTCCAGGCAAAACGGCGACCAAATCACGGACCACGTCGCGCCATCCAGAGGTTACAGGCTTAATGCGCGCCTTTATCGATCGAAGCGGCAGCATCGAAGCGATGTGGGTTCTCAATCCGGAGGGCAAAGTTTTGTACAGCTCCCAGAGCCGTGAAAAGGACGAGACCCTAACGGATTCGGCGCTGAAGGAAAATTTGCACAGCGGCATCACGACGATCAATTCTCGGCGGGAGGGAAACGTCACCTATTACGATGTCCTGGTGCCGTTGCAGATGCCGAGAGGAGTCCAGGGACCGGGCGGGCTCAGGTTGTGGATCAATCCGGCCGACTGGACTGAATTGCTCTCCGGGCTGTGGCGGCAACTCACTTTGTTGTTCGCTTTGGGAGGAGGACTGGCCCTGTTGAGTGCGTTCCTGACCACGGCCCTCTACACCCGCCGCTTTCGCCTGATCAGTGAAACGCTCCGTCAAGCTGAAGCCGGCACCTATCAGGCCCGTCCCCGTTACGCCAGCCGCGACGAGGTGGGGGCGAGCCTGGACCTTATCGACCGCTTGGTTATGAAACAGCGCAAGCGCAGTGAAACGCCGGCTCCGCTGCAGCGATTGGCCGTCGCGCTGCGCACCCTGGCCCACGAAGTCCGGACGCCGCTCAACGCCCTGGCGGTCCACCTCGAACTCCTCCGTAACACACCTCAGGTGCCTGACAGCTCCGTGTCTTCGGAGAGCCAACAACAGAGTTCCCTGGCCGCGCTCGAGGCGAGTACCCGGCAGGTGGATCGGTTGGTGCGTGACTTCACGGACTATACCGCCCCGGTCACCATGGAGCGGAAATCGCTCGACCTATCGGAGGTGCTCGAGACGAGTCTGAACACGGTGGCGTCGCAGTGCGCGGCTCAAAAGATCTCTTTGACCAAGGAGTTGATCCCGGGTCCATGGCAGATCAAAGGCGACGAGGCGCGCCTGCGCCAGGCCTTCGATAACCTTCTGCGCAACGCGATGGAAGCTCAGCCGAACGGCGGGTCGATCCGCATTACCGCCCGTAGAAAAGGCACTGAGCTGACTCTGGACTTTACCGATTCCGGGCCGGGTGTTCCTCGCGAGCGCCGGGCGAACCTCTTTGACTTCGGCGATAGCACCAAAGCGGGAGGCAGCGGAATCGGATTGCCCTTGAGCCAATTGATTATCGAGTTCCATGGCGGCTCACTGGTTTACGAAGATGGGAACGGCTCGTCTGGCGGAGCGGCATTTCGCCTGACGCTGCCTGTGGATGAAAGGTGAGTGTGGCTCGGCCCCGTGTCAACGTTCTTGTTGTCGATGACGATTCCGCGACGCGCGATGGTCTCACCGCCTTGTTGGAAAGCTGGGGGTACAAGGCCGCTGCGGCTCCCGACGGCCGAACCGCCATCAAGCTTTGCGAAAAGGAGCTTCCCCAAGCTATCGTAACCGACCTGATGATGCCTGGCATCACCGGCCTCGAGTTCATCGAGGCTTTGCGCGAGCGAGTGCAGCAAGCGGCGATCATTGTTTTAACGGGTCAGGCCACGATCGAGACCGCGGTTCAAGCGATCAAACTAGGCGCCTACGATTATTTGACAAAACCCTTAGAGCCGCAGCGACTCCGCTCGGTGCTCGAAAAAGGGCTTCGGCAAATGCAACTGGCGCGCGAGGCGACCGCGCTGCGTCAGAGACTGGAATCCCCGTTGGGCTCTTATGGGGCGTTGATCGGCAAATCGTCTCCCATGCGCCAGCTTTACCAGCGCTTAAGTCAGGTGGCTGCCACGGATGCCCCGGTGCTCGTCAGTGGCGAAAGCGGCACGGGCAAAGAACTCGTGGCGCGCACTCTCCATGACCTCTCGCCGAGGCGTGAAGGAGCTTTTCTGCCTTTGAATTGCGCGGCGATTCCGCCGACGCTGATGGAAAGCGAACTCCTGGGTCATGAGAAAGGGGCCTTCACCAGCGCGGTGGAGCGACGCATCGGCTGCTTCGAGCAAGCCGACGGCGGCACTCTGTTTCTTGACGAGATCACCGAAATGGCGGCGGAAGTGCAAGCCAAGTTTCTGCGCGTCATCGAGGAGGGACAGGTGCGGCGCATCGGCGCAAGCACAAGCATCCCGGTGTCGGTCAGGGTTGTAGCCGCGACCAACCGATCGCCCGCGGCCGCCGTCAAAGAGGGAAAACTCCGAGACGATCTTTTCTATCGTTTGAACGTCTTTCATCTGGAATTACCGCCGCTGCGGGAACGCGGTGATGACATTCCGCTCCTCGCTCGCTATTTCCTGGAAGCGTTCGCCGAGAAATACCAGCGGCCGGCCCTAGCATGGGCCGCCGATTTTGCTGCCTCGCTTCAGTCTCACTCCTGGCCCGGCAATGTGCGCGAGTTGCGCAATGCCATGGAACGCTTGGCCGTCCTGGCCCCCGGTCCGAGTTTGACTGCAGCGGATGTCCAGCAGTTTTGCCTCAATCCCGTTTTGGAAGAGAAAACCGATACCGAGCCGCTCTCCTTGGCAGAGGCTGAGCGCCAGGCGATCGAACGGGCCTTGGCGGCCACAGGCGGCAATAAGACTCAAGCTGCCCGACTGTTGGGCATCACGCCCAAGACCTTAAACGCCAAACTAGCGCTTTATCACAACCGGTAATTTCTCCCTACCCCTTACTTTTTTACCCGCTCCTATCATCCCTGCTTTTCTACAACTATTTGATTTTTTAAAACTTCCGGCGTGGCACGGACGTTGCTCCTCTGCCTGATCGAATGAAACTGCAAACAGCATCGAGCGACATTCAGGAGGAAGATACTATGAAATCATCTCCATGCATTGCCATTTTGGCCATCTTAAACGCGATGCTGCTTTGCTTCTCCGATTCCTCTGTTCAGGCCGGAGAATCCAAGGGAGGGGCACGCTCTGGAGGTCAGGCCAGCTCCCACATGAGCAGCAAGGGTGTGGAAAATACCAACGCTCAATGGTCCGCGGACCCCGACCGAGGTTGGGTGCGTGCTGACGAACGCCATGATCTGCATGACCAAGGCCAATCGGTCGGGAAATCCAATCAAAGCCGGGGAAGGAACAAGGGCCATGGTTCAAAGGGTAAAGCTGTTAAGGAATCGACCAAATAAATATTAACTGTCAACCAAATTAGTGGGAAAGAAAGGAGGAAGAAAATGAAACTGAATCGAACATTTATCGGCAAGACTCCGATGATCTTACTGGCAGGGACGCTTTTTGTCGCGGGTTGCGCCGGTGGGCCTCTCACAACCCGTGAGAAGGGTACGGGTATTGGGGCGTTGGGTGGGGCTGCTGCTGGCGGAATCATTGGGAGTGCGGTTGGTCACCCGGCCGCCGGAGCGCTTATCGGTGGTGGTCTGGGTGCGGGTGCCGGTGCTTTGATCGGTGATCAACTACAAGGTCAGGAGAACCAGAACTATAGGCAGGATCAAGAGATCCGCAGAAACCAAGGCGACATTGACCGCCAACGGCAGGATATCGAACGGTTGAGACGCCAGCAGGGCGAATACTGATCTTCCGGCCGATATTGTCTCTAGTAACTGGAAAGGAGGATTGCAACCATGAAAGAGAAAATTCTGTGGTCATTCGGAGGCGGAGTGTTCATCTTGATTCTTTCGCTCATCTTCGGCGGCATTTACAGCGTAACTCCGCCTAACGGGCCGGTAGATTCTGCTTACAAGATAAACCGCTTCACCGGCAAGGTTTGGCTGATTAAGACCTATAGTAAACAGGTGGGACAATTGCGCGTTCTTGCTGCGCGGCAGGCGGAGGTCGAGAAGACGAAAGAGATTACCGAAGCAGACATCCCACCGGTCGCGATGGCAGAGACAGCTCAACCCTCTCGCGGAGGTCGAAGGAGATAGGCGGGCCCATCAAAGAAACCAGGGGTCCCAGGAGGGATTATGCGTAAAGTCATGGAGAGCATCGGTATATTCTTTCTCGCCTTAAGTGTTCTGATCGGATGCTCCACTCAAAACGCGAAGAGCGTCGAGACGGAGAAGACGGTACAGTATTCCGCAGATAGAGATCAGCGTCAGACAGAGCCTGTTGTGGTGGAGAAGCAAACAACCAAGACTGAACAGACCGCAAAGACTGAAGGAGATACGGGCTTGCTGAGTGGAACAGTTCACGTGGTCGGCCAGGTTCTTGCCCTTCCCTTCCGTCTTGTCGGGGGGCTGATCGGCATCGTGTTCTAGTGCCGGAAACGCAGGGATTTCTTAAAAAGGAGGTGTCAAATGAGAAACAGGCTGTTAGCAATATTTATGCTGGGTTCACTCATTACAGTCTTAGGTGGTTGCTCAAGTCCTCTCACCGTTAGGGAGCAGGGAGGGCTTATCGGGGCCGGCTTGGGCGCAGGCACGGGGGCTATCATCGGCAGCACCGTTGGTCATGCGGCCGCAGGCGCTTTGATTGGCGGACCTGTGGGACTGCTCGCTGGCGCCTTGATAGGTGACCAACTTCAGGCCCAGGAGAGAAGGTAGCAGGAGCAGCAGCTCCAAATCGAGCAAAACAGGGCTGAACCGGAACGGCATGAAAGAGAGACCGAGCGTTTAAGAGATTGATGGCCCGAAAGATAACCACGGCCCGGGAAAAATTCATGGCAAAAGCGGGGCGGTATCTGGCAAATGGGAGTTGCGTTCAATGAAGGATAAATTCCTAAGGCTAGGTTGGGCTTCGCTGATCGGGCTCTTTTACTTCCTGCTCCCCCTCCCGGTGACTGCAGGCGCTCCTACCGATCAGACCCGAGCGACTGTAGATAAGGTCGTTAGTATTCTTAAAAATCCTGACCTGCAATCAGAGGCCAAAAAGAAAGAGCGCCGCGAGCAATTGCGCGCAGTCACCTACCCCAGATTCGACTTCGCTGAGATGGCAAAGAGATCGCTAGGGTCGTACTGGTCTCGTCGCACGCCTCAGGAGCAGCAGGAGTTCGTCAAGCTCTTTAGCGACCTTTTAGAGAGTTCCTATGTCGACAAAATTGAATCGTATAACGGGGAAAAAATCGCCTATACCCGCGAGAAACAGGATAACGACCAAGCCGAGGTGTTTACAAAGGTTGCCACAAAGAAAGGAGAAGAATTCTCCATCAACTATAACCTCCACCTCGCAGGTGGCGAATGGAAGGTCTATGACGTCGTGGTTGAAAACATCAGCCTGGTTAACAACTATCGCGCCCAATTCAACCGGGTTCTTGCCAACGCCTCGTTTGATCAGTTGCTCAGGAAACTACAAGAAAAGGCGCCCGATACTAAGCGGGTAAGAGGGTAAGGACATTCAGCCCAATGGGCAAGGAGGCTTATATGTTTAATTTTTCCGCCGGTCGAGTTGTGTTCGGTGCGATGATCGTCTTGATGGGCCTGTGGACGACACCGGCACCAGCCGCCCAAGAGTCGCCTAAGCAAGAGCCGTCTCCCGGACAGACGAATATTACCGACAAGGAGCTTAGTACCTTCGCCAAGGCCTACGTGGAATACCATAAAATACGCCAAGAGTATGAAACGCAGCTCACCAAGGTTCAGGATCCTAAAGAAAAAGAGAAGATCCAGCAGGAGGGCAACTCAAAGGTAAAGAAAGCATTAGAGAAACAGGGACTCACGTCTGAGTCCTACAACAGGATCTTCGCGGCTGTAAACGGCAACGAGCAAGTTCGCAAGAAAGTGCTCAAGATGATCGAGGCGGAACGAAAAGGATCGTGACTCAAAGATCGGCATCACTTCATCAAGGAGGTGGCGCATGGAATCGCGAACGAGAAAACAAATTTTTGTCACGATCTTTGTCCTTCTAGTCGCACTTGCTCCGTTGCCTAATGTTCAAGCCGAAGATCCTTGGCAGATTCTTAAGGGGTTCACTCTTATTCCTGACAGCCCAACACTTGTTGAAGAGCACTACGCTGCGGCCCTGTTTGTGAACTCCGAAAAGGGGTTGCTTGCTGCCGTCATTTTCAATGTCACCTGCGATTCGGGAAGCTGCGATGCCAATCATGGCGCCGCTTACTCCGTCTTTAACGCGCAGGGGTTGAATATCCGGCGCTATGTGGACCCACAGGACCAAGAGCTGGCGGAGCTGATGTCCAATGGGCAGATCGTGTAGGGCTCCATCAATTCAAAATCGGCTTTGTTGGAAAGAAAAGTTTTATGCATCACGGCATAAAATAATCTTGAATGCCAACAATGATTCTCAAAAGGTTCACCATTCCCCAGCAGGGAACAGTCCGCTCTTATATTCTTAATCTAGAGGGCTGTGAACTTCCTAAAGCCTACGTTCAAATCCAGACAATGCGCCAAGCCGGTCTCTTATCGAGACGAGTAAAAATTTCCTCCCCATATACCTTTTGACTTACCCCCGGCTGGCCGATTTCCGGTAACTATTTGATTTAGTTTTTTTTCCGAGTTGGCATGGCCATTGCTGAAGTACCTTTTCAGGGGGTTTGGCCGCATCAATCAAAGAGGTTGTCAGCATGTCAGTCTGACGATTGACTTGCCGGCTCACAGAACGGGGAAAAAATAAAAAGTCAGGAGTGCCAATGCAGCGCAAATATTTCCGCTGACTAAGAAGGCCCGTACAAACTGTTTTTATCGGGCAGAAAGGAGACGGTGAAATGGAAAGGATTAAGAGGAAAAGAGGATTGCTGGGAGCTGTGCTAACCGCGCTCATGGTTACCTTGATCGCCACTGCGGTGATTACGACCGCAGGGGGTTGTCTTGTCTGTCGTGACTGTGGTCCCCACCGTTTTCATCAGTAAATGAGCGATACCTCAAGCGAGGTGTCCAGGCCGGGTAGCGAACCGCAACAGGAGCTTGTAGCCGAAGTTGAACGGGTGGCTACCCGGCTACAGCAGATCCAGGTGCGACACGGGACGGTCGCGCCAGAAAGGACTCTAGTTCAAGACCGGGATCAATGGGACTTCTCTCAGCCAACAGCCAATTACAAGCCACGAGGAGGTAAACATTATGAAAAGGTCGGGTTACTTAATGTCCATAGCTTTACTTTTTCTGACCGCATGTGGCGGGCGGACCGAGTCAAAGCAACAAGACATCGAGGCCGCTGCTCGAGATTCCGTGCAAGGGTTCAAGACTATCGCGGTCGTAACGAATGCCGGTGTTCCGGAGGAAAGACCGGAGGTCCAGAAAAAAATAGAAAACGAACTGGCTGAGTTCGGTGACCGCCTCAAGGCGCTGAAAGCGGAGGCCGAAAAAACAGGAGGCAAAGCCAAAGCTGAGCTCAATCAAGCTATCAAAGACTTGGACAAAAAAATGGCAGCAGCCAAGCAACAGATGGAGAAGTTCAAGTCTGCAACCGCGGAGGCCTGGGAGAATATGAAGTCCAAGATGAACGCTACCATGGATGATTTGCAGAAGGCCTACGGTCGGGCAGAGTCTCGACTTAAAAAATCAGTCTGATCCCTAGTTATCCATGGCGAAGACATAACGCCCGTCTGCTTTAGGACGCAGGCCGTTAAACGGGAAAGAAAGGGGTAAACCTTTTTATGAATTATAAGGCAAACTTTAATTTCGTACCTGCAGGCGAACAGGAGACCTCCCTGTTTCAACCAGACTATCTTCTTCCTGCTCAGTATTTTGAGACCTTTCGCAGAAAAGTCTACTTGGAGCCGGAAAAGAGGCTCATGCTGGCGGTGCTGGAAGACGGCCTGACCTGCTTTCAAACATACCTTCTTGCTACCAAGGCGATGGGGAAGAAGCTCTTTCGGGAAGCCGAGGAATGGATCTTCGAGGAAGATAGTGACCGGCTATTCTCCTTTGAACATATTTGTGAAGTCCTGGGATTGAACCCTCAGTATGTTCGGGGACAGTTGCTGTGGTGGAGGGACACGAAGCTGGCTGAGTTCTCCAAGGCCAAGATTTATCGGCTCAATCCCGGACAAAAAGGGAAGAAGCATAGGGTAAAGATATTGGAACTAATACAAACGCATTAAGTAATGTTACAATCTCGGGGAAGAAAGCCTTCGGGCCGTGGGCAATGGGCCTCTGCCTCGAGGGCCACTCACGCCAACCCCTTAGGCTGCTTACTCCCAGGGTCTGGGCCTGCCATCAT
>WNFH01002058.1_pt1 | contig 20099 bp, 13 predicted proteins | sample 5400411 | NCBI WGS metagenome assembly WNFH01 (sample SAMN13153347, study PRJNA577476) | soil metagenome | isolation source: 200 cm saprolite under Douglas fir tree site 2 hole 3 | place: USA:California | collected 2015-04-18
ACGGACCGCAGTCCGCGGCCGCGAGAAGGACGACGAAGAGGACGGGCCAGGCGCGTCGAAGGACACTTCGCATCGCGACCACTCTGCGGAAGCGGAAGAGGAGCATTGGACATCTCCATCTTACTCGACGCGAGCGATGTTCACGACCTGGTCCCGGGCGACTGGACCGTCGCGCGCGGACACCAGCTGCTTGAGCGGATCGAACGGGACATCCGCGCGGCAGTACCGCACACGACGGTCGAGACGCACCTCGAGCCCGTCGAGGATCCCGCCTCGTTCGAGGACCAGGAGTTGGACCGCCCGCCGCCGCGCAACGGCGGTCTTAGCTAGTCCTGCCACTCATAGGATACCTTCTCGATCAGCCTTTGCGAGCGATCAAAAATGAGCGCTCGGTGCTTGAAACTCTTTGCGAGCGGCTCGCTGTAATACCATACGGTCACGGTCGTCTTATCTCGATTTTCAACTTCGCGCGTCGCCAACGGCGGACCCAGAACCCGAGTCACCTCTGTTTGAGCCGTTCCTATTTTCAGACCGCGGAATAGTTCCTCCTTGAAGCCTGGGGCAAATGTGGTTTGTGGACTAGTTATCCACATGAAACTGCCGAAAATCGCGACTTCCGCGATCACAAGTGCGACCAGTAGCGGCAACGCCCACCGGTGTTTGTCGGAAGCAATTCGTCGCGTCATTGGCTAAACATATCTCCCAACCCGCACCGCCTCGGGAACGAAGGGGCGTTCGCTCCCGCAGGGCAGGGCAGCCCAACTCAGGGTCGCGGGACGAGTTGCCCGGCGGGAATCCTCCGCTTTTTCGAATCACGCTTATCCGCTCGTCGCCGACCACTTCCGCCATTTCCAGCACGTTCGCGCCCTCGGTGTTCAGAAGTGAGCTCGTTCCGGGGCGGGACGCGGTGCGTCATCGACGTTCACGTGGTTCTCGAGTTGCCGAGTTGGGTCCTCGAACGAGACGGGATCTTCGACTGGCTCGAGGTGCGTCTCGACGGTCGATCAGTCCGAAGCGCGCGCTTGTCCACGGCGCGATCGCCGGCCAATCCGCAGTCGTGCGAGGCCGAGACCACCAATTACGTCCCGAGCGGATCGCGTGTCGAACCACCGCATCAGGCAGCCGGGTGAAGAGCGCGTTGCACGATCTGTTGAACGCGTTCGAGCGTGATCCCCTCGCGCTGCTCGACCGCAAGAGGATGGTCTGTAGGCTCCAATTCGATCGACGGCCGCGTGTCAGCGCGGACGTGCACCTGCGACTTCAGGATTGTCGTGTCTGGATACCCCTCGATGCGATTGCTAACCCAACCGAAGAACGGTCCTGCGGGGACATCTTCCTTATAGGCCGCCCTCGCCGTCTTGAAGCTCTCATCGCTTAGCGATGCCCAAACGCCGTAACGAAAGACGGCGTTCATCCCGAGGATGGGGATCTCGATCACTCCACGGACAAAATGGTGGGTTTCACCGTCGCGCCGGAGCTCGCGAAAGTCGCCGAACTTCGTTACGCACCTCGCCCGCTCGTCCTCGTCCAGCTCGGCGACGTACATCGGCTCGTCGTAACCGAGATCGAGCGGAAGCTCGTCATGCCACTTCCCGCACCCGGCGCACTGAAATCCGGTGGTCACCGGGATAGAAATAACACGCGATCGCGTGACGATCGCGCGCACGAACTGGTCGCACCTTTGGTCCCACCTTTCGGACCCAAACACGACACACGTTGGGACGCCTTGAGACGAGTTTCCTCGCCAAGTCAGAGCTCGCTGACATGATGCTGGGGGCGCATCTCGCCACGAAGGGCGATCCCGCGGGAGCGGCCAGGGTGTTCGAGGATTGCGTGCACGAGTTCCCGCGGGATCCCCGCTGCCCGGTGAGGCTCGCCCAGGCCTACGAGGCCGCCGGTGAGCGGAGGCAGGCGCGCGAGGCCGCGCGCGGCGCCCTGCGGATCGACCCCGGGAACGTCGGAGGTCTGGAGATGCTGCACCGGCTGGAGTAGCGCGTGCTAGGAAGCGCCGCATGGCGGACTTCCTGGGCGTGCCGCAGCGGCGGCTGCCGCTCGCGATCGCGATGGTGGTGCTGCTCGGGGCGACCCTCACCTGGCTGCAGGGCCGGTTCGACCAGGGCGACGTGAAGAAAGGCATCGCGCTGGCCCTCGAGTACCGGCCAGCCGGCCGCGGCGGCAAGAGCATCTTCGACGCGCTGGTGGCGCTCGGCCGCGGGGATCCGCGATGCGACGGCAAGGTGGTCAGCGGGCTGCTCGGGGACGTGGAGGTCCGCTGCACCCTGCCGGGCGACCCCGGGACCGAGTACCGGTTCCGTGTCCTCCTCGACGGCAAGCGCCCTCCCCGCCCGGCGAATCCCCCCGCCCAGCACCTCTTCGAGCAACTGAAGGGCTAACTGATCAACGCGGCGACGCGGAGGCGCGGAGGATCCCGGCAGGCGACCTGCACTGCGTGCCACCCGATGCTCACATCGCGACAGACCAACGAATCTCCGCGCCTCCGCGTCTCCGCGTTCGTTTTTGGCCCGTTGCATAGGCGACGGGGCGTGGGCAGGTTGGCGCGGCGGGCGGGCGCTTGCCCGCTCAAGGGGTTGGGATGCTCGCCGCATTGCTGGTCGCCGCTGCCGCCGCTCCGCACGCGCAGAAGGTCTGGACCGACGCACCGGCCGGCGCGACGCGCCAGACCTCGCCGCCGCAGTCGATCGCGCAGCTCGTCAAGCAAGCCATGTCCGCGGTGGTGGGCATCGTCGCCGTCACCGCCCGAGGCGAGCCGCAGGATCCGTTCCACGACTTCCTGGAGCGGATGTATGGCTCGGGCGGCGAGCGCGAGCAGCCGGTGCGGGGCATCGGGACCGGCTTCTTCATCCGCTCCGACGGCCTGGTGGCGACCAACGGTCACGTGGTCGAGGGAGCGACCGAGATCACCGTGCAGGTGGGCGAGGACGAGCGGGCCGTTCGCGGCGTGCTGGTCGGCAAGGACGAGGCGACCGACCTCGCGCTGGTGAAGGTGGAAGGCGGCCCGTTCCCCGTCCTGGGCCTGGGCGACAGCGAGGGCGTGGAGGTCGGCGAATGGGTGGTCGCCATCGGCAACCCCTTCGGGCTGTCGCGCTCGGTGACCACCGGCATCGTCTCGTACAAGGGCAGGCGCGACGTGAACCCCTCCGGCCGGCCCGGGTACTACGACTTCATCCAGACCGACGCGGCGATCAATCCCGGGAACTCCGGCGGGCCGCTGCTCGACGCCCGCGGCGCCGTGGTGGGCATCAACGCCGCCGTGAACCCCGCAGGACAAGGCATCGGGTTCGCCATCCCGATCAACATGCTGAAGGAGATCGCTCCGCAGCTGGAGAAGGGCCACGTGGTGCGGAGCTGGATGGGGATGTCCGTCCAGGACCAGATGGGTCCCGACCTGGCCGAGTGGTTCGGCGTACCGGGTGGAAAGGGCGCCGTGATCACCGACGTGGTGGACGGGGGGCCCGCGGCGCGCGCGGGACTCCGGGCGGGCGACGTGGTGGTCTCGTTCGAGGGCGACCCGGTCACCGAGAGCTACCGGCTGCGCTGGCTGACCGCGAACGCCGGCCCCGGCCGGACCGTGAGGATGGGCGTCTGGCGCGAGCGCAAGCTGCGGACGGTGGCCATCGCCCTCGCCGAGAAGCCCGGCGAGGCGGCCGAGCAGCGGCCGCCGCGGGTCGCCCCGGCGCGCAAGGACCAGGAGCCGTTCGGGTTCGCGGTGGACGAACAGCCCGGTCTGGCCGGACTGCGCGTCGCTTCCGTAGACCTGCGCAGCGCCGCGTACCGGGCGGGGCTGCGCGAAGGCGACCTGGTGCTCGACGTCGACGGGCGGCCGGTGCGTGACCGCGCTGGGTTCCGCAAGGCAGTCGCCGAAAGCGGCGCGGTGACACGGCTCTACGTGAAGCGGAACGGCCGCTCCATCTTCTTCGGCCTCCGCAGGGAGCCCGCGCAGACGGCGGAGGTCCGCTCTCCCTGACGGTCGCCGCGGGATCGGGCGGCGCTACCCCGGTCCGCTCTTCCCGCAATCTTCCCCGGCACTACACGTCCACTTCATCATCGCCCACCTATCCTCCCGCCGTTGACTCGGGGGAACGGTGCCCGCCAGAGTGCGCGCGCGCTGCGAGGGGTCGACTGAGCGATTTGGGCGAATCACTGCTGCGCGGAACTCGTCGACGGGGCACACTCAGCGCGGATCGACAAGGAGATGACGGATGGGGACCAGCCGGCTCCCAGGTTTCTACAAGATGCGCATCGCCGAGCGGCTCCGGCGCGTGGCCGAGCAGCTCGAGGTGGAGAGCGACGAGCTGGACGGTCTGGGCGAGAGCGGCACCCTGCCCCTGGCGAACGCCGACGCGATGATCGAGAACGCGGTGGGCGTCCTCGGGCTCCCGGTAGGGGTGGGGCTGAACTTCCTCGTCAACGGCGAGGACGTCCTGGTCCCGATGGCCGTGGAAGAACCGTCGGTGATCGCAGCCGTCAGCCTGGCGGCGAAGATCGCGCGCGACGGCGGCGGCTTCCAGGCCGATGCGGATCCGCCGCGCATGATCGGGCAGGTCCAGGTCTCCCATCTCGCCGATCCGCCCGCCGCCAAGGCGGCCCTGCTCCGCGAGAAGCGCCAGATCCTCGAGGCGGCGAACGCGCTCCAGCCGGCGATGAAGGCGCGCGGCGGCGGGGCGCAGGACCTCGAGGTGCGCCTGGTCCCGGTGCGCGAGGCCGAGAACGGCGCCTCCGAAGTGCACGCCGTCGTGCACCTCCTGGTGGACACGCAGGACGCGATGGGGGCGAACCTCATCAACACCATGTGTGAAGGCGTAGCGCCGCTGGTCGAGCGCATCAGCGGCGGGCGGGTGCGGCTGCGGATCCTTTCCAACCTGGCTGACCAGCGGCTCGCGCGCGCCACCTGCCGCATCCCCTTCGACGCGCTCGCCGACTTCGGCTTCTCCGGGGCGGAGGTGGCGCACGGCATCGCCGACGCGAGCCGGTTCGCCGACGCCGACCCGTACCGGGCCTGCACGCACAACAAGGGCGTGATGAACGGCGTCGACGCGGTGGCGCTGGCGACCGGCAACGACTGGCGCGCGATCGAGGCCGGGGCCCATGCCTGGGCGGCGCGGAACGGCCGCTACGAGCCGCTGACGCGCTGGTGGATCGAGGACGGGCACCTGCTCGGCAAGGCGGAGCTGCCCATCCAGGTCGGCACGGTGGGCGGAGCGGTGAAGGCCAACCCGCTGGTCCCGGTGCTGCTGCGCCTGATGGGGAACCCGGGCGCGCAGAAGCTGGCCGCCATCATGGCGGCCGTCGGCCTGGCGCAGAACATGGCGGCGCTGCGCGCGCTGGGCAGCGTGGGCATCCAGAAGGGTCACATGGCGCTGCACGCCCGCTCGGTGGCCGTGTCGGCCGGCGCCAAGGGGTCCGCCGTGGAGGAAGTCGCGCGGGCGCTCATCGCCGCCGGCGAGATCAAGCTGCACCGGGCGCAGGAGATCCTCGCCAAGCTGGTCGCGCAGAAGCCGGCCGCCGAAGTGACGTGACGGCCTCCGGGCGGCAGCCCGGCGCCGGCGGGCCGCGCGCCGCGCCTCCGGCCATCCTCGCCGAGTACGCCGCGCTGGCGGAGCCGCGCATCGCCGCGTTCCTCGACGCGCGCGCAGCCGATGCGGCGGGGTTGCCGGTCGATCTGCGGGCGCCGTTCGCCGCCCTGCGCGAGTACGTGCTGCGCGGAGGAAAGCGGCTGCGCGGCGCCCTGGTGGTGCTGGGATGCGAGGCGGCGGGCGGCGAACGGGAGTGGGCGCTCGACGCCAGCGTCGGGATGGAGCTCCTGCACGCGTACCTGCTCGTGCACGACGACTTCATGGACCGCGACGAGGTGCGCCGGGGTGGCCCGACTGTGCACGCCGCGCTGGAGCGGGCGACCGGCTCCGCGCACCTGGGAGCGAGCCTCGCCGTGCTGCTGGGATCGCTCTGCCAGGCCTGGGCGCTGGAGCTGGTGCTCGGAGCAAAGGTCCCGGCCGAGCGCACGGCGGCGGCGGGACGGCTGCTCGCCCATGCCCTGCAGGAGGTCACGGTCGGGCAGATGCAGGACGTGTCCGCCCCGCTCGGGCGCGACCTGCCGGCGCGCGAGGTGCTCGCCGTCCAGCAGATGAAGACTGGCGGCTACAGCTTCGAATTGCCCCTGCGACTCGGCGCGGTGCTCGCCGGCGGAGGCGAGCCGGTGCTCGGGGCGCTGGAGCGCTTCGCGCGCCCGCTCGGCCAGGCGTTCCAGATCGCCGACGACCTGTTGGGCACCTTCGGCGCGCCCGAGGTGACCGGCAAGCCCAACGCGAGCGACCTGCGCGAGGGCAAGCGCACGCTGCTGATCGCGCGCGCGTTCGAGGCGGCCGACCCGGCCGAGCGAGGTGCTGGTGCGCTCCGGCGCAGCGCGGTCGTGCCACGAGGACGCGGAGCGGCTCTGTTCCGAAGCGCTGCGCGCCCTCGACGGCGCTCCCTTCCCCGCGCCTGTCGCGCAGGCGCTCCGGGAAATCGCCGCGTACAGCGTCCGACGCGCCGCCTAGGTTGCGCCCGATGACGCCGCGCGGCGAAAAAGCGCAGCGCCGCCGGTACGGCGGCGACTGGGCGGTCCGGCCTGCCCGCGCGTTCCGCTTCTGCGGCGACTCCGCGGCGCGGAGCTTGAGCCGCTTCCTCGAGTCGGTGCTGGAGAACCTGCCGGCGATGATGTTCATGAAGGATGCGCGCGAGCTCCGTTTCGAGCGGTTCAACCGCGACCACGACTTCTTCCCCAAGGAGCAGGCGGACTTCTTCGTGGCCAAGGACCGCGAGGTGCTGCGGCGCAAAGCGGTCGAGGACATCCCCGAGGAGCCCATCCAGACGCCGCGGGGGATGCGCTGGCTGCACACCCGCAAGATCCCGCTGCTCGACGACCGGGGCGAGCCGCAGCACCTGTTGGGCATCTCGGTGGACATCACGGAGAAGAAGCGCGCGCAGGAGATCCTCCGCGCCTCGCACGCCGAGTTGGAGCGCCGGGTGGCGCAGCGCACCGACGAGCTGCAGCTGGAGATCGCGGAGAGGTTCCGCGCCGAGGAGGCCCTGCAGCGCACCGAGGAGCAGCTGCGGCAGGCGCAGAAGATGGAGGCCATCGGGCGCCTCGCCGGCGGCATCGCGCACGACTTCAACAACGTGCTCAGCGTGGTGCTGAGCTACTGCGACCTGATGCTCGAGGACGCCGAGCCCGGCAGCGCGTTCCGCGGCGACCTGGAGGAGGTCCGGAGCGCGGGCGAGCGCGCCGCCACCGTGACCCGGCAGCTGCTCGCCTTCAGCCGGCAACAAGTCTTGCAGCCGCGGGTGCTCGACCTGAACGAGGTGGTCCAGGGCATGCGGCGGATGCTGGAGCGCCTGCTCGGCGAGGACGCCCTCCGCGTGCGCGAGGTGCTGGACGCCGCTCCCGCCGCACGCGACGGCTGACGTTCTCGGGAAACGCTCCTGCTCTCCGGCAGGCAGCGGATCCGCTCCACAAGTCGCTTCGAATCAGGTAAACTAAAAAGAAGGTTTGTTTTGCACAGGGGGGTTCCGTGGCCGGGCAGGACTTGGGTACCGACGCCGCCAAACCGGAGCTGCCCATCGCTCCCGACGACGCGGTGCGCGCGCCGGCTGACATGGCCGAAGCCGATCGCGGCGCCGGCGACGGTCGCTGGCTGGAGGTGCCGCGGCTCCCGCAGTTCAACGGCACTGCTGCCAGCTGGCTGTGGTGCGGGCGGGCCGCGGCGGCCATGCTTTACGACTACTACTGCAAGGCGCAGAGCAAGACCTCCGAATATGTCGGGCACAAGACCGGCGATCCGGGCCCAGGCTCGAGCGGAAAGCAGAAGGAAAACCTGCGCTTCATGGGCGGGTCCAACGACGGCAAGCTGGCCGGCATCACCGAGGGCGGCAGGATCGAGCCGGCCGCCATCTTCGACCTGGTCGGCTGGAAGCTGCAGCAGGGGTATCTGCAGAAGAGCGTCAAGGACCGCATCGACGCCAGCAAGGCGGGCACCGAGAAGCGCTTCGCGCCCGTCCTCGATGCGCTGCGCGCGAACAACCCGGTGGTGCTCTACACCGGGCTCGCCGCCAAGGCCAACGCCGGCCACACCGTGGTGATCAGCGGCTTCAAGAAGCAGGACGGCGATCTCTGGCTGCGCGTCACCGACCCCACCACTCCGCAGATCACCCTGATCGGCGCGCGCAACCTGCAGGTGGTGCAGCAGAAGCCGCAGGCGTTCTCCGAGTACTGGGTGAAGGCGCGCGCGCTGCTCGAGCTGAAGCTGCTCAACTACCAGCACGACGAGCTGCTCGGCAGGTACATGTCGATCCTCGACCAGCAGGTGAAGGACGACGCGGAGCTGGTGCACAAGCTCTCCGGCGGCGCGCCGTCGGCGAAGAAGGACGACAAGGCCGCCGCGCCGGAGCCGCCCGCGCCGCCCAAGGAGGGCCGGGCCAGCGCGCCGGCGGAGGTGAACAAGTCCACCGAGCTGACGGCGGAGCGGCTCACCTCATTTTACCACATGAGCGAGCGCGGCCTCTCCGGGCACTTCCCGCTCGGCGACGCGGGCCTGTTCCACTCGGGAGCGCATTTCTCTTTCGAGACGGGGCATCACGTCTCGGCCATGGCGAAGGGCGAGCTGGTGGCGGCGCGCATCGGGGCGGGCCCCGGCGAGCATCCCTGGAGCGACACCGGCTTCGTGCTCCTGAGGCACATTCTCAAGGGCGACAAGACCATCTACTCGCTCTTCCTCCACCTGCAGCGGGAGCCGCTCCATCCCGACCGCACCAACGCGGCCTGGCTGCGGCGGCTGCTCATCGAAGCGATGGGCGGCGATGCGGAGCAGAAGCCGAAGTGGCGCGTGACCAAGGACGCGCCCACCTGGAAGGACGAGGACAAGAAGAACTTCTCGCCCACCAACGTGCAGAACGACAAGACGCTCGCGCCCGGGGTCTACAAGGAGCAGGACCGCTGGATCGCCGACCACGCCATCTACGTGAGGCTGCAGGATCAGTGGATCCGCGCCTCGATGCAGGACGGCGAGGGGTTGGCGAAGGAGCTGTCGCCGTGGCTCGACTTCGACATCGAGGCGGCGGCGAAGAAGAGCGGCCTGGTCAAGAGCCTGCACGAAGGAAAGACCGCGGTCTTCGACGCCGACAAGAAGGACGGCAAGCGCAAGTGGCAGCTGGAGGCCGGCGAGGTGCTGGGCATGACCGGCCGGTACCTGGGCGTGCCCAGCGTGCACTGGTCGGTGTTCTCCAAGGACGCAGTCTTTCCCGAAGGCTCGCTGCCCGCGGAGGAGTTCGACGCCAAGGCGGAGGTGAAGCTCAAGTCGCTCGATCTGTCCGAGGACCACGGCAAGATCGAGCACACCCAGAAGCTGCTCGAGGCGCTCGACCCGGACAAGAAGTTCATCGCCAAGGTGCCGCAGAACATCGTCGCGCCGGGCGAGGTGGGCAAGTTCTATCGCTCGCCCACCGAGAGCTGGCGGTCGCGGTACCTGGCGGTGAAGGGGCTGTGCGAGTTCGCGCTCGACGTGGACAAGTTCATCGACCAGGAGCGCTTCAAGTCGCACACCGATCAGGAGAAGCAGGACTTCAAGAAGAACGCCAAGGCGTTCCTCTTCTGGAACGACCTCTCCTCGGCGGAGGATTTTCCCGGCGACGGCAAAGCGGTGTTCGTCCATCCGGTCACGGCGCTGCGGCTGATGGCGGGCGTGGCGATGGGCCGCGACACCGACGACGCGCCGGAGGCCAAGGAGGACGAGCGGCTGCACCCGCACGACGACGTCCTGATCGTGCTGCGCGACGCGAAGGGCCCGCTCGCGGAAGCGAAGGTGAGCATCAAGCTGGGCAAGACGGTGCTGCACGAGGGCGTAACCGACGCGTCGGGGCAGCTTCTGGTCCCGCTCGCCGAGGTGAAGGGCCAGGAACTCGAGGTGGAGGTGGACGCGCAAGTGGTGGGCGAGAAGGGGGAAGTGCTCGCCGTCGCCAACGAGACGCTCGCGCCCCCCACGCTGACCCCGGGCGATGCGCCGGGCAAGCAGACCTACAACGGCGTGGACATGGTTCCCGACCCGCAGCTCGCCCTCTCCATGAAGGTGAAGGCCGGGCAGTCGCCGGGCTTGTTCGCCGAGTGGAACGACGACCAGTTCAAGCCGGAGAAGAGGATCAAGGCCATCCCGGCCGGCACCGCGCTGGAGATCCAGCGGATGGTCTTCCGCCGCGACGACGGCAGCTACGAGGCGGTGCAGACCCACCTCGACGGCCAGCTCGGCTACCTCTGGTCGGTATGGAACAAGGAGGAGAATCTCGAGCCGGACCCCGCCTCGCACCAGCAGGCCAAGGAGGACGAGCCGGTGGTGCTGGCCACCTGGTCGGCGCGGATCGCGCATCTCAACGACCACCCGGTGTTCGCGGGCCGGGTGCAGAACCTCGACGACGGAGCGGAGCTGGAGATCACCTTCTGCGCCATCTTCGCCGCCGGAGCGCCGGAGCACGACGAGGAGCTGCACGCCGAGAAGGTGAAGGTGGCGGGCGGCGGGTTCTCGGTGGCCTTCGACCCGCACCAGCTCACCGCCGACGCGCACCTGCTCGCCTCGCCGCGGCCGGTGTTCGCCAGGGTGAAGGCCAAGGACAAGCTGTTCGTGCTGCGCGACCAGGCCATCACCGTGCACGCCGATACGCCCGTGCAGGACCGGCCGCCGGCGCCGGCCCCGGCCGAGTCGCCGCCCGGGGCCACCGACGTGATCTGCTTCACCGAGATCAAGCGCAAGTCGCCGGTCGCGGAGATGGGCGAGCTGGTCGATCGCCACAATACCTTCGACGGCAAGGAGCCGCAGCTGCGCAAGCTCTCGCAGCTCTCCGGCGATGCGGCGCGGCGCTTCGTCAACGACGGGGCCGACGAGCTGTACGTGGGGGCCACCGTCAACGAGATGCACCTCGCGCTGGAGGAGCACAAGAACCTCGGCTACCAGGCGGCGATGAAGGCGCAGCGCGACCGCTTCCTGCAGCTGTTTCCCGAGGGCGAGAAGGCGCTCAACGTGCTCTTCGCCAAGCCGGAGGAGGCGTACTTCAAGGACAACGGCATGACGGTGGGCATCTGCGCGCAGAACTGCGGCAGCTCGCTCGATCCGCGCGGCAAGGCCGCCGGCTGCAGCGAGGCGGTGCGGCTCAAGAACCTCATGTCCTGCCAGTACGCTCCCGACAAGAGCTGCCAGACCGCAGTCAAGCCGCCGGAGAAGGGCAAGACGCTGCCGGTGGTCGATCACTGCAAGTCGTCCTTGGGCGACTGCCACCACGCCGGCCACGACAAGACGCACTGCTACCTGGAGACGGTGGTGCGCGGGCCCGAGCATGAGGAGCGAGAACGCTGGTACGTCTCGCTGCCGATCAAGACCGCCGACAACCGCCAGCACCCCAAGAAGCACATCTGGCCCTACCACGCGCATCACGAGACGGGGCGCAATCTCAGAGTGGTGCTGGTCAACCCGCTCAACGGCAGCGCGGTGGTCTGCTCGATGGAGGACTACGGCCCCTCGGGCCCCTGCAAGGACGGGAACGTGGAGGTGCCGCAGGCCGCGGTGGACGCCGACGGGATGAAGGGCTGGTACCACATCTGCGGCATGTCCTACGAGACATTCTGGAAGCTGGGCTTCAGCACCCGCGCGCACGGCGACCCGGTCGTGCTGTTCGCCTTCGTGCCGGCAACCACGCCGCTCGGGCCGCTCAAGGAAGGCGCGCTGATCAAGGTGCGCAAGCAGGCCAGCTACGACCAGATCATGGGCCTGGTTCCGGTGCCCGCCAAAGCGGAGGCGGCGCAGTGAAGTGGCAGAAGGTCGACGAACGCTGGGCGAAGAAGGCCGCCGCCACCTCGGAGCTGGAGGACGGCGTCACCTTCACCACCGCACAGATGGAGGTGCCGGGCGAGGACCCGCTCACCGTCCGGGTCTGCAAGCGCAAGGGCCACCCCGAAGAGAAGCTCTGTTATCCGACCGAGACGCCCAAGACCTCGATCGTGCTGCACCACACCTCGGGCTACGGCAACTTCAGCGGCCTGATGGGCGGCGGCGGCGGCACCATCAACTTCATGATCGGGCGCGACGGCAACTGCTACCAGATCGTCCGCTCCGAGTGGGTGGCCTGGCACGCCACCTGGTGGAACCCGAACTCGATCGGGATCGAGATCGACAACATCGGCCAGCTCTTCGACGAGGGCAAGGATGACCTGCGCTCGGAGTACACCGACAAGGCCAAGAGCGGCAAGAAGGTCCACAACGACGTCTACTGCGACAAGAGCGAGAAGGGCGTCTACATCGAGAAGGCGTGGGACCACGGCGGCAAGTACTGGGCGGCGTGGAAGGAGGAGCAGTACCGGACCCTGGGCAAGCTGCTCAAAGCGCTGTGCAAGAAGCACGGCATTCCGCGGCTGATCCTGCCGGAGCCCGACCGGTACAAGGCGTTCAAGAAGGCTGATCGCGCCAAGTTCAAGGGCATCTGCGTCCACGTCAACATCGAGTACGACAACCGCGACGACCTGGGGCCGTACGTGGACTGGGACAAGATCATCCAGTACGCGGGCCTGACGGTGGGCGATTGCTTCTCGCCGGGGGCGCAGCAGGGGGCGCTGGGCGATCCGCCGCCGCCGGGGCCCAAGCCGCCGCTGCCGCAGCCGGCGCCTTCGGCGCCGAAGGACGAGGGGAAGGGGGACGCTGCAAAGCCTGCCGCCGCCGAGAAGCCGAAGGCCGAAAAACCCGCCGCCGCTGCGCCCAAGGTCGGCGCCGCCAAGGACGGCGCGGCGAAGAATGGCAAGAACGTGACCAAGGTGAAGATCGGCGACCGGCCGGGGCGGCTCGCCATCAGCGTGCGCCAGCCCGGCGAGCCGATTCCCACCTGCCCGCCGTGGTCGGGAGATCAATCGGCGCCGCAGGCCGACGGCAAGCGCGACGACTTCCTCCGCTCCGCGATGGGTCTTCTCGGCCGGTCCTACAAGCCCAACTCGCACGATCCCGAGCAGGGCTTCGACGGCGCGGGGCTGGTGGTCTTCTGCCTCAAGCGGGTGGGGCTCTTCGCCGGCGACGACGTCTGGCCGTCGGGTCCCACGCTGGCCGCGCACTACCACGTGACCGGCGCCGACCAGCACAGCGCGCCGGACGGCATCATCCCGGGCGACCTGGCCTGGTTCGGCCTGGGCGACCACGACACCGACGACACGCAGCACCCGATGATCTGGCTGGGCGGCGGTCGCGTGCTGGGCCCCGTCCCCGACAACGGCACCAACAACGGCGTCGTGCAGGTGACCCACCTCGCGGACGTGCCGGAGCACTTCGCCGGCTGGACGCACATCGACGACTTGGGGACGCTGACCACGCACACCGAGCACCCCGGCCAGCCCGCGCCGGGCACCGTGCTCAGCGCCGCGCTCCTGCCAGCCGATCCGGCGCAGGGCTACGATTTCCTCAAGGACCTGGTCGCCGCGAAGGGCGGCAAGTGGCTGGACGAGAAGGGCAAGGTGAACCTGGTCGGCATCCTGGAGATGCACGACCGCTGCCAGATCTCGCCGCGGCAGGACGACTGGAACGACACGCTCTTCGCCGCCTACCAGGACGAGGCCGGAATCAAATGCGTGATCCCGATGCGCGCCTCGCTCAACCCGGGCACCGACAAGGACTGCAAGGGCTCCTGGCAGCTCGTCGACGGCAGCTTCGCCTTCAAGCTCGACAAGGGCGACTCGGTCGACAAGGCGCTGATCCCCGACGGCAACGTCAAGGGCTGGTTCGACGCCAACGGCCAGGGAGCGCTGCGGCCGGGCGACGATCCGCACGACAAGGTCGAGGAGAAAAAGCAGGAGGACGACGAGCCGCTCCCGGACAAGGAGACCTTCGAGGGCTCGGTCGAGGGACCGGGCGGGCCGATGAAGAAGTGGCCGTTCAAGCTGCTCAAGGACGGCAAGGCCGTCGACAAGGACGGCCTTTCCGGCGGGACCACCAAGAACGAGTTCAAGAACGGGGTCTGGCTCACCGACGCGGAAGGAAAGTTCGAGTTCAAGGATGTGCCGCAGGGAAAGTGGTCGCTGGACGTGGTGCTCGGCGGCGGCAAGCTGAAGGTCTTCGACGAGGGGCCGCCTCCGAAGGGCGCCACCGAGCGCGGCCAACGCGCCCCGCACCCCGAGCCGGTGAAGACCTGGCACAACGAAGGCCCCCAGCCGGTGGGAGGCTAGATGGGCTACGGGTATCCCATCGACGTAGCGGATCTGGTCGCGCGCCTGAAGAAGCGGGGCCAGGAGCTGATCGACCATCTCGGGCTCGCCGACGGCGACCGCGACGATCTCAAGCTCACCAAGATCGTCTGGGGCGTGGGGCGCGGCTGGTTCCCCACCATGGCCGACGGCTCGCCGCATTCGGGTCTCGACATCGGGTTGCCCGACGTGGAAGGGCATGACAGCTACAAGGACGCGCCGGTCGTGGCCATCGGCGACGGCACCGTGGTGTTCACCGAGGCCCACATGCGCAGCGAGGAAGACTACGACCAGGGCCGAGTGCTGGTGCAGCACAAGACCCCGGACGGCAAGGACTTCTACGCGCTCTACTACCAGCTAAACACGGTGCAGGCCCTCAACGGGCAGAAGGTCAAGCAGGGCGATCTGCTCGGCACGGTAGGCTGGCACGGCGATTTCCCCCACCTGCACTTCGCCTGCGCCTCGCTGGAGAAGATCGGCGGCGACGATGATCTCACGCCCGAGGCCACCTACGACTCGCTGCCTTCGGGGCAGGCCGCTTGGAACGTGCTGCGCGTCGCGGTGGAGGGGCTGGACGAAAACGAGTGGCCCTCGCTGTCGGGCGGGCCCTGGTACCTGTTCAATCCCGTCGAGCTGGTGCGGTTCTGCCTGGGGCAGAAGTACGAGCACGACGTGGGGAAGGACTCGCCCCACTCGGTGGAGCCTGCCTCGGCTCCGGTGAGCGGGAAGCTGTCGCCGTTCGGGCCCAGCGAGCTGGTGGTCGATTCCATCTTCCAGAGCAAGGCGCTCTCCGGCGTGGCGCCGCTGGAGAAGCTGGCCTGCGATCCGGACTTCGCCCCCGTCGGGGCCAAGTACGCCGACGCGGAGATCGTCAAGGCGGTGCAGCGCGCGCTCGCCACCATGTACAGCCTGGGCAAGAGCGGCCCACACAGCGACGGAATCGACGGCGACTTCGGCAACACCACCACCAAGGTGGTGACGAAGTTCCAGGCCAAGGCGAAGGACATGGACCTGAGCGCCTTCGGGCGCGCCGGGGCCGACGTGCCGCAGGGCGGCAAGGTCGACTGGCTCACCCTGATGGCGCTGGACGCCGCCGCCGCCGCCCACGAGGGCGCGCCGGCCGAGGTGAAGAAGAAGAAGGACGAGCCGCCCGATTCGCCCGCCGGCCCTCCGCCGCAGCGGCCGAAGGGCGAGGTGATCCCGCCGCCCAAAGGAAGCTTCGTCTTCGATCCCGCCGCCGGGCCGTCGCTCAAGTTCGGCATGCTGATGTACAAGGCGCTGCTCAACTGGCTCTGGGACGGGAAGAACGGCGTCGGATACTCCACCTGCACGGAGGAGCACTACGACCTGCTGCTGAAGGATCCGGAGCTCAATCCGGAGTGGCCCGACATGAGACCGCTGGGTATCGAGCCGGACCCAGCCCCGCGCGACAAGCACGGCAAGCACCCCGTCTTCAGCGCCTTCGGCTGCGCCTGGAAGGGCACCAACTTCACCAACTGCTGCAACTCGCAGATGGCTGCCATGCTGGTAGCCACCGGGGGCAGGGCCTTCGGGCGCAAGGGCAGTGACGGCCAGGTCACGAGCTACGACCTGCGCACCCTGGGCGAGCCCAGGGTGAATGCCCAGTACGGGGGGCGGAACGGCAGCGTCCCCGCCATCGCCGTCTATGAAAAGCTCTTCGCCAGCGTCTATGGCAGCGTCAAGGTGGACGGCAAGCAGCTCGTCAACGACGACTACGGCGGCATGCTCAACGGCATGGTCTTCCTCGACATCGGCAAGCCGCTCTGCAAGTTCACCAGCCAGGCGAAGGACATGTCCGAGATGCGCGTCGGCGACACCGCGCACTACCCCGGCCATGCCTGGCTGGTGGGAGACGTGCGCTACGGCATCTTCTTCAGGGACCTGCCCGGGCGAAATAACTGGCACTACGTGGTCGACCAGTCCAGCTTCATCGACGCGGAGAAGCCCAAGCTCTACAAGGTCGGCAAGGGCGACGGGTACAACAAGTCGCCCTCGCCCAGCGGCATCGACGGGCGCGACCCGATGAGCGCCAAGGACTGCGACTGGGTGGCGCAGAACGAGGACGAGTTCCAGCGCCGGATCAAGGCCTTCCTCGGCGCCACCAGCCTGGAGGTGGACGGCACGCCGCACGCGGTGGAGGCCATCGAGGTGACCGCCATCCGCTGCTTCAGCGCCAACGGCACGCGCAGCACCTGCCACTCGGTCGAGTACGACCCGGTGATGGGTCCCGACCCGAAGAAGCCCGAGAAGCAGATCCCGGTGGCCTTCAACAAATCGGACAAGCAGATCCCCAAGTACTGCGGCATCACCCAGCCGTGGGCGTGGGGAAACAAGATCGCGTTCGGCCGCTACTACGGACCGGCGAAGTAAGGAGGCGAGATGGCCTGGACAGACCCGAACGCCTCCGAGCGCTGGCACTCCCTGGACCAGGACCCGGCCTACGCCGGCAAGGACCTGCCCGGCACCCACGAGCTGACCTCGTACTCGCCGGCGGGCAACGGCCCCAAGGACGAGGTGTACCGCGTCACCGCCAGCCTCTCCTTCATCGCGCGGACCCTGTTCATCATCGCCGAGGACAAGCACTTCGAGGACCTGACCGGCGAGGATGCGCTCACCATCGGGGTGGGCGACTTCGCCGCCGGCAGCGACATCCGCCTCCTGCAGGACTTCGACGCCGCCTATCCGTCGCTGGCCAAGGAGGCCTTCGGCGACAAGTACGACCAGGTCTACGGCGGCAACGCCAAGTGGCTGAGGGCGGCGCAGAAGGCCACCATCAAGAAGGACGGCAGCTACCGCAACGACCACGGCGCCATCGTCAACGGCTGGTTCCGGCGCGGGGTGGGGCAGCTGCTCGCCGACCGGCGCCTGTATGGGGTGCAGCTGCGCACCTGGCGCAAGGACAAAGTGGAAAGCTCGCTGGGCGCGTTCCAGGGATTCGGCTTCAAGCTGCAGTTCTCGCTGGCGGCGATGTGCGGCATGGCCAACAGCATGGGCCCCGGCGGGATGAAGGCTTTGGTGCAGAAATCGCTCGGCCAGGTGAAGGGCAAGTCGGGCCAGGAGAAGGAGATCGCGGCCATGCGCCTGGCGGTGGCCGGCTACGCAAGCAGCGGGGCCAGCTTCAATGCCGACAACGGCGACAAGCGGGTCAAGGCCGCGCAGGAGAACGCCGCGGCGACGGTGGCGGCCATCTTCGACGGCGGCAAGCGGCCGGGCGACCCCGAGCACCGCGCGCTGCGCATGCTGCACACCGGCGACTGGTTCCCGATCAAGGAAGCGGCGGAGTTCGACGGAGATCTGGGCGACTTCCAGCTCGAGGAAGGCGAGCAGGCGCCGAAGAGCGACGGCGCCACGCCGCCTTCGCCGCTGCCGGATCGGCCGCTCGGCGACCGGAACAACAGGAAGTGGAAACGGCACAAGCCCGAGGAGCGCAAGGCCGATACGGCGCCCCAGCCCGCGCCGAAGGCCGACCCGCCGCCGCCGGCGCAGGATCCCAAGGAGTTCCTTCCCGACACGGGCAGCGCGCAGCCCGCCACGGTGGTGGAGGGCGGCTTCGACAAGATCAAGGTCCAGCTGGCGCCGGGCGGTACCGACAAGCCGCAGCGGCCCACCCGCAGCACGCAGCTGGTGTGGGGAGGTTATGATCCGTCGACGCCGTGGGGAATGCTGGCCGCGCTGATCGAGAAGTCGGGTGGCGCGGTGCAGTACACCTACCTGCACGCCGCCGATCTGGTGCGCAAGCGCAACCAGCCCTTCCAGCCCAAGGACGAGGAGTCCAAGAACGAGGAGGCGAAGGATGGCGGATGACCTCTTCGGCTGGGGCTTGGACTTCGAGTTCCAGAACGCGGGCCAGAAGGACGCGCGCGTCTGGGCGCACCCGAAGTGCAAGGGCAGGGGTCCGCGGCCGCTCTTGATCTGGCTGCACGGCACCAACCGGCCCGACAAGAAGCACCCGCCGCAGCTCACCGAGCGCCTCGATCGCGACTTGTGCGCGCACGTCGGCAAGCTGGCGCAGTTCCACATCAACGCGGGGCACACCACGCCGCTGATCATCGCCGCGCCCAGCTGCGTGGACGACGGCTCTTCCACTACGTTGTGGAGCAAGTTCGATCTCGACGGCTTCGTCGACAAGGTGATCGCCCAGCTTCCCGAGGACGTGAAGGTGGACCCGGCCCGCATCTCGGTGATCGGTCACAGCGGCGCGGGGTGCGACGTGCGCAACGGGCTCGCCGCCATCGCCACCGCCGGCGGCAAGGTGAAAGGCAAGCCGCTGGAGGTGCTCGGTTACGCCGATACCTGCTACACGCTCAAGTACGCCAAGGGCGCCGACGAAGGCCTCACCAAGGCGGGCAACACCGAGACCACCGTCTACTGCATTTTCAAGGACGGGGGCGGCGGCGGCGGCTCGTACGCGAACGCGGCCGACTTCGCCAAGGCGCTGAACGCGGGCAAATGGGCGGGCGCGGGCTTCGAGTCCCCGCTCGACGTCGCCTACGGCAGCGGCAAGCGGCTCTTCATCCATCTCACCCACGAGCAAGTCTTCGCCGACGAGGCCACCTGGCTCAAGGGCGCGCTCAAGAAGCCCTTCGACCACGACAAGGACAGCTACGGCCCCCACTACGGGGTCTGCCTGGTGTGGACGTCGTGGGCGCTGCGGCGTTTCTTCAAGCCCACCGAGAAGGCGGAGGCCGCGCCGCCGCCCGGGGTCACCGGCGGCGAGTGGGCCGACGTCCCGACCGGCCCGGATCCGTGGAACCCGCCGGACGGCGCCGAGCCGCGCCTGACCGGCGACGCGGAGTTCGCCGACCCCGGCTCCGGCCGCTTCTGGCCAGTGCGCACGCAGAACCAGTTCGGCCGCACCGTCTGCTTCCTCGATGCCGGCAGCCCGGTGGGAGTGCCCGGCCCGGACGGGCCCACCACGCAGGAGCGGCACTTCCTCGCCGCCCGTGCCGGCGCCAACGGCGCGCGCTACCATGCGGGGATCGACCTGTTCGGCGACTTCCACGACCTGGTGGTCGCCACCGAGTCCGCGACCATCCTCAGCTTCGAGCCCTTCTACCAGAACCTGTTCAAGCTCTTCCTCAAGTGCGACAGCGGGCTGGTGATCAACTACGGCGACGTCGACGAGCGCTCGCTCAAGGAGTTCAACCTCGAGTTGGGCAACCGCGTGCAGGCCGGTCAGCCCATCGCGCGGGTGGGGCGGATGGCCGGCGGTTGCTCGATGCTGCACTTCGAGACGTATCCCGCGGGCACCAGCGACGTCGTGCGCTACTTCGCCTCCGACCCGCCGAGCACGCTGATGCGGCTGCTCAACCCGACCCAGTATCTGCTGGCCCTGGCCCGGCTGGGCCGTTAGTTAGAGCCGTGCCCACTTGAGGCGAGCACCTCGGCCTCAGGCCTCGGGCCTGATGATCCATCACATCTTGGCAGCCTTCGCGGTTTGTGATCTACGGTCGGGCCGGGGCGCGGAGAGATCTCCCGGTTCCACTCCGATTTGGAGAAGAGCTTCGTTCGCGCCGTGGTGATGCATGACAAGGACTTGCGCGCCGCCGGCAGCGAGCACCGCGCTCGCGAGACCGGCAAGCTGCGCCTCGAGGGAAAGGATTATGTGGTGCAGGGATGGCGACATCCCGCAGGTGCGCGCCGGGCGCGGGAAGTCGTCGGGCCTTACGCCCTGCCTTGCGCACGTGCTCACGCGCGACTTGAGCCCCCAGTCCCGGTTGAGCTTGCCGGTCGCCCACATGGGAAAGAACTGCGGGGACTCGAGGAAGTGCGCGGCATACGCGACCGCCAGCATGCGGATGCGCTCGGTGGGATCCACGCTCGC
>WNFH01004284.1_pt1 | contig 20066 bp, 19 predicted proteins | sample 5400411 | NCBI WGS metagenome assembly WNFH01 (sample SAMN13153347, study PRJNA577476) | soil metagenome | isolation source: 200 cm saprolite under Douglas fir tree site 2 hole 3 | place: USA:California | collected 2015-04-18
GCGGTAGAGCTGCCAGACCGGCTCGGGCACCGAGGCGTCGTGCGAATCGAGCAACCAGGTCCCCTTGTCGGAGTAGCCCGCCAGATGGAATTGGACGACGCGATCGCGCGGGATGCCGGCGAGGTACGCCGAGGGGTCGAAGCCGTGGTTCCGGCTGCTCACGTAGACATTGTTCACGTCGAGCAGGATGCCGCAGTCGGCGCGCTCGGCGACCGCGGCGAGGAACTCCCACTCGGCCATCGTGGAATCCCGGTACGTCACGTAAGACGAGACGTTCTCCAGCGCGATCTGCCTCCCGAGCAGGTCCTGCACGCGCGCCACACGCGCGGCGACGTGCGCGAGAGCCTCTTCGGTGTAGGGCAGCGGCCACAGGTCGTGCGCGTAGCGGCCGCCGTGGCTGCCCCAGCAGAGGTGATCGGTGACGAGCGCAGGCTGGAACCGGTCGACGAGGGACCGCAGCTCACGCAGGTACCGCGGATTCAGCTCGTCGATCGAGCCGATGGAGAGGGACACGCCATGCAGCACGACCGGCAGGTCGCGGCGGACCTTCTCCAGCACCGCGAGCGGCCGTCCGCCGCGCGCCATGTAATTCTCGCTGGTCGCCTCGACCCAGTCGACGGGCAAGCGCTGGTCCAACGCCTCCGAAAAGTGCTTCGGTCGCAGGCCGACTCCGTGGCCAAGATCGGGTCGCGTGATCGCCATGGCATCCAGGAGAAAAGGGGCCGGCGTCGGCCGGCCCCGGGTCCTCACATCTTCTTGTCGGCGTCCTTGTCCGACTTCTTCTCGGCCTTCGCGACGGTCCCGCCTTTCGCGGTGCAGTCCTTCGCGCTCTTCTCCCTGGTGAAGCTCTGGCCCTTGCAGTTGTTTTGGCCCTTGCAGTCGTGCGAGGAGCCCTTGCAGTTGCCCTTCCCCTTGCAGTCATTCGTGCCGTTACATTCGACCTTCTTGCCTTGGCCGCTCTTCCCGGCGAATGCGACGGCCGGCGCGAGCAGCGTCGCCAGTGCTCCGGCGATCGCGACGCCCTTCATTCCGGTTTTCATGGTTGTTTCCTCCAGTCTCCCGATGGGCAGCACGGGGTCGTCCGGACCATGGCGGTCGGGACGCAACGTTGGACCGGCGTCTCTGTCGCGCGTTACAGCCCCGCTAGTCAGCTCCGGACAGGCAAGGGCCCGCACGGCCCAACGGACCTGATCGGCACCTTGAGGACAGGGCCATCCCTCGACGCCGCACTGATCGCTGCTTAGTCCTGTCCGGAAAGAGGTGAAGCATGGCAACGGCTCCGGCGGCAGTCGTGTTCGACATCTTCGGCACGCTGTTCTCCCTGGACCGGCTGGGAGAACGGCTGGAGGCTGCCGGCCTCGCGAAATCCTCGCTCCAACTCCTCTTCGCGGGCACGCTGCGAGATGCGTTCGCGATGGAGGTCGCGGGCGATTACCGTCCCTTCAGGGAAGTGATGGCGGGCAACCTCGAGGTACTTTTCGCCACCTCGGGGCGTCAGGCTGAAAGCGCTGCGATCGAGCGCGTGCTGGACGGGTTCAAGGAACTCGAAGTCTTCCCGGACGTCCGCTCCGCCTTCGAGTTGCTACGCGACCGCGGCATCCGCGTCGCCACGCTGGGAAACGGCAGTGCCAGCACGGTGCGCCTCTTGCTCGAGCGGGCGGGGCTGGCTCCGCTCGTGCAGGCTGTGCTCTCGGTCGAGGACGTCAAGCACTGGAAGCCGCATCGAGCGGCCTACCAGCATGCCGAGCGCCAACTCGGCCTGCGGGCGGACCAACTGGCCCTGGTTGCGGCGCACGCGTGGGACGTTCAAGGCGCGAAGCGCGCAGGATGGCGCGCCGCTTGGGTTAGTAGGGCGGACAAGCGCTTCCATCCAGCGATGCATCGCGCCGACGCGACCGGGGACACGGTGGACGAAGCCGTGCGCGCGTTGCTCCGCGCGTGATGGGAACGCGTCCGAGCGCGCCGATCTGAAGCATCCAGGGGCAGACAGCAAAGGACTGAAGATATGGCGAGAGCGACCTGGGAAGGCACCGTCATGGCGGAGAGCGACGACAGTTGATTGCGGCGTGCTGGATCGTCGCGGCGGCCGCTTCTGCCCGCGGCACACTTCGGGAACGTGGCCCTTCCAATCGAAGCGGCGGTCGTGATCGTCGCCTCGATCTTCGCCTGGCGGCTGGTGCGCACCCGCGCCGGGCGTGGGCTGCTCCTCGGAGCTGATGTGCTCTACGCTGGGGGTGGCGGCTCTCGCCTTCCTGCACCTCGCACAGGGCGGCTTGTAGCGTGGCATTCAGCGGCCCGGCTGTTTCGCCTCGGCAGCTTTGCCGAGCGGCTGCACCTTCCGGATCTGGCCGGCGAAGACGCGTGGGTCGGTCGTGGGCAGCTCGCAGACCCGTTTCTCGCAGACGTATGCTGTCGCCTGGCCCTTGCGGGCGACCTTGCCCTCGACCAGCGGAACGACCTTGGCCTGCGCCGCGAGGTCCCTGCCCTCGGTGACCACGCTCAGCACGCGGTTCGGGAGGAAAGTTGCGCGCAGCTCGGCAAGGAGCGGCTCCGCCACGGCGCGCGAGCGCGGCGTCACGATGACGATCTCCTTCGGCACGTCGAGCTGGAAATCAACCGCGAGGAGAAGTTCGGAGAGCGAGGCCGGTGCGCGGGCGAGGCGGTCCTTGAAGGCGCGCAGCGCACGCTCGGCGCGCCGCCGGTAGCGGTCCTCGGTGGTCAGCTCGTGCAGCCGCAGGAGGTTCAGCGCCTGGACCGAGTTGCCCGACGGTTCGGCCCCGTCATAGCTCGGCTTCTGCCGCGCGAGCAGGGTCTCGTGGTCGTCAGGAGTGAGAAAGAAGCCGCCGTTCTTGTCCTCGTAGTGGCTCTCCAGGACGGCATCGAGGGCGATCGCATCCTTCAGCCAGCGCGGCTCGTCGGTCGCCTCGAAGAGGTCGATCAGCCCGGCGGCCAGAAAGGCATAGTCCTCGAGCACTGCCTCGTTCCGGGCCTGGCCGTCCTTGTAGCTGCGCCGGAGCCGCCCATTCTTGAGCATCTTCCCGAGCACGAATTCGGCCGCGCGGGCGGCGCGGTCCGCGTACGAGGCGTCACCCAGCACGAGCGCGGCTCGGGCGTAGGCGGAGATCATCAGGCCGTTCCAGGCGGCGAGGATCTTCTCGTCGCGCAGCGGCGGGGGCCGGAGGGCGCGGGCCGTGTAGAGCGCTTGCCGCGCCTCCTCGACCTGCTTGTGCAGCTTCTCGGGTGGCTCGTTCAGCTCCTGCGCGATCTCCGCGAGCGGCCGCGCGGCGTGCAGGATGTTCCGGCCCTCGAAGTTTCCGGCGGCCGTGACAGCGTAGAACGCCTCCACTGCCCGCGCCCGCTCCTTGCCGAGCGCCGCCTCGATCTCCTGCGACGTCCAGGTGAAGAAGTACCCCTCCTCCCGGCGGCCGCTCGGCGTGAGGCTGTCCGCGTCTGTGGCCGAGTAGAATGCGCCTTCCGGCGAGGTCATGTCGCGCTCGACGTAGCGTAGGATCTCGCGCGCGACGCCGGCGAAGTCCTTCCGGCCGGTCGCCTGGTACGCCTCGAGGTAGTCGAACGCGAGCAGGGCGTTGTCGTAGAGCATCTTCTCGAAGTGCGGCACGAGCCACCGCGCGTCGGTCGAGTAGCGGTGGAACCCGCCGCCGACGTGGTCGTACATTCCGCCCGCCGCCATCTTCTCCAAGGTCAAGGTCGCCATCTGGAGCGCTTGCGCATCCCCCGTGCGGCGGTGGTAGCGGAGGAGGAAGCGGACCGGGAGGCTGCTCGGGAACTTGGGTGCCCCGCCCAGGCCGCCGTTGGCCCAGTCGAAGCTGTCGCGGTAGTGGCGGAACGCCTCTTTCAGCACGGTGGCGTCGGGGAGCTTGTCACCGGCCGGTCCGGCGGAGAGCCCGTCGCGGACCGCCTGGACGATCTCGCCGCTCGCTTTGGAGACACGGTCTGGTTGCTGGTCGTAGGCCTCCCGCAGCTTGCCAAGGAGCGTGAGGAAGCCGACGCGCGCCCCGCGGTCGCCATCGCGCGCGGGGAAGTAGGTGCCGCCGTAGAACGGCTTGCGGTCCGGTGTGAGCCACACCGTCATGGGCCAGCCGCCGCTGCCAGTAAGGAGCTGGACCGCCGTCATGTAGATCGCGTCGACGTCGGGGCGTTCCTCGCGGTCGACCTTGATGGCGACGTAGCTCTCGTTGAGCGTACGCGCGATCTCCTCGTCCTCGAACGACTCCTCCTCCATCACGTGGCACCAGTGGCAGGTGGAATAGCCGACCGAGAGCAGGACTGGCCGCCCGAGCTTCTTCGCCGTCTCGAACGCCTCGTTGCCCCATGGATACCAGTTGGTCGGGTTGTGGGCGTGCTGGAGCAGGTAGGGGCTCGACTCGAGGAAGAGACGGTTCGTGTATTTCGGCGAGCCGTCCGGCCGCAGGTGGCGCGTGCGCGGCTTGTAGGCGAGGTTGCGTGCCGCCCACTTCGCCGAGAGCTTCTTCACCAATGACTCGTCGAACGCCGTCGCTCCGGGGAGCGGCCCGCCGAAGCTCCAATTGGGTTGTGGCTGCGCGCCCGCCTCCGGACCCGGAAGGCTCGCCGCGGCTTCCCGCTGGCGCAGATGCGCGGCGCGGGCGCGCGCGTCAAGCGGAAGGGCGAGCGCGACGCCGAGCACAGGCCAGTTCCGATAGGTCCGCTGCCGATCGAGGAACGCCTCCACGCCTTCCTCGATCACTTCGCGCTCCCTGCCGAACGACGCGTGCCGGACCGCGAGTCCCTGCGGCGTTTTCACGACGAGTGCCATGTGGCTGACTCGCACGACGCGTTCGGGGTCGGCGGCGCGTACGATGAGCAGCACCGATCCGGGCGCAAACTGCGCCGCGAGCTTTCGCGCATCGTCGAGCGGCAGATAGCGAATCGAGAACTCTCCTTCGGGGATGTTTGCGGTGGCGAGCCGCTCCAGCCCCTTGACCGCGCTCCATCGCTCCCGGTGCAGAACCAGCGTTGCCGAGGGCGATTGCGGGTCGAGCTGCGTCGTCTCCTCTTGCAAGTAGCCCTTCGCCTCGTTCGCGGGAAGCCATTGTGCCTCGGCAAAGTGGTTGCGAGTGGCAAACGAGATCGGCATAGAGCCGTACCGGATGTCGTCGAGCAGTGCCTTCGCTTCGGCGAGGCTCCGGGCGTTCGCCATCGCCAGGACCGTCTCGACGTAGGTCTGGCAGTCGAGCATGTCGGCGCGCCACCGCGGTTGGGGCTCGACGCCGCTCCCCTCGCCCAGCGGGAACTGGCCGTAGGGTGTGCCGAGGAAGAGGCGGCTCAGCCGCTCGATCCGGTCGGCGATGGCCGGACTGCGCTGCGCCTCCTGGATGGCCCGCTCGAGCTTGCGTTCTGTCAAGCGCGGTCCGGCCGACGCCAGGGCCGCAATGGCGATCGCCACGGCGCGCATTGCTTGCGGACTTGCGCCGGCCGATGTCATCGCGATGACGACGCGGCCGAGATCGCATCGAGCGCCTGCAGGATCTGCGCAGGAGCTGCGCGCACCTTGTACGTCTGCGCGACGGAGCGCCACGCGACCTTGCCGTCGCGATCGACGACGAAGATCGATGGCCAGGAGACGCCGTTCTCTGCGTCCTCGACGCCGTAGACGCGGGCCACCGCGCGCTGCTCATCGGAGAGGAGGGGGAACGTCACCCCCAGCTTCTTCGCCAGCTCCGCCGAGGTGGGCGGCGGGTCGACCGAGATCGCCACCAGCGCCGCCCCGCGGCGCCGGATCTCCTCCAGGTTCTTCTGCAGCTCACCGAGCTGCCCGCGGCAGAACGGTCACCAATGCCCGCGGTAGAAGACGATGGCGACCGGTCCCCCGCGCAGGTGCTCGCGCAGCGACCATCGGGCGCCGTCGCTCTGAGGGAGATCGATCTCCGGCGCTTCGCGGCCGACGGCGACCGCCTTCGTCTGGATGTCCGGGGGCGGGCTCTCACGTTTCGGGTTCGGTGGGATGCCGCCGGCTACGGCGCCGAGCAGCACGGCCGCCACCGCGAACAGCAGAAGGGAAGTCATTGCGCGCTCCTTCGGGAGCAAGACCGGCGAGGCGGCTGCACGTTACATCTGTTCGCGCGTAGGCGCAGGCGGCCAGGACGGACCCCGGGCCGGCGTGCAAGGGCCGGCGACCGAGCCGGCGCTGCGGCGACGCCCAGGACGAAGAGAAGCAAGCTGGCGAGCCGCATCGGGCGTTTCATGCAACCCTCTTGAAGTCCACCAAATCGAAGGCCGTGTGGACATGAAGCAGTTGAGCGAATACTAATACGACCAATAGCTTAGGGCCAGCCGGAGGCTCCTGCATGAAGTGCGTCGGTCCGACTCTCACGCCCAAGAACATCGCGCAGATGCGCGAGCTGCTGAAGTTCACGCCGGAGCTGGACGAGCTGGCGGCACGGCTGGCGATCGCCGGGAACCCGACGCGCCTGCGGATCATCTACCTGCTCGCCGAGCTGAAGGAGGTCTGCGTCTGCGACATCGCGGACATCCTCGGGGTCACGATGTCGGCGGTCTCGCAGCACCTGGCGAAGTTCAAGGCGTATGGGCTCGTCAAGACGCGCCGCGAGGCGCAGACCCTCTACTATTCGCTCACCGACCACTCGTTCAACGAGACCCTGAAACGCTCGCTCCTGGCGGGAGTCGAGATCTAGACCGGCGTGGACCGCTTGCGCGCGCCCGGCTAGCACGTTAGATTAGTAGTTGCTAAACTGCACGTACAGGAGGAACGCCAGTGAAGCTCGCCGCCACCATCTCTGCAGCGCTCGCCCTCGGTGCTTCCAGTCTCGGCTCTCGCAGCCGCCCGCGGCGGACGCGAAGTTGACAGTCTCCGTCGAGGGGGTCAGCTGCGCCTCCTGCACCCTGAGCATCCGGCGCGCGCTGAGGAAGCTCGATGGCGTGAAGAAGGTAGAGGCGGGCAGCGAGAGCAACCAGGCCGTCGTCACGTATGACGCCGCCAAGGTCAGGCCGGAGCAGATCGTCCAGACCATCAACGATCTCGGCTTCAAGGCCGGGACTCCGATCAAGGGCTGAGTGCCGCCCGCAGTATGGCGCGGTCGCTGGAACGGAGGGATGCAGTGAGCACGGCCCCGCAGATGGTTCCTTCACCCCCTTCGGATAGATGGTCGGTCGCATCGATCGCGAGCGCCGTCGCCGCGTCGTTCCTCGCCTCCCTCTGCTGCATCGGGCCGCTGCTGTTCGCCGCGTTCGGCATTGGTGGAGCGGGCGCGCTGGTGAAGCTCGAGCGCTACCGAACGCACTTCACGATCGCGACGCTGGCGGCGCTCGGCGCGGGCTTCTACTTCACCTACCGCAAGCCGAAGCCGGCGCAGGGCGATGCCTGCGGATGCGAGCTGCCGCGGAGCCGGCGGGTCGGCAGGATGCTGCTCTGGATCGCAACCGTCCTTGTGATCGGGGTCTGGAGCTTCCCGTACCTGGCGGAGCGGCTCTTCGGGTGAAGGGAAATGGACTGCTGCAGGCGAAAGAGCGCAGGTGGACGGGAGGCTTGCCCCGCTTGCAAGCAGGTGGGGCGGCCCGTCGCGGACGTGACCATCCGCGCGATGCTCGATCCGCAGTTCGCGGCGCCGCTCCTCTCCGTCGAGCGGCGCTTCTGCCGGACCCCGAGCTGCGAAGTCCTGTACTACGGTCCGGATGGCCGGTTCGCACGCAAGCAGGATGCGCGCGTGCGCGTCGGTCTCAAGGAGACGGAGGACCCGATCCCACTCTGCTACTGCTTCGGTTTCAGCCGCGCCGACGTGGAGCGCGAGATCGCGCAGACCCGGAGCTGCACCATCCCGGACCAAATCGCGGCAGAGATCCGCGCAGGCCGCTGCGCCTGCGAGATCATGAACCCCTCCGGCGCATGCTGCCTCGGCGAGGTGCGCACCTCCGTGCGCGAGGCACTGCGGCGCGCCGCCGCGCCTGTCGTGCGGGACCCGGCGGCGTAATGCTTCAGTAGCCGAGGGAAGGCCGAAAGCGGAGCTTCCCGCGATTCGGGGCCAGGGCGGTGGCCTTCTCGAGGACGCGGAAGGCGCCCTCGGCCGCCGCCGCGTACGTTACGTGGCCGACCAGCCCACGGACGTGCGCGTCGATCGGCCACGCCTTCGGCGGTGCGGTGAGTCCCAGGACCTGGGTCATCACCTCGTCCCCGATCAGGGCGAACAGCACGCCGAACGGTAATCCCAGGCCCTTGCGCAGGACCGGCAATCGCCTGCGCAGCGCTGCGTAGAGGACCCCCCAGCCCATTCCGTAAGCCCAGTGGAGGACCGTTGCGAGCCGTTGCTTGCGCTCTTCGGTCGGCTCCGCGCCGACCAGCTCGATCAGCCGGGCTGCGAGCGTCGCCAGCGGCGAGTATTGCTTGCGTAGCTCCTCCTCGCGCTTCTTGTGCTGGTCGTCCTCATGCGCGTAGAGGAACTCGGTCACTGGCTCCATCGCGATCGTGGCGAGCGCGCCGGCCAAGACCCCGTACGCGACCGTCGTCCAGGGGCTCTCCACCACTCTCTCAGCCAAGCTCTTGCGGAACAGCATGTCGCTCTCCCCGGTTGCGGTCGTGCAAACCTAGTCAGCGAGGCACAGGGCAACTCGACCCGGCTGCGCGTAGCCAGGGCATCGCAGAGGCTCGCCGCGACCGGCGACTCAGCCTGGCAGCGAGCCCATAGGCGCAGCGACCGACTCGACCGGCTTCAGGCTGGTGACTGCGGACTTGACGCCCTCCGAGAGCGTCGGGTGCACGCAGATGCAGGCGGTCAGGGGGACGATCGTCCGGTCCGCCGTGTGCAACATCAGGATGCCCTGCGGCAGCAAGTCCGCGCCCATGTGCGCCAGGACGTGCATCCCGAGCAGCTCGTCGGTCTGCGCGTCGACCACGAACTTGACGAAACCCGCCGTCTCGCCCATCGCACGCGCCCTGCCGACTCCCTTGAATGCCTGCTTGCCGACCTTCACCTTCCGGCCGCGCCGGATCGCTTCCTCTTCCGTGAGGCCGACGCTGGCCACCTCCGGATCGGTGAACACCGCGCCGGGAACGCGTCCGATGTCGTAATGCCGCTCCTCGTTCTTCAGCGCGTTCGCGACGGCGATGCCGGCCGTGTACGTGGCGAAATGCGTGTACTGGACGCGGCCGATGACGTCGCCGATCGCCCAGACTCCGCTGGCGGTGGTGCGCAGCGTCGCGTCCGTCGTGATGCCGCGCGCGGGATCGCCGTCGATTCCTGCGCGGGCGAGCTCCATCTCCCTCAACTCGTGCGGACGGCGACCGGCGGCCACCAGGACCTTGTCGCACTCGAACCGCTCGGTGCGCCCTTTGACCTGCGCGAGCACGGCGATCGTTCCATCCTGGCGGCGCTCGACGCGCTCGGGATTCGCGCCGGTCCGGATGTCGATACCCTCTGCGCGGAGGATGCCCTCCAGCTCTCGCGAGATTTCCTCGTCCTCCCTGGGCAGCACGCGGTCCCTCCGCTGCAGGACGGTCACGCGTACCCCGAAGCGATGGAACATCTGGGAGAACTCCATCCCCTCGGGGCCACCGCCGATCACGACCATCGAGCGCGGCAGGCTCTCGAGATCCATCACCGTTTCGTTCGTCTCGAAACCTGCTTCCGCAAGCCCGGGGATTTCGGGAACGACGGGCGCCACGCCCGATGCGACGATGATGCGCTCAGCCTCGAGGTCCTGGCCGTCGACGGAGAGCCGCTTGCCGCCGGCGAAGCGTGCGCTTCCGCGCAGGAGCTGGATGCGCGGATTCTGCTGGAGCGAGCGCTCGAGATTGGAAACGATCGAGGAGACGAGCGCATCCTTGCGTGCGCGGATGCGCGGCCAGTCCACCTCGATTCGAGAGGCGCGGAAGCCGAACTCCTCACCGCGCCGGGCGGTGTGGATTGCCTTCGCCGACCCGACCTGGGTCTTCGTGGGGATGCACCCCACGTTGATTCACGTGCCGCCCAGCTTGCCGCGCTCGATGAGCGCCACGCGCGCGCCGAGCTTCGCCGCCTCGGTCGCGGCCCTCACACCGCCCATCCCAGCGCCGATCACGGCCAGATCGTAGGGCGCGGCCATACGCGTCCTCCGCGGTTGAACCACCAGGATGTGCTACCGGCCGGCCAAAAGTTCAAGTACTTTCGCGACAACGAAAATACTCGCGCAGCGGTTCGCTCCGCCGCTGCGCCAGCGGGATGGCGATGCCTCAGCTGGCCGGGAACCGTATCGGCGGCGTGTAATCGTCTGCGCTCATACGTCCGCGCGACGGATCCAGACCATCTCCAGGTTCACGCCGGCGTCCGAGAGAAGGTTGTAGACGGGGCAGCGCCGCTCCGTCTCTTCGACCACACGCCGCAAGCGGTCCTCACTCTCGGCGGTTCGCACGGTAGCCTGCACCCGCACAGTCTGGAAGTGCGGCCGCACTCCGGCAACTCCCATGCGGCCGCGGATGTCGATTGTGAAAGCGCCCTCGAACTCGATGCCGGCGTACTCGAACCCCGACTCCGCGGCGGTGCGGCGGAAGGTGACCGCTTCGCACCCGCAGAGCGCACCTAGGACCGCCTGCAGGGGTGACGGACCTTCCCCCGTCCCGCCCTGCGGCACCGGCTCGTCGGTGACGAAATGGCCGAACTCGCCGCAGTCGACCACTGTTTTCATCCCGGCGTCGTTCCGCGCCGAGACCGACTTCTTGCGGATCAGCGGCTGATCGGGATTCTCGGAGCGGACTTGCGTCGCCATGCGATTCTCCGCGCAATCAGATTGCAACGAGCAACAGTGCAGCGAGCAACACTGATAGACCGCCGGCACCCTCTCAGCAAGGAGCTCTTACTTGGAGTATCGCCCTTTCTTTGCGCGCCAAGCTCGCTCGTCACTTTTGCACGGGAGCGCGAGCCGCCTCGTCGACCATCGAGCCGACCTGCGAGAGCACGAAGCCTTTGGCGCGCAGACCGGCGATGATCTCAGGCAGCGCCTCGGCGGTGTGCCAGCCCCGCCGGTTCATGTGCATCACCACGATCGAGCCTGGTCGGGCCTTCGCCAGGACCCACGCGACCAGCCGCTCGCGAGTGATGCGGCGATCGGGATCGCCGGAGGGGAAATCAAACTCTACGGTTCGCAGTCCGCTCTGCGCCGCCTGCTGCGCCAGCTCCGCATCGACCTCGCCATACGGCGGCCGGAAAAAACGCGGCAACTGTCCAGTCAGCGAAAACAAGATCTGCTGCGTCCAGAGCAACTCCTCCCGCTGCCGCTCGGGGGGCACCTCCGTCATGTGCGGGTGGGCGAACGAGTGGTTCGCGATCTCGAAGAGAGAGTTCTGGGCGAGGACGCGCATCTGCCGGAGGTGCGTCTCGGCCCAGCGGCCGCTGATGAAGAGTGTGGCCGGCGTCTGCGTCTGGAGGAGCACTCGCGTCACGCGGTCGTCGTAGAAGCTGCGGTCGAGCGTGGAACAGGCGTCGAACGTGAGGGCCACGCGCCGGCCGGCGCCTTCGGGCCGCGAGATCACTTCCGGCGTGACCGGCTGGAAGGGCGGGAGCGGCCTCAGCACCGGTGGACCAGCAGGATGAGGTCCCTGGGGTTCGAGCGGCGGCTCCGGCGCGGGCGGCAGATCGACGAGGAGTTCCTCGGCGCCGCTGGGCGGCTCGACGAGCTCGACCCACGTCACGCGTGGCTGGGCCGCGATGGCCCGCGCCTGCGAGAGCCCGAAGGAGAAGTCGGCAAGCGCGCGATCGATCGCGTCCTGCGTCGCGGCAGGCGGCTTCGCCGGCGGGAGCAGCGGCCTCACGCCGGACTGCTTGACCGCCACGCCTACCCAGAGCGGCAGGCCGCGCAAACGTTCCGGCCGGCGCCAGAGGAGAAGGCGAAGGCGCTCGTCGATTCGCGCGCCTGCGTGCTCCAGCTCCAGGTCGGGGACCCGGCCGCCGAGGAGCACGGGGACTTCGGGATGAGCCGGCGTCGCGGCGGCGTCGCGCGGCGTCCAGGAACGATGCAGGAGGGTCGCCAGGATGGTGCGCTCCTCCGACGATACCAGCAGGTTGACAGGCAGCGCGACGTCCGCGGCCTCCGCTGCCGCCGGCAGGGCCAGCGGCTTTCCGTCGACGACGAAGGTCCGCTCCTTGCCTGGGACCGGAGCAGCCACGAGCGTGATCAAGAGCGCGAGCATGGCCACATCCTGATCAGGCGCGCGCGGCTGATCCGATCGCGGCCTCACGGGGCCGTGGCGGGCGGCCGCCGGTTGTGCGTTCCCTTTTCGTAGGCATACGCGAGCTTGAGCAGCGTCGGCTCGGCGTACGGCCGCCCGAGCAACTCGACCCCGATCGGGACGCCGCCCGAGGAGAATCCCGCCGGAACGGTGATCGCCGGAAACCCGGTGATCGAGGCGAGGAAACCGTTGCGCTCCACCTGCGATTCGCCGATCGGGACCACCAGCCGTTTCTGGTGCGGATACACGATCGCATCGAGCTTGTTCTCCCCGAGAATCGCGATCACCTGCTTCTGCAGGGCTTCCTTGCGCGGACCGATCCTCTGCAGATATTCGGGATCGTTCTCGGGGTGGTCGAAGGGCTGCGCGGCCTTGAGCCCCTTCTCGAGCGTCTTGTCGAACTTCCCCGAGGCGACCCAGTCGTCGAAGGTGTGGATCGGCGGCGCTCCCGGTCCCAGATCGCGCAGCCAGGCGTCGATCTGCGTCTTCGACTCCCATTTCTGCACGTCCATGCTCGCGATGAGCTGCTCCACGTCGAGCGGCATCTGCAGCTCGATCGGCTCGGCGCCAAGGCTCCTCATCCGCGCGATCGCCTCGCCGACGACGCGGTTGACCTCGTGGTGCTCGGGCTTGGCCCCGAAGAAGCTGCGCAGCACACCGATGCGCGCGCCGCGCAGGCCATCCTGCACGAGCGCGTCCCGGTACGTCCGCCTTGCCATGCCCGCAGCGTCGACCGTGGTCGGGTCCTTCGCGTCCGGGCCCTGGATCACCTCCAGCACAACGGCGACGTCAGCGACGGTGCGGCCGATCGGCCCGGCCATGTCCTGGGTGAGCGCCGCCGGGATGATGCCGCTGCGGCTGACGAGCCCCCGCGTCGGGCGTAGCCCGACGAGATCGCACGCGGAGGCGGGCGAGCGGATCGAGTTCACCGTGTCCGATCCGAGGCCGACCGACGCCATGTTCGCAGCGACCGCGACCGCGGTGCCGCCACTCGAGCCGCCCGGGGTGCGCGCGAGATCGTACGGGTTTAGCGTCTGTCCGCCGAGGGAGCTGACCGTGGTCCCGGCGCGCGCCAACTCGTGCAGGTTCGTCTTCCCCAGGATGACGGCGCCGGCCTGGCGCAGCTTCGACACCACGAACGCGTCTGCTTGCGGCTGCGCGCCCGCGAACGCGACCGAGCCGCCTGTGGTGGGCAGGTCGGCGGTGTTCATGTTGTCCTTCAACACGATTGCAATCCCGTGCAGCGGCCCGCGCGGGCCCTTCGATGCGCGCTCCTGGTCGAGCCGGTCGGCCTCGTGGAGCGCGCGCGGATTGACCAGCAGGAAGGCGTTCAGCTTCGGCCCCTGCTTGTCGTAGAGGGCGATCCGGTCGAGGTAATGCTGCACCAGCGCATGCGAGGTGAGCTCGCCCGCCGACATCGCGCCCTGCAGCTCGTCGATGGTCGCCTCCTCGATGCGGACGGGCGCGGCACTGCGCGGACCCGCGTGGCTGCAGTCGAGGAGCATGCAGAGCACAGGTCCGACGAAGGTGCGGACGTTGGCCATGAAGCACCCGGGTGAGAGAGCTTTCGTGTCGCCGATGACGCGCGCTCCGTCAAGCGCCAGCTATACTCCCGGCGACTGCGCTGGCATCTCTGCGGCGCAAGTCGGCGCCACCCGGTCGCAGCCCCAAGGTAAAGGAGGACCAAGATGATCTCGCTCGGCAGACGAATTACCTTCGCGATGGTGGGGCTGTCCTTGACGCTCGCAGTCGCCGCGCCGGCGCATGCGGAGGGCACAGCGATGGAGAAGCGCTTTCCCCAGCTCACGATCGATCAGCTCAACGACCAGCAGCGTGTCCTCGCCGAGGAGATCATGAAGGTCTCCAGCGTAGGGCTGGGCGGTCCCTACAATCCGATGATGCGCAGCCCCGTCATGGGCGAGCGGCTCTTCCGATTGCTCGACTACCTGCGTTTCAAGACGTCCGTGCCCCGCCGCTTGAACGAGTTCGCCATCCTCATCCAGGCGCGGCTGTGGACTTCGCAGGTCGAGTGGTACGCGCACTATCCGCTGGCCATCAAGGCGGGCCTTTCGGAGGCGGTGGCAGCCGACCTGAAGGACGGCAAGCGCCCGGCGGGAATGAAGCCCGACGAGGCGGCCGTCTACGACTTCTGCACGGAGCTCTCGACCAATCACGCCGTCAGCGATGCCACCTTCAACAGGGCGAAGGAAACTCTGGGCGAACAGCAGCTCGTCGATCTCATCGCCCTCAGCGGCACCTACGTCACGGTGGCGATGCTGCTCAACGCCGCCCAGGAACCCGTCCCGCCGGGCAAGTCGCCGCCCCTGCAGCCCTTGCCGTAGATTCGCGGCATGAGCCTGGTCCCTTCTTGCCTAACATCGCACAGTTCCAACTGAGTAGCCGCCATCGAGAAGGAGAGGCAATGATGATTTCGAACCGTCGCGCGCTCGCAAGGTACTGCGCTGCCGGCTTGACCATCTCGGCAGTCGGCGGCTGCGCTTCGTCAGCACCAACTGCGAAGAAAAAGCCTTGGGAGACGCTCGATCGCAGCGCACTCGACCGTGCCTATAACAATTCAGCAGCTGTGCCGGAAAGCGGTCCGATGTTCAAGGAGTGGTTGGTCCGCAGCGAGAAATTGCGTGCGCGGTATCCTGAGCATCTAAATCTGGCGTACGGACCGCGCCCCCGCAACCGGATCGATTATTTCTCAGCGGGACGAATGACGCCGGTCCTGGTCTTCATCCACGGCGGCTTCTGGCAGATGCGTTCCAAAGACGACTTTGCTTTCTTGGCCGAGAGTTTTCTGGCCTCCGGCATCAGCGTCGCAATGGTCGGGTATTCGCTCGGGCCGGAAGCGAGCATGGACGAAATCGTGGCAGACGCGCACGCGGCAATACGATATCTGGCGACAGAGTTGCCGAAGCTCGGCGGTGACCCAGAACGCGTAGTCGTGTCGGGCTGGTCGTCGGGTGGGCACCTTGCCACGATGGTTCTTGATGAACCGTCGCTGCGGGGCGGCGTGTCGATCAGCGGCATCTACGAGCTAGAGCCGCTCTTGAAGTCCTATGTGAACGACAAGCTGCAGATGGACTTGGCCATGGCGCGCCGCAATTCGCCGATTCTTCTTTTGCCCAAGAGCTCGAAGCAGCTCGATCTGTTCGCAGGCAGTGCGGAACTTTCCGAAATGCGGAGGCAGACTGCCGACTATGCAAGCGCGCGCCGCGCCGCGGGCTTGCCGACGCAGTACGCCGAAATTCCTGATGGGAATCACTACACGGTCCTGGACAACATGATGAGTACCGATGGCACGATTCATCAGGCCATCATGACAATGTTCAGCAGACCATAGGCACGGAGAATGTGATCGCCGCGCCTGCGCGGTGACCCTCTAGAAAGCCTGCCGGATGGCGAGGGCGCCGCCCGAGTCGAACTTGCCGCCCGAAGCCCATCCCACCCCGTAGTAAGCGTCGAGCTGGAACTCGTCGATGAGCAGAAGATGCACGCCCAGGCCGACCGAGTTCGCCGCCGCCATCTTCTCGGCGCCGCTGGCGCGGTCGAGCGCGGAGTACCCGACTGCATTGTGGAACAGACCCACCTTGAACACGTCTCGAAAGAGCGACAGGCGATATTCCAGTTCCAGCGCCACGAGCCGCCGGGTGTATTCGCTCCCGAAGGGCCCGCGCAGGAAGTCGCCGCCGGCGATCGACTCCTCCTCCGGAAACACGACGAATCCGGTACGCGAGATCCCCCGCGCCTCGAGCCAGAACTCGTTCCATCCCGGCGACCACATCCTCTGGTAGCTCGCGGACAGGTGCAGCGCGCCGTCGTCACCCATGTGGGGCGAGCCGTAGACGCGCGCGCCGAGGGCGAGCTGGTGGTGGCGGTCGCGCCGGATCGACTCCGGATCGAAGGTCAACGAAAGCGTCGCGTCGGCGAACGGCCGGGTGTGCGCGAGCGAGTATTGCGGCCCCGGCACCGGCGACACTCCAGTCTGCGGTTCCACCGAATTGAGCAGCCTCCGTTGCACGCCGAATCCCAGCGATGCGCGCATCTGCGGAAGCGGCAGGACCAGGAGCTGCAGGCCGACCTCCAGGGTCGCAAATCGAAAAGCCTCGAGGTGCAAGTCGGCCCGTTGGCGGTCGCTCAGGTCCGCGCGGGCGCGGATCGATGGCCGCACCACCCGGGCGATGGCGGGCGCGTCGTACTCCGCGTCGCCCAGCAAGCGCGTGAAGGTGAAATAAGACCCGGTCCCGTCGAGCCGCCCCCGCACCGCACCCGCGACGCGTCCGCCGAGTTGGTACCGATCTTGCTCGTACAGCAGTCGCCCGGAATGGTAGGTCGCTCCGACCCCGCCGCCTTCGAGCGAGTCCACTTCCAGCTCCGGTGAGATGCCCGGCCGGAGCACGCCGGGCTGCACCAGGATGCGCAGCTCGTAGGCGGGGGCCGCGCCGAAGGGTCCGGTCGAGGGCTGCCCGACCGGCTCAACGTCGAGCTGCAAGCGGGGCGGCTTGACGTGGGCCACCGGGACCACTTCGTACGCGAAATCGCCCAGCCCGAGGCGCGCCGCCAGGCCCTTGAGCTGCCGCTCCAGCTCCGGTTGGTTGAAGACGCCGTCGCGGAGGTTCAAGTCGAGGCGGAGCCGCAGCGTCTCGAAGGCGCCACCGCCGAGGAAGATGATCTTGTCGAGCCGGCCCTCGTCGACGTCCACCACGATCTGCGAGGGCGGTCCGGTAGACGTCCTCGACCAGAGCGACGTTGCCGCGGAACACGAGCAGCGGCAGCGCGAGCAGGAGCGCGAGCATCAGCCTGGCTCGGCAGTCGCCATCCTCTCGTCAGCATACCCGCTGCTTCTCTTCACCGCACGGGCGCAGCTCGTGCTGCCTCGGGCGTAGCGAGCTCAGCCGCGGCCCAGGCCGGTCGCGTTCGCCCCGCCGACCCGGGCCTCTTCGGGTCGCGCTAGCGCTCCTCCCCGCCGGACCTTTCGCCGGAGGACGGATCGAGGAAGAGCTTGTGGCCGCCCTCGTCCTCGCCGTGCCGCTCGAACGAGAACATGTTCAGCAGCGAGCCCGCCTTGGTGTCGAACGAGAAGTTGCCGATCCTGCCGGTCTGCCAGTTGTCCTCGATGAAGCGCAGGACCGAGCTCTGGTCGGTCACCGTGTGATCGACGAAGTTCGATTTCGCGAACCGCGAGATCACCAGCAGCGGTTGCCGCGGCCCGTAGCCGCAGCGGTCCTGGTACCCGCCGAGCGTGTGCTGCGGGTCGGCCCGCGTGCCGCAGCCCGCTGGAGTGAGCGCATCGTTCGCGGGATCCTGCGACTGGTTCACGATCGGTCCCATGACGTGGTCGTACCAGCCGTCCGAGTCGTCGTAGAGAATGACCACGGCGATGTCCTCCCAGTCCGGGGTCTGCTGCAGACGGTTGATGGTCGAGACGAGGAATTCCTGCTCATCGAGCGGATCCGAGTAGCCGGCGTGGCCGTCCTGGTAGGCGGGGGCCTTGAGGAACGAGACGGAGGGCAGGTTCCCAGCGTCCACCACGGCCCAGAAATCAGCCAGGTCGTACTGATGGTTCGCCTGGTCGGTGCGGCCGATCATCGCCACCGAGCTGGGCGGCAGGTGGTTGGGGTTGGCGGTCGAGGCGAAGTACTGGAAGGGCTGGTGGTGCGGGATGTAGTCCTTGCTCACCACGCCGGCCTTGTTCGCGTGCGACTGGCTGCAGTCGCGGAACCCGCCCTGGAACCAGCCCCAGGTGACGTGCTTCTCGTTCAGCAGATCGCCGATGTTCTTGTTCGCCGGATCGGCCGAGGTGGTGTTGTCGCGGGTGTTGCAACTGTCGCCGGTCGGCTGTGGATCGCCGATCACCGTGCCGTTCGCGGTCACCGCCGGACTCGTCCGCGCGAAGCCGTGCGTCTGGCCGGAGATGAGATTCAGCGCACCGGGCGTCGAGGGGCCGAAGGTCGTCGAGAACGAGTTGTCGCTCATCGCGAACGCCTGCGCGTAGTTCCAGAGCGCTGTGACGGTGTTGCCGTCGTAGTAGCCCATCACCTGGCCGCCGCGCTCGCCGTTCGGCCCGTTGCCGCGCCCGACCTTTTCGACGAACTGGTCCATCAGCCCCGAGTCGTAGGCCCGCTGCTCGTCGGTGTAGTTGTGGTCCTGGTCGGCCGTCTCGAATTGCGATCGGTCGAGCCGGAACGGCTGCACCGAGTTGGGGTTGTTCGGCGCGAGCAGCGAATCGTTCAGTCCGTTCACCGACGGCGTGTCCGGGCGCGCGGTGAAGCGCGGTTCGCCCGCCGGGTTGGCCGCACGCGGATAGGTGGCGAAGTAGTGGTCGAAGGAGACGTTCTCCTGGAAGATCACGACGAGGCGCTTGACCGGCGTCTGCGTGTCGCCATCGTCGCGGCGGCTTCTCCGCGCCGCACCGTCATCCGCGACCGCCACTCGCGTCGTTGCCGCGCAGAGGACGAGGACCAGCGCTGTCGTCGATCGAGACATTGACATGGATTCTCCGGAAGGCCAGGAGTTGGCCGGCGCAACCTGTTACGCTGCGGAGCGTGACATTCGGGTTTCTCCTGAGTGACTTGTGCGCGCTGACCGACCAAAGTCAGGCTGCCGGGGCGAGGCATGATGGCCAAAGCGCGGGACCCGGTTGAGGAGATCGTCGCAGCGTGCAGTCCGTTGCGGGGCGAAGAGCGCCGGGTCTTTCACGAGCAGGACCCTGCCAGGGACCTGACCGCCGAAGCCCTGCGGCGCAAGCTCGACGCGCTGGCGTCGGGACCGTTCTCGTTCCTGCGCGGGACCTTCCACCTGATGGCCGCTGACCTGATCCAGGGGCGGGTGCCGGGCTCGGTCCCATCGGCCCCCGAGGCGCTCATCGTCGGCGATCTCCACCTCGAGAACTTTGGCACGTATCGGGGGGCGAGCGGCGAGCTTTGCTTCGACGTGACCGACTTCGACCATGTTGGACCGGGCCCGCTCGACCTGGACCTGAAGCGACTGTGCACGAGCGCGATGCTGCTCCCAGGGATCGAGCGCGGGCTGCGCCTGGCGGCGGCCAAGAGGATCGGGCGCGCCTGGGCGGAAGGAGTGGAGCGGCTGGGTGGCCGTTTCCCGATTGCTCCCTGGGGCCTGGACAAGGCGGAGGGTTGGCTGGAACGGCTGCTGCGCGAGAAGGGGCGCAGGACCCGAGCAGACCTGGTGGCCAAGGTGGCCCCGGGAAAAGGACGCCGCCGATTCGGTGAGGACGGCGATCCACCGAAGTTTGCGCATGCTGCGAAGCCCTGGCCCGAGATGGTCGAGGCGGCGCTGGCGGAGTACGACGACCACCTGAAGCAGCTGAAGGCGAATCGACCCGGGAAGGATTGGGAGCTGGTCGACGTGGCGTACCGCTTCAAGGGCATCGGTTCCCTCGGCAGGTTTCGCTTCGCGGTGCTGCTGGCCAACGGCGACGATCGGATGCTTCTGGAGCTGAAGGAGGCCCATCCGAGCGCGATCGAGGTAGCGCGGGACCGAGACGCCCCGGTCGGACAACGGGCGCGCGTGCAAACCGCTTCCATCCGCAGGATGCAGGGCGATCCCTGGCCACGCGTGGCCGGTACTCATCTCGGCAAGTTCCCGGCCCTCGTCCGCGAGATCGAACCGGAGGAGGAGAAGCTCGGCGCCGCGCGGTTCGCGGCGGCGCTGGACGAGGCCGGCCACGAACAGCTCTCCCCCTATGCGCAGCAGTGTGGCGAGGTGCTGGCGCGCCTCCACTGTCGCGTGAACGCGCCCGTCATGCTCGATACGGCCTGGAATCCGGCGGAAGCGGCCGAGGCCGCGGTCTCGTTCGCCGAGGACTACGCGGCCGTGGTCGAAGCGGATTGGCGCGCCTTCGTCG
>WNFH01000850.1_pt1 | contig 20058 bp, 14 predicted proteins | sample 5400411 | NCBI WGS metagenome assembly WNFH01 (sample SAMN13153347, study PRJNA577476) | soil metagenome | isolation source: 200 cm saprolite under Douglas fir tree site 2 hole 3 | place: USA:California | collected 2015-04-18
CACAGCTCGGCATGCTTACCGCTGCAGAGCTTTATCTATGGCGTAAAGGACAACTCGCTGTGAAGTGCTGCAAGCTCCACCACAACAATGACAGGCGCTGCATCTTCTGCGGAGCTAATGGAGGATTCATATCATGAGCGACAATCGCTACGACCTGATCATCATCGGAACCGGTGCAGGCGGCGGAACACTAGCCTATCACCTGGCGCCGTCCGGAAAGCGGATCCTAATTCTTGAGCGCGGTGATTATGTTCCCCGCGAGAAAGCGAACTGGGACCCGCAGGTCGTGAACGTCGATGCCCACTACAACGCCAAAGAATCCTGGCTCGATAAGGATGGCAAAGATCTGCATCCCCACACAAACTACTACGTGGGCGGCAACACCAAGTTTTATGGTGCTGCTCTGTTTCGTCTGCGCAAAGAAGACTTCGGCGAACTACGCCACCACGGCGGCATCTCGCCCGCGTGGCCGCTCAGTTATGACGATCTGGAGCCGTACTACACGCAGGCCGAAAATCTCTATCAGGTGCACGGAAACCGCGGAGAAGATCCGACCGAACCGCCGGCCAACTCAGCCTATCCATGGCCCGCCGTCAGTCATGAGCCGCGCATTCAGCAATTGTCCGACGATTTCGCGCGTTCGGGCCTGAAGCCCTTCCACGTGCCCGTCGGAGTCATGCTCGACGAGAAGAACCCTCATAAGAGCCGCTGCATTCGCTGCAACACCTGCGACGGCTTTGCCTGTCTGGTGGGCGCAAAGTCCGACGCGCAAGTTGTGTGCATCGATGAGGCGATCAAGCACCCCAATGTCACCCTGCTAACGAACTCGCTGGTGAAGCGATTAGAAACAGATTCAACAGGTCGTGAGGTGAAGAATGTCGTTGTGGAACGCAACGGCAGCGTGGAGATATATTCCGCGGATGTCGTTGTCGTCTCCTGTGGCGCGATCAACTCGGCCGCGCTGCTGCTGCATTCCGCCAATGACAAGCATCCACGCGGGTTGGCCAACAGCTCCGACATCGTGGGCCGCCATTACATGGGACATACAAATTCGGTGATGATGGCCATCTCGAAATGTCCCAACCCTACGATTTTTCAAAAGACGCTCGGAGTCAACGACTTTTACTTCGGCTCGAAGGACTTTGAGTATCCCATGGGACACATCTCGTTCGTGGGCAAACTGGACGCAATTACGCTGAAGGCTGGCGCACCGGCGATTGCTCCGAATTTCACTCTGGACCTGATGGCAAAGCACTCGTTGGACTTTTGGCTCACCTCCGAGGATCTTCCCGATCCGAACAATCGAGTCACCATCGGCCGTGACGGCAAGATCGTTCTCACATACACGCCGAATAACCTAGAGGCGCATGAAAAGCTTCAGGGCAAGCTGAAGCAAGCAATGAAGCAGACGAACTGCGCGATGCACGGCCATGATTGTCATCAAGGGCTGTTTGGCCGAAATCTGTACGTCGGACAGCGAATTCCGCTCGCTGGTGTAGCCCACCAGAACGGCACGATTCGCTTTGGACATGACCCGAAAACATCGGCCCTGGACGTGAACTGTAAAGCCCATGACGTCGATAACCTCTACGTTGTGGACGGGAGCTTCTTCCCGTCGAGCGCAGCTGTCAATCCCGCGCTCACCATCATGGCCAATGCGCTTCGGGTGGGCGACCATTTGATGAAACGCCTGGGTGTGTCCGACATAGCTTACGAACAAAATCGGCAGCAAGACCGCGAACTTGCGCTGAGCAGGTAGTCGAGACATGAAGCCATTTCTTCGATCAAATCGCCATCGCCAGAGTGTGTCACTAGTCTGGGTGCTGTCACTGGTACTGGCTGTTCCCCAGTTCTTCACGCAACAGACCTTGGGCCAACAGAGCCCAGCTCTGGTTGGTGGTGTAGACGCTATCGGAATCACGGTCTCCGATATGGACCGAGCGGTGGATTTCTATTCCAAGGTGCTCACGTTCGAGAAAATATCGGACGCCGAAGTTGCTGGTGAGAACTACGAGCATCTCGAAGGCGTGTTCGGATTGCGAATGCGCGTGGTGAGAATGCGGCTTGGGGACGAGTCCATCGAGCTGACGGAATATCTCGCGCCCAAGGGTCGCCCTATTCCAGTGGATTCGCGCAGCAATGATCGCTGGTTCCAGCACATCGCCATCATTGTTAGCGACATGGACAAGGCGTATGCCTGGCTGCGGCAGAACAAGGTGGAACATGCTTCGTCAGGACCACAGCGGCTTCCAGACTGGAACAAGAACGCGGCGGGCATCTCGGCCTTCTACTTTAAGGATCCAGATGAGCACCCGGTTGAGGTGTTGCAATTTCCACCCGACAAGGGCCTGGAGAAGTGGCACCGTCCAACGGATAAGCTGTTTCTCGGTATCGACCATACCGCAATCGTAGTGTGGGACACCGATGCCAGCGTCAAGTTCTATCGCGACCTGCTGGGAATGCGCGTGGCGGGTGAGAGCGAGAACTACGGGACCGAGCAGGAACACCTGAACAACGTATTTGGCGCACATCTGCGGATCACAGCATTGCGTGGCGCAAACGGACCGGGGATTGAATTGCTGGAGTATCTGGCGCCTCGGGACGGACGGCCTTTCCCATCGGACGAACAGGCCAGCGACTTGGTTCACCGGCAGACGATTCTATTGGCCCCAAACGCCGATGGCGCGGCTCGCCAACTGCACAGCAGCAGGGTGAACTTTGTCTCTTCTGGAGTGGTTGGGAATCAAACCGGACAGCTGGGATTCAAAAAGGCATTTCTAGTGCGTGATCCCGATGGCCACGCAATCGAAATTGAGGAGAAGTAGGAGGAGATGTGAGTGCAAGCAACTTCCAACCCGCATTGTCCAGAACGGACCGGCACTTGGATATCGCGTACGTTGGACCGTCCAGATTGTCGGCGGCCGATCCAAGCATCGACGATCCTGTGAACGATACTGGGCTCAGCTCCCAGCGCGGTGATTTCCACCCTTCAGATGAGTTTCCCTGTTTGGTCAAAGTGATTTGCGAAGGAAGCGGAGAGTTCTCATGACACAGGAAGAGATCCGACTGTCAGAATCTGGAGCGCGCCAGAAACACTGGAAGCGCTGGGGGCCCTATCTCAGTGAACGTGCCTGGGGAACGGTGCGCGAAGACTATAGCCCATACGGAAACGCATGGGAGCACCTCCCTCATGATCACGCCCGTTCACGCGCATATCGCTGGAATGAAGACGGATTGGCCGGCATAAGCGACCGGAAACAGACGATCTGTTTTGCCTTGGCTTTGTGGAATGAGCGCGATCCGATCCTGAAGGAACGGATTTTCGGCTTGACGGGCAACGAGGGCAATCACGGCGAGGACGTAAAGGAATACTACTTCTACCTCGATTCGACACCCACGCACTCGTACATGAAGTACCTCTACAAGTACCCCCAGGCGGAATTCCCTTACGGTCAGTTGGTCGAAGAAAACCGGCGGCGGGGAAAGAACCAGGCGGAGTTTGAATTGCTCGACACCGGAGTGTTCAACGACAATCGTTACTTCGATGTCTTCGTGGAATATGCAAAAGCCGACACCGAAGACATCCTGATCAAGATCACAGTCGCAAACCGCGGCCCCGAAGCCGCCAATCTTCGGCTGCTGCCGACCGTATGGTTCCGAAACACATGGTCTTGGGGCGGACGTGAAAAGCGGCCGGAGTTGCACGAGGCCAGGCCTGCTCCTAATCCAGTCGTCGAATTGAATCACGATCAGCCCGGCAATCGTTGGCTGCATTGCGAAGGCTCTCCGGAACTGCTCTTCACCGAGAACGAGACCAATGCCAACCGGCTTTTCGGAGTCGAGAATCGGACTCTTTATGTTAAGGATGGCATCAACGACTACGTCGTACACGGCACAAAGGACGCCGTGAACCCGGCGCACACCGGCACAAAAGCGGCAGCGAACTATCCGTTAACCGTCGCCGCAGGAGAAAGCAAAGTCATCCGCTTGCGGCTTTGTAATTCAGACTTCAAAGGCAAGAACGCCTTTGCCAATTTCGATAAGACGTTTGCTCTTCGTCGCCACGAAGCCGATGAGTTCTATGCCAATGTCATTCCGCAAGACCTTTCGGCGGATGCGCAGAATGTGATGCGTCAGGGCTTTGCCGGCATGTTGTGGTCCAAGCAGTTCTATCACTACGTAATTAAGGATTGGCTGCAAGGCGATCCGGGCAATCCTCCCCCGCCCGCCGAGCGCCGCAAGGGTCGGAATCACGAGTGGACCCACTTGTATAACGCGGACGTTATCTCCATGCCTGACAAGTGGGAATACCCGTGGTATGCCGCTTGGGACCTAGCGTTTCACTGCATTCCGCTCGCACTCGTGGATTCTGACTTCGCCAAGGAACAGCTCACGCTGATGCTGCGCGAGTGGTACATGCATCCCAACGGGCAGATTCCGGCATACGAGTGGGCATTCGGCGATGTCAATCCTCCCGTACATGCCTGGGCGGCGTGGCGGGTTTACAAAATCGACAAGAAGCGTAAGGGAAAAGGCGATCGCGCATTTCTGCAGCGTGTCTTCCACAAGCTGATGCTGAACTTCACCTGGTGGGTGAATCGCAAAGATGCCGACGGCATGAACATTTTTCAGGGCGGTTTTCTCGGCTTGGACAACATCGGCGTCTTCGACCGCAGCGCGCCGTTGCCCACAGGCGGCTATATCGAACAATCTGACGGAACCAGTTGGATGGCGATGTATACGTTGAACCTCCTGGCCATCGCTCTGGAACTGGCAACAGAGGAGCCGTGCTACGAGGATGTCGCCAGCAAGTTCTGGGAGCACTTTATCTATATCGCCCACGCTATGAGCCATCGCGGCCACGACAGTATGGGGCTATGGAACGAGGAAGATGGCTTCTTTTATGACGTGCTCAAGCTGCCGGACGGCAAGCAGTTCCCCATGAAGATCCGCTCCATGGTGGGATTGATCCCATTGTTCGCGGTGGAAACCCTGGAACCGGATGTTCTCGACAAGCTGCCAGATTTCAAGAAACGTCTGGAATGGTTCATCGACAACCGTCCCGATCTGACGGCAAACTTGGCTTGCATGCGGACCGAGGGGATGGGCGAACGCAGATTGCTGTCCATCGCGGACCAGAACCAGTTGCGCAGTATTCTAAAGTTCATGTTGGACGAACGTGAGTTCTTGTCACTGCACGGCATCCGCGCACTTTCACAGTTTCATCGCGACAATCCGTACAAGCTCACCGCGCAGGGCATGGAGCACCGCGTCGACTATGAACCAGGCGAGTCCTCGACCGGACTGTTCGGCGGGAATTCCAATTGGCGCGGTCCGATCTGGTTCCCAGTGAATTACTTGCTGGTCGAGTCACTCCAGAAGTTTCATCACTACCTGGGCGACGACTTCAAAGTTGAGTTCCCAACCCGATCGGGAAAGATGATGACGCTGTGGGAAGTGGCGGGAGAATTGTCGCGTCGCATGACGAGTATATTTCTTCAGGATGGCAAGGGCCGCCGACCGGTCTTCGGGAATCTCGAAAAATTTCAGACCGACCCACACTGGCGTGACCTGGTCCTCTTCCACGAGTACTTCCACGGTGACTCGGGAGCCGGAGTAGGCGCCAGTCATCAGACCGGATGGACGGGTGTGGTCACCAAGTTAATGCAACAGAGCGGCGAGTCCCGCGGACGAAAGAAAACAGAACCAGCGCTTGCCGAGGTAGCTGCAGACTGAAAATTATCAGGGAGGAATAGAAATGAAAGCGATTAGCGTATTCCCAGGAAAGCCCAACAGTGTTCACGTGGCCGATTTGCCAAAACCATCGCTGGATCAAGTTCCAAATGGTCGTGGCGTGCTGGTCAAAGTTCTACGGGTTGGCGTGGACGGAACCGACAAAGAGATCAACGCTGCTGAATACGGCGCAGCGCCTCCCGGATACGACTTCCTAGTTATCGGCCACGAGGGTTTCGGCCAAGTGGAAGCTGTCGGGCCGAATGTCACAGAAGTGAAGCCCGGCGACTACGTCGTGGCCACTGTGCGCCGGCCAGGCAAGAGCATTTACGACCTGATCGGAACCAATGACATGACCACCGACGATACCTACTACGAGCGCGGCATCAACTTGCGCCATGGTTATTTGACAGAACACTACGTCGATGATGTCGAATTCATTGTCAAGGTGCCGAAGGGCCTCAAGCACGTCGGAGTGCTGCTGGAGCCCACCACCGTCGTCGAGAAGGGAATCCATCAAGCTTACGAGATCCAGCGCCGGCTCAAGGTGTGGCGTCCGCGCAAGGCTGCTGTGATGGGAGCCGGGACTATCGGTCTGCTGGCTACGCTCGTTCTGCGTTTGAGGGGTCTGGACGTAACCACATTCGGCCGTACCGCCAAACCTTACCTAAATTCGAATCTGATCGAAGAACTCGGAGCACGATACCTGTCGACAAAAGACATACCGATAGCCGACGCGGCCAAGGAATACGGCCCGTTCGATCTGATCTTTGAGGGCACCGGTAACTCTGCCGTGGTGTTCGACAGCATGCAGGCGCTGGGCAAGAACGGTGTGCTGGTACTCGCAAGTGTCACCGGCGGAGACAAAATGATCCAAATCCCCGCGGACCGGATCAATCTCGAATTTGTCCTCGGTAATAAAGTGATGGTCGGAACCGTAAACGCCAATCGGGAATACTTTGAAATGGGTGTGGGTGATATGGCACAGGCGGAAGCGGAGTATCCGGGATGGCTCACCAAGCTTCTCACCGACCCTGTGAAGGGCCTGGAGAACTACAGCGAATTGTTCCAGAAGCTCTCATCGCCGAATGGCGCGATCAAGGTGTTTTGCGAGGTGGCGTAAGATCTCCCACTACCAAAGCTAAGAAGTAGTTACCGGGGCACGCCATGGAGTGCCCAGGCCCTTTTGCCAAGACGGCTAGGAACCTGTCAAGTTCTGGCTTTCGCTGCGTCTCACCGAAAGAAGGCATCTGTTGGGGGCGATGAATCATGATTCAATTCACGAAAGAAACATGCGGTGACCTAGACGCTGCACTCCGCAGGGAGTGGCTGGAAACCAACGGACTCGGCGGCTTTGCTTCGTCGACAATTATCGGGCTGAACAGCCGCCGTTACCACGGGTTACTGGTGGCTGCCACTAAGCCACCTGTCGGCCGTGTTGTGATGCTTTCCAAGCTGGAAGAGACGTTCTTCATCGAACGCCAGCCGTTTGATCTTTCCGCAAACCGCTATCCCGGCGTCGTCCACCCGCAGGGCTTTCGATACCTCAAGCACTTCCGCCTCGATCCATTTCCCGTTTTCACGTACGAAATCGAGGGCATTGAGATCGAGAAGACTGTGTTCATGATCCACGGCGAAAACAGTACCGTGGTGCAATACGAACTGAAGAAGAACAATCATCCGGAACGGCCGAAGAAATTGTGGCTTGAACTCGGGCCGCTGATCGCGTTCCGCGACTATCACAGCACCACCCACGAGAACGGTGCCATCAATCCGGCGGTCGAGGAGCGTTCTGGATTGGCGAGTGTCGCTCCTTACCAAGGATTGCCGTCGTTGTATCTCGCCCATAATGCTGCCGAACTGCGAAAGACGGGGGACTGGTACCGGAACTTTGAATATGACGTCGAACGCGAGCGGGGGCTCGATTTCTCTGAAGATCTTTTCAATCCAATGGTGCTGCGCTTCGATCTGAGCCTTCGCCGTCAAGCCTCCGTCATTGCCTCCACGGAACAGCACGATGTCGCTCAAGCGGCTGAATTTCGAGAGGCCGAGATCACGCGTCGCAAGAATGTAGCGGTATCGTCCCCAGTAGAGGACACCTTCGCCCAGGATCTTGCCAATGCCTCCGACCAGTACATCGTTTCCCGTGGCGACCAGAAAACGGTGATCGCCGGCTATCACTGGTTCAGCGACTGGGGTCGCGACACCATGATCGCTCTGCCCGGCCTCACCTTGCCCACTGGCAAGCATGACGTCGCGCGTAGCATTCTGCGCACTTTCGCCAAACATGTGGATCAGGGAATGCTGCCCAACCGTTTCCCGGATGCGGGGGAAACACCGGAATACAACACAGTCGATGCCACTCTGTGGTTTTTCGAGGCCGCCCGCGCGTTTCTCGCGTATACCGGCGATCTGGAGTTTGTGCGCAACGAACTCTATCCAGTGTTCGCCGATATCATCTCTTGGCATGTGCGCGGTACGCGTTACGGAATCAAAGTAGATTCCAGCGGGTTGCTTTCCTCTGGCGAACCCGGTGTTCAACTTACCTGGATGGATGCCAAAGTTGGCGACTGGGTCGTGACACCGCGCCGCGGCAAGCCCGTGGAAATCCAGGCGCTCTGGTACAACGCCCTGCGCATCATGGAAGACCTGGCACACAGATTGGGCGACGAACCTGGTCAAAAGCGTTACCACAATATGTCAACGGTTGCGAGTTGGAGTTTTAATCGCCTGTTCTGGAACGAGAATACTGGTTGCTTGTACGACGTCACAAACGGGGCGCCGCCGGACCCGTCGATCCGCCCGAATCAGATCTTTGCGGTCAGCCTTACACACAGCATGTTGTCACCCGAACGCGCAAATAGCGTGGTACAGAAGGTTCAAGAGCACCTGCTCACGCCGTATGGCCTGCGCAGTCTGGCGCCCACCGATCCGCAGTACCGTGGTCGATACACGGGCGGTCCCACTGAGCGTGACGGTGCTTACCATCAGGGAACGGTTTGGCCGTGGCTGATGGGCCCTTTCATCACCGCGTACATAAAGGTAAACGGAGGCGATGATGTTGCCCGCCGCCAGGCCGGCGACTGGCTGGCTCCATTAAGAGACCACCTCGCAGATGGTGGGTTGGGGCACATCTCGGAGATCTTCGACGGCGACGCCCCTCAGCAGCCTCGTGGATGCGTCGCGCAGGCCTGGAGTGTGGCTGAAATTCTGCGGGCTTACGTTGAGGATGTGAAGAGTATTCGCCCGGCGCCACCCGTCGAGAGCCGGCCGGCGCCAGCTTCTGCGCAGACCAAAGACCGATCCGCGGCGCGTGCAGGAACGCTGGTGCAGGAACTCTCCAGGACTGGAACTGGCGCGTGAGTGGCCCGCAGGGGCCCGAATCGCCATCCCGTTTTGGCGGACCTCACTTGGTCCACTGTATCTCCTGTAGATTCGTGGGTACGTGTCGACGCCAGTATTCAAACAGATCAGGTTGTTCGGACAGCCTCATCGGAACAGCCGAAATTTCTTCCGGCGAGAGCTGGGAAGTCGCGCCGTCGGTGTCCGCTATCGATTGGCCGTCGGCGAAACCGCAGACTGTGTGCGCCAAAACATCAAGCTTCTTGAAACGGGCCACAACCTCATCTACGAGGGTTTTGGCGCCCTCCCGGGTCGAAATCTCTACTGGTAGGGCAGTAAAGTTTGGATTGTTGAAGTCAGACTGCTGTATTTCTCGCGATGTGCCAATGACGATTGCACCGGCATCGAGAAACGCCTGAGTCACATAGCTCCCCAAGCCACCGTTGGCCCCGGTTACAAGTACAACCTTGCCCTTCATCGAGTCCCCGATCTCACTGGCCATCAGATTCTGACAGGTCTGAAAGGTTACGAACGCCGCTTGAAGCGGAAGTCGGAATGTCCGCCTCAAGCTGTATTTTGAAAGAGACGCTGCTTCTCCCATACGAATTAGTTTCTTCAGCAGGATTCGCAGGCAGAGTATGAGGTGTCACCTTTATCACTGTTCTGAATCTCAGGCGTTAGAACCTTAAGTAGGGACTGCCATTCGAGGAGCCGGTACATGGAAAGTAATCGTCCCTTATTCATCCCTGTGATCCTGGGTACAGCCAGAATGGGCCGGATGAGCCTGCACGCGGCTCGGCTTGTCACCGGGGAACTGGGCAAGTGTGCAGGAGTTGAAACCGACCTCATCGATATCGCAAGGCTTCCCCTACCCACGAACGACGCCGGCGAGGCCATTAAGCAAGCCGATTTCTCCGCCAAGATGGATAAGGCAGATGCTCTGGTCATCGTATCCCCGGAATATAACCACGGCTACTCCGGCCTTTTGAAGCATGTCCTGGACAGCTGCCTCAAAGAATACATCCATAAGGCTGTCGGGATCGTGGGGGTGTCGGCGGGACCATTCGGTGGAACCCGGGTAATTCAAAACCTGCTGCCCGTGATGCGAGAAATCGGGCTGGTTACGATTTTCTGGGACGTGAATTTCTCGAGCGTGCAGAAAGTGTTTGCCGAGGACGGCAGACTTCTGGATGAATCCTACATTCGGCGTATCGATAAATTTTTGAAAGAACTCATCTGGATGGCGAAGACGCTGCGCCAGGGTCGTGAGCAGATATCTCTGGACTGATCTCCGGAGACAAGGATGGCTACTGTGGCCAACACTGACAAGATGATTTGCCCGAGCTGCAGAGTGGAGATGAACCACCACTGCGACAAGCTTATATACACCACCGACACGCAAGATGCTGGTCCGACCGATACGAACCTCGGCGGAATCATCGAGGAGTTCCATACCTGTCCCAAATGTGGTGGTGGCGCCTCGCGCCACGCTTAGGGTATGTAGCAGAATCCGGGCCAGCACTCGCGAATACGCTAATTTCCAGGTGGTGGATCAGGTTGAACCGATTCAGCTAAAGTTTTGCCGTGTCAGTCTGACTTCGCTTCAGGGAGAACAAAATGAGGATTGCCGTGTCCTCATCACCTGCGATGCACCCTGTGCTTTGCGCGATTACTCTGCTCATCGTTGGGCTTTGCCCGGCGCAGTCTCAGCCGGACAAGTCTGAGAAAACCATTCGTATTCCAAGCTCTGGTGGGGAAGTATTGATCGCGACAGCAACTGAAAAGGCGGTTGCCTACGACCAGTACCACTATTCGCCGGCGCGTAGGGTGGGCGACACACTCTATATCTCAGGGGTCGTAGTGAGCCGACGGGACGGTGAAGGGAAAGAAATCGCTGCTTTCAAAGCTCAGGTACGCCGTGCATTTCAGCGCATCCAGGCCACCCTGGAGGCTGCTGGCGCCAACTTTGACGATGTAGTCATGCTTAGCACTTTCCATGTCTGGCAGGGCCCAAATTTTGAAGGAGACAGGCCCACGCAATTCGCCGCCTTCAGCGCCGTGAAAGACGAATTCATGAAAGCGCCTTATCCGGCTTGGACGGTCGTGGGAACGACCGCATTGATCCCAGACACTGGGATTGTGGAGATTCAAGCCATTGTCCACCTCAAAAAATAGGTCGGCTGGAATCCTCGGCCTTACAAGTCACAAGTGCGCGAGCAATCTCCCCATTCGAGGTTTCACATCTGAGAGCTTCCAAGTGACGGCTCGCAGTGGGTCAGTTTGAACTGACCCACGACCTATTTCTGGAACGTTTCACAGCTCATGGAATCTCACGGCCAGGATTTCGGCCTGGCAGCGGCAAGCCCAGCTTGTTTCGGGAACATCAGCATGAAGAATCGCGAACTCAATCCCGCATATGCCTTGGCTCTTTGCTACGCCGGGATGGTGTGTCTCGCTGTTGCGGTGAATCTCATGCCGATATTCCTGACGACCCTCCGTGTGGATCTTGGCGGAAGGGCTGGGCTGACTGGTGAACAGCTCGGCCGCATTAGCGCCATCACCTTTTCGGGTTGGCGGTATTCTCTTCACTGGCCCCTTGGCCGATCGATGGGGAGGGAAGCCATTCAGCGTCCTCGGAACCCTGTTGATTGGTGTTGGACTCGGGCTCTTGGGCATCTCACCCGGCTATTCCATGGTTTTGGTTGCAGTATTCATCATGGGTCTCGGAGCTGGGATTCTAGACATGGTGCTCAGTCCCATCGTTGCCGTTCTCCAGCCAGGCAGCCGCGCGACGGCCTTGAACTGGTTGCATTCTTTCTATGGCATCGGGACTGTGGTCACGGTCCTCGTGGGTACGCTCGCATTTTCGATTAGAAGTCGGATGGCGCACGATTTCCCTGATTCTTATCACCGTTCCGCTTCTGGTGGCTCTCGGATTCGTCAACGTCGATCTGCCTCCGCTCATCTCGGAAAGAGAAGGCGGCCGGACAGCATTGCGCGATCTCTGTCGCGACTCTTCTTTCCGGGCAGTCAATGTGGCGATCTTTCTTGGAGGCGCTCTAGAGCTGGGGCTGGCGCAGTGGTTGCCCGCGTATGCGGAGATGAGCCTTGGGTTCTCAATGTGGGCCGGAAGTATCTCGCTACTTGCGTTCTCGGCTGCCATGGCATTGGGGCAGGAGCAGCGGCTGGCTCATCAGAATCTGGTCCACGCACTGCTTGTTGGCGTCCCCGACGGGATTTGAACCCGTGTTACCGCCGTGAAAGGGCGATGTCCTAGGCCAGGCTAGACGACGGGGACGCTCTGGGCGAGACGGCTGTTTGCCGCCGGACTTCATACTAACAGGGGGCTTTTTCCGCTGTCAAAATACTCGTCCAGCAGGACATCGGTTCACCGCTAAACGGAATCCCCTCAGCAAAAGGAGGGCATGTCTGTGGAATGTATGACGTAGGACTATTCGAAGTGGGCGTAATGTGCCGTCAGCTTGTATCGGTGTTGCCGGGGCAGGAAGCGAATTCACATTGAATTCACCGTAATTCGAAGAGACGGCCTCTATTCAGGGAGTATTTCAATCGCGCTAACTGCGGGATAGTTCACTGCCGGCGTGAAGAAGATTTCGATTTTTCCTTGTGCTGTGCGTTCAACGTGAGGAAAGGTCTTTACCGGCGTTTTGCTGCCCGCTTCACGCATAAGGTCGGCCAGCGGCGTCAACCAATAGCCGATGGAGGAAACGGAAAGAAGCTTATGATGACGGAACCAAGCGGCAGAGAATCGTCTGGATAGCGGGAGGGTAGGGATACATGGTGTACACACGACGCAGGTTGCTCGCGGGCTTAGGACTGGCAGGACTCGGGGCGGTAATGTCGCCTCTGGTCAAGAAGGTCGTAGCGTCCTCACTAACAGGATCGTTTGCTGCGGGAGTAGGCGCCTGCCCGTTCCGACTGGCGGTGATCAATGACGAGATCACGCAAGACTTCGAGAAGGCATGTCAGATTGTGTCTGGTGATTTCGGGCTGCGTTGGATCGAGCTGCGCTCGATGTGGAATAAGAACGTGACCGACCTCGACCCGAAAGAGGCTGACGATGCGAGGAAGATACTGGAGGAACACGAGCTGCGAGTCACGGATATCGCAAGCCCGCTGTTCAAGACAGACTGGCCTGGGGCTCCGAGGTCATCGCAGAGTGAAACGCGCGACCAGTTCCATGCGGACTTCGACGCCAGCGCGCAGGATAAGCTGCTCGAGCGGTGTATCTCGCTTGCCAAATCTTTCAATACCGACAGGATTCGCTGTTTCGACTACTGGCGGCTGGATGATCAGAAGCCATTCCGTGCGGCCATCAATGCCAAACTGCAGCAGGCTGCGGGACGCTGCGCCAAAGACAACCTGGTCCTCCTGCTCGAAAACGAGATGTCCTGCAACACCGCAACGGGCGAAGAGTCGGCTGCCGTGCTGAAGGCGATTCCAAACAAGAATTTCCTGCTGAACTGGGACCCCGGCAATGCCGCAGCCCTGGGAAGTACGCCGTATCCAACCGGCTATGAGTTGCTGCCCAAAGACCGCATTGGGCATTGCCACTGCAAGGATGTGGTAAGTAAGCCCGATCACAAATACGACTGGGCTCCGGTAGGAAGCGGCATGGTGGATTGGGTTGGACAACTGCAGGCGTTGCAGCGTGATGGCTTCCGCTACGGACTGAGTCTCGAAACCCACTGGCGCGGCGCAGGCACACCCGAAGCGTCTACGCGCATCAGCATGGATGGACTCAAGAAAACTTTGGCGAAGGCTGGCATCTCGTGCTGATCACAACCTATCTTCCCAGCCAGTGACAGATTGGAACGGCTTGTCTGCTGACGACTGAGCAGCACGACAACAGACTAGAGGCCATCGATAGCTTCTAGCTATAAGGAGAGATGATGGTTACACGACGTGAGTTTCTCGATGCACTTGCCGTGGGCGCGGCGGGGCTTGCCGTGGGAACTACGGCGAAGAGCTATGGCCAGATTCTCGGTTCTAACGACCGCCTCAATTTTGCCGTGATTGGTTTGAATGGCCGCGCCTACGCTCATCTCTCATCCCTGAAGGCAAACCGGAGCTCTGCCCGCATCTCGCATGTCTGCGATGTTGACAGCAATATTCTGAAGAAGTTCGTCGACAGTGTGCAGCGGGAGATGCGCGAGGCTCCGGTCGCGGAGAAAGACTTTCGCAAGATTCTCGAGCAGAAAGACGTCGACGCCATTACCATCGCCACTCCCGAGCATTGGCATGCCCCGATGGCCATCGCGGGGTTACAGGCGGGCAAGCACGTCTATGTGGAAAAGCCATGCAGCCACAATCCTGCTGAGGGCGAGATGCTGGTGCAGGCGCAGCAGAAGTATCGCAAGCTCGTGCAGATCGGAACACAGCAGCGCTCTTCACCTCACACCATCGAGATCGTCGACAAAATTCACGAAGGAATTATCGGCAGGCCATACTTTGCGAAATGCTGGTACGTCAATACCAGGAAATCCATTGGTACAGGTAAAGAGGTGCCCGTTCCCCTGCAGCTTGATTGGGACTTGTGGCAGGGGCCAGCGCCGCGGCGTCCGTATAAGGACAATGTGCATCCTTATAACTGGCACTGGTTCAAGATTTATGGCACCGGCGAAACGCTCAATAACGGCACGCACGAGGTCGATGTCTGCCGCTGGGCCCTTGGCGTCGACTATCCGCAGCGGATTACCTCTTCAGGCGGCAGATACCATTTCAAAGACGACTGGCAGTTTTATGACACGCTCGTGACCAGCTTCGACTACGAAGACAAGATGATTTCGTGGGAGGGAAAGAGCTGCCAGGGAATGAAGAATTACAGTCGCGACCGCGGTTCGACGATCATGGGAACCACCGGAACGGTGCTCGTGGATCGCGGTGGCTACGAGATATATGACCTCAAAAGCAATAAGACGAGCGAATTCAAAGCTGGCAATACGACTTCATCCACTGACTTGATCGGCCGCGATTCTATGACCGACGCTCATTTCGCGAACTTCATCGCTGGAATCCGTAAGGGCGAGAAACTCAACGCTCCTATCGCTGTTGGCAACGTCGCGGTTACGATGCTGCAGCTTTCCAATGTTGCATGGGAGGTGAACCGCGCACTGCATCTCGATACGAAAGACGGACGAATCCAGGGAGATGCGGAAGCGATGAAGATGTGGGGCCGCGAGTACGAGAAGGGCTGGGCGCCGCATGTCTGAGAAAAGCGCTTTCTCTCGTCAAGACTTCGTCCGCTCTAGCGCGTTGGTTGCGCCATTTTCTCCCGAGACTGCCGCGTTACGAGCGTGGAGGATGAATTTCGTTCTTGTGATTCTCGCGAGGTTGCCACGATGGTTGTTCCGGTTCGAGAAGCTGGCGGCGTGAATCGCAGTCAGCCGCCGGGTTGAGTCTCTTGGAGCGGGCCCGGTCATCCGGCGCTTAAAAGTCGATCACTTCGTCACTTCCGCGATGATGACTCCGAACGGTTCCAGCGTCACTTCGAGGCCTCTTGCGGATGACTGCGGCGTCGCCACCAAGGTCTTCAGATTGGCGGAGGCAAAGCCTTTGTCGGCGAGGTTGAAGGTTGCCTTCTGGGGCGAGGCCGACATGTTCAATGCCACCAGTACGGCTTTCCCCTTGTAGCTGCGGAGATACGACATGACATTGACGTCGTCTTCGTTCAGCGCGGTGTAGCTTCCTTCGAGCAGCGCCTCATTGGTGTGGCGTAGCGCCAGGACTTTCTTGTACATGCTCAACACTGAATTCGGGTCTTTCAATTCAGTGGCTACATTGTGGGTCTTGTAGGTGAGTGGAACCGGCAGCCACGGATCCTTCTGGCTGAATCCGGCGTTCGTGTCGCTGTTCCATTGCATGGGGGTGCGTTCGCCGTCGCGGCCGATTTCCCTGGGCCATCCAGTGCGGCCGATCGGATCCTTTACATCTTCCTTGCGCTTGGGGTCGTTGTTTTCCATTCCAATTTCTTCGCCGTAATACATGATGGGAGTTCCGCGCAAAGTAAGGTAGAAGGCGCCCATCAACTTCGCGATGGCATCGTTGTTCTTGCCGTCGCCGTAGCGGTTGTAAGAGCGGACCTTGTCGTGGTTGCTGATCACAAACACCGGCCATCCTCCTGCCGAATCAACTTGCGCAATCTGGCGGCGAAACTCGGGCGGAGAGAGCTTGTCGACCGTGGTAAACATGAAATCCATCGGCATTTGTAACTCGTTGTCGTGGGAGCCGTAGTACTCCTTGAGCTCATCGATGTTCGAGGTCCAAGTTTCGCCGATGAGCACAGCATCGGATTCGTCCGCCACCTTGCGTAGCTTTTTCAGCACCTCGTGCACTTCGGGAAGCTTCTTGTTGTGTATCTCGTCGGTATTCGGATCGCCCTGTTTGTTGGTGCCGGGCAGGACTGGATTGTCTGTCAGGTTCGGATCTTCAAAAAGAGTGTCGACCGCGTCGAGGCGGAAGCCGGAGACTCCGCGCTTGTACCACCAGCGGGTGGTGTCGAGCATAGCCTTCTCGACCGCGGGATTGCGCCAGTTCAGATCAGGCTGCTCGGCGTAGAAGTAATGATAGTAGTACTGCTTGGTGGCGGGATCGAATTTCCACGCAGACCCGCCGAAAGTCGACATCCAGTTGTTGGGCGGCTGACCCGGCCCTTTGCCGTCGCGCCAGATGTACCAGTCGCGATGTGACGCCGTCCGCGAGGATTTGGAATCGATAAACCACGGGTGCTTGTCCGAGCTGTGATTTACGACAAAATCCAGGACGATACGCACACCTTGTTGCTTCCCCTCCGCGACCATGTGGTCGAAGTCGGCGAGCGTTCCGTACATCGGGTCGATGTTCTCGTAGTCGGAGACGTCATAGCCGAAATCCACCTGAGGCGAGGGAAAGCATGGACTGATCCAGATAGCGTCCACGCCCAGATCGTGCAGATACCCCATTTTGGAGGTGATGCCTTTGAGGTCGCCAATGCCGTCGTTGTTGCTGTCCGCGAAGCTGCGGGGATAGATCTCGTAGAAGACCGCATGCTGCCACCACTGATGGCCTCCGGCGTCGGTCGACTTGGTTTGAGCGAAGATTGATAGTGAGCAACAGAGCAACAGTAGGAACGCAAGAACCGAAAGGCATCGCTTTGACATAAATTTTGTCCTCCAAAAAACTATCGGTGTGCTGATCTGTTGCCTTCCTCGACTTACGACCCATGGTGTAACCGCAGTCCCCCGGCCCAGCGCTGAAGGCGCATGCAGACGTTTTCGTGGACGTACGATCCTGGATTCGCCAGCGGAAAGGTTACCACTAATGAGGCTTGATCGACATTCTGCAGAGGTCTGCCTCCAGTTTACGGCGCATAGAGTACTATTCGCAGCGCCTCCGAGGCCAGGGGTTTCACATCAGGATTGAAAGGATAAATCCTCAAACATCGGGCGAAAAACAAACGTCCTTCGCCTTGCCGTTTTCTGGGCAACCACGTTGGATCGCGGTTTCAGTCCGCTGACATTCCCGCGGGTCTTGCCACCAGCGCAGGCACTTTCAGAGGGGCGTCCGCTTCCGCCGGAACTTCCAGCCATTTGCGAACTTCGGGCAGTGCGCGGCGCATCGCCAGTTCGCCTGCGCGGATCAATTCGTCAGCGCGTTTGAAGTCGTCATAGTCAAAACCAGCGACATCGGGCTCGATCACGACATCGGCCGCGGTTCTCCACACCGAACTCATCATGTCCTGCGCGATGGCGAACGATTGTCCGATCACATCGAAGAGGTGCCGTGGCGCAGTCGTCTTCGACCACTGCCCTTTCAATTGCACGGCCAGCACGCGCTCCGCACCCATTTCGCGCAGAGGACGCGTTGGCACCGGATTCGAAAGCATGCCATCCACCAGCCAGCGCCCACCAATTTCCACCGGCAGGAACATTCCCGGATAAGCGCAGCTCGCCCGCACCGGGTCGATGATTGAGCCGGTGCGAAAGACGGCTCCCTCTCCGGTGTGGAAGTCGGTTGCAGTCACGCCCAGAGGAATACGCAATTCTTCAAATTTCTGCACCTTCAAAGTGCGCGCCAGAAACGAAACCATGCGGTCGTTCGAGGCAAAGCCGAAGCGCGAGAGCGTCCAGCGCACGAAGGTAGTGAAGCGAACTTTGTGGGCGACTTCTTCCAGTTCCGCGATTGTGAGTCCGCTGCAGTACGCAGCGCCGATCAGCGCGCCAACACTGGTGCCCGCAACCATGCGAACCGGAATGCCTTCTTCTTCGAGAACCTTGAGGATCCCGATGTGCGCGATGCCGCGGGCAAACCCTCCGCCCAAGGCGACCCCAATCGCGGGCATGCGTTTGGCTTCGGTTGCACTCGACCGGCGGGACAGTTCGCGGCCGAAGGCTTGCACAGACCGGATGACCTTGCCGAGATGCTTCACGGGAACCCCCACTCCTGGTTTCCGGTGGGGGGCCGCAAACCTCACATCTATTGTGTAAGATGCCACGAGCCCGTTTGGAGATACATGCCACCTTTGTGCTATCTGGCGGTTACGAGCGGGTCGGCTCGGGATTACCAGGGGGTGACTTCACGATCCGCCATGGTGACTAACTCCTGTAATCCTGCTAACTTGCCGGGTGGTGTGGAGGGACGGGCGTCTCGCGCGTCCAACCAGCCGAGTGGGGATGCCTGGCTCCCCGCCAGCAGCCCTGGACCACGAAAGGAGGAAACCTAACGATGCCAAGCTACATTGGCGCCATTGATCAGGGAACGACAAGCTCGCGCTTTATCGTGTTCGATCGTTCCGGACACGTCGTGAGCGCAGCTCAACAAGAGCAGGAGCAGATCTATCCCCAACCGGGATGGGTCGAGCACGATCCAGAAGAAATTTGGCGCCGCACGGATGGTGTCATCAAAGAGGCAATGGAAGCTCGCGGGCTGCGGCCGGAAGATCTGGCTGCGATCGGAATTACCAACCAGCGCGAAACCACCGTGGTCTGGCACAAGAAAAGTGGGAAGCCCGTTTACAACGCGATTGTCTGGCAGGACACGCGCGTTGCTTCCGCGGTAGCCGAGTTCGCTGCTCGTGGCGGACAGGACCGCTATCGCGCCAAGACCGGCCTTCCGCTCGCTACCTATTTCAGTGGCCTCAAGATTCGCTGGATTCTCGAAGAAATTGCGGGCACGCGCGCACAAGCCGAAGCCGGCGATCTTTTGTTTGGCAATATCGATACTTTTCTGATCTGGCATCTCACCGGTGGACCGCATGGCGGCGTCCACGTGACCGACGTGACCAATGCCAGCCGCACCCAACTGATGAACCTCGACACGCTCCAGTGGGATCGGGACATATTGAAAGATTTCGGTATTCCGATCCAGATGCTGCCGAAGATTGTTTCGAGCAGCGAAGTCTACGGCACCGCGCACCTGCCGGCCATTGAGGGAGTTGCGATCGCCGGCGATCTCGGCGATCAGCAAGCCGCGCTGGTGGGTCAGGCCTGCTTCAAGCCAGGAGAAGCGAAGAATACCTATGGCACTGGTTGCTTCATGCTGATGAACACTGGGGAAAAAGCAGTGCTCTCGAACTTCGGTCTGCTGACCACGCTGGCGTATAAGTTTGGCTCGAAGCCGGCATGCTATGCGCTGGAAGGGAGCATCGCAATTACCGGCGCATTGGTGCAATGGCTCCGCGATAATCTCGGACTCATTGAAAAGAGTTCAGACATTGAGGCGCTCGCCCGAACCGTAAGTGACAACGGCGGCGTTTACTTCGTTCCAGCCTTTTCGGGCTTGTATGCGCCATATTGGAAGGACGACGCGCGTGGCGTGATTGCCGGCTTGACCCGCTTCGTGAACAAAGGCCACATCTCCCGTGCCGCGCTGGAGGCCACCGCGTTCCAGGTCCGCGAGGTGGTCGATGCCATGGCGAACGACTCCGGTATTACGCTCGATGTCCTCCGCGCTGACGGTGGAATGGTGGTGAACGATCTGCTGATG
>WNFH01003273.1_pt1 | contig 20041 bp, 18 predicted proteins | sample 5400411 | NCBI WGS metagenome assembly WNFH01 (sample SAMN13153347, study PRJNA577476) | soil metagenome | isolation source: 200 cm saprolite under Douglas fir tree site 2 hole 3 | place: USA:California | collected 2015-04-18
GGGAATTGTGCGGGTCGGTGTAGCGATAGAAATACCATGAGGAATCAATGAAGGTATCCATGGTGTCGGTTTCGCGCCGCGCCGGCCCACCGCATCTCGCGCAGGTGGTATTCACAAACTCCGGCACGTTTGCGAGCGGCGATTGACCCATCCCAGTGATCCGTACGTTGGGCGGCAACAGAACGGGCAACTGTTCGTCCGGCACAGGTACCAGGCCGCAGCGGTCGCAATACAGCACCGGGATCGGTGTGCCCCAGTACCGCTGTCGCGAGATACCCCAGTCCCTCAATCGATATGTGGTCTGTGGTTCGCCAAATCCCTTCGCCTTTGCGTCCGCGATCATCCGCTCAATGGCCTGCTCGGAGCTGAGTCCTGAATAAGGTCCGGAATTCACCAGCCGCCCATAGTCGGCGTAGGCCGCATCCAGCGTCGCCGGAGTGAGCGGCTGGCCGGAGACAGGCTGCACGACAATAGGTTTCGGCAGGCGATACTTTTCCGCGAACTCGAAGTCGCGCTGGTCGTGAGCCGGCACGCACATAACCGCTCCGCTGCCATACTCCATGAGCACAAAGTTAGCGACCCAAATCGGCAGGCTCGCGCCGCTGAACGGGTTTATGGCAAACCGCCCGATGAAGATGCCCTCTTTTTCGGCCGTGGCCAGCTCGATTGGGCGCACGATTTTCTGACGCAGGCGGGCGAGCTGCGCTTCGATTGCCGCACGTCCAGCCACCCCAGCTACCAACTTAGGCAGGAGCGGGTGCTCGGGCGCCAGAATCACCGCTGAGGCCCCATAGATCGTGTCGATCCGCGTGGTGAAGACCTCAATGGCATCCCCCTCCGCGCCTGCACCGCCCGATACAGCCGCCACGACAAACCGCACCTTGGTCCCGCGCGATTTCCCGATCCAGTTGCGCTGCATCACCAGGACGCGCTCGGGCCAGCCGCCCTCTAGTTGTGCCATGTCATCGAGCAGCGCATCGGCATACTGGGTGATTTTCAGGAACCACTGCTCAATTTCCTTGGCTTCGACCTGGGTATCCTCGTGACGCCAGCAGTAGCCGTTCACGACCTGCTCATTGGCGAGCACGGTCGCGCACTCCGGGCACCAGTTCACGCGGCTCAGCTTGCGGTAGGCCAGGCCCTTCTCCAGCATGCGGAGGAAGAACCACTGGTTCCAGCGGTAGTATTCCGGGTCGCAGGTGGAAATCTCGCGGCGCCAGTCGTAGCTGAAGCCGAAGCGCCGGAGGACCCGCTTGAATTCCACGATGTTGCGGCTGGTCCAGACGTGTGGGTCAGTGCCGTGCTTGATCGCGGCGTTTTCGGCTGGCAGTCCGAAGGCGTCCCAGCCCATGGGGTGCAAGACGTTGAAGCCGCGCATGCGCTTATAACGTGCCACTGCGTCCCCGATCGTGTAGTTGCGCATGTGGCCCATGTGCAGAGTACCGGAGGGGTACGGCAGCATCTCCAGGAGGTAATACTTCGGCCGTGCCGACTCCGGGTCAGCCTCGAAGGCCCGCTGCTCCTCCCAGCGCTTCTGCCACTTCGCTTCAATCATCTGGGGATCGTATTCCGCCACTGCTTCGCTGTCCTCTCGGCCCCTCAGCGTTCTCTGCTCTCTGGGTCCCCTGCGTTTCGGCCTTGGATTTTTCAGTTATCGTTCTCTCGTTTGCGTTGTCTGCTTCCAGTTCGAACTGCCAGTCTTCAACCCCGACCTATTTCGATCCTCTTCCTTCTCGCTTAGACTTCTTAGCTCTTGAACTCCTCAACCTTTTGGCAGTTGGGTTCCTCGACGCTGGCCGCCTCCGGCTCCCCGCTTTTCCGGCGCGCAGCATCGAAAATCCATCCTCTGCACGCGGAGCCTGCTGGGCTGAGCGCCCCACCAGCTTCCAGAGCGTGCGGACGTTCCGCCGGTCATCGCCGGGAGCGTCGATCGGTGTTTCGAGAATGAATGCGCGGCCCTCGAGCCCATACGACCCGCTCGAGGCCAGCAGCGGGTGGTTCAGAATCCGCCGGAAAGCCTCGAGGCCGATTTTGCCCTTTCCGATGTGCGCGTGCCGATCCACTCGCGACCCCAGCGGCGTCTTCGAATCGTTGACGTGTAGCACAAAGACGCGACGCAAGCCCACGGTGCGCTCAATGATTTCGAGCGTCCGCTCCAGACCTGCTTCGCTGCGGATGTCGTACCCCGCTTCAAACATATGAGCCGTGTCCAAGCACGCTCCCAGTGGTAATTCGGGCGCCGCTTCAAGAATCGCTGCTATCTCTTCAAGCCGCGAACCGAGGGACGTGCCCATCCCCGAGGTGTTCTCGATTAGGATGCGCAGCCCATCGAGCTTGATGCCCCGCGCGGCCTGTCGCAGCCCTCGCACAATCTCCTGGATGGCTTGTTCGATGGTGGCGCCGCGGCTGGCTCCCGGGTGCGCCACCAGGAAATCGGCGCCCAGGGCGACGGCGCGCACCAACTCGTCGCGAAACGCCTGAATCGACCGCACGCGCAGCACCGGCTCGCGTGAGGCTAAATTGATGAGGTAATTGTCGTGGACCACCAACGGTCCGAGTCCCAGTTGCCCTCGTCGTTCCCGGAAGCGTGCTGCGTCGGCCTCGGGAATGCGAATACTTCCGGCGCGGGGCCACATCCGCGGGCTCCAGGAAAAAATCTGCAGGGCGTTGCACCCGAGCTTTCGGGCGATCTCGAGCGATTCGACGATGTCGCCAGCAATCGAGGTGTGGATGCCGATGCGCACGCTACCGTCATACCAAGCGGGCGGCCGCACGGGCGCGGGCGGCTCAGGGCGGTATTCGTCGGAGATGTCGAAGGCGGGCTCGGAGCTGTGCTCGGGGTCCGTCATTCCCTCAGTTAACTCTGCGACCTGCGATAAGCCCACCATTCTAGCCCATGGCGCACCCTTCCGCAAACGTCTGTAGGGGCAAGCCTTGGGCCGGCGGCCGAGAACAGGCAGCGCACACCCAGGCTCGGATTCGGTCACTTCGTGAGGATCGGCAGGCGCTCTGAGCAGAGAAAGACCCGGGCGCGGAGAGCAATGGGACGGTTTCTAGACAGTTGGCCTGGTATTGGCCCAGCGTGAGCAGAAAACTGGCGTACAGCAGCAGACTCCAGCGGCGCTTGATTGTCTTCGGTTCCACCGGCAGCCGAAACATATTGTGCACTCGCCCAGAACAGGTCTCAGGCCCTGCGGGGACGGCCTCAAGGTGTACCATTCGGTGATGAGAAGTGCCAAGCGCTTCACATGGAAGGGGTGCACGACGTAGAAGTGGGAACGGCGCGAGAATAGGGTTGGATAGTAGTGCTCTTACGGCTAATATAGCCGTAAGGAGGCAGCCATGCCCAATTTTCAGGAGGTCCCTGCTCGGGTTCGTGATCTTGCCACGCAGATCGCCCAGCCAAAGCCGATGCGCCGAGGCTCGGTTTCGGAGCGCTACGTCAAGTGCAGTAAACCCAGCTGTGCGTGTGCCGACGACCCAAAGGCACGCCACGGCCCCTACTTCAGCCTCACGCGGGGGGTCGCAGGCCGCACGCAGTCCCGCTTTATCTCTGCTGGGCAAGCCGAACTGGTGCGCCGCCAGGTGGAGGCCGGGCAACACTTCCGACGCCAAGTGGAGGCCTTCTGGGAGGCCTGCGAGCAATGGGCCGATGCCCAACTCGCAGGTCCGGCGGCGGCCTCCGAAGCCGCCCAAAAAGGGGGCTCCAGACGGCGTTGGAAGCCGAAGTCGTCCAGGAGGTCGAAGCACTCCTAGGTCGGGAGGCGGTCGCGGAGTTGGATTTCGAGGCCTGGGAAGTCGCCCTGCGCCATCGCACGCTGCGGCTCGCGGCCCGAGCGATTGAGCAACGGCTCAACGCCGACACCTCCGATGAGCAGGGCCCACGAGTCCCTTGCCGCTGCGGCGGTGAAGCTCGCTTTGCCGGGCGCCGGGCCAAGCAGTTCCAGAGTGTGCTCGGCGCGTTGCGACTCGAGCGCGCCTATTATCACTGTCCCTCGTGCGGGCACGGCTTCTGTCCTCGCGATCGGCATCTGGGAATAGAGAACACCTCCCTCTCTCCTGCTCTCACGCGCATGACCGGCACCGTCGGCGCGATGGTCAGCTTCCTGGAGGGCAGCGAGTTATTGCAGGAACTCGCGGGTGTGGTAGTCGATGCGAAGCAAGTGGAACGAACTGCAGAAGCCCTGGGGAAGGAAATCGCTGAACACGAACGAGATCACAGCGAACCTTCCGACACTCTGGCTCTGCCCAAGACTCTCTATCTCGGCATCGATGGAACGGGCATCCCCCTGCGTGCGGAGGAGCTGGCGGGCTCGACCGGCAAGCAACCAAATGGTTCGGCGAAAACGCGCGAAGTAAAACTGTGCACCATCTGGAGTGCGGAATCACTCGATGAGCACGGCATTCCCATCCGCGATGAAGGATCCGTTACCTATTCCGCGGCCATCGAGAGTGCCGCCACACCGGACACCGCCCAGGAACGTTCCGCCTTCACCCAGCGCATCTGGCGCGAAGCCCAGCGCCGCCGCTTCAGCCAGACCGAGCGTACGGCGGCGCTCGGGGATGGGGCTCCCTGGATCTGGAACCAGGTGCAAGAGCTGTTCCCCGGAACGACCGAGATCGTCGACCGCTTTCACGCCAAGCAGCACTTGAGTGACCTCAGCAAAGCTCTTTATGGCCCGACCCACCCGCGAGCTTCCCAGTGGGCGAAACGACGGCAGGAGGAACTCGACGCCGGACGGTTCCAAGCACTCCTCGCCGCGATTCGCCGCCATGTGGCTCACTCCGAAGAAGCCCGCCGTGGCCTGCACTATTTCGAGACCAACCGACACCGCATGCGCTACCCGGAGTTCCACGCCCAAGGCTTGTGTACTTCCACTGGCGTTGTGGAGGCCGGATGCAAAGTGGCCATCGGAACCCGGCTCAAACGGGCCGGGATGCATTGGACCGTTCGCGGTGCCAACGCCATCATCGCTCTGCGCTGCTGCAAACTGAGTGGACGTTTTCAGGACTTTTGGGAACGCAGATCCGAACGGGTGGCGGCGTGACCTACGACTTTCTTGGCGTGCACCCACGCCAGATGTGAACCCTCTTGGGGCCAGACCCGAAATGCAGCGGTCATCCGGAGCGCGGGTGATAGGCGGAACAACTGGAAATACTGAATTGCGCGGCGGCTACTCGCGCCCGGGGAAGACTGGTCGCGGCGGGCGTTCGCCGCCCTGCTGCGGTTCGCTGCCGCGTCCGGCCGGCTCGCTCCGCGGCACCTCTCCGGAGACGCCTGGGCGCGGGCCGTTGACGTCGGCGGTGCTCGCGGTGGATTGGCGGGCCTGCTGCTCGCCGCGCTCGTCGTACCGGCCGAAGATCATTTTCCCCGCGGTGGTCTGGTGCACCGAGGTCACTCCGATGTCGATGGTCTTGTTGATCATGCGGCGCGCGCCATCGACTACCACCATGGTGCCGTCATCCAGATAGGCAACGCCCTGGTTGTATTCCTTGCCTTCGCGGAGGATGAAGACGCGCATGGATTCGCCGGGCAGCACGACCGGTTTCAGGGCGTTGGCCAGTTGATTCACGTTCAACACTTCAATGCCTTGCAGGGTTGCTACCTTGTTCAGGTTGTAGTCATTGGTGACGACCTTCGCGTCGTAGCGCTTGGCCAGCTCGATCAGCTTCATATCCACATCGGGGATGTGCGGGAAATCGTCCTCGGCAATCTCCACCTCGAGGTGGCCCATCTTCTGGATGCGTTGCAGCACTTCGAGACCCCGGCGGCCGCGCTGCCGCTTGAGCGGGTCGGCTGAATCAGCCACCAGTTGCAGCTCGCGCAGGACGAACTGGGGGATCAGCAGAATGCCGTCGAGGAAGTAGGCCTCGCAGATGTCAGCCACGCGGCCGTCGATAATGACGCTGGTGTCGAACACCTTGTACGTCCGCCGCGTGTTTCGCTCGCTGCCAAATAGCCCCCCGAGGGCTTGGAGGTTCAACATGTCCCCTTTGTTCGCTCCCACGATCAGGCCGATGTAGGTCATCACCAGCAGCACCGCTACGCCCAGGAACGACCTTGAGCCCTCTGGGATCGAGGTATGCTCCAGCACCAGATTCATCAGATATGCGCCCATGATTCCCAGGATTGACCCGATCGCAGCTCCGATCAGTCGCCGCAGGCTGGCCCGCCGCAGCCGGATTTCAAACAGGATGACAGCGACAGAGAAAGCCAGGCCGACAATAGCGGCGGTTCTAGAGCTTAACCCAAAGGGGCGGAAGTGGTAGCAGGCGGCTACGGAGACAGCAGCGAAGATTCCGCGCACCAGCGCAATGTCCCACCAACTGCCTACGCCAGTGTCGGTTAGCGAGCCTAGGTCGGCTGACTTCGGCGGAGTCAATTCGCCCCGCCCGGGCCTGCCGGCGCGGCCGGGAGGAGTAATAGTGCGTGCCATAGGGGCCTCATATGAAAGATTCGGATATATGAGACGCCGAGTCCTGAACGGGCTATGAAATGGATGAATATATCCCGGGCGAAAGAATCCAATTACGTATAACCCCGAGATGAAAAAACAGAAACCCGGTTACAAAATCCCGTACCCGCTGAGTATAGCACTTTGGTCAAGCTGCAGGGATTAAATCAGCGCAGGTAGAACCGGGGGACACGCTTGCCCAGGGCGCAGAGCACATCTGAGGTAACGGTGCCCAGACACTTTGCGACGTCAGACGCATATTGCGCCGCCGGGCCGTCAGCGCCGTAAATGGTGGCCACGTCGCCGACGCGGACGTCATCGATGCCGGTGACGTCTACCATGGCCAAGTCCATCGAGATGATTCCCACTAGGGGCGCAAACTGCCCGCGGACGATGACGCGGCCGCGATTGCTGAGCCCCCGCAGAAGCCCATCGGCGTAGCCAGCGGGAATCACGGCGATGCGCGAGGGGCGGGTGGCCACGAACCGCGCGTTATAGCCAACGGCCTGCCCGGCGGGGATGTCGCGCAGGGAAATCAGTCGCGCGCGGAAGGCGAGCGCGGGTTGCAGGGGCAGTTTTGCTTCGATCTCCGCCCTGCGTTCGGGCGGGTCGTAAAACTGGTGATAGCCGTAGAGCATCGCTCCCGGGCGCGCCATGTCGGCCCAGGTGCTGGGTCGCGCCGCTACCGCAGCACTGTTGGCCATATGCACAATTCCTGGCGAGGCGCCCAGCGCAGATAGCCGTTCGAGCGCGGCGCAGAAAAGCTTTTCTTGATGCTGGCACTGCTCGGCTGTGAAGACGTCGGAAGAAGCAAAATGCGTAAACGTGCCCTCCAACCGAAGGTGCCGACAACTGGCCAGCTCCCGCGCGAAGCAGTCCACGTCGACGGGTGAAATGCCAAGCCGGCTCATCCCCGTGTCGATTTTCAGATGGAAGCCGACCGGGCCGCGCCGACCGCGTTTCAGTCGCACCGCGGCGCGGTCCAGGTGACGCAGCTGGTCGCACCGCGTGATCACCGGCGTCAGGCCGTACTCGAGAAGGCGGCGTTCCTCCCCCGGCCAGAATCCGGTCAGCACCAGAATAGGCTGGCGGATGCCTGCCTCCCGTAACTCCGCGCCTTCATCCGTGCAGGTTACGCCGAACCAGTCGGCTCCGGCTCTTGCCAGTGCCTTAGCCACCGGCACGGCACCATGCCCGTAGGCGTTGGCCTTAACCACGGCAAGGACTCTCCGCCGACGACCCCGCTGCCCAGGCGGGTTGACGTGGCGCTGGATGGCGCGCAAGTTGTGCTCGAGTGCGCTCAGCCGCACCTCAGCCCACACGGGGCGACCGTTAAGCTTGACCTCCACTTTTTGCGTTCGCGTCATGAGCGGTTCCCTATGAGGGTAGTCCAAAACGCCACTGGGCGACACGACGACGCCAAGCGGGCGCTCGGTTTAGTAAATACCACGGTGCGAAAGTTGCAGTCAGGTAGCCAAACTGGGGGTCGAAGGCTGGAATGATTCCCCCAGGGCGCAACTGCCTACAGACTCCTGCAAATGTCCATAGGAGAGTGAATTACGGCACTCGGCACACGCGAACCGAGCCGGGTCACTCCTTGACCAAACTATCGCATTCCCCCTGCTGCGGCAACTCCTACACACCTGTTGCCCGGGGTAGACAATACCTCAGCGGTGAGCAGTGGTCAGTTTGAATTTCCACTTCAGGTGGAAAGCTGATCGATACGCCCGTATGATGCTTGACGACCGTTCCCGGCCAGATAGCAAAAGGATACACCCATGACAGATGCGAACTCAGCTGCTAGTACGCGAACCTCGAGAGTCATCAAGGCTCCGCGCGAAGCTCTCTATCGAGCGTTTACCGACCCCGCAGCCTTGGCTGTCTGGCTTTCGCCGGGAGAGATGACCGGAAAGGTCCATGAGTTCGACGCCCGAGTTGGCGGAGGATATCGGATGTCGCTGTTCTATCCCTCATCCGAGCAGGTGTACCGCGGCAAGACCTCGGAGCGGGAAGACCGTTTCACGGCACGGTTCGTGGAGCTCACGCCCCCAACAAGAATCGTCCAAGCGATATCCTTTGACTCGGTGGATCCCGCCTTCTCAGGAGAGATGACCATGGTGGTCACATTTGAGGATAGAGACGGCGGGACAGAAGTGACCATCTTGTTTGAGCACATACCGTCGGGCATACGACCCGAGGATAATGAGGCTGGCTGTCGGTCGTCACTTGAGAAGCTGGCTCGCTATATCGAGTAGGAAAGCGGTTGATCCGGTTTGGGACCGAAAGCCGAAATTGAAAGTGACCCACTACCCAGCGGTGACGCCAATCGCCACAGGGGTATAGTATGCTGCGGGTCCTGGTTGATTCGCCGGAGCAACGCCCATGGGCCGAGAGGGAGAAGGTTATGAGCATCTGCTCGTCATCGGGAGCCTCCTCGCCTTGGTGTGGCTCGCAGGACACTTTGGATGGCTTCTCAAAGCCCCTCCACCAGCGTCAACGGATCTGCGCACAGTCTCCGCTCCTAAGCCGAGCCCCAGGATTTCCTTGCTCGCAACTTCATCTCCGCAACAGGCCCAGGCTCCGGCTTCAATGTCGGTCTCCACTTCTGGTCCGGGGGGAGCCAGCCGCTCGAAAGCGAAAACCGCGGGGCGGCGGACTATCTCCGGCAAAGTGGTCCAGACCAGCGACTACTGCGGCGGGGCGAATCCTTCCGAGGAAATCCTCGAATTCCTCCGAAAAGAGAAGCCTTTCCCCAACAAAGACGTGTTCGTACGCGCCCGAAACGTAAACGCTCTCAAGCAAACCATTCTGAAATTTACCACCGATGCAGAGGGGAATTTCAAAATCTCATTGCCGCCGGGCGATTATTGCTTCATCGACGACAGCAAGAACGATGCATTGAGGGTTCCAGACTTCACAAAAGAAAACCAAAACCTCGCCCCGTCTCAGCAGTATCACCTGGCCAGCGAAGAGTGCCTGAAGCAGTGGTGGGAGACTTGCGACAAAACCCTAAAGGTCGAGAAGAAAGACCTGAAAGGCGTTGTCATCAAGTATCATCGCGCGTGCAATCCACCCTGCGTCGTTGGCGGCCCCAAACCGATGTAAGCTGAATGGTAAATCCCTGTAACACACAGTGAAAGAAACACCGGGGCTGCGCCCGATGCCTGGACGGAAGGTCTTATTCCGTAGGTCCCCACGCCTCCGGGGCGGCTTCTTCAAACCGCGTGAAGGCGTTCAGGAAAACGAACTGGATGCGATCGGTGGGGCCATTGCGCTGTTTGGCGATGATGATCTCAGCCTTGGCGCGCTCCTCGGCGGTCTCCTCGGGCTTGTAGAGGTTTGGCCGGTGGATGAAGATGACCACGTCAGCGTCCTGCTCGATGGCGCCCGATTCGCGCAGGTCGGCGAGCTGCGGCCGGCGGTCTTCGCGTTCCGGGGCGCGAGTCAGCTGACTCAGCACCAGTACAGGCGCTTTGAGCTCCTTGGCCAAGCCCTTTAGGCCCCGGGTGATGCTCCCAACCTCTTCATTGCGGTTGCCGAAGCGCCCGCGCGCCGCCACCAGTTGCAGATAGTCCACAATCACCAGCGACAATCCTTTGTCGCGTTTCAGCCGGCGGGCCTTGGCTCCCATCTCGACTACGGTGGAGGAGCCCGAGTCGTCGATCCACAGCGGCGCCTCAGCCAAGCGCGCAAGTGATTCAGTCATCCGCCGCCCATCGTCGCGCGAGAGGTGCCCGGTGCGGAACTTGTGCGCGTCGATGTGCGCGTGCGAAGCCAGCAGGCGCATCAGGAGCGACTCCTTCGACATTTCCAGGCTGAAAATCGCCACCGGCTCGTTATCGCGCACGGCCACGTTTTCGGCGATGTTGAGCGCCAGAGCGGTCTTGCCCACGGCCGGCCGCGCCGCCAGGATGATCAGCTCGGACCCCTGGAGGCCCGAGGTGATGTTGTTGAGCTGGTTGTAGCCGGTGGAAAGCCCGGTGACGCGCCTGCCTTCGGTGAGGATGCGCGCGAGCCGGTCGAAGTTCTCGCGCACTAGATCTTTCACGCCAACGAAACCCGGGCGCACGCGGTCTTCAGCCAATTGGAAGATGGTGGACTCGGCGCGATCCAGAATGGCATCCGCGTCCTCTTCCGCTTCCAGAGCCTGCTGCTGAATGGCATACGTCGCGTGGATGACGTTGCGCAGGATGGCCTTTTCTTTGACGATGCGCGCGTAATGCTCGACGTTGGTGATGCGTGGCACCCCATCCACCAGTTGCGCCAAGTAGGCGGCGCCGCCGGAGGCCTCGAGCTCCCCGCGACGCTGGAGCTCCTCGGTCAGCGTTACCAGGTCGATGGCCTGCAGAGACTCGCCCAGCGCGATCATCTGTTGGAAGACGCGTCGGTGCTGGTCGAGAAAAAAGTCTTCGGGTTGGAGCTTTTCCACCGCCGCGTTCAAGGAGTGGTTATCGAGCAGAATGGCGCCCAGGATGCTCCGCTCGGCGTCCAGATTGTGCGGAAGCGGGCGTTCGAGGGCGACCTCGGGGGTCATAGGATCGTTGTGCGTTCGCCTTATTTTCGCCTGAGGCGGCAGCGAGTTCAACAGCTTTCTGCGGGGGACAGGCAGTGCTGCCTGTCCCCGCCTGCTGCGCGCCCGCCCTTAGGAAATTCACTCCTCCCATGCGTGGGGTGGCGAGCGAGAGCCCGAATTGTGGGCGCGCCAGGTGGCGGCGTCAACCGGAGAACTTGTGCATATTGAGGAGAGCTGTGGGAAGTGAGGAAATCTCTCGGATGTGGAAATCTTGAGGAGAAGCGGCGCAAATTCGGAGACAAAAAAAATTGCTCCGAGACAATCGGGCTTGCCGGAGTGTCCCCTGAGAGTCCTCGGATGCTAGGCCGGCGGGCTAGGTCTCGCGCTCGACAACGACCTTAATCGCGGCGGCGACATCCTGGTACAGCTTCGCAGTCACCTGGTATTCGCCGATCAGCTTAATCGGATCGGCGAGCTCGATCTTGCGCTTATCAATACGTTTTCGCCGGCCTTGCGCTTCAGCTTGACGCTGACCGCGGCCAGCAGCTCGGCGAGTTTCTCCGCGCCTCCTTTTTCGTTCGCGGTGCGCTTGGCGAGCACCGTGCGGATTTTCTCCAGGCGCTTCACGTTGCCCGCGCTGGCCTCAATGGCAAGCTTGCGCGGCAGCAAATAGTTGCGCGCGTAGCCGTCGGCCACTTCGACCACCTGGCCGCGCGTTCCCAGCTTTTCGATGTCTTCCTGCAAAATGATTTGCATCGGCCTTTCCTTTGTAGCGCCCCATTGGCGGTTGATGGCCTAGATACGCCTGGGACCTGCTCCGGAAGCTCCCAGAATTCGATGCTCGCGCCGGACCAAGTACCTAGAGTGAAGTGGCAAACGGCAGCAGCGCAATGTTACGCGCGCGCTTGATGGCCTCGCCCAGCCAGCGCTGATGCCTCGAGCAGGTGCCGGTCATGCGCCGCGGCAAGATCTTGCCGCGCTCCTGCACGAATGGCTGAAGCATCTCTACCTTCTTGTAATCGATAAAATCCACCCGATCGACGCAGAAGCGGCAAACCTTCTTCTTGCGGAAGTATTGCCGCTTGCCTTTGCGTGGGCCGCCCGGAGGCGCCTCGCGGCGCTCGCGCTGGCCCGACGGCCCGGCCTGATGTTGCCTCGGTTCTTCTGGCATAGTTCCCCTTTCGCTCGATCCTGGACTAGCCCGCGGCGGCGACCTGCTCGCCGGCGCTCGCTGGCTTTCGCGGGCGCCGCGCCATCTTTCGCTCACGCCGCCGCATGAACTTCTGCTGGCGCTTCAACTCCTCGTCCAGACGCACGGTTTGATACTTGAGCACCGGATCGGATACCTTCAGGCGCCGCTCGAGCTCCTTGATCATTTCGCCCTGCGTGCTGCGCAGCAGCAGATAGACGTAGATACCTTCGCGGTGCTTGGAGACACGATAGGCCAGCTTGCGCGTGCCCCACTTCTCCACTTTTTCCACTTTACCGCCGCGTTCGTTGGCCGCCTGCTCCAGTGTGGCCACCACCTTGGTGATTTCTTCCTCCGGAGTGGCAGGTCGGCAGATGAAGATCAGGTCATATATGCGTTCTTCCATGCTCCCTCGATTCCGTGTTTCGAACGGTTGAGTCTGCGAAGCGTATTTCAGTGGAGATGCTTCGCTGAGTTTTGTGGCTCTTGCGTCCCGACAGTTTTGGTCGGTAACCCCAGCCCCGTCGGACTCGGCACGACAGCAACCTTCAAGGGCGCTCCGGGCCGGGAGAGACCCTCGAAATCGAACCCCCTCAAATCGAAATCTCGCCAGGCGGCGGCACGCGCCGGTTAAACCGGTTCATCGCCCGGGTCACGCCTTCGGTCAGGATCACCGCGACCGCTCCAGCGGCTTGCTCAATCATCTCCGCTGCGATTTCCAGTTCGGCCTTGCGCATCGGGCGCAGCACGTAGGCCGCAAGATCACCCACGGGATGCTCCGGCTGCACCCCCAGCCGCACGCGGGTAAATTGGTCGGTTCCAATGGCGCCGATCAGCGACTTCAACCCATTGTGCCCGCCGGCACTGCCGCGCTCCCGGATGCGGATCATGCCCCAGGGCAGCGCAACCTCGTCGTAAATGACGATCATTTCCGCCGGGTCGCACTCAAACCGGCTGAGCAGTTCGCGCACCGCCAGACCACTCAGGTTCACGTACGTTTGTGGCTTGGCCAGCAAGACTTCTTGCCCCGCCAGATGGCCCCGGCCAATGCAAGCCTTCCCCTCGGGCCGCTCGACCCGCATGCCGCCCAGTTCTGCCAACCGGTCCACGACCAGGAAACCCAGGTTGTGCGGCGTCCAAGCGTATTCCGGACCAGGATTGCCGAGGCCGACGATCAGCCGCATCCGCTTGGCCACCCGCTCGCGCACATCCATCGGACGGCTTCAGTCCTGCCGCCCGAACACGCGTTGGTCCGGTGAAACACCGCACGCACGGAACACAAAAACGCCGGCGACAAACGCCCCACCCCAACAAACGCCTATTTTTCTTTTTCCTTTTCCTTGCCCTTGCCTTTTGCCTCGGCCTCGGCTGCGACTTCCTCGCCTTCTTCGGCTTCCTTCTTCCCCTTCTTGATGACCTCGGGTTCAGCGGGCGCCGCCTCAGTGGGGGCGGCCGCTTCGACCGGCTTCTCTTCCTCCGCGCGCAGCGCCACCACGTGCGCGATGACCCGCTGCGGGTCAGTCAGCAGCTTGATTTTCTGGGGGTCGAGCGGCAGATCGGCCGCGCGAAGTTGCTTGCCGATCATCAATCCGCTCACATCCACCTTGAACTCGTCCGGAATCTCGCTGGGCAGGCATTCGATTTCGACTTCGCGGGTCACCATTTCGAAGATGCCACCCTGCATCTTGACGCCTTGCGGCTCGCCGAAAGTGTGGACCGGCACCTTGACGCGCATGCGCACGTCCATAGCGATTCTCAGCATATCCACGTGCAGCAGCGAGCCCTTCGCCGGGTCCACCTGCCAGTCTTTCAGGATGGCCTTGTGTTCGCTGCCGTTCAGCTTGACGGTAAAGATGGTGTTGTGGCCGGATTCGGAGCGCAGAATGCGGGCCACCTGTTTGGTGTTAACCGTCACGGCCTGCGGCTCGCCTGAGCCGCCGTAGAGGACGGCGGGGATCTGCCCGGCGCAGCGCATGCGCCGCGCGGCGTTCTTTCCCCGCGTGTCGCGGGGCGTAGCCTCCACAATGATCTGTTCCATGGGTCCTTCCTTTGCCCCCTAGATGAATAGCTCGCTGATCGACGTTTCTTCGTGGATCGAGCGGATGCCGCGGGCAAGCAATTCGGCGACGCTGAGCACCTTGATCTTTTGGACTTTTTTCGCTTCCGGGCTAAGCGGCACCGAGTTGGTGACCACTACCTCCTGGATCGCCGAGCGGCACAGACGCTCGACCGCCGGCCCGGAAAGCACGGCGTGGGTACAGGCGGCATGGACTTTCGTCGCCCCCTCCTTGAACAGTGCCTCCGCGGTCTTCACCAGCGTGCCGGCGGTATCGATGATGTCGTCAATCACCAGCGCGACGCGGCCGCGCACGTCGCCGATCAAGTTCATCACTTCGCTGACATCCACGTCCACGCGCCGCTTATCCACGATGGCCAGCGGCGCATCCATTTTCTTGGCGAAGAAGCGCGCGCGCTCCACGCCGCCCGCATCCGGCGAAACCACGGTGAGATTCTTCAGCCGCAGATTATGGAAATACTCGACCAGAACTGGCGAGGCATACAAGTGGTCCACCGGCACGTTGAAGTAGCCCTGAATCTGCGGCGCGTGCAGGTCCAGCGTCAGCGCGCGGCTGGCCCCGGCGGTTTCCAGCAGGTCGGCCACCAACTTGGCGGAAATCGGCACGCGCGGCTTGTCTTTGCGGTCCTGCCGCGCGTAACAGTAGTACGGTATCACCGCGGTGATGCGCCAGGAAGTCCACCGGCTGGCTGCACGCCTGCACCACAAAGACGTCGGCGCCACGCACGTTTTCCAGCACCTGGAAATAGATCTCGCCGTCGCTGAACTTGCCAAGCGCCGCGCGTCCCGGGCTGACGTCCAGATAACGGCAGATTTCTTCCGCCAGCGGGGGATTGGCGCTTCCGCTAAAGATCTTGAACTTATCGAACTTATCGTCGGCCAAAAATTTCCCTTCACATGCCGCCTCGCCCGAATTGGGCGCGACGATATACTCCCCGCGAAAGGGTCTTGCAGACGAAAGCCTGGTCTCTCAGGAACCCCTGGGCGGCCCGGCGCGCCTGCGCTGGGCTTCGGAATATGCCGAACACCGCCGAACCGCTACCCGCCAGCGCGGCTTCCGCCGCTCCTCGCTTGAGCAGCTCCCGCTTGAGTTTTGCCAAACCGGGATGCCGCCGAAAGACCGCCGCCTCAAAATCGTTCGCGAGCAAATCTCCCTGCGGGCTCCAGCACAGAGCGCAGAAACGCCATAGTTTAGAAGCTGGGTCGCGGTTTGTCAATTGCCGGCCCTGCCTGCCTCTGTCGTACCAAGCATAGGCATCACGCGTGCTCACGCCAATGTCATGCGGCGACACCACCACCACCGCGCGGGCAGGCAGGTCGGGCAACGGATAGATCTCATCGCCGCGGCTGACACCCAGCGCCCGTCCTCCGTAAAGGAAGAACGGCACGTCGGCGCCCAGACTGGCCGCGATTTCAATGAGTCGCGCCGCCGGAAGTGTCCGCCCGGTCAGGCGCAGCATCCCCACCAGCGCCGCGGCGGCATCGCTTGATCCTCCCCCCAGTCCACGACCGATGGGGATGCGTTTCCCCAGCTCGATGCGCACCCCGGAGCGAATCCGACATTCGTTCCGCAGTGCATCTACCGCGCGGTACGCAAGATTCTCCGCGTCGGATGCCGCTGCCAGCGCAGGATCGCCGGAAACAATCAACTCAACGCCGGGCCTGCGCTGGAGCGAGAGGATAATCTTGTCGTGTAGTGAAATAGTTTGGAAAACAGTGCGCAGCTCGTGGTAGCCGTCCGGCCGTTTTCCCAGGATGTGGAGAGCCAGATTGATCTTGGCAAACGCCGGTAGCCGCACCGAGCGCATCGGTGGCAAAGCTATTCTGGTTTGGCCTCGCCCGCAGCTTTCTGCTGGGCCAGGCGATGCTTCAAGTCGGAGAGCTTCTGCTCGAGTGCCGCCACCTTATCGGTTTCATTCTCGGTGGGCAGGGCGTGCCTCCATTCGGCTAGCGCCCTTTCCCACTCGGCGGCGGCGAGGTCGGGACGCCCGAGCTTGGAATAAACGTCGCCCAGGTGGTCGCGAATGGTGGGGTCGTGACCATTGCGCTCGACGGCCTTGCGCAGCGAGCCTTCGGCTTCCGCCAGCCGGTTCTGCTTGAAGTAAGCCCAGCCCAAGCTGTCCAGATAGGCGCCGTTGTGGGGATCCTCGGCCAACGCGCGCTTGACCAGATTGGTGGCTTCGTCCAGGCGCAAGCCTAGGTCAGCCAGCATATAGCCATAGTAATTCAGCGTCGGAGCATTACTTGGATTGATTTCCAGGACGCGCTTGAACTGGCTTTCCGCCAAGTCGTACTTCTTCTGCCGCTCAAAGATCGCGCCGAGCATGAACCATACCATCTCATTTTCCGCCGGGCGGCCGGCCATTTTTTCGGCCATGCGCGCAGCCGCTTCGGCTTCGGCATAACGCCGGCCGCGCTCATAGACCTGCGCTAGATCGAGGTAAATCTCGCGCTCGTCGGACCCTCCCGTCAGCATCCCGCGCAGAAACTTGGCGGCTTCGTCGGTGTCGCCCTTCTCGCCGAGCAGCAACGCGTGGGTCACCCGGATGCTGCGGTCCTTCGGATAGGCCTCCAGCGCCTTGCGCGATTCCTGGAGTGCCTTGCCGAGGTCACGGCCTGCGCGATAGGTGTCCACCACCAGCACGCGCGCCCGCCGGTCTTCCTCTTCGCCGAGCTTCAACATCTCCTGGAAGGTATTAATCGCGGCAGAGTAATTCTCGACGTCGCGATAGAGCCGGCCCAACTGCTCGTAGAGAATGGCGAGGGTGCGGCGGGTGGCCGGCGTCAGACCTGCCTGAGACTTTACCCCGGCGACTGCGTCGGAGAGCACACGGATAGCGTCCTCAAACCGACCCTGCGCCTCGTAGATCATCGCCTCGTAGTAGATCACTTCCAGGCTGCCTGGGGAGCGCTGCTTGGCGTGCAGGACGTTCTCCTCGGCCTGGTCGAGATGGTGCAGTTGCCGATAGATTTGCGCCAGTCGGAGGTAGTTGTCCGCGTCGTCCGGTTCGATTTCGACGAGTTTCTTGAACTGCTCGAGCGCTGCAGCGTATTTCTCCTGAGTAAGCAGCGCCTGCGCCAGCCCGCGCCTGTGGCCGACATCAGCGGGGTCGAGCTCAACGGCTTTGCGGTACGCCTGTTCGGCCTGCGCCGGGTCGTGGGTTTGCGTGTAGGCGTCGCCCAACAGGTCGAGCAGCCCCGCGGTGGGCGAGCGTTTCACGATCCGCTCGAGCAGAGCGATGGCCTCCGACGATTTGCCGCTGTCGAGGAGGAGTTGCGTGAGCTGTTCGACCGCGGCCTCATTTTCCGGCTCCCGCTCAAGCAGACCGCGCAGCACCTCGCCGGCTTTTTCGTGTTCGTTTTCCAGGCGGTAGAGCCGCGCCAGCCAGAGCGCCGCCTCGGTTTCGCTGGGGTCAATCCGCAGGATTTCGCGGTACTGCTCGATCGCTCGTCCCACGGTCTCGCGCTGGCCCGCCGCCCCGCTCAGGTCGCCAAGCGTGCGGACGTAGATGTGCGCCAGCAAGCGACGCGCCGGCAGATTGTCGGGATCGCGCTTGAGAATTTCTTGCGCCTCGAGCACGGCATCACGGATGCGTTGGGACTTAAAGTAGATCTCCGCCAGCCGCTCGCCAATCACCGGGGCTCTGGGGTCGAGCTCGTAGGCTTTCTTATAAAATTCGATCGCCTGGTTGGCGTACTCGCCCCGGCTGCTGGCCTCATAGAGCTCCTCGTAGAGGCGACCCATGGCAAAGTTGTAATAGGACTGTGCGCGCTTCCCCGCGTCCGGCTGGGAGTAATCGCCTGGGGAATCTTTGCCGCGAGCGACGTCCGCGCGCTTGTCGTGACTCCCCTGGGGCGTTGCCTGCGGAGCGGCTTGGCGTGCAGCGGCTGGGGTCGCCGCGGCGGGCGCCGCGACCAGTAAAGAAAGAGCAATCAAACTAAGTAGGGTTTTCATTCGGCCACCAAAAAAACCATTATCCTATACGCCCCGCGCACTGGTCAAAGCCCTTGCCCGCCAGCGTTTCCAGCCCCGAAAGTCCCATCCAATTTGGATGCGTAAACCCTTGACCGGGACAAAGATTCCTTGCGGGGCCTCGGAAAAGCCAGTCTAACCGCTTCTTGGCGGGCCCAAGAAACAGAAACGAGCATACCTGTCCTGCCAGGTGGCAGTTTCCGGATGGCAGCGCGGCCGCGGGCAGCAGAAAGTGGTTGACAATTTCCATATTTCTGCTATTGTAGAATTATGGAAGCCAAACCCTCTCCCAGCCAGGTCGCCCGCTATGCCGACATGTTGTCGGCCATGGGCACCGTTCCCCGACTTCGCATCATGCGACAGCTGCTCTCCGCCCATCCGGAGGGCATGGTCGTGGGCGACATCCAGTCGGAACTCGGTATTCCTGGTTCCACGCTCTCCCATCACCTGGAAAAACTCAAGAACGTGGATTTGGTCACCGTTCGCCGGGAACGGCAGTTTCTTTGGTATGCGGCCAACGCCGAGGCACTACGTGAGCTTCTGTCCTTTCTTTACGAAGAGTGTTGCACCCGGAGCAAGGCCATTCGAGCGGATTCAGTTGTTCAGCTTCGCCCCTAAATACACCTTCAGACATTCAGGATCGGTGACGATTACAAAGGAGGCGCGATGGGCCAGCAAGAAATCAAAGAGATCGTAAAAGAAAAATATGCAGAGGCGGCGCGTCGCGTCGCGGGCGGCGGCAAGGCCTGCTGCGGCGGCGCGGCGGAGACGGGCCACGATGACCCCATTACCTCCAACCTCTACAGTGAGAATGAAACCGCGGGCCTTCCTGAAGAAGCAGTGACTGCGTCGCTGGGCTGCGGGAATCCCAGCGCCTTGGCGCAATTGCGTCCCGGCGAAACGGTCCTCGATCTGGGCTCCGGCGGCGGGATTGACGTTTTGCTTTCCGCCCGCAAAGTGGGACCTGCTGGAAAGGCCTACGGGCTGGACATGACCGACGAGATGCTGGCTCTCGCCCGCGAAAATCAGCGCAGGAGCAGCATCGAGAACGTGGAGTTCCTGAAAGGCGCGATTGAGAATATCCCGCTGCCGGACAATTCCGTCGACGTGATCATTTCCAACTGTGTGATCAACCTTTCGGCAGACAAGGATAGCGTTCTGGCGGAGGCTTTCCGCGTCCTGCGGCCGGGCGGCCGGCTGGCGGTCTCCGACGTGGTGGTTCGCGGCAAGATACCGGCGGTGATTCGCCGCAGTATCGAGCTCTGGATCGGGTGTGTCGCCGGCGCGCTTGAGGAAAACGAGTATCGGTCCAAGCTGGCCCGCGCGGGATTCGAAGCGCTGGAGGTGGAGCCCACGCGAATCTACCGCGTCGAAGAAGCGCGGAAATTCTTGTCTCAAGCAGGCATTGACGTGGACGCCGTTGCGCAGCTCGTGGACGGCAAATTCATGAGCGCTTTCGTGCGCGCCCGCAAACCCCAGGCCGTGTAGCTCGCCACAGTCAGCGCGCCTCAGCGCCCGGTGTCATTCCGAGCCCGCCGCGGCGGGCTGGCTCAGACGGTCCACCAAATCTCATCAAAGGAACGGCTGACTTACTACCTGCTCCTGGAAGAGCAAGGCAAGAGCAGTTCCTTCCAGAGCCCCGGTATGCTCTCACCGGTCATGTCCTGACGGAATAAGAGATCTCGATAGAAGAATTTCGATCAGTGCCGGAAGTGGCGCACGCCAGTGAAGACCATGGCGAGGCCCAGCTTGTTTGCCACAGCGATTACCTCGGCGTCGCGCACCGATCCCCCTGGCTGGATCACCGCAGTGGCCCCCGCGCGGGCCGATTCCT
>WNFH01000853.1_pt1 | contig 20034 bp, 18 predicted proteins | sample 5400411 | NCBI WGS metagenome assembly WNFH01 (sample SAMN13153347, study PRJNA577476) | soil metagenome | isolation source: 200 cm saprolite under Douglas fir tree site 2 hole 3 | place: USA:California | collected 2015-04-18
GAGCTTCGTCAAGAACTGCGCGACCGACGCCACCAACGCCGCCATCTGCCAGACCGCGATCGACCTCGCGCATCGATTCGGCAGCGCCGCGGTCGCCGAAGGCATCGAAGGCGCCGCCGACATGCAGTCGCTGATCGTGATGGGCTGCGACTTCGGCCAGGGCGTCCTGATCGCTCCGCCGATGCCGCAGCAGCGTTTCCTCGACTTGCTGCGCCAGCGCGTCGGCAAGCCGCGTGCGCCGGCGGCCGAGGCGGCGGCTGCGGAAGAAGCCCCCGCCGGCTCGATCGGCCGGGTGGCGTGATCATTCCGGGAACGGCAGCGGCTCGCCGTGCGGCGGCGACATCCGGAACACGTTGAGGATCATCGAGATCAGCACGTAATAGCCGAGGATGCCGACGAGCTCGATGGTCGCCGGCTCGCCGAGAACGGCGAGCACGCGCCCGAAGGTCTTGTCGCTCACGCGCTTGCCCTTGTACAGCTCCTGGATGAAATCGTAGATCGCGCGCTCGTCCTTCGGGGCCGATTTCGGGACCCGTCCCTTGTACAGATCGCGGATCGTCTCCGGCTTGACGCCGGCGCGCTCGGCCTGCGGCACATGGGCGAACCATTCGTATTGCGCGCGCCACAGCTTGGCGGTGGTGAGGACGGCGAATTCCGAGAGCCGCGGCGGCACCGCGGTCTTGAACCGGCAATGGCCGCCGAGCTTCTGCGCGAGCTCGCCGAAGACCGGCGCATGCAGGAACACCGCGAACGGACCGCGGATGGTGGTGCCGCCGCCGCGCGGCCCGGAGCGGATCGAATCGAGCAGCGCGCGCTGGTCGGGCGTGAGCTCGGCTTCGGCGAGGATGGGGACGCGGGGCGGCGGCATCTTCTTCGCGGGCTTGCGCGCGGCTTTCTTGGCGGGCATCGGGCTTCCTCTTTGCGGTGGCGTGTTGCGGCAGAACTCCTACTATTCCATCCCGGCGGCCGCGGCGAAAGGCGGTTTCGCCCGCGCTCTGGGGCCGAGGTCAAAGGGTGGTCTGCATGGAAGGCTTGGATCAACCGGCTCCACTGTGCTTCGTGCTGATGCCGTTCGGCCGCAAGATGGACGCCGCCGGGCGCGTGACCAATTTCGATTCCATCTACCAGAAGGTGATCGTGCCGGCGGTGCAGCAGGCGGGCCTCGAGCCGGTGCGGGCGGACGAGGAGAAGATCGGCGGCACCATCCACAAGCCGATGTTCGAGCGCCTCATGCTCTGCCACTACGCCGTGGCCGACATTACCGGCGCCAATCCCAACGTCTTCTATGAGCTCGGCATTCGCCATGCGTTGCGCCCCCGCAGCACGGTCATCCTGTTCCGGGAAGGGACCGTGCTGCCGTTCGACATCGCGCTGGTGCGCGGGATTTCCTACAAGACCGACGGCGCCGGCGAGCCGGTCGAGGCCGCGGCCCCCGTGCAATCGATCGCGACGCAGCTCGAGGAGGCGCGCGGCAATCCGCACGACGACAGTCCGGTGTTCCAGCTGGTCGACGACCTGCCGCGCTGGGAGATCGACCACACCAAGACCGACGTCTTCCGCAAGAGCGTCGACTACTCGAAGCGCTACAAGACCCGGCTGGCGGCCGCGGTGAAGCAGGGCGCCGAGGCGGTAGCGAGCATCGCGGCGGAGGCGGGGCTCGCCAATCTCTCCGAGGTCGAGACCGGCATCGTGGTCGACCTGTTCCTGTCGCTGCGCGACGTCAAGGCCTACGACGCGATGATCGCGCTCTACGATCGCATGCCGCTGCCGCTGCAACGCGCCAAGATGATGCGCGAGCAGCACGGCTTTGCGCTCAATCGCCAGGGCCGGTTCGAGGAGGCGGAGAAGGTGCTCAAGGCGGTGATCGACGAGTTCGGCCCCTCGAGCGAAACCAACGGGCTGCTCGGCCGCATCTACAAGGACCGCTGGGAGAGCGCCAGGAACGAGGGCCGCCCGGAGGCGCGCGCGCTGCTCAAGCGCGCCGTCGATACCTATCTGCAAGGCTTCGAGGCGGATTGGCGCGACGCCTATCCCGGCGTCAACGCCGTCGCCTTGATGGAGATGATGGACCGGCCCGATCCCGCGCAGGCGAGGATTCTGCCCGTCGTCCGCTACGCCGCCGCGCAGAAGGCGAAGACCAACGCCGACTATTGGGACTACGCCACGCTGCTCGAGCTCGCGGTCCTCGGTCGCGATCAGGCCGACGCGGAAGACCAGCTCTCCGAGGCGCTGGCGCGCGCGCGCGCGGCGTGGGAGGTGGATTCGACCGCGCGCAATCTTCGGCTCATGCGCGAGGTGCGCGCCGCCCGCGGCGAGGACGCCGCCTGGATCGAGCCCTTGGAAAAAGCGCTCGCGGAGACCAGCCGCCGGCTGACGCCGCTGAAGCCGGCGTGATGTTGAGAGGCAAACAGCCATGGCCAGAAGGCTCCCCCCAGTGCATCCCGGCGAGGTTTTGCGTGAGGACTTCCTCGTGCCGATGAAGCTTTCGCGCTACGCGGTGGCGCGGGCGCTTGGCGTGCCGCGCACCCGCATCGAGCGGCTGGCGAATGAGCGAACGCCGGTCACCGCCGACACGGCTCTGCGGCTCGCGAAGTTCTTCGGCACGACGCCGTCGTTCTGGATGGGCATGCAGGCGCAATATGAGCTTGAACGCAGTGCCGACGAGTTGGAAGCCGAGCTGCGCAAGATCGAGCCCGTAAGGGAAGCGCAACCGGCTTGAGCGCGCCATTGTAGGCCCGAGTTCTGGTGGCACCCACGTCTTGAAAATCTTTGCCGCTCAAAGACGTGGATAGCCGGGACAAATCACGACCAGCCCGGCCATGATGCCGCAGCGAGTATTCGTGGAATGCCGTTCCGCGGCATCAAAGTGCGCAATTCGGGCAAGCCTGATGTGAATTGCTAAACCCGACTCGCCTTCGTCATCGTCCGCGTAGGCGGACGATCCCGGTAATCACGCAAGTGTGGGGGCACGATCGCTGGTGCAGGGGTTACTGGACGCCCCGCCTACGCGGGGCATGACGGCAGAGAGATTGTGCCCAGGCTGAGATTACCGCCGCAGTTACTTGAACAGCAGCGACTTGATGATGATCGGCACCACGTTGGTGAGCTCGATCACGCTGCCGATATCGACGTAATCGAATTCGTTGAGCTGGACGCCGTCGATCGCGATCACGTCGGCCTGCGGCGCGATCTCGTGCCGGATGATGCGGCCGAGGCTCTTGCCGACGTCGCCGTCGATCAAGAGCACCAGCGGCATCGGCTCGGCGATCGTGCGCGGCAGCGCGGCGCAGATGCCGGCCGCGACCGCGTGGAGGCGGGCATGGGAAGGGTCGCCGCGCCAGGGAAACGAGAGCGTGATCGGGCTTTCGCCGTCCTCGAGATCGGCGCGGGCGAGCGCGCCGCGCACGACCTCGGCGACGGCGTCCTCGGCGACGTCGTCGTCGAGCGGAAAGCTGCAGGCGAGCACCGGCAGGTTCTGCAGCGGCAGCTTGTCGGGATCGGCGACGAGGATGGTGTTGCCGCTGATCTGGACCGAGAATTGCGCGGCGCCGATGACGGTCGCGCGGATGCCCTGGCCCGGGTCCCATACCGGCGGCAGATCGCGGCGGTGCGCGAGCGCGCGGCGCAGCTCCTCGGCGAGGTCGCTGCCGAGATCGCCGAAGCGCCGGCTCTCGCGCTTATAGAGATATTCGGCAACCCCGCCGGAGAAGGTCATGGCGTCGACGGCCTTGTTGGCGAGCGCCGCCGGCCAGGCCTCGGTCACCATCAACGCCCGCCCGAGCTCGCCCGGCTGGCGCAGGTCGATCAGCCCCATGATCAGGCGCGCCATGCGCGCGGCGAGGCGCTTGCGGTCGTCCGGGGGGAGCGGCTTGCCGAGCACGAGCGCAGTGCCGAGCGCATGGGCGACCGCTTCCGCCGGCGGCTCGATGCGCGCCAATCCACTGGTTTCGTCTTCGACGATCAGGCGGCCGCCGACGGCGATCGCGCAGGTCGCGAGGATGCGGCCGTTCTCGATCAGGGCGAACTTGGTGGTGCCGCCGCCGATGTCGACATTGAGCAGCGTGGCATTGCGGCCGCGCGACAGCGCGATGGCGCCCGAGCCGTGCGCCGCCATCTGGCTTTCCATGTGGTGGCCGGCGGAGGCGCAGACGAACTTGCCGGCCTCCTCGGAAAACAGATCGGCGATGGCGCGCGCATTGCGGCGCTTGAGCGCCTCCCCGGTCAGGATGACGGCGCCGCTATCGACCGCCTCGCGCTCGATGCCGGCGTAGGCGTAGCAGCCGCCGATGAACCCCGCGAGCTCGTCGACGTCGATCGTATAGTCGCCCCGGTAGGGCGTGAGCAGGATCGGCGACTGCCAAAGAATCTTCCGCTCGACCACCACGAAGCGGCTCGACAAGGCGGTCGACAGCCGCTGCAGGTGCACGCGCGCGAACATCAGATGCGAGGTGGAGGAGCCGATATCGATGCCGACGGTGGTCAGCTCGACGTTGTCGGCGGCCCAGGCAACCTCGTTGACCGCGGCGTCGTCGGGATTGACGTGAAGGTGCTCGAATTCGAGATCGTGCATCGAACCTCTCGAGCGGGTTCCTGAGATCGGAAACCGCTCTCGTCCAGCTTCGTTGACGCCGCTTGCGTCGGCAAGCCGCTTTCCGCTTCGCCGGCAAGCTCTACCGGCTGCGGTTCGGGCCGGCGCCCTGGCGTGGGGCCGTTCGTCGATGAACCTGGCCATGCCCGACGGCACGCCGTGCTTCGCCAGCTCCGCGAGATAGATCTCGTGGATGCGCGGGTCCTGGTGCTCGTACTCGATCTGGCAGCCGCCGTCCTTCACGCTCACGTCCATCCCGAGGAACAGGCGGCGCTTGTCGGTGGTGAACGGATAGCGGAGACTCCCGAAGGCGACGGCGAGATAGCGCGCTGGATCGGGGGCGGTGTTGAAGTGCTGATGGAACATCTGGTCGGGCGGCGCGAACACCCAGCCGTGCTTCCAGTCGATGCGCACGAAGTCCTGCTCGCCTTCGTACCAAAGCAGCGAGAAGCCGTGGCCGGTGACGGCGAAGACGTGGAAGTCGGGCCCATGGCGGTGAGCCTTCTTGTAGGTGCCGACCGGCATCTGCGAGGTGTGCGCGTGCATGGTGCCGTCGGCCAGGATGAACATCATGTTGGAGCCGCCGGCGCCGCGCTGCTCCCAGGTCTTGAGCTCGAAGCCCGCGAGATCGGGGACGAAATTGGTCTCCCACATGTTGCGGCCGGGGCGAACCGGGATGAACTCGCCTTCGCCGCTGAAATATTTCGCCGCGCCTTGCCGCTCCGGGAACTCGTAGCCGTTGTCGAACACGAAGGCGTCGTTGTGGAACAGGTTGAGCATGAGCGCGAGATTGTTGGTCGAGGCGAGCCGCACGCGCTCGCGCCCGCTCGAGTTGAAGTGCTGGTAGCGGGAATTGAGCGGCAGCGCGAACAGGCTCTTCGGTCCCCATTCGAAGCTGTGCTTGCGTCCGTCGCTTCCCTCGATGGTGGTGTTGCCGTGGCCGGACAGCACGTAGACCACCTCCTCGAACAGGTGCTTCTGCGGCTCCGACTTCATGCCGGGCGCGAGGTCGAGCACGAAGATCGAGACGAAGTCGCCGCGGCCCTTGAGATGCACCAGGCCGCCGTCGACGCCGAAGCGCGGCCAGGGCGCGGTCGGGACCGTGAGCAGGTCGACGCCGAAATCCTCGGTGATCGGAACCCCTTCGTTCGCCGCCCAGCTGGCATAGGAATCGACCAGCATTTTCGGATGCGGAAGGTCAGTGACCGGCTTGTTCATGGCGACACCTCGGGTCGGGCGGGCAGGCGCTCAGCACTCTAGTCGATCGATGCCGGTCGTTGCAATTGCAACCGATGTCATTCCACCTTGATATGGGCCTCGCGCACGATCCTCGCCCAGCGCGGAACCTCGGTCGCGATGCGGGCGGCGAATTCCTCCGGCGTGGTGCCGATCGGCTCGAAGCCGATCGCCGCGAGCTTCTCCTTCACGTCGGGGAGCGCGATGATGCGCCGGATCTCGCCATTGAGCAGCGCGACGATCTCCTTCGGCGTGCCGGCCGGCACCAGGACGCATTGCGGCGTATCGCCCTCCTGGCCCGGAAAGCCCGCTTCTTCCAGCGTCGGCACGTCGGGCAGCAGGCTCACGCGCCTGGCCGTGGTCACGGCGAGCGCCCGCACCTGCCCGTCCCGGATCATCGACGCGGCGGGAGGTAGCGACGAGAAGGCGATCGGGGTGTGCCCGCCGAGCACGGATTGGATCATCGGGCCGCCGCCATGGAAGGGAACCGCGGTCAGGTCGAGCTTCAAAGCGAGCTTGAACAGCTCGCCCGACAGGTGCGACGGGGTTCCGGCTCCCGGCGTGGCGTAATTGGTGTACTTGCCGGCGCGGATCAGCGCGACCAGCTCCCTCACGCTATCTGCGGGCACCGACTTGTGCGCCACCAGCACGTTCGGGGTGGTGGCCGCGATGGTGACGGGGTCGAAGTCCTTGACCGGGTCGTAGGGCACCTTGTCGTAGAGGCTCGGATTGACCATGAAGGTCGAGCTCGCGATCATGATCGTGTGGCCGTCCGCCGGCGCGCGCGCCGCCATCCCCATGCCGATATTGCCGCCGGCGCCGGCCTGGTTCTCGACGTAGAACTGCTTGCCCAACCCTTCCGAGAGCTTTTGCGCGATCAGCCGCGCGATCAGGTCGCCCGGCCCGCCGGCCGCGAACGGAACGATGATGCGCACCGGCCGCGCCGGATAGTCAAGCGCCGGCGCGTTCTGCGCCTGGCAGACGGCCAGCATGACGGCCACGCCGGCGACGAACCGCATCAACGCGAGCATGCGATTGCTCCTGTTCCGGGTCGGATGCCGATGTTAAACAATTTCTCCGGCCCGTGCGCAATCGGAAGGAAAGCAAGGGGAGGGGACATGCCGATGACGATGATCCTGACCGGCGACGTGAACCTCATGAACGTCGCCGATCCTGACGCACCGTTCGCCCTCATCGCCGGCGAATTACGCAAGGCGGACGTGATCTTCAGCAATCTCGAATGCTGCCTGGTCGAGCCGCCGGGCGGCCATTCCCAGAGCAACGAAGGCTTCTTCGCCGACCCGAAGGTCGGCGGCGCGGCGCTCGAGATTGCCGGGATTGACGCCGTCGGCATCGCCAACAACGTGCACTACGGCGACGCCAATATCAAAGCCTCGATCGCGCGGCTCGATCAGCTCGGCATCCTGCACGCGGGCGCCGGCGCCGACCTCGCCGCGGCGCGCGCGCCGGCGATCCTCGAGCGGGGCGGCGTCCGCTTCGGTTTCCTGCAGCGCAGCTCGGTCTACTGGCCGACCAATCACGAGGCGCGCAAGGACGGCGCCGGCATTGCCGTCATTCGCGGCCACACCGCCTATCACGTGCCGATGTTCAAGACGCGCGCCGATGTGCCGCCGCCCAACCGTCCCGGGATTCCGCCCGAGATCATCACCTGGGCGGATGCGGCCTATCTCGACTGGTTCAAGGAGGACATCGCCGAGCTGCGCCCGCACGTCGATGTGCTGGTCGCATCGTGCCACTGGGGATTGGGCAAGGACGTGCTGGGATACATGAGCGAGATCGCGCACGCGGCGATCGATGCCGGGGCGGACATCGTCGTCGGTCACGGCCCGCATTATTCGCTGCCGATCGAGGTCTACGAGGGCAAGCCGATCTTCTACGGGCTCGGCAACTTTTCGTTCCACACCGGACACGGCGGCCGCCGGCACGGCGATTGGGTCGGCACGCTGGTGCGGGCGACCACGAGCGGGAGGGGCATCGACGGCGTGACCCTCCAGTTCGTGCGGCACAACGAGCGCAACGAGACGGTTCCCTGCAGCATGGACAGCGAGGCCGACGAGCTCGCCGACGTCGTTCGCCGCAGCGCGTCGTTCGGCACCAGGTTCGTGACCGAAGGCAACGAGGTGCGGGTGGTGCTCATCTGATGAGCGGGGTTTTCGGCCGCCGCGCCCGCGTGGTAAGGCTAAACCTGCGCTCGAGAGGACCGGGCCAACCAACAAATGGCCAAGCTGCAGCTTTCGTTCGCGTGCGGGCTCTACGACCGCATGCAGCCGCTCCATACCGGCGAGGTCAAGGTCGATGGCGTCGATCTCAACTTCATCGCGATCGATCAGCCGCGCCCGATCTTCGACCGGATGGCGGGCGGCGAGGAATTCGACGTCGCCGAGTTCTCGAGCTCGGAGTTCGTGCAGCGCTTCGCCAACAAGCAGTGCCCGTTCGTCGCCATCCCGGTATTTCCCTCGCGCGCGTTCCGCCACGGCTTCATCGCCGTCCACCGCAAAGCCGGCATCAAGACGCCCAAGGACCTCGAGGGCAAGCGGGTGGGGGTGCCGCTGTTCACCATGAGCGCGGCGATCTACATCAACGGGCTCTTGCAGCATGAATATGGCGTCGATCTGCGCAAGATCCATTGGGTGCAGGGCGCGATGAATACCGGCGGCGCCCACGGCAGCCCGACGGTGCTGCCGCTCATCAAGCCGATGCCGATCGAGCAGAACACCTCGAAGAAATCGATGAGCGACCTCATCGAGGAGCGCGAGGTCGACGCGACGCTGGGCACGAGCCTGCCGGAGGCGATCCGCAGCAACCCCGACGTCGTGCGGCTGTTTCCCAATTACGTCGAGCTCGAGAAGGAATTCTACAAGCGCACCCGGATCTATCCGATCATGCACCTGGTCGCGATCCGCAAGCAGGTCTACGAGAAATATCCGTTCGTCGCGACCAGCCTCTACGACGCGTTCTGCGAGGCGAAGAAGATCGCGCTCGCGAAAATGTACAATCTGCGGGCGCTGCGCTACATGACGCCGTTCCTCATGCGCGACATCGACGAAATCTACGAGCTATTCGACGGCGATCCCTGGCCCTACGGCCTCGAGCCCAACCGGCCGACCTTGGAAGCCTTCGTCACCTATCTCGTCGACCAGTCGTTGATCGCCGCGCCGGTTCCGGTCGACGATCTGTTCGTTCCGACCTACTAGACCAAAACCAATCAGTCCGGGTCACCGATCATGCGCAAGCTCGACACCGTCGTTCAGGACCTCGTCGTCGCCAACCGAATCCTCGCGAAGGAGGACGTGGTCGATGCCTACGGCCATGTCAGCATCCGCAATCCCGACGATCCCAGGCACTTCTTCCTGTCGCGGTCGGTCGCGCCCGATCTGGTCGAGCGCGACGATATCGTGGAGCTCGGCCTCGACGGGCAGCCGGTGCGCGAGGAAAAACGCGCGCTCTATCTCGAGCGATTCATTCATGCCGCGATCTACGAGGCGCGACCGGACATCCACGCCGTCGTCCACGCCCATGCCGAGGACATCCTGCCGTTCGGGATCGCGCAGGCGACGCCGTTGCGCCCGGTGATCCATTCCGGCAGCTTCATCGGCGCCAACGTGCCGGTCTGGGACATCGCCGACAAGTTCGGCGACACCAACCTCCTGGTCACCAACATGGAGCAGGGCCGCGATCTCGCGAAATGCCTCGCGGACAACAACGTCGCGCTGATGCGCGGTCACGGCTTCGCCTCCGCCGGCCGCTCCTTGATCGAGGTGGTGCGGATGTCGGTCTACCTGCCGCGCAATGCGCGTGCGCTGCTGCGCGCCAAGCAATTAGGCGGCGAGATCAAGTATCTCCGGCAAGGCGAGATCGACGCCCGCAACCGCGGCTACAGCCCCTATTCGACCGAGACCTGGCGGGCGTGGGAATATTGGGCGAGCAAGGCCGGCTGCGCCCACATGCTCACCAAGCCCGACGGCGGCCACGGGCACAAGAAATGATTGACTAGGCGTGCTCTCTCGCGGCCTCATGCTGAGGAGCATCGCAGCGCAGATCCGCACGTCGGCTTCCACGCGCACGACCGCGCTGCGATGCGTCTCGAAGCAGGAGGCCGCCGCGGTCCGGGCCGCCCTCATCCTTCGAGACGCGCGCGCATGAGTCCCGCGTTTCCCCAACTCGTGCGTCGCGCGCGCTCCTCAGGATGAGGGCGGAGTAGAGATTCGTGCGAGTCGTAAGACAATCTCGCTTAAGGAGTGAGCTATGACCGCGACGCCAGAAAATCTCGAGAGCTATCTGTCCGGCCGCTGGCTGCGCGGCGAGGGCGTCGAGACCCGGCTCGTCGATCCGGTCAGGGGCGACGAGCTGGCGACGGTCTCGGCCAAGGGGCTCGATCTTGAAGGCGCGCTCGCGTTCGCGCGCCGGGAGGGGCAGGGGGCGCTGCGCGGCATGAGCTACGCCGATCGAGCCAAGCTCGTCGGCGCGGTCGCCGACGTGCTCGCCGCCAATCGCGCCCGCTACGAGGAGATCGCCATCGCCAATTCCGGCAACACCAAGACCGACGCGGCGATCGACATCGACGGCGGCATCGGCACGCTGAAATATTACGCGCGACTTGGCGCCGGGCTCGGCGAGGCGCGCATGCTCATCGACGAGAAGCCGGTGCGGCTCGCCAAGGCGGAGAATTTTCAGGCCATCCACCTGATGCTGCCGCGGCGCGGCGCCGCGGTCCACATCAACGCCTTCAATTTCCCGAGCTGGGGGCTGTGGGAGAAGGCCGCGGTGTCGCTCGTCGCGGGCGTGCCGGTGCTCGCGAAACCCGCCTCCGCGACCGCGCTGCTCGCCCATGCCATGGTCAAGGACGTGGTCGCGGCGAAAGTGCTGCCGGAAGGCTCGCTCAGCCTGCTCTGCGGCGGCGCCGGCGATCTCCTCGCCGCGCTCGGCTCCGACGACGTCATCGCCTTCACCGGCTCGGCCGATACCGCGGCGCGCGTGCGCGGCCACCCCGACGTGGTCGCGCGCAGCGTCCCCGTGAACATCGAGGCCGACAGCATCAACGCCGCGCTGCTGGCGCCGGGCGCGGCGCCCGGCGGCGCCGCCTTCGACGCCTTCGTGCGCGAGGTCGTGCGCGAGATGACGGTGAAGGCAGGGCAGAAATGCACCGCGATCCGCCGCATCTTCGTGCCGGCGGAACAGGCCGACGCCGTCGCCGACGCGCTCGCGGAGAAGCTCAAGGCCACCAAGGTCGGCGATCCGCGCGCGGGCGACACCCGCATGGGACCGGTGGTCACGCGCGGCCAGCAGGCCGCCGCATTCGACGGCATCGGGCGGCTCATGTCGGAAGCGGTGGTTGTCTGCGGCGGGACCGAGGCGCCGGCGCTCGCGGGCATCGACAAAAGCAGATCGGCGTTCGTGGCCCCGACCCTGCTCAGGCTCGAGGACGCCGGCGCAGCCAAGGCCGTACACGAGGTCGAGGTGTTCGGCCCGGCCGCGACCCTGGTCCCTTATCGCGACGAGGCGGAGGCGGCGGCGCTGATCGCGCGCGGCGGCGGCTCGCTCGTCGCCTCGGTCTACGGCGAGGACCAGGATTTTCTCATCCGCATGGTCAGCGAGATCGGGCCGAGCCACGGGCGCATTCTCGCCGTCGATCCCGCGATCGCGAGCGCCCATACCGGCCACGGCATCGTGATGCCGCAATGCAATCACGGCGGCCCCGGCCGCGCCGGCGCCGGCGAGGAGCTGGGCGGGCTTCACGGCTTGCGCTTCTATCACCAGCGCCTGGCGGTGCAGGGCTCGAGCGATCTCCTGGCGGGCCTGCAGGGAAAGGCGGCGAGCCTGCATTGACGCGGCCGCCCGGTAACGACGTGGAATTGCGCCGCTTGCACTCGTCCGAATGTGACGTGGAAAACCGGCAACGGCGAAGGATCGGGCTCGAACGCGGCGGCTAAATCGACCAGAGCGCATTTAGTTTCGTTGGAAACTGAATGCGCTCTGGCTTTTTCTGCGTGGTCGCATTTTCGGACGGAAAACCGGGTCCCACTTTTCCTGAAAATGCTCTAACCTTGCGCCGGTCGAGCGGCAGTGAGCGGGTCCGGTGTCGTCATCCGAGGAAAGAACGGCGCGCAGCTTCGTCGAGCGCCAGGGGCTGTGGAGCGACGAGCAGTTCGCGGCCGCCGCCAACGCCGAGAAATCGATCGAGGAGCGCGGGCTCGAGGTCGTCCGCTTCTCGTTTCCCGACCAGCACGGCATCCTGCGCGGCAAGACCGTGACGGCGAGCGATGCCGCGCATGTCATGCGCAACGGCTGCGGCATCACCACCACGCTGTTGGCCAAGGACACCTCGCACAAGACCGTATTCCCGGTGTTCACCCCCGGCGGCGGCTTCGGCATGGCGGAGATGGAAGGTGCCGGCGATTTTCTGATGATCGCCGATCCCACGACCTTCCGCGTGCTGCCTTGGGCGCCGCAGACCGGCTGGGTGTTGTGCGACATGTATTTCGCCAACGGCCAGGCGGTGCCGTTCTCGACCCGCCACCTCTATCGCCGGGCGCTGCAAAGACTTTCCGAGGCCGGGTTCGATTACGTCGCCGGGCTCGAGGTCGAGTTCCACGTGTTCAAGCTCGACGATCCGCGCCTCAAGCCCGCCGACGCCACCTGGCCCGGCGAGGCGCCCGAGGTCAGCCTCATCTCGCAGGGCTACCAGTATCTGACCGAGACGCGCTTCGACCAGATGGAGTCGATCCTCGAGACGGTGCGGCGCGCGATCGTCGCGCTCGGCCTGCCGCTGCGCTCGGTCGAGATCGAGCTCGGGCCGAGCCAGTGCGAGTTCACCTTCCACCCGCAGGTCGGGCTCGCGCCCGCCGACGGCATGATGCTGTTCCGCAGCGCGGTGAAGCAGGTCTGCCGGCGGCAGGGCTACCACGCGAGCTTCATGGCGCGCCCGAAGCTCGCCAACGTGCTGTCGAGCGGGTGGCATCTGCACCAGTCGCTGCGCGACCGGCGCGGGAACGGCAATGCCTTCACCGGCAACGAGAAGGAGCCGCTGTCGCGCCTCGGCCGTCATTTTCTGGCCGGGCTGCTCGCGCACGCGCGCGCGGCGGCCGCCTTCACCACGCCGACGATCAACGGCTACAAGCGCTACCGCAGCTACTCGCTGGCGCCCGACCGCGCGATCTGGGGACGCGACAATCGCGGCGTGATGGTGCGGGCGCTCGGCGGGGCGGGCGAGGCGGCGGCGCGGATCGAGAACCGCGTGGGTGACCCGGCGGCCAATCCGTACCTCTACATGGCCTCGCAGATCGTCACCGGTCTCGACGGCATGGAGCGCATGCTCGATCCCGGCCCGCCAGCGGATACCCCCTACGAGGCGCAGGCGCCGCAGCTGCCGAGAAGCCTCGAGGAGGCGCTGCACGCGCTGCGCAACGACACCTGCCTCGCCGACGGCTTCGGCCGCGCCTTCATCGACTACTATCTGCGCATCAAGGAGGCCGAGGTCGCCCGCTACCAGGCCGAGGTCACGGAGTGGGAGCAGCGCGAATATTTCGAGCTGTTCTAGAGCGCATTCAGCTTTAGCAGGAAGCTGAATGCGCTCTGGCTTTTTTGCATGGTCGCATTTTCGGACGGAAAACCGGTTCCCACCCCGGAACGAGTCCGGGGCAGGCTTTTTCCTGAAAATGCTCCTCGCTCACGGGACCGGCGTGGGCGGCGCGACCGCGGCATCGCCCTGGCCGCTCGCCTTGAGCGCATTGGCGACGAAGCCCGAGGCCTTCATCTCCTCGACGAACTTGCGGAGATAACGCACGCCGTTGTCGCGGCCCTTGGGCGTGCCCATGGCCTGCTCGATCGCCATGAAGCGGCCCGGGATGACGCGGGTGTCGGGATGTGCCTGCGCGAAGGCGACGATCGGCTGCTTGACGCCGGCGGCGGCTTCCAGCTTGTCTCTGAGAAACAGCTCGAGCGCCTCCGGACCGCTCGGCTCCCGGACGAGCGTGGCGTGCTTGACCGTCCGCGTGAGATAGAGGTCGTAGGCGCTGGCGCGGGCGACCGCGATGCGCACGCCGTCGCGATCGACGTCCTCGACCGTACGCAGCGGCGAATTCGACGGCACCACATAGCTGCCTTCGATCACCACATAGGGCCCGGTGAAGTCGATGCCGGCCGCGCGCACCGGATCGATCGCCAGGAAGGCGATGTCCCAGGCGCCGGTCTTGAGCGCCTCGACCACCTTGCCGGCGGCGTCGAAGGCAACGAACTCGATCGCAACGCCGAGACGCTTCGCGAGCTCGCGCGCCAGGTCGCCGGAAACGCCGCGCGGCGCGCCGGTCGCCGGGTCCTTCTGGGCGAGCACGGTATTGCCGAAATTGATTGCCGCGCGCAGCTTGCCGCTCGGCGCCAGCTCGGTCACGACGTTGCGGGGAATATCATCGGCCATGGCACATGTGATGCTCAATGCGAGAAAGCACGGCAGGAGGGCGAGCAGCGCCTTGATCATGGTGAGGTCCCCCGGCGGCCGCCCGCGAGACTATCCGAGCGTATCCGCATTGCAAGCGCCTTCTCGTCCCTCGACGCGGGGCAGTTGCGCAGCGCTTGTGAAGTCGGCTCGGCGCCGTTTACGATCCGCCCGGAGCCCCCATGACTCATCCCGATTTCGCCAAGGCCGCCTCTCACGTCACCGCCGACAATGTCCGCGACCTGTTGATGGCGCTCGTCGACATCCCGAGCGCGACCGGCAATGAGATCGGCGTCGCCCGTTATCTCGCCGAGCGCATGCGCAGGGCAGGCCTCGACACCGACCTGCCGCTGGTCGAGGCAGGCCGGCCGAACGCGGTCGGACACCGACGCGGGCGGGGCGACGGGCTCAATCTCCTGTTCACCGGCCACATGGATACGTCCTATTCCGGCGAGGAGGAGCATCTCGCGGGCGAAGGATTCAGGCCGGAGGCGATCTATCGCAACGGCTGGGTCTGGGGGCTCGGCGCCAACAACATGAAGAGCGGATTGGCCGCGGCGCTCATCGCGATCGAGGCGATCGCCAAGGCCGGCATCGAGCTCCTGGGCGACGTCTCGTTCGGCGGCGTGGTCGGCGAGATCGAGAAGACCGCGATCGACGAATTCCAGGGCGCGGAATATTCCGGCTACGGCGTCGGCAGCCGGCATCTCGTCACCCACGGCGTCACCGCCGATTTCGCCGTGCTGGCGGAGCCGACCGGCATGCGCATCTCGATCGCCAATATGGGCGCGATCTGGCTGCGCATCACGGTCGGCGGCAGCGTGGCGCATTCCGCGCTCGCCAACCGCGGGAACGTGGTCAACGCGATCGCGGTCATGCACGCGCTGCAGAGCGACATCGCCCGCTGGGCGAGCGACTACGAGGCCGCGCACGTCTTCATGGGCGAGCATCCCAATGTGACGATCGCCGCGATCCGCGGCGGCGCGCCGTGGCGGCTGTCGCGCAATCCCCATTCATGCAGCCTCTATCTCGACGTCCGTACCGTGCCCGGAAAGACCGTCGACGGCGTCAAGCGCGACCTGCGGCGTGTGCTGCGCGCCTTCGCGCAGCGCACCGGCACGCCGGAGCCGGCCCTGCACGTCTATGTCAGCGATCCGCCGGTGGTGCTCGACGAATCCCTGCCGGTCGTCCAGGCGCTCGGCGCGGCGCAGGCGGCGGTGACCGGCGAACGGTCGCCGCCGATCATCCGGCGGCCCGGGGCCGACGCGGTGCATCTCACGGCCTACGGCGTGCCCTGCGTCGCCTTCGGTCCGGGCGGGCGCCTGCATCCGGACGCGCGCGGCGCCTCGATGCATGCGTTCGGCGAGCATGTGCTGGTCGACGACTGCGTCGCCGCGGCAAAAATCTATCTCGCCACCGCGCTCGACCTGTGCAATCGCAAGGCGCCATGAGGCCGCCTGCCGAGGAGAGCGACCGATGACCACACGCCGGCAAGTGTTCCTCTGCCTCATCGCCGCGCTGCTCGCGCCGCCGGCGGCGCCGGCATGGGCGCAGACCTATCCCAGCCGTCCCATCACCTTCGTGGTGCCGTTCGCGCCGGGCGGCCTCTCCGACGTGCCGGGCCGCGTGCTGGCGGCGGAGATGCAGGAGCGGATCGGCCAGTCGATCGTGGTCGAGAACAAGCCCGGCGCATCGGGCGTGACCGGCGCAAGCTATGTCTGGCGGGCGGAGCCGGACGGCTACACGCTCCTGGTCAATGCGCTGGCCGACGTGCAGAACCTGCATTACCTGCCGGTGCCCTACGATGCGGTGACCGATTTTGCCCTGATCGGCCAGGTCACGGACGGTCCCCCGCTCGTCCTCATCGTGGGCGCCGGCTCGTCCTACCGGTCGGTGGCGGACGTCATCGCCGATGCCAGGGCGCATCCGAGCAAGGTGAGCTTCGGGACCTCCGGTCCCGCCACCTCGCCGGCGATCGCGGTATCGCAGCTCAACGCGCTCGCCGGGACCCGCATCGTCGAGGTGCCGTATCGCGGCTCGGCGCCGGCCGCCGTCGCGGTGGTGACGGGCGAGGTCCAGGGCGCCTTCGTGTTCTACTCCAATGCCAGGCCGCTCAACGACGACGGCAAGGTGCGCGCGCTCGCGGTCGCCAGCCCGCAGCGGATGGCGAACTGGCCCGAAATCCCGACCATGGGCGAGCTCGGCTTTCCCGGCTTCGACCACCGCGGCTTCGTCGGCCTCGCCGCGCCCGGCAAGACCCCGGCGCCGATCGTCGCCTTGCTCAACAAGCGCCTCAACGAGGCGATCGATTCGCCCTCGTTCCGCCGGCGCATGGAGCCGCTCGGCATGACCATCCCGACCGACAACACGCCGGAAAAGTTCGCCGAGTTCATGCGCCGCGAGAACGCCCGCCAAGCCGAGCTCGCCGGGCTCTCGGGCCATTCGCCGCTCGAGCCGAAGCGGTAGCAGGGCGCCATGATCGCGCTCATCGGTCTTGCGCTCTATGTCGCGGTCGGCATCGCCGTCGGGCTCGGGTTCGTGACGTTCGGCGTGACGCGCGTATTGCCGGAGCCGGCGCCGGTGACGTGGGGCGCGCGCGTCCTCTTGTTTCCCGGCGCCGCCGCGCTCTGGCCCTATGTGCTCGTGCGCTGGATGAAGGCGCGCCGATGAGACGGTCGCATCGATCAGTCCACCGGACGCTCTGGCCGGTCCTGGCCGTGGCGATGGCGCTCGGTCTGGCGGCGGCGCTGGTGCTGCGGCCGCCGCCCGATGTGGGCGCTCCGCAAGGCGTCGAGGAAGCAAAGCCATGAGCGTGGGCTACCGGGCCGTGCAGTGGAACCGGGCGAAGCTCCGGTACGACGGCATCCTGCTCGCGGGCGTCGCGCTCTATATCGGCATCTTCCTGCTCATTGCCCATCGGCTCGACCCGCCCAAGGATCTGCCGGCGGCGATCGATCTGCGCATCCGCGCCTTCGGCAGCTGCGCCTTCATCATGCTGACCGTCATCCTCTCGATCGGTCCGCTGGCGCGGCTCGATCGGCGCTTCCTCGCGCTGCTTTACAACCGGCGCCATTTCGGGGTTCTGACGTTTCTCATCGCGCTCACGCACGCCGCGTTCATGGTCGAATGGTTCGCGGTCCAGGACGCGCTGCCGAATCTCTATGACGAGCTGACCAGGGCGTCCGATTACGCCAAGTTCATCGGCTTTCCGTTCAAGGCGCTCGGCCTCGCCGCGCTCGTCCTGGTGTTCCTGATGGCGGCGACCAGCCATGATTTCTGGTTGACGTTCCTGACGCCGCCGGTCTGGAAAAGCCTGCACATGGCGGTCTACCTCGCCTATGGGCTGGTGGTGATGCATGTGGCGCTCGGCATCATGCAGAGCGATCGCAGTCCGCTGATCCCGGCGATGCTGGTAACCGGCGTGGCCGGCGTGAGCGTGCTGCACCTGATCGCCGGCTGGCGCGAGCGGATGCGTGACCGTGGCGAGGCGACGGGCGAGGGAGGTTGGCTCGTGGTCGGGCCGCCAAGCTCGATCCCGGACCAGGGAGCCCGCATCGTCGCGGCGCGCGGCGGCGAGCGCATCGCGGTGTTCCGCGACGGCGGCCAGATCGGCGCGCTCTCCAATCTCTGCGCCCATCAGAACGGGCCGATCGGCGAGGGCCGCATCGTCGACGGCTGTGTGACCTGCCCCTGGCACGGCTATCAATACCGGTTGGCGGACGGCTGCGCGCCGCCGCCGTTCACCGAGAAGCTCGTCACCTACCGCGTGCGGGTAGCGCGCGGCGTGGTCGAGGTCGATCCACGCCCGCTGCCGCCCGGCACGCCCGCGGCGATCCGGCTCGAGTGAGTCGATTGCGGTGCGGGTGGCTGGATCAGTTCAGCGACGGCAGCTTCGTGGCCGCATCAATCCAACCGAAACCTGAACGGCCGCGGCAGGGGCGCGAACCATCGATCGAAGATCGCCGCCGCCTCGCCCGAAGCCTCGAGCTCGAGGAGGGTCCGGTTGACGAAGTCCGTGAAGCGCGGCTCGTCCTTCTTGATTCCGAACCCCGCGGTTCTCGGCAACTCGTAGTCGGGAACGAGGGTGAAGTCTTGCGGCGAGCCGCTCCTCTGCGCGAACGACAGCAGCAGAAGCTCATCGGCCAGAAAGCCGTCGACGCGCCCGTCCCGCAAGGCGGCAAAGCAGGCGCCGTAATCGTCGAACGAGGCAATCTGCAGCGTCCGGACCGCCTGCTTGAGCTCGGCATCGACGCTCGCCGATCTCACCAGAGCGAGCCTGCGGATGTCCTTGACCGAGGTGATCGCCGCTTCGCTGCGCACCAGCACTTTGTGCGGCGACACCAAATAGGCCAGGCTGAAGGCGACGTCGCGCCTGCGGTTCTCGGCCCGGGTCATTCCCGTCGCCACCAGGTCGACCCTGCCCTGCTGCAGCGCGGGAATACGCTCGGCATTGATGAGCGAGAGTTTCTTCATGCCGACATCCAGCCGCCGCGCGACATGGGAGGCGAGATCGACGTCGTAGCCGACCACGCCTTTCTCTTTGTCGCGATAGCTGAACGGCGGCGACGATTCGCTCACCCCCACGATCAGCTGCCCGCGCGTCTTGATGTCGTCGAGCTCGTCGGCGGCGGACGCCCCGGCGAGCAGCAGGAGGAAGACGCTCAGCGCGAGGCCGGCCAAAGTGATCCTTGCCGAAGGTCCTGCCGCGCTCATTTCGCCCTCGGCAGATACTCTTCGGTGATCAGCGTGCGCATGTCGGGGGCCTTGGCCAGCAAGCCCATTTCGACGAACGAGCGCGCCAGCACGTCGAGCGCCCGCGCATCGAACGTTCCGGTCCGGTTGAACATGCCCATCAGCTCGTCGTAGTCGCGCTTGGCGACGCCGGGCGATACCAGGGCGGTGCGTTGCACGACGTCGATGGTTTCGGCCCGGTGCTCGCGCATGTAGCCGATGGTCGCGAACCAGCCGGCGAGAAATCCGCGCACCGCCTCCGGGCTTTTCTCGGCGAAGGCTTTGCGCGCGTAGAAGACGTAGATATGGAAGAGCTTGATGCGGTCGCCGAACTGCACCAGCACGCGGCCGGTGCCGTCCTCCTCCATCTTGTAACCGGCATTGGCCTCGACGATCATGCCGTCGATCTGGCGGGTCTTGAGCGCCGCCGCCTGCGCCGCGGTCGAGCCGAGCGGCGCGAGATTGATTCCGGCCGAGCCCCAGCCCAGCTGGCGCGACAGCTCCTGGCCGAGCCAGTCGGTCAACGATCCCTTGCTGGAAATGCTGATGGTCTTGCCCTTGAGGTCCTCGGCGCTCTTGATCGGCGAATCCTTGGGCACCGCCAGCACGACCGAGTAGGGCGCATCCGCCATGGCGGCGACGCCGATTTCCGGCGCGCCCTTGGCGACAAAGGCGAGCTCGGGCCCGGAGCCGATGCCGATATCGATCGAATCCGCCGCGATCGCCTGCTGCACGCGCGGGCCGCCCGCGAAGCTGATCACCTCGACATCGATGCCGTGCTGCTTGAAGATGCCGGTCTCGCTGCCGACCTGCAGCGGTACGAATTGGAACGTTCCGACCTGGGGCTGGCCGACCCGCACCTTGGTTTGCGCCTGCGCTGCCGTGCCGGATGCAAGACCGACTGCGAGTGCGGCGGCGATCGGCCCGATTCGCGACATTGTTCCTCCCGCGCGGTTTTTTGCGTGATTTCCGATCGCATATTAGAGCGCGTTCGGCCAAACTGGAATTCGGATAACGTCGAAGCGCG
>WNFH01000855.1_pt1 | contig 20018 bp, 13 predicted proteins | sample 5400411 | NCBI WGS metagenome assembly WNFH01 (sample SAMN13153347, study PRJNA577476) | soil metagenome | isolation source: 200 cm saprolite under Douglas fir tree site 2 hole 3 | place: USA:California | collected 2015-04-18
TCGGAGGTTCTCTCGGAGAAGATGTTCGGCGAGATGAATGAGAAGCAGAACGAGTATGTAGGGGATATCTTTTCCTCCGGCCGCCACCTCCTGTCCTTGATTAATGATATCCTCGATCTTTCAAAGGTTGAGGCGGGCCGCATGGAGCTTGAGCTGACGAAGTTCGACTTGCCGTTGGCGGTTGAAAACGCGATCACTCTCATCCGCGAGCGCGCCACGCGCCACGGGATCTCGCTCCACTGCGCTGTCGATGAGCGCATTGGCGACTTCGTCGGCGACGAGCGTAAGATCAAGCAGATCCTCCTCAATCTCCTTTCGAACGCAGTAAAGTTCACTTCAGAAGGAGGACGGGTGGAGGTTGGTGCCGGAGTTGCTAATGGGTCGATAGAAATATCAGTCAGCGACACCGGTGTCGGCATCGCACCAGAGGACCAAGAAATTATCTTCGAGGAATTTCGTCAGGTGGGAACCGACTACTCCCACAAGCGTGAAGGGACCGGCCTTGGGTTGACGCTGACCAAAAAATTCGTCGAGATGCACGGAGGCAAGATCTGGGTGAAGAGCGAGGTCGGCAAGGGCTCTACCTTTATCTTCACGTTGCCGATACGACAGTCAGGATCAAAAGAATAATCCCAGATTAAACCGTTCAGGGGCTAAGGCCCTGACGTCATTCCCGCGGAAGCGGGAGGGTCCAGTTATGGGAAAGACTGGATTCCCGTTTTCACGGGAATGACGCCGACGGCTCCTCTCGCCTTGCGAAAGCCGTTCAGTTTGAGTTTAGAGTTTCAGGGTGACTTGAAACTTGGAACTCGAAACCCGAAACTACGAAAGCAATGGACAACATCCTCGAGCAACTCCTCACTCTAGTCGAGAAGGGCACCGTCGAGCACCGCTGCGCAGCGCTGCTCGTCTTGGGCGCTCTGAAGCTGCACAATCCCCGCATCATCAAGATAGTCGGAGCCGTTTTGGATCATTCCAATCCGCTGCTCAAAGACTACGCCCTGCGCTATTTTGAGGAAGTCCAGCCCAAAGCCGGCATTCCGCTGCTGCTCAAGTTTCTCGAAGAGCCGGACAGGGAGACGCAGGAACGGGTCGTGCGGTTGCTGGGCCAGGCCGGTCAGGCGGTAATTGATCCGCTGCTTCGACGCGCTCCGGCTGCCTTACGCTTATGGCAGTTGAACGCGGCACGCGTCCTCTCAGCCGTACGCGGGAAAGCAGCTTTGACGGGTTTGCTCCAAATGCTTCTCTCCGGGACAGACGAGTTCAACAAAGCGGTGTGTGATTTAATGACCCCGGCGATGCGTAAAATGGATCTCAAAGAGCAAGAGATGCTTTATAACGAACTTGACGCGTTCGCCGCGACTCTGGACGTGAAGCGGCAGAGCCCCGCAGTGATCTCTTCCATCCGGCTCTTGGGACAGCTCGGTCGCCCGCAGGCGCGCCGTTGGCTCTTCCGTTTTCTTGCGCCCGAGCATCATCCCGGTCTTCGCACTCATGCCCTGGTCGCTTTGCTCCACTGTCTGCGGAAAGAGGATTTGCGCAAGGACGAATACGCCAAGCTCTTTTCCTTGCTCGAAGAAGCGGAATTTTCGGAGGTCACGCGCCTGGCCCAGGAATTACTCGACGCGCATCCGCTGCCGGAAGATTCCCGGCCGCTGCTCTCCCGTCTGCTGGAGAGTCCGCACGCAAGCGTGCAGCAGTTTGCTCTGCGCAAGATGGGAGATTTCAGCTCACCGGCGACCGTGCGCACTCTCGTCCAACAGTTGGGCGACCCGGACTACAGGCGACGGGATATCGCCGCTCGCTCCCTGCACAAGATTCCCGAGGCGCGCGCCGCGCTCATCAAGGAGCTCGTAGCGTGCGATGACCCGAGCAAGGCCTGGAGCATCGCCGAGCTTTTGCCTTCGTACGAGGGAAAGTGGCGGCAGGATACTTTGGATGCGCTTTGGAAACGGCTGCAAGCGGCCATTGCAGCCGATGACCGGATTCGGACCGCCTTTACGCATGTGCTCAAGATTGCGAGTGCAGGTTACGCCTATCAGCAGCTTGCCGCCCATGGAACCCGGCTCATCAAGGCCAAAAAGTACAAAGAGGCGCTGGCGTTTCTGACGCCGCTTAAAGAATTTTCTGACTTTAAGCCGGAGGACAAATTCCGCCTCGCCCTGGCGCAGCTCAAAGTCCATTCTCGCGCGCACATGTCCGCAGCCCATCGGCAGGAGCCCGCCGTCGATCTGCTCGGCGATCTCTACCGCAGCTCGGCCTACCCACTCCTTGAGACGCTCAAGAAAGAAAAGAAGCTCACGCCAGAGGATCTCTTTTATCTCGGATTCATGTTGGCCGAGCGAGCAGGGGAGGAGCGCAGCCTGGGAAAGAATGTATTGGAGCATCTCGCTGCCCGCTTTCCCCGGAACAAATGCGGCAAGAGCGCAAAGAACAAACTCAAACTCCTCGTATGGTAACGCGAGCTGAGCGATTATTCAGCTAGGGCTTTTTCACAAAGCCGGCGGCACTCTCGCCGGCTAGAATGCCGGTCACTATCGCTTGCGCGAGGCCGCCGGTGTAACCGCCGCGATACCCGCCCATCAAACCGCCGATCGCGTCGCCCGCAGCGTACAATCCCGGAATCGGCTCATCCGATGAATTCAGAACTTGGGCCCGGCCATTGATCAGAACGCCTCCCATCGTAAAAGTAATTCCCGGCACGACCTTCAAGCCATAAAGCAGCGCCCGCAGCGGCCTGGTCTTGCCTGTCCTGGGGATTGGGAAACCTGCGAAACTTTCACGCTCGGCCGCTTGATTGAAGGATTCCAACGTCCGCGCCAAATGGGAACGGTCGATGCCCAGCGCATCCGCCAGTTGCTGTACCGTCTCGCGGGCGTAAAGACAACCGTCGTTTTCCATCAACCAGGGATTCGCCGGCGGGGTATGAGGAAAGATCGCTTGCGCGTCGCCTCCGGCGTTGTCCCAGGCTTGTTGGTCGAAGATCAACGAGCTGCCCGTAACGTCGTCCCTTCGGGCCAATTCATTCGCCACGGCGACGTCTCCGCGTCCCTCATCGACGAAACGGTTTCCATTGCGGTCGATCAGAATCCCTTCGGCTACCAAGGAATCCAACCGCGGATAGGGCCAGAATCGATCATCCGTCAGCGCCTTGAGTGACAGCAGGTGTCCGTAGAAGTATTTCAAATTAACCGCTTTGGCGCCTACCTCCAGTGCCATTCTCAGGCCGTCTCCGGTGCAGCTCTTCGAGCCTCGCAGTTTGCATTCGACTGCCCCGTGACCGATGTATTTCCGAACCATTTCTTTGTTGGCGCTGAATCCGCCGGTAGTCAGAACGGTTGACTTGCTCCGGAACTCAACCGCTTCTTCTCCCTTTCTGCCGACTACGCCGCCGATCCGACCACTCTCGCGAATCAGTCTTATTCCTTCTACCTCGCTTGAATAGCTCCCGCCGGACTCTTGAAAGCGTCCTTTGAGCTTGGTGAGAATGTTCCTTCCCACATCTTTCCTGTAAACCGGAGCGAGGGAAATTTCAGTCTCAGGCTCTAATCGCAGGCTTCCAACATTACTTTCAGCTATAGAAATTCTGCAGCTCTTGAGCCAGTCAACGGCCCTTGAACAATTATTAGCCCATGCCCTGGCCAGATCCGGGTAGGCGACACCTTCGGCCATGACCGCTTCGTATAACTCCACAGGATTACATCTGGGTTTTTTCCCCGCGGTATTGAAACTACCCGAGGTCATCAAGGTATTTCCGTCTCCAAGCCCATTCGGACTTTTGTCGATCAAAACGACTTTTGCGCCATTCTGCTCGGCCAGAAGGGCGGCGGTCCACCCGGCGATTCCGGCTCCGACAACTAAGACATCGGCCGTGATGTTCATGGCCTCTCCTGATCCGATTTCCTAGAACGTGACTCGCTTAGGGAGTCTTGTACCCGATTTCTCGCGCGACCTCTGCTGCCAATCGGTCATCGGCAACATCCGTGAACGATATTTTCCGGTCGACAAACCGGCCTTGCGATTGGATGGCTTTGACCAGGTTTTCCATTCCCACTCGACTGGGGATTCCGGTCGGGCTCAATGTGGTCAAAAACAAATCATACGTTTCGCCAGCGGCTTCCTTGTCTATCTTTAGAATGCGGACGATCAGATCGACCGTCTTCGCTTTTGATTTTCTTATCTCGTCTTTGGCGAACTGAAGGGAGTGGATGACTCTTTTTGCCTCCGCAGGCTTGGTCTGAATAGTTTTCATGAGCGCCGTCAACCCACCACCCGGCATTTCCACCATGGATCCGATATCCAGCAATTTGTTGAAGCCCTTCTTGTAGGCGTCAAACGTTACGGGCGGAGAGATGAGCGCGCCATCGACAAATCCTGATTCCAGCGAGTAGAGTACTTGGTTCTGTTGCCCGGGGATCGCCACCATCACATAGTCCTTAGGATTGGCACCGGACTTTTCAAGGGCGATGAGCAAGGCGACATGGTTGGTGCCGCCCAATCCTCCTGAAATGGCGATTTTTTTGCCCTTTAGATCTTCAAGGGTCTTAAATTGGGGTTTGGCCATAAGCCAATAGGAAATTCGGTCCGACGAAAACCAGATCGCTCTCGAAGGCAGACCGGTCAGGGTCGCGCTGACCGACGCCGGCCCGACCCCGGCGATATAACCGATATCGCCCTGAGCCAGAGCCGCAGGCGCAAGGGAAGCGCCGATGACAATAAGCTCAACATCGATTCCATTAGCGGTAAAAATACTCCAGTCTCTCGCGGCCAAAAGCGGCAGTGCGGTTATGGTAAACCCGGCGTTGGATATTCTGACCTTTAATCGCCTCTCTTGACTGTCACCATGGGTTGACCACGTCCCTATCAGTCCGAGAGCAATGAATATATGTACCGCTAACAAACGCAGCGATCTTGGATAGTTCTTCCGGATCATATATTCTCCTTCCCGGTTTGCGTCCAGGTCGTTGACTTCTATTATGGTCGACAGCCAGGCCGATTTACTATTGAATCTTGTAGCCCATCTCTTTTGCCACTTCGGTGGCGAGGCGATCGTCGGCGATGTCGGTGAAGGACACTTTGCGATCGACAAAGCGACCTTGAGATTGGATTGCCTTGACCAGAGTTTCCATGCCCGTTCGGCTAGGAATTCCGCTTGGGCTTAGGGTGGTCAGAAACTGATCGTAGGTTTCGGCCGCCGCTTCTTTGTCCATTTTTAAAATTCGCACGATAAGATCGACGGTCTTCGCCTTCGATTTTCGTATCTCGTCCTTTGCAAGTTGGAGCGAACGAATCACGCGCTTGGCCTCTGCGGGCCGCTCCTGAATCGTCTTCACCAGAGCGGTCAAGCCGCCGCCGGGCATTTCTACCATCGCTCCGATGTCCAAGACTTTGTTGAACCCTTTCTTCTGCGCGCCGAATGTCACCGGAGGAGCTAGAATCGCGGCATCGACGAATCCCGTATCCATCGAATAGAGGAGCTGAATTTGTTGTCCTGGTATAGATACCAAGACATAATCCTTCGGCTTGGCGCCCAGTTTTTCAAGGGACATTAGATAAGCCACATGGATCGTGCCGCCCAAGCCGGAAATGGCTATTTTTTTTGATTTTAAGCTTTCCAGCGTTTTATATTGCGGGCGGGCCATGAGCCAGTACGAGATCTTGTCGGATGAAAACCACATGGCGCGCGAAGGAAAACCGCTCAACGTGGCGTTCACCGACGCGGGGCCGACTCCGGCTTGGTAATCGATATCCCCCTGAACCAGCGCCGGTGGCACCACCGCAGAGTTCATGAGAATGATTTCCACGTCGAGGCCGTTGGCCGGGAAGATTCCCCAATCGCGGGCCGCTAAAAGCGGCAACGCGGTGATGGTGAACGCTGCGTTGGAAATTCTCGTCTTTACACGCCGCTCTTGCGCATCGCCGGCTGCCGGCAAGCTCCATAGCACGGCAATCGCAGTCATCAATTGCAATAACGAAAGACAAACGGATTGCGACTTGTTTCTCATGATGACTTGTTCTCCATGGTTACGCCGCCATGATTCGTTTATTTCTATAACACGGACGCAGGTTGTCCGGCTATCCGCTCTCATCGTTCACGAACCGGCGCATGCGATGAGCCGCCAACGGCCGTTTTTGACAATCGGCGGCGGTCGGGTGATACTCTGGCTTCCAACGGCTGGGTGCTTTGCGCTGCGCGCTCGGCGCGCCGATGTGACAAGGTAAAAGGCGAAGGGATGTCCAAGGTAAACAAGATTCCAGACCCACGCGACTCCGAGCGACCTTCGGTTGATCCTATCACGCTTGAGGTCATCCGCCACGGGATCATCTCCATCTGCGACCAGATCGACGCCAACATGACCCGCACCGCGTTCAGCCCCTATATCTACGAGTACAAGGACTACGCGGTGGGCTTCGTCGGCGCGGAGGGAGAACTGCTGGCGCAGTGCACCGGCGGCATGCCGGTCTTCGTCGCCGATTCCGTCGGCATGGCGGTGCGCGACGGGTTGGAAATCTACGGCCGCGAGAATTTTTACAAGGGCGACGTGGTTGTCTGCAACCACGCCGCGGTTCAGGGGCAGCATCTCAACAACACGGTGATGTACACGCCCATCTTCGCCGGCCTTGCGGGCGATGAGCTGATCGGCTTCTTCGCGGTTAACTGCCACTGGATCGATATCGGCGGCTCGGCCATTGGCTCCGTTTCCTATTCGGCCACCGATATCTTCATGGAAGGGCTTCAGCTCCGCTCGATCAAGCTCTGGTCGAAAGGCGAGCCCATCGAAGAGGTCTACCGGATCATCGAGAACAACACGCGCTTTCCCGCCGAGCTGCTGGGCGACATCGAGGCGCAGCTCGGCGGCTGTTTGCTGGGCCGCGATCTTACTCAGGCGATGGCCGACAAGTACGGCGTCGACTATTTTCTCGGCGCGATCGACCTGATCCTCGATCAATGCGAGGCGGCCACGCGGGAAAAAATTCGCGCGATCCCCGACGGCGTCTACGAAGCCGAGGCCTTTCTCGACGACGACGGCATGCACGAAGAGCGGATTCGCATCAAAGTTAAAGTGATCGTCGATGACGACGAGATGACTGTCGATTACACGGAGATGGCGGAGCAGGTGCGCGGCTGCATCAACTCCGGCCCCTATGGCGGCGGCCGAACCACCGCGCGCGTCGCCTTCAAGTACCTGATCGCGACGGACGAGCCCGCCAACGAAGGAACCTTTCGCCCGCTCAAAATAATTCTGCCCAAGGGCAAACTGTTGAGTGCGGATGCGACGGCCGCCATGGGGCTTTACAGTATTCCCTTCCCCACGGTCATCGACTGCATCATCAAAGCCTTGGAGCCGGCCCTGCCGCAGCGAGTCACCGGCGCCCACTTCGGCACCTTTTCGTCGCTGCGTTTTTTCGGTAAGCGCTCCGACAACGGCGCGCCGTTCAACTGCAATGACAGCGGCCACGGCGGTTGGGGCGCCTGCGCGACCCACGACGGAGCCGGGCCGTTTCGCACCATGGCCCACGGCGACACGCGCCTCATTCCCATCGAGCTGCAGGAATCGATGTATCCTTATCGGGTCGAGGAATTCCGCCTGCGCGAGGATTCAGGCGGGCCGGGCATGTGGCGGGGCGGGTTGGGCTTCGAGAAGCAGTACGTCATCCTCGCGCCGTGCGATCTCTGGGCGAATTTCGACCGCGTCGTTTGTCCGCCTTGGGGCGTCCAAGGCGGCAAGGCGGCCAAGTCAGGTCACGTGCTGATCTTTAAGAAGGGGGCGAAGGAGCCGGAGCTTCTCTACAAGACGGAGAACTACAAGCTCGAAGCGGGCAACCGCGTGCGCATGGCGACCGGCGGGGGAGGGGGCTACGGTCTTCCGACCCTGCGAGCTATTGAGCTGGTGCAGCGCGACGTTGTGCGCGGCTACGTCTCGCCCACAAGCGCGCGCAAGGATTATGGCGTGATGATGGACGCTGATGGGAAAGCGTCAAGGATAAGGGATAAAGGATGAGGGCGGAAGGATGAAAGAAGATACTGAATCACTACGGCACGCAGTACTCCAACACTCCATAACTCTATTTTTTCATCCTTTATCCTTCATCCTTCATCCTTTCTGAGCGGAGCGTAGCATGCCTTACGCAGTCGCCGTCGATATCGGCGGCACCTTCACCGATCTTGTCGCTTACGATCACGAAACCCAAAAGGTGATCTACGCGAAGAGCCCCACCACTTATGACAATCTCGTGGACGGGATTCTCGACTGTTTCAACAAAGCCGAAGTCAGGCCGCAAGATGCGACTTTCGTCAGCCACGGCACGACCCTGATCATCAATTCGCTGGTTCAGCACCGCGGTGCCAAGACCGCGCTGGTGACGAGCGCCGGCTTCCGGGACATCCTGGAGATCGCGCGCGGCAACCGGCCCGATCCCTTCGACCTTTATTACCAGCGCGACGAGCCGCTGATTCCGCGCGAATTGCGTCTCGAGGTGCGCGAGCGGATGGGCAGCAAGGGCGAGGTCGTCGATCCGCTCGACGTGCCGGCGATCGAGAAGCTTGCCGGCAAGTTGAAGGAGCTCGGCGTGGAGGCGATCGCTATTTTCTTTATGAACTCTTACGTCAATCCGGCTCATGAGGAAGCCGCCGCCGAGACGCTCAGGCGACTCCTTCCCAATGTCTATGTCACTTTCAGCACCGATCTCACCCGCGAGTGGTACGAATACGAGCGCTGCTCGACGGTGGCGGCCAACGCCTATGTCGGACCGCAAGTGAGCACCTACATTCGGAGACTGGAAACCGACTTCAAAAAGCAGGGCTTCCGCGGCTCGCTCTTCATGATGGGCTCGAACGGCGGGCTGCTGTCCGCGGAGCGGAGCTGCCGGCAGCCCATCGGGCTCGTCGAATCCGGCCCGATCGGCGGCTGCATCGGCGCGAGCGCCTATGCCGAAGCGCTGGGCTTCAAGAATGTCGTCTCGTTCGACATGGGCGGCACGACGGCGAAATGCGCGCTGGTCGAGAACGGGCGCTTCTCGGTGGATTCGGTCTACTATGCCGGCGGCTACGTGCGCGGCTTCCCCATCAAGTCGGCGGTCATCGACATCGTCGAGGTCGGATCGGGCGGCGGCTCCATCGCCTGGCTCGATTCGCAGAAGCGGCTCCATGTCGGCCCGCAGAGCGCGGGATCGACGCCCGGCCCTGTCTGCTACGGTCGCGGCGGAACCGAGCCGACGGTCACCGACGCCAATCTCATCCTGGGGCGTCTCAACGCCGACCGCTTCCTCGGCGGCGAGCTGAAGCTCAACGTGAACGCGGCGCGGCGCTCCATCGAGCAGCGGATCGCGGAGCCATTGGGGTATGCGGGGCGGGACGGGATGATTCAGATGGCCGACGGGATTATTTCTATCGCCACGGTGGTGATGGCGGGGGCCATCCGGCGCATTTCCGTGGAGCACGGGCTCGACCCGCGCGATTTCGTCCTCTTCAGCTACGGCGGCGGCGGACCGCTCCATGCTTCCGCCCTCGCCCACGAGCTCTCCATCCCGACCGTCGTCATTCCGCCGGAGCCCGGCAACTTCTCGGCCATCGGCATGTTGTTGGCCGACGCCAGGATCGATTCGTCAAAAACTTTCGTCAACCTGCTCAATGACAATTCGGTCGCCGTCCTCGGCGAGATCTTCGGCGCAATGGAAAAGGAAGCCTTTGCCGCTCTCGCTGCCGAATTCGGCACCAGCGATGTCTTCTTCGAACACCATGCCGAGATGCGCTATCGCGGCCAACGGCACAACATCAACGTACCGGTCTCCGGCCTGAAGGACGCAACTGCGATCCGCCAAGCCTTCGAGCGCGACTACAAGCGGCGCTACGGCCATGCGGACGCCAAGGCCCCGGCGGAGTTTCAGGCACTGCATCTCTCCGCATTCGCCCGTCTGAGGCGGCCCGATATTGCACGCTTGCCGCGACCTGCGGCGGCGCTGCCTCCTCAGACGCGGATGGTCTATTTCGGCAGCGCCGGCGGCATGGTTGACGCGAAGATTTTCGACCGCGATACATTGGAACCAGGTTTCAGCGGCGCCGGCCCGGCGGTGATCGAGGAATACGGCTCCACGACCATCGTCCGGCCCGGCGACCGCTTCGAGATCGGCGCGCTGCACGAGATCCGAATCCATTGTTCGCTGGATTAGCGAGGAGACTATATATATATGGATGCAGCGAGAGATCGGAAAAGCGACCCTATGTCCGTCGATCCCATCACGCTCGAAGTGATTCGCCACGGCATCGTCTCGATTACCGACCAGATCGACGCCAACATCACCCGCACGGCCTTCAGTCCCTATGTCTACGAATACAAGGATTTCGCGGTCGGCCTCGTGAGCGCCAACGGCGAGTTGATCGCCCAATGCACTGGCGGCATGCCGGTGTTCGTCGCCGACTCCGTCGGCATGGCGGTGGGCGACGGCCTCGCCACCTATGGCGCCGGCCGTCTCCATCACGGCGACGTGGTGGTGTGCAATCACGCCGCCGTGCAGGGGCAGCATCTTAATAACACAGTCATGTATACGCCGATCTATGCCGGGCGCGAGGGGGTCACTCTGATCGGCTTCTTCGCCATCAACGTCCACCGGATCGGCATCGGGGGCGTCACGCCCCGCTCCAGCGATATCTTTATGGAGGGTCTGCAGCTGCGCTCGATCAAGCTGTGGTCGAAGGGCAAGCCCATCGAGGAAGTCTACCGGATCATCGAGAACAGCACGCGCTTTCCGGTGGAGCTGCTGGGCGACATCGCGGCGCAACATGCGGGCTGCATGCTGGGTCGCGATCTCACTCAGGCGCTCGCCGACAAATATGGCGTCGATACTTTCTTCGGCGCGTTGAGAACGATCCTCGATCAGAGCGAAGCGGCGGCCCGCGCCCAGATCCGCGCGATTCCCGACGGCGCCCATGGGCAACTACTCGCAGCCTTTCCCGAGCGGCATCGACGCGATTATCAAGGCGCTCGAGAAGGCATTGCCCGAGCGCGTGACCGGCGCTCACTTCGGCACATTTTCCGGAGTGCGCTTCCGTGGAAAGCATCGTGATACCGGAGCGCTCTTCGACTGCCACGACAGCGGCCACGGCGGCTGGGGCGCCTGCGCGACCCACGACGGCGCGGGCCCGTTCCGCACCATGGCCCACGGCGATACACGCATCATTCCCGTCGAGCTTCAGGAATCGATGTATCCCTATCGAATTGTCGAGTTCAGCTTGCGCGAAGATTCGGCGGGCCCGGCAAGTTCCGCGGCGGCCTCGGCTTCCGCAAACGCTACCAGATTCTCGGTCCGTGCAACCTGCAGGCGATGTTCGATCGCGTGAAATTCCCGCCCTGGGGCGTGCAAGGCGGCAAAGAAGCCAGGCCGGGTCAGATCACAGTGATAAAAACATCCGGCGAGAAAATAGTCATCTACAAGAGCAAATCCTATCCGCTGGAACCGGGCGACATGATCCTTGTCGAGACCGGAGGGGGCGGCGGTTACGGTCCGCCCGCCGAACGCGCGCGCGAGCTGCTCGAGCGCGACTTGGTTCGCGGTTATGTCTCCGTCGAGGAGGCGGAGCGCGCCTCCGGAGTCAAGATCGATTTAAGCCGGCTCGCCCCATCGAGATGATCAAGTCCTTCATCGCCCGCCGGTTGCGCGCGCGGCAGCCGCTGGGGAAAGGAGAGTAACATGTTAAAGAGCGCCCGTTACCTCTTTATCCTTTTAACCCTGACCACTTCCGCAGTCGCTCAGGAGCTCAAGAAGATCAGGCTGGGTTATCCGTCCCTCGCCTTCACCCAGAGCCATATTTGGGTCGCCAAAGAGGCAGGACTCTTTAAAAAGTATGGCCTGGATGTGGAGCCTATCTTTCTCCGCGGCGGACAAGTCGCGACTCAGGCCCTCACCGCCGGTGACCCGCCGATCGTCAACGTCGGCACGGTCGTGCAGGCCAACCTGACGGGTTACAACCTGGTGCTTGTTGCGGGCGTGGAGGACAGATATTATCAGATCGTCTTCGCCCGTCCCGGGATCACCGGCCTGGAGCAGTTAAAAGGAAACAAATTAGGCATCAGCGGATTCGGGTCCGCGACGCACTATGCGGCTCTCATCCTGCTTAAACATCTGAACCTCGAGCCCAATAAGGACGTGGCGCTCGTCCCGGCCGGCCCGGATGCGGAGCGGATGGGCGCCATGGTTGCCGGAAAGATCGACTTGTCATTCTTCAATATGTCCACAGCTCCTATAGCGAGAAAGATGGGTTTTATGGAGCTTCTCCAGATCGCGGACCTCGGGGTCGAGGTTCAGGGAAACGGCCTCGCCACCTCGCGCGCTTATATCAAGAGCAATCGAGACACAGTGAAGGCGGCGCTGAAAGGATACATCGAGGGAATCCATTTCATCTATGCCAACAAGACCGAAGCCCAGAGAACCTTCGCCAAATACATGCGCATCAATGATCCCGAAGTTCTCGAATACTCTTACCAGAGCTACGTCAAGACGATTCCAAAAAAACCCTACTTCACTCTCAAAGGAATCCAGTTCATCCTGGATACGCTCGCGCCGCAGATGCCGCAGGCGAAGAGCGCCAAACCCGAGCAGTTCGTCGATCCCAGCTTCCTTCAAGAACTCGAGAAGGAGGGTTTCTTTACCGAAATGGCGAAAAGGTACCCGTCCAAGTAAGCCACCGCCACGAATCACGAGCACGATGGTTTTGGGGGTCGGTCACGGCAACATTGACTCCAAGGATCGCGGCGCTTACAATCGTGTAGATGGTTCGATCGATTCTATCTATCCTTCTAGGCGCTTTCGTTCTCTTCGAAGCGGGATCAGTTCAGGCTGAGGAGCGCAAGAAGATTATGATCGGATACGTCGCTCCGAGCGCGCTTCTGCTCATCCCTTTGCTCGCCAGAGAAGTCGGCATCTTCGAGAAGCATGGCCTGGACGTGGACGCGGTTCTCATGAACGGCAGTTCCCGTTTGGTTCAGTCGTTGATCGCCGGCGACTTCGATTACGTGGTCGCAGGCGCGGCGCCGCTCCTGCGGGCGCGTATCGATGGCGCTGATCCGGTGATCTTGGCAGCGGCGACTAATTACACGAGCCAACGAATCATGGTCCGGACCAATGCAGGTATCCGGCGCCTGCAAGAGTTGGACGGAAGGATCGTCGGGGTATCGCAGTACGGCTCCGAGGGCGATACCTTTCTGCGGACTCTCTTGAGAAGAGTCGGCCTGCAGCCTGACACGGACGTGACCATCGTCCAGAGCGGAGCGGGCTTAACGACACTTCAAGCTTTGGCCGCAGGCGAAATTCAAGCGGCGGCCATGGGAAGCGCTGCGGCTATCGCGGCGAAGCAAATCGGCGCGGTCGAGCTGGCCAACGGGCAGGACAGGCAAGTTTTTGCCCTGATGGGCGCCGTGGCAACCACCCGGAGAAAAATAAATCGCGACCGCCCCGAGGTCGTAGAGTTCATGCGCGCCTATGTCGAAGGGATTCATTTCTTCAAAACCAATCGGGAAGCCTCGATTCGCATCATGCAAAAGCTTATGGGCAGGCTCCCTTCCAAAACCATTAGCGTCCTTTACGACGAGGCGAAAGATCTCTACCAACCCCTTCCGACGCCCGCCCATGAAGCCGTTCAGGCCGTTCTCGATCGCGAAGCCGATCCCAAGGCAGGGGCATTCGAGGTAAGCGACTTTGTCGACCTGAGTTTCCTTGGCGAGATTGAGCAGAGCCGTTTCCTAGAGCAACTCTACCAATGAAACCGGTAGACTCCGCTTCCTTCAGGAACTCGAGAAGGAGGGCTTCTTTACCGAAATGGCGAAGAGGTACCCGTCCAAGTGAATAAGGGTCGGGACAATCGGTGGCGGGCGTGATATTTGATGTTGGCTAAGAATTTATTTGTCACGCCTGGCCCTATTTTATTCTCCACGCCTCGTGCTCTGATCGGTGCGCGGCAACAGGGAGAGACATCACTCTAGGGCAATATACAAAGGGAGATAGTTGCATGGCGAAAGCACACTCAGTCATCGGCGCCCGCGTGGCCCGGGTAGAAGGCGCCGAGAAGGTAAGCGGCCAGGCGTTGTACGCCGCCGACGTCCCGCTCCCCGGCGCCTTGTGGGGGAAAATTCTTCGCAGCCCTTATCCCCACGCCCGCATCGCCAGCATCGACACCTCGAAAGCCCGGAAGGTTCAGGGCGTGCGGGCCGTGGTCACAGGAAAAGATGAGCCCGGCCACTACGTGGGCAAGAGCATCCGGGACATCCCGGTCCTGTGCTGGGACAAGGTGCGCTACATCGGCGACCGCGTCGCGGCGGTTGCCGCCGAAAGCCTCGAAGCCGCGGAGGAGGCGGTCGGTTTGATCGAAGTCGAATACGAAGAGCTGCCGGCCGTGTTCGATCCGTTGAAAGCAATGGAGCCCGGCGCGCCCATCTTGCACGACGACGCGTCCGCCTATGACGGCGCGCGTCAAGACATCATGGTCAAAGATATCCCCAATGTCGTCAACCGTCTGACCTGGAAGCAGGGCGACATCGATCAGGGATTTCGCGAGGCCGATCTGGTCATCGAACACACTTTCCGCGTTCCGATGCGCCATCAGGGCTACATCGAACCGCAGGCCTTCCTCGTGGCCATCGACGATGACGGCCTGGTTCTGGCGTGGTCATCCTCCAAGAGCCCTTTCGCCACCCGAGCGCAGTTGGCCAAAGCCATCGGCGTAAGCCCCGCCAAAGTTCGCGTCCACCCGGTCAACGTCGGCGGCGATTTCGGCGGCAAGGGCGGCGCCGGAGATTTGCCGATCGCCTATTTCCTCGCCAAGCAGGCGAAGCGGCCGGTCAGAATCGTGGCGACCAATTCCGAAGAGCTGACTTTCACCAACCCGGATCACGTTTCGGTGATCACCGTGCGGACGGGAGTCAAGCGCGACGGGCGGCTCGTGGCCCGTTACGTGCGGGCGATTCACGGCAGCGGCGCTTACGCGGGGATGAAGCCCGGACAGGCGAGTATCGGCGGCGCGGGCACGGCCGGGCCCTACCGCATCGACCATACTTATATGGAGGCGCTCCAGGTCTACACGAACACGGTCCCCTGCGGATTTTGGCGGGCGCCCGGCGCGCTCCAAGCGATGTTCGCCGTGGAGTCGCACATGGATCTCGTCGCTCGAAAGCTCGGCATCGATCCGGCCGAGTTTCGCATGAAGAACCTGATCCGCGAAGGCGAGGAGAACGCCTTGGGCAAGCGACTGACCGGCGTCAAGGCGCGCGAGACGCTCAAGGCGGCGCTCGACGCCGCCGGATGGAAGAAACCCAAGGCGGGTCCCAACTATGGCCGAGGGGTGGCGATGTACGAGCGCGCGACCGGAGCCGGCAAGGGCTGGATCGTTGTGACCGCCGAGCTCGACGGAAGCTTCACGATCTTCACCGTGAGCGGCGACCAGGGAACCGGACTCAGGACGGTCTTGTGCCAGACCGTGGCCTCGGAGATGGCCGTGCCGGTCGATCAGGTGCGCTGCCGGGTCGGCAACACGTCCGAGGTCCCCTATAGCGTCGATATCGGTTTCGGCGGCAGCCGCTCGACCAATATCGGCGGCCACGCGGTGATCAAAGCGTGCGGCGAGCTGAGAACCAAACTGCTCGCGCAGGCCGCGCGGATGCTCAATTGCACTGAAGAACAAGTTTTCTACAAGGCAGGCCGATTTTCGCGCCGCGAAGATCGGCGCAAATCCTTGACGCTCAGCGAAGTGGTTGCGGCCGGAAGCGGCCCCGTCACCGCCAGCATAGAACTCGAGGTTCCGCGAAAGGGCTCTTCCACTTCGTTCGTCGCCCAGGTGGCGGAGGTGGAAGTCGATCCCGAGACCGGGCAGGTAAAGCTCCACCGCTTCGTCTCGGCCCACGACGTGGGCACCATCATCAACCCCGTCGCCCACCAGGGCCAGATCGACGGCGGCGCGATGATGGCGATCGGCGCCACGTTGATGGAAGAGTTGATCGACGACAACGGTAAGATCACGACGACGAATCTAGGCGAGTACAAGATTCCCAGCGTCGTCGATATTCCCAGGATGAAGACGGTCCTGGTCCATTCCCCGGGCGGTCCCGGCCCTTACGAGGCGAAGGCTATCGGTGAGATGGCGAACGTCAGCCCGCCGGCCGCGATCGCCAACGCCGTGGACGACGCCGTCGGTGTGCGGCTGTTCGACCTGCCGATCACGGCGGAGAAGATATTCAAGGCGAAAACACGGTAACTCAAACATACTCACGACTATCTCAGGAGCCCCCAATGATCGACCTCTACTACTGGACCACGCCGAACGGTCACAAGATCACCATATTTTTGGAAGAAACCGGTCTCCCCTATGCGCTCAAGCCGGTCAACATCGGCAAGGGCGAGCAGTTCGCGCCTGAGTTTCTCGCGATTTCCCCGAACAACCGCATTCCGGCGATCGTGGATCATGAGCCGGCCGACGGGAAAGGGCCGCTGAGCCTCTTCGAGTCCGGCGCCATTTTGCAATATCTTGCGGAGAAGAGCGGCAAGTTTCTCCCGGCCGATCTGCGCGGCCGCACCGAAACGATGCAGTGGCTGTTCTGGCAGATGGGCGGCCTGGGGCCGATGCTCGGGCAGAACCACCACTTCAGAAACTATACGACGGAGAAGATTCCCTACGCCATCAACCGCTATGTCAAGGAAACCGAGCGGCTCTACGGCGTGCTCGACGAGCGCCTTGCCGACCGGGATTTCATCGCGGGCGATTACTCGATTGCCGACATGGCGGCTTACCCGTGGATCGTTCTCCACGAGCGGCAGGGCCAAAATTTGGACGACTTCTTGAACGTCAAGCGCTGGTTCGAGACGATTCAGCGGCGCGACGCGGTTGAGCGGGCCTACGCCCTAGCACAGGCCATCAACCCGGCGCCGACGATGACCGAAGAAGCAAAGTCGATTCTGTTCGGGCAGGGCCGGCGGTCCAAGTGAGAAAGGATGAAGGATGAGCATGACTTAACGAGACAAACGAGATGGAAACTGATCTCAAGACGAGGACTAAGAATTTTGCGTTAGAAATCGTTCGGCTTTATGCAGCTTTACCCAAGAAAACAGAAGCGCAAGTGCTCGGACAACAAATGCTTAGATCGGGAACTTCCGTTGGAGCCCACTATCGTGAAGCTCAAAGGGCCAAATCGAACGCCGATTTCATAAGCAAAATCGAAGGTGGACTACAGGAGCTGGAAGAAACGGGATATTGGCTAGAGCTCCTGAGCGAATCTGGTTTTGGTCCGGTAGAACGGCTGAACGTATTGAAGCAAGAAACCAACGAATTGATGGGTATCTTTGTAAGCATTGTGAGAAAGATTAAGTCACGAGCAAAACCTCCCAAATCGTAACGGTTCCTTGAATCTACTTTTCCCTCCTTCAGCCTTCTGTCTGCATGTCACGAGCACGAATCACAATCACGATCTTTCCGTTTTCATCCTTCATCCCTCATCCTTCATCCCTCATCCTTCATCCCTCATCCTTCAGCCATCTGTATGGCCGCCCATAGCTTGGGCGCCGTGTAGGGCATGTCGATGTGCTGGATGCCGAGGGGAGCCAGCGCGTCCATCACGGCGTTGGCGACCGCGGGCGGCGCTCCGTTGGTGCCGGCCTCGCCCACGCCTTTGACTCCGAGAGGATTGAAGGGATTGGGCGTTACGGTCTCGCCGAGGATAAGTGGGGGCATGTCGCTTGCGCGCGGCACCGCGTAATTCATCAATGAGCCGGTGAGCACCTGGCCTTCGTCGCCGAAGATCATCTGTTCTCGGAGCGCTTCGCCGAGCCCCTGCGCCACGCCGCCGTGAATCTGCCCGTCGAGAATCATCGGGTTGATGACAACGCCGCAGTCGTCGACCAGCACGAGCTTTTCGATGGTCGGCTGTCCCGTTTCCCGATCGATTCGCACCAGCGCCACATGGGCGCCGAAGCCCCAGGCTTCGCGTTTGGGATCGAAGAAGGCGGTTTCCTGAAGGCCGGGTTCGGTGCCGGGCGGAGTTCTTCCGCCGTACGCGGCGGCCGCGATCTGCCGCCATGTAACTTTCTTGTCGGGTACTCCCGTCACGGCGAATCCCCCGTCCGCCTGAACGACGTCCTCGGGCGCAGCTTCCACTAGATGCGCCGCGATGCGCCGCGCCTTTTCAACGACACGCTCAATGGCGACAGCCAGTGCCCCGCCGCCCATGACGGCGCTGCGGCTGCCAAACGTGCCGACGCCCTGCTGGATCGCCAGCGTGTCGCCGTGGCGAATCGCCACGTGATCCATGGTGACGCGCATCTTTTCCGCCGCGACCTGGGCGAACACCGTCTCATGCCCCTGGCCGTGAGAGCTGGAACCGGTGAGCACCGTGATCTCTCCGGTGCGCTCCACCCGAACCGTGCCGCTCTCAAAGCCGGCGCCGCCGCTGGGCTCGACAAACGTCGAGAGACCCACGCCGACCAGATCGCCGCGCGACCGGGCTTCGTCTCGATAGCGAATAAGCTCTTCATAGTTGGACAGTCGCAGCGCCTCCGCGAGCGACTTCTCGTAGTCGCCGGAGTCGTATTCGACGCCCACGCCCGTTTTGTACGGAAACTGCTCCGGCCGAATGAAGTTCTTGCGCCGGATTTCCAGACGGTCCATGCCCAAGTCGCGCGCCGCCTTGTCGACCAAGCGCTCTATATTCAGCACCGACTCCGGCCTGCCGGCGCCACGATACGGACCGGTGGGAATGGTGTTGGTAAACACCGCCACCACCTCGACGTGGACGTTTCGGATCTGATAGCAGCCCGGCGCCATCCCCATCATGCGCTGGGGCGGACCCGCCGTATTGGAATACAAATACGCGCCCAGGTTCGCGACCACGCGGACCTTCAATCCGATCATGGTGCCGTCCCGCTTGAGGGCCAGCTCGGAGGTCATGGCTTGATCGCGTCCCTGAATCATCGTGACAAAATCCTCGCTCCGCGTGGCGATCCATTTGACCGGCCGGCCCAACTTGAGCGCAAAGTGACAAGCCAGGACGTACTCCCGGTAAAGCGGTCCCTTGCTGCCGAACCCTCCGCCAACGTCGGGCGCGATCACTCGAATCTTGTGCTCGGGAAAACCGAGCGCGGTCGCCAGGTCCGCGCGCACGCGGTGCGGACTCTGAGTGGAGAGCCACACGGTGAGACCTTGTCCCATCGGTTCCGGGTTCGCCACCGCGCCTCTCGGCTCGATCGCCATCGCGACCTGCCGCGGGCTGGCGATATGCATCCGAACTATATGCTCGGCCTCAGCGAAGGCCTTGTCCACGTCGCCGCCTTTTTTCGTTGCGACGTAACAAACGTTGCTGTCCAGCTCCTCGCGGGCCAGCGGCGCGCCGGGCTCAAGAGCCTTTTCGGCGTTCACCACCGAGGGCAGCGCTTCATATTCCACCTCGATGGCGTTGGCGGCATCCTGGGCGAGCGCGCGGCTTTGCGCCACGACGGCGGCAACGGGAACACCGGCTGCATGGACCGCTCCGCGCGCCAGCACGGGATGCGGCGGAATCTTCTGGCCGGGCACCATCACGGGCGACGGAATATTCAGGCGCTCGATGTCGTCGCCGGTCAACACGGCTGCAACGCCGGCCATCGCCTTCGCCGCGCCGGTATTGATGGAAATTATTTTCGCATGCGGGTACGGGCTCCGCAGAAGCGCCATGTGGAGCATTCCCGGTAGCTGAATGTCGTCCACATAGCATCCTTTGCCGGTAACCAGGACAGGGTCTTCGACCCGGCGAATGGACGCGCCGATGAGTCCGGTTCCAGTGTGTTCTGTTGTCATGTCATTACCTCGCTATGCGCTTGGCGCAAAGCGTTTCCTTTCCGCTTTCATTTTTCCGTTTCCGCCCTTGTTTTTACCTTTTGCCTTTTTCATTTTGCCTTACTTAATGACTTTATCCGCCCGGAACAGCACGGACTGCGGAATTGTCAGGCCGATCTGCTTCGCCGTCTTAAGATTGATCACTAGCTCGAACTTTATCGGCTGCTCCACG
>WNFH01001134.1_pt1 | contig 19961 bp, 27 predicted proteins | sample 5400411 | NCBI WGS metagenome assembly WNFH01 (sample SAMN13153347, study PRJNA577476) | soil metagenome | isolation source: 200 cm saprolite under Douglas fir tree site 2 hole 3 | place: USA:California | collected 2015-04-18
TACGCCGATGCGGAATGTCTGGCCTGCCATGGCGAGCGCGGCCGCGGTGACGGACCGTCTGCGCCGACCCTCAAGGACAATCGCGGCCTGCCAATCGCCGCGACAGACCTGACTCGGCCCGAGCGCTTCAAGAATGGCGCGCGGCCTGAGGACGTTTACAGGACGCTCGTGACGGGACTCGCGGGCACGCCGATGCCATCGTATGGCGACTCGCTCGAGCCCGACCAGGCATGGGACCTCGCGTACTACGTGGTGTCGCTGTCCCGTGGCGGACGAGCGGAGGCGGGATCTCGATGAGCGCCCAGCTGCCGTGCAGAGGAGGATGACGTGGCCAAAGTAATGTCCGTGATCGTGGCGTTCATCGTCGTCGGCGCCATGAGCGCTGCCCACTCTGTTGCAGACGAGGCGCCGATCTCGGGCACCGTTAAAGCGATCGACGCATCGGCCAAGATCCTGACGCTCCAGACGACGGCGCAAGGTAAGACGCGCGACGTGACCATCGTCCTCAAACCCGAGACAAAGATCGTCAAGTTCGCACGACCAACCGAGCCTGGCAAGACAGGGTTCGTCGAGCAGCCACTCGCGTTGTCCGATCTCAAGCCAGGCTGGATCGTGAGCGTCACGACCAAGCACGAGGGCGGCAACGAGGTCGCGGAGACCGTCACGGTCGTGCTGGAGAAGCCGCAGTGAATTGGTGGGGCACTCGTCGCGATCGCCGTCCTTGCTTCGGTGCTTGTCGCCCTGGCGACAAAATGTTGGGCAAACGCCGAGCGGTCGGCAAACCTCGCCAGTGTCGGTGAAACAAGACCCCTTGAAGGGCATCAGGTCTTTCCGGCGTCTGGACTGCGGTAACTCCACGGCCTATAGTGACGAACGCCAGACGATGCCCGGAACCGGGCGCACGTCTCAGCGGTTACCGGGGAAACCGATGGAAGGAGGAGCGATGACCACTAATCGTTCCGTCACTCTCGCTCTTGTCCTGAGCACTCTCTCCGTCCTGGCCCTCGCCGGCGCCGCCAGCGCTCTCGAAGTCGGGCAAAAGGCCCCCGACTTCACGGTCAACGGGACCGATGGCAAGCCCGTCAAGCTGTCTGACCTGACGGCCAAGGGCCCCGTCGTCATCTACACGTTCATCGCGGCGTTCACCCCGACCTGAACGAAGGAACTGAACGGCTTCGAGGCGGCCCTGCCGCAGTTCGAGGCCGCAGGCGTCCAGGTCGTGGGCGTCAGCACTGATCATCACCTTGCTCTCGCTGCCTGGCAGAAAGAACAATTGTCCAAGCGGCTCCTCCTCTCCGATTTCCGCCGCCAGATGCTTCCTGCCTATGGCGCGATGCAGACGAGTGAAGCGAGCCCAGTCTTTCGGTATGCCAAGCGGGCGTACTTCATCATCGATAAGACCGGAACCATCAAGTTCGTGAAGGTCATGGATAACCCGCTCGATCTCTTGGACCCCGCCGAAGTGTTGAAGACGGTCAAGGCTTCGGCCTCATGATGCGTCGGATCTCCATCGTCGCACTGGCCCTGGTGCTACTTACTGTCAGCGGCGCCGGGGCCGCCCCCGACTTCGCGAGCCTGCAGGTCCAGCCCTATCAGCCGCCCAAGCCAGCGCCGGCCTTCGCCCTGCCCGGGCTGGACGGCAAGGTCACACGCCTCGCCGACCTCCGAGGCAAGGTGGTCCTCGTCTTTTTCTGGGCCACCTGGTGACCAGACTGCCGGGAGGAGTTACCTTCCGTCAACCGGCTATACAGCGAGTTCAAGGGCAAGGGGTTAGAGATCCTGCTGGTGAATTTCCGTGAGAAGCCCGACCACGTGCGTCAGGTTGTGCGCGAACGCGGCTACGTGGCGCCCGTTCTCCTCGACGAGAGCGGGGACGTGACCGGCAAGGCCTACGGCGTGTGGGGGCCACCGACCGCCTACTTCATCGATCGCGAGGGGCGACTGATCGGCCGCGTGGCGGGGTCGCGCGACTGGGCGGGCCCTGCCGCTCGGGCGTTCATCCAAGCGCTTCTCGACAGTCGCTAGTCGTACTGTGACCATCCGAGCGCGCAACTGGTGACTCAGCGTTGGGGATCGGGCCTCAGAGACTTTGCCACCGTGTTTGCCTCGTCGGGTGACAGACACTGCTACCAGTTGCAATGTCCGCGATAGCAGGACGTCTCGCCGAGTGCTTCTTCTCCATCCAAGGAGAAGGCGTCACGGCGGGCGTGCCGGCCGTATTCGTCCGTCTCCAGGGCTGCTCGGTGGGGTGCGGTTGGTGCGACACGAAGTACTCTTGGGATCCAGCCGGCGGCCGCGAGCAGCCTCTTGAGGCGCTCCTCGAGGAACTCGCGGCGTTCCCCTGCCGGCGAGTTGTGGTCACCGGAGGGGAGCCGCTCGAATCGCCAATCTTCACGCCGCTTGTCAACGCCTTGAAGGAGCGCCACTACACTATCGAGGTCGAGACGTCCGGGACTCTGGCGGCGCCACGGCTGCAGATCGACCAGTGGAACGTCTCGCTCAAGCTCGCGAATTCTGGGGTGCCCGAGCCCAAGCGACTCAACCCGGCAGCCATCCTGAGCTTTCTCGACCGTGAGACGTGGTGGAAGTTCGTGGTCGTGCATCGAAGCGACGTCGGCGAGGTGAGTCACCTCATGGAGCGGTTCGCCTTGCCGCGCGACCGCATCCTTCTCATGCCCGAAGGCCTGCGCCGTGAGGAGCTTCTCGAGCGCTCGACCTGGGTTGTCGACGAGTGTCGCAGCCACGGGTTCCGGTACTCGCCGCGCCTTCACATTCTGCTCTGGGGTTCCAAGCGAGGGATCTAATTGAAACCTGCAGTCGTGCTTCTGTCGGGGGGGCTCGACTCCGCGACGACGCTTGCGATCGCGCGAAGCCAAGGCTACGAAGCCTATGCCCTCTCATTCGCCTACGGCCAGCGTCACAGTCGAGAGCTGGACTCTGCGGGCCGCGTGGCCACGGCGCTCGGGGCGAAGAACCGGCTGGTCCTCACCCTGGATCAAGACCAAAGACGATCGGGTCCGAGAAGTGATCGAGCTGATATGGGAGACGATCAAGCCCGTCCCGAATGAGTTCGACGCGACCACCGGGGGTAAGGTCGCCGAAGACCCAGCCAAAGGCCTCTTCCACCGCGGTACCGTCAGTGTCGAGCACCTCTACTCCGAGGCGGACGTTGCTCAGCAAGCGAAGCCCTTCGTTGTACACGTAGCCTTCGATGGCTGGCCCCCCGAATGGGCGTGGCGCCGACTCCACGTGGAACCCCGGCTCCGCTGGAGCGAAGTTTTGCGCCGCTGCGGTGTTGCCGAGGACGCTTGCCGCCCATACGGCGACGGCAGAGGCGACTGGGCTCCTTCATTACGTCGAACGTCGTTCCTCTTCACTCGTGTCAACGTCTCGTCTCACCATTGGTTCCGACTCAGGCCGGGAAGAGTGCCGGTCGTCGACCTCCCCGTGTCTTGTTCAGCTGTGCTGACGGCTGTAGTGGGTGATCTTACGTTCACCCCGCTGCTGCCGGAGGTCGCCGTCGGCACCCTTGGTGCGACTCATGTCAGTTCCGGAGGAATTCCTTCGCGGGAACGACCCGCACAACGAGCCTCTCGTGACTCGGCAGGTTCACTTCGTTGGCCTCTGATCACCGATTCATTGCCGCTCCCCCTCGTGGATGCGTCTCCGCCTCTTTCGGGGCCGTCGCGCACCGCGCACTGCTTTTGGAGATGCTGCTGTTAACCGAGTGTCGAGTCCACCACCGCGAGCGGATGCTTGCCAGGCACGTATGCCACTTCCGTGACACCGATCATCCGGCGTGCTTGCTCCTCAGGGATCTTCATCGGCCCCGGCGCCGGCGCACTGCCCGGCGCCGGCTGCGGAAACGCCGTGGACATCGCGGTATGGAACGAGATGTTGCCCTCCACCTTGCGGAGCACCTGATGAATGTGACCGTTCAGGACGGTGGTCGAGCCGAAGCGGCGGAGAGACACCAGCGCGCGCTCGGCGTCTTCGGTGGTCCAGCCCCACTGCGGGTAGACTGCCCAGAGCGGCACGTGGGAGAAGACCACAATCGGGGTGCTACTCGAGAGCGGCGCCACGTCCTTCTCCAGCCACCCGAGCTGCTCGTCGCCGAGCGAGCCCATCCCCTCACCCTTGTACTTGAGGACGTTCACGAGCCCGACGAAGTGCGTTCCCTTGTAATCGAAGCTCTGCCAGCCGCGATCGTCGACGGTCCCCTTGCCGTAGCGGGCCAGATACTCCTTGCCGCCGTCGAGGAACACATCGTGTTCGCCGGGCACGTAGAAGATGCGTTCGGTCTTCACGCTCTTCAGGATCTCCGCGACCGTATCGAAGGCGCCCGCCTTCTGCCCGTGCGTCTGATCGCCCGTATGAAGCACGAACGCTGGGGCAGGCCGCAGCCCATTCACACGGTCGACGACCTGTTGGAGGGTGGCTGCGGCGTCCTTGTTCGCCTCGCCCTTGAAACCGATGTGCGTGTCGCTGATCTGTACGAAGGTGAAGCTTCCTGCGGCGGCGTCCGCGGCCGACGCGTCCGTGATCAGTCGCGACGACAGCACGCCACCCGCCAATGTCCAGACGACACCGGTGCCCGCCCAGGCCATGCATTCCAGAAACCCCCGCCGATTGATCCGATCCATGCTGTCCTCCATGCCATTGGTGGCGTCTATTTCACGACCAGAGTGCCCTTCATGTAGGGATGAATCGCGCAGAAGTACTGGTAGGTGCCGGGTTTCGTGAAGGTCTGCACGAACGTGTCGTCGTTCACGAGCCCGGCGGAGCTGAAGGCGCCCGTCCCTGACGTGACAGTGTGCGGCTCCTCGTCGTGATTGACCCACGTCACCGTCGTGCCCACTGGGACGGTGAGCATGGACGGTCCGTACTTGAATTCCTTGATCCCGATCGTTGGTGGCGTCGCGGCCAGCGCGTGGGCACCGATGAGCAGTGTCACCACGCCGACGGCGACTAACCCCCGCCTGTACCACGCCAGCGCTCTTGTGTCGTCTTTCATGGTTCTCTCCTTGCCCTCCTCACACGTCCGAACGCGCCACCACAGGCGCCGTTCCATGCGGTTCAGAAAAGGTTTGAGGGAACGGATCGCGGTGTTAGGCGTTGGCCTCGTTTGCCCTATGAGCGCCGGGAAGACCGTTCGAGCTGTCGTCGGAGATATCCGGCTTCGAGGAAACGGATGGAACGAATAGTTCGCTTGGGCGTTGCGAAGGGTGAAAGGCCCTGCAATGCTATGCAGGGCCCGTGATCAAGGGGAGTGGCTCTCCGTTGAGTGCCGTAGCGAACGAGGCGTTGGCGTATGTCGACGCACTCCACAACCTCGCGCGGCATCTCACCGGGAACCAGGCGGATGCCGAGGACCTCGTGCAGGAGACGTATGCGCGCGCGCTCAAAGCTGAGCACCAGTTCACGCCGGGGACCAATTTGAAGGCGTGGCTGTTCCGCATCCTGCGCAACACGTTCGTGAGTCTCTACCGGCGCCAGCGTCACGACCCGACGGTGGGCGGTCTCGACACGGTCGACGCCTATTCGCAGGGCGCGACCGACGAAGCATGGCTCCGCGACGACTTCGAGCTGGACCGGCTTCGTAAGGTCGTGGCCGAGGAGATCGAGGCCGCGCTGATGACGCTGTCGGAGGAGGCGCGGACGGTGATTCTGCTCGACCTCGAGGGGCTCAGTGAGGTGCAGGTCAGCGATGTCCTCGGATGCCCCGTCGGAACGGTGAAGTCGCGGCTATCGCGCGCGCGGGCCGCGCTCAGACTGAGGCTGAGAGACTACGCACGGTAGACACAGATGAACTGCGAGGACGTTCGGATGACTCTTCGCGACTATCAGGAGGGGCGCCTCCCCACGGCGGCTCAGGGTGAGGTACGCGCGCATCTCGAGGCTTGCCCGGACTGCACGCACATGGATGCGGTGGAGCAGGAGTTGACGTCGGCTCTTGAACACCGCTTGCCGCAGTACCCGGCGTCTCTCGCTCTGAAGCGGCGGATCGCCGCCCAATGGAAGGTATCGACACCCAAGCGATCACGGTGGAGCTGGTGGCGCCCGTCGCTGATCCCGGCGTTCGCCTTTGTGGCCCTCGTGCTCGTGGGCGCCCCCATTGTCTATTACGATCGGACGGCGTTCCGAGACGCGAATGCCACGAGCGCAATGGTCGGCGAGGCGGTGAATGATCATCTGCGAGTGCTTTCAAGCCAGCGCCCCCTCGAGATCGAGAGTGGGGGTCTTCACCAGGTGAAGCCCTGGTTCGAGGGTCGGCTGGACTTCGCGCCCATCGTGTCGTTCGAGGGCGACGCCGACTTCCCGCTCAAAGGCGGAGCCGTTGGCTACTTTCTCGACCGTAAGGCCGCTGTGTTCGTCTACGCGCGCCGACTCCATCCGATCTCGCTCTTCGTCTTTCGAGCCGGCGGCCTACACTGGCCCACGAAAGACGGCAGCACGTTAACAACGCAAGAGCGCGGGTTCAACGTAGTAATGTGGCGCCAGAGCTCGCTAGGGTACGCGCTCGTGTCTGACGTCGATCGGCGCGAGCTCGCATCACTTGCCGCAAAGCTGCAGTCGATGCCCTGAGGCTGAGGCGCCCGTTCTAAGGCACGCCCGAGGACGCCCGCCGATGGACAGCACGGTTCGAGGTGTCCGGTGCTGCGAGGGGCCGACTGAACTCACTGCTCTCGCTGCGGCCGCGCGCAGGGTTCGGCCTCAACCGTGACGGCGATCCGGAGGATCCGAGGTGGATGGGGAGCTCAAGGCGCGATGACGCAAGGGAGGATACGCATGAGCGAGAGGCTCAGTCTCAAGGAGCCCAGCGGGGCGAATCCGGCTTGGTTGGCGGTTCCCCTGGTGGTTTTCGCGCTTATCACGCTCACTGTCGGCCTTGTGGCCAGGCAGACGGTTCGTGAGCCCTATGCGACTCCCTTCTTCCATCCTTTCTTCGCGGATACCCTCCAGATGAAGGCGTGGCTGGTGACGGCAGCGTTGGTGCTGGCATGTGGTCAGTTACTGACGGCCGCACGCATCTACGAGTTACTCCGCTTTCCGCCCAAGGGGCGCTTCTATCAGAGTGCCCATCGCTGGTCGGGACGGGCGGCAATCCTGTTTACACTTCCGGCGGCCTACCACTGTGTCTTCCTGCTCGGATTCGGTACCCACAGCCCGCGCGTTTTGATTCACTCGCTGCTCGGGTCGGCCCTCTACGGCGCTGTCGTCGCCAAGGTGCTGATTGTTCGATCGACGAGGTTCGCGCCCTGGGTGCTCCCCGTGGCTGGAGGCCTCTTGTTCTCAATCCTTCTGGGGCTGTGGCTGACTTCCGCGTTTTGGTTTTTCACCGCCGCTCCCTCTGCCACATGAGTGGTACGGACAGACGTTCCTACCTCGCGTAATCCTTGAGTCTCAGCCTGAGCGCTGCCCGCGCCCGGGCGAGACGCGATTTGACGGTGCCCACCGGGCAGCCGATGACCCCGGCAACCTCGCTCTCGGCCAGACCCTCGAGATCCAGAAGGATGACCGTGCGCGCGTCCTCCGACAGCGTCATGAGTGCTGCCTCGATCTCCGCGGCGACGACCTTCCGGAGACGATCGAGCTCGGCGTCGTCCCTGAACCACTGCTCCTCGGCGGCCACGGCCACTGCCGGCGCCGTCGTATCGAACCCGCCCACGACGGGGTTGTTGCGCTCCCGACGGTACCGGCTGATGAACGTGTTCCGGAGGATTCGGAAGAGCCACGCCTTGAGATTTGTGCCGGGCGTGAACTGACCGGCTGCCTGAAGCGCCCGCGCATAGGTCTCTTGGACGAGGTCGTCCGCATCCGTGTCATTGCCGGTGAGGTAGCGGGCGAGGTTGTGGAGCACGTCGGCATACCCCAGGGCCTCTTGACCCAGCTTGCCCGCATCCCAGGTCTCCTCGATTCGGCTTTGCGGTCGATCGAGTATCCCGGTCATCTCGGCACGAATCACGGTGTCCGTAACAACTCTCCGATGAATTCCGGGCAGTTGATGATCTCGAGGGCGTTCGCGCCGACGCGCCTCAAGGCCGCCACGCCGCGGCCGTCGACGAACGTCACCGCCGACAGATCCAACCGGACGTGCAAATTCTCCTGAAGCGCCAGCCAACACTCTCGCTCCAACACGGGCACCCATTCCGCCACAACGCGACCCTCGACTCGCAGCGTCGCCAGTGACGGGCTTTCAGCAGCTCGGCTGATCCGGAGCACGCCTACCTCCCTCGTGATCGGTGAATGATGAATCGTTCAAACACCTGTCGCAAAGGAGCAACGGCCGTGCCACGCCGAGACGGCGCCGGTAGAGCGCGCTAACTCTTCGTCAGGACAGCCTCAGGCCAGGAAGGGATCGCGTTGCGGGTTCGGCAGCAAGGGCAGGCTCCCAACATCTTGGGAGCGTCACGATATGTTGGGACGTCTTACTCTTTCCGCGTGATCCCGAGCTTCTTCATTCGCGCTTCGAGCGTGGTGGGCTTGATGCCGAGCTGCCCTGCGGCTCCCCGCTCACCGCTGACGCGCCACCCGGTCAGCTCGAGCACGGCTAGGATGTGCGCCCGTTCGACCTCCTCGAGCGTCCGGGTACCACCCTCACGGCCCCTGCCGCCGGTCGTCATTGGCCACCAGCCCAGGTCGAGCTCGGCACCCGCGCTGAGGATCGTCGCCCGCTCGATCACGTTTTCAAGCTCGCGAACATTGCCCGGCCAAGAATAGGTCTGGAGCACTTCCATGACCGCCGGTGGGACATTCGAGATCCTCTTCCCCAATCGGGGGCCATACTTCAGTGTCAAGTACCGCACCAAGAGGGGAATATCTTCTGTCCTTTCGCGGAGCGGCGGCAGGCGAATCGGGAAGACGTTGAGGCGATAGTAGAGGTCGGACCGAAATCGGTTTCCCTGGACGGCCGTCTCAAGATCTCGGTTCGTCGCCGCGACCACACGAACGTCGACAGTGGTCGTGTGGGACGCTCCGATCCGCTCGAACTCGCCTTCCTGGAGAACCCGGAGGAGCTTTGGCTGGAGCTCGAGCGGCAGGTCTCCGATCTCGTCCAGGAAGAGGGTCCCCCCATGGGCCAACTCGAATCGGCCGATCTTGCGTGCGATGGCGCCCGTGAAGGCTCCCTTCTCGTGACCGAACAATTCACTCTCGATCAGTCCGGCCGGCAGGGCTGCACAATTCACTTTGATGAGGGCCTTGCCCCGCCTCGGGCTCAGGTGGTGCAGCGCACGAGCCACGAGCTCCTTGCCGGTTCCAGTCTCACCGGTGATCAACACCGTCGCTCCAGCAGGGGCCACAGCTTCGATGGCTTTAAACACCTCCTTGATCGCCCGACTCTGCCCGACGATCTCCTCGAAGTTGTGGTCACTCTTGATCTCTTCCTGGAGATAGCGATTCTCCTCCTCCAGCTTGGCGCGGAGCCGAGCGATCTCCTCGTACGCGCGCATGTTCTCGACGGCGAGGGCAATCTGTTTCGCAACTTCTTCGAGCAACGGCACGTCGTCGGGCGAGTACCGATTTGGTGCGAAGCTCTGCAGCAACAATGCTCCGAGGGCTCGTCCGCGTGCCATGAGCGGAACGCATAGGTACGCGCGAACTCCGCCGGCGACCATGATCTCGTCTCCCGGCAGTCGAGCCTCAGCCTCGATGTTACGTCTGAGACGCGCCTGTCGATGGTCCAGCACCCAGCCTGCCGCAGTGCCCTGACGGCTGATGTCACGATGCAGATCGTGGGAGTGCCCAGGTAGCTCCTGCCCCTCTAACGCGAAGGTACGGAGGACGTCGTTCTCCGCATCGTAGAGGACAGCTCGATCGAACGGGACTACCTTGCGCAGGGCTTCGGCGATCGCGCGGAACAGCGATTCCCGAGTGAGATTCGAGATGATCGCGTTGTTGATCTCCAACAATAAGCGATACTGCTCAGACTTGCCAGGATCGGCGGTTGGCTGTTCGGGGCTCTCTCCGAGTTCTGTCGGCTCGCGCGGCCCGTCGGCATCGTGCTCCCTACGGCGCCCCAGTCCTGCTGCACCGCCGCGGTCAGGTACGTCCGGCACGCTATCCACCAGGGAAGACGTGATGCATCGGTTCCTCCGGAGGCTTGAACCAGACGGATTGTAGGCTTCGCCGACCGACCGAGCAAGGGGCCCAGACTCATTCAACAGCGCCGATAGACTCGCTCAGGGCATATGACATGGTGGTCGCCGGCCTGATCGGTGCCCCTGTGCTACTCTCCTCACCGCCACGGAGCGGCTCGCGCATGATCGACGCAAACGATGTGGACGTGTCTCGCCCCAACGATTCCAGAATGATCAGTCGTACCTGAGCGAAGGGGCGCGATGACCCAACTCTATGATGCGATCGGCGTTGGCTACGGGAACTACCGTCGCCCGGATCCTCGCCTCGCGGCCGCGATCAGGCACGCCCTCGGGGATGCCACGTCCGTCGTGAATGTTGGCACTGGCGCCGGATCGTACGAACTCACCGACCGTCAGGTGGTGGCCGTGGAGCCCTTGCTGTCGATGATTCGCCAGCGTCCAGGGAGCGCTCCGCACCTCCCCTTCCGCGATGCGATCCTCGCGGCGGCGCTGGCCGTCTTGACGGTGCGCCACTGGCCCGACCGCGCGCGAGGCCTCACGGAGCTCGCGCGGGTTGCGCGGCGCCGGCTCGTGATCGTCACCTGGGATCCCGAGACCTCTGGCTCCTGGCTCGTCGACGACTACTTTCCTGCCATGGTCGAGATCGATCGCCGCATCTTCCCGTCGCCGGGAGAGCTGCGGACGCTCTTGGGGGCAATCGAGATCCATCCGCTGCTTATCCCCTACGACGGTACCGACGGGTTTCTCGGAGCCTACTGGCGGCGGCCGCATGCGTATCTCGACCCCGGCGTCCGCGGGGCCATCTCCACTTTCGCGACGATCGACGATGTGGAAGCGGGGCTCGCGCGCCTGCGCGGTGATCTCGAGGACGGCACCTGGGAACGACGACACGGCCATCTCCTGCGCCAGTCCGAACTTGATCTGGGGTACCGTCTCGTCATTGCGCGCCGCGCGGGGGAGGCCGAGCCATGAAGCCTGGCTGTGTGATGCGTGTCGCCCGGCCCAGCGACAACCTGGCCGCGATTGTCGACATGTACGCGCGCGGACTCGGTTTCACGGTGCTCGCTCGGTTCACCGATCACGACGGCTTCGATGGGGTCATCCTCGGACATCCGCAGCAGCCCTACCACATCGAGTTCACTGCGCAACGCGGGCACCAGGTCGGGGCGGCGCCGACGAAGGATCATCTCCTGGTCTTCTATATTCCCGACGCGAGCGAGTGGGAAGAGAGCTGCCAGCGCCTGCGGGCGAGCGGGTTTCGTGGCGTCCCCTCCTACAATCCCTACTGGGATCGCCAGGGGAGGACCTTCGAGGATCTCGATGGATACCGCGTCGTCCTGCAGAATGCCGGGTGGACCGCGTAGATGAGTCCGCGGGCGATCCGAGGCAGCCCACGGCGCGGGCGGCGAAGAGGCGGCAGCGATGACGCGACTAACCCCAATCCGAAACTCCCGAGCTTCTAATCCGAGGGTCGCAGGTTCGACTCCTGCCAAGCGCACCAACTTCGTCGACCGCGGAGGAACGATAAGTTGCTTAGGGACGATGGTCCGTCAGTGATCGTGGCGCTCGAGGACGACCGGCACGAAGACGGCTTCGCGGCCCGTGACGACCGCGCCGGCACGCGTGTAGATGCCTGCAACCTCGCCAGCGGCCAGGAAGACGCCGAACACGAGGAAGCGCTGCTCGGTACGCCAGCCGCGCGCAGTCGCGATCGGCACCTGCGCGGAGGCGAGTTCGAGCCGCTGCTGGAACACGCGGTCGGCGTACCGGAGCTGCCGGCGCTCGGTGGGCCGGAGCTCGTGCGAGAACCGGACCCCGAGGCCCTCGCGCTCGAGGAACGGCTTTGCGACCCAGCCTGAACGGCGCAGGGGCCCGGGGTCGAGGAAGGTCGGCGGCACGTAGTGGCGCACGGCGGCGGCCTCATCCGGCTGGAAGAAGCCGTGCCGCTCGAGCTGGTGAAGCAGCGCGAGGAACGCCTTGCTCTGTGGCACGAGGGCGCTCGCGCCCGGGATCATCGTGAGTCGCCCGGCGGCGACGAGCTCAAGGAGCGGCGCGAACTGCGGCCCGGCGCACCAGTCGAGCGGATAGTAGCGAAACAGGACGTCGAGTCGGTTCGACCGGAGCGAGGCTCCGGCGCCGTCGGCCCGGAGCTCGCTGATGTCGCCGAGAACGAGCCGCGCGCGGGGCAGCGCGGCGCGGGCGGCGAGCGCGTGAGCGCGGAGCTGATCGCGATCCTCCTGCGCCGCGATGACCCCCACGAGCCCGACCAGAGCGGCCTCGAGCGCGGCGGCGCCGAGGGCGTCCCCGACGGAGGCGCGCCAGGCCGCCACGAGCCCCGACCCCAGGTCGACGGGCGGGAGCGTGATACCCCTGTGGAGCCGCGCGATCCTGCGCGCGGCGAGCTGTGCCTCCCAGAGCCCGGCGGGCGTCTCGCTGTTGATCTCCAGGAGCTGCCAGCGGCCTGACATTGTGCGTGCCCAGTCAAGACGGGCGAGAAAGTCCGGCCTCCCTCGCGCGCTCGCCGAGACGGCCAGACGCGCCACCGCGGGCGGAATCCCGAGGAGCTCGACGACGGCGGGATCGTCTAGGTAGGCGTGGACGCGCGCGGCGACGCACTTGACCAGCTTGGTGGCAAGAGAGAGTTCCTCCCAGTCCGCGCGAGATAGAGCAATCGCGCCGAGACTGAAGTTGAGCATGCCGTCGGTCCACACGTTGGTGTAGCCGGCCATGGCACAGCGGTCGGCCACCGCGAGGGCGGTGCGCCCCGGCCCGCGCCACCGCCCATCCGGTCGCGCGCGATGACGGCGCATCTCGGCGGCGAATCGCCCGCGCGGCCAGAGCAGGCGTGGCGCGCGCGTCGGCACGCGTCCGACCCGAAGCGGCGTCCACCAGGTGCGCGCCTCCTCGGTGAGCGCGGTCGCCTGAAAGCGAGGGCACAGCCCCGCGAAGCGACCACCGGCGAGGGCCACGCCCCAGTTCACGTAGCCGCCCCGCGCGCCACCGGGCGCTGGGAGCCAGCGCCAGCGAGGGGGCACGTACGCCTGGACGATGTAGTCGTGGGGTCGGGCTGCCGCCGCCTCGAGCGCCCGCTTCCAGTCTTCCGGTGAGCATGCGACACCGAGAGCGACGCCTTGGGAGTAGCGCCCGAGCACCGGCTTGATCACCCAGTCCTCGGGCCGAGCTTCGGCGTGAGCTAGCCAGGGATGCTCAGCGGCCAGCCCCGTCGGCGGCACGCGCTCGAGAACGAGCCGGACGTCCGCTCGGGGAAGACGTCCCTCGCTCGCGAGCTTCCATGCGAGGGCGAAGAGGCTCTTGGCTTGCGTCGCGACGGCTCGCGGGTCGTTGAGAAACAGGAGCGAGCCCGCACTGGCGAGTCTCCAGAGATCGGCGATCGCGGGAAGCTCGTGAAGAAACTCGGCGGGATATTGCCGGAGCACGATGTCGACCGTCTCTCCGTAGGCGACGGCGCGCTCGCTCTCCGCCCCGATGTTGTCGGGACCAACCACCGTCCACTGCCAGCCGAGCCGGGCGATCTCTCGACCGTAGAGATATGCGAGCCGAAATTCCTCGCCGTGCGAGGGATCCGCGAGAATCGCGACACGCGGACCCCCGGCGCGCGTCCGGCGCTCGGAGTGGGCTCGCCACGCCTCGACGAGGGCCCGACGGAAGGCGGAGCGCGCGCCGTGGTTCGGGTTGGAGCGTCCGGACTCGAGGGCGGCGCCGGCCCAGACCTCGCGCTGCCCTGCCGGCTTGTCGCAGTTGTACTCGAGCACCGCGAGGCCGCCGGCGGCGCGCTCGAACACGTCGAACCGACCCCAGAACAACGGGTGGGTCAGTGGCCCGGCGGCGAAGAACTCCTTCGCGAGCGGGAACTCCGGGCGGAATTCCTTGAACGGCGCGGCGGGCCTGAGAAGATCGCCGCTCAGCCGCCGCAAGAGACGGTCGAGCCGGGTCGCGAGCGCGACGAGCGCGTTCGCCTCGGCCGGGCCGAGCCTGAGCGGGCTCCTGGCGCAGACTGCGCGCTCGCCGGGCCAGCTCGGCAGCGCCCAGCGGACGAGCAGGCGGTCGGTGAGGCTATCCGCCGACGCCACCCCCCCCGTGATACCTCGACGTCGGTGGTGGCTCCCAGTGGTAGTAGTAGCGGTTTCCCCACGTCGTCCGGAAGTACGGCCGATCGCCCCGGCGCTCCCAGCAGCCGTCCGCATCGTCAGCGACCCAGTCGCCAGGCTTGACAGCCGTCGCCGAACAGGGCGGCGCCGGGGGCACTTGTCGGCCCACGGAAGTGACGCTGTGGGCCGCCAGCGCCGAGCCGGCGAGGGTCGCTGCGGCGATCGCGAGCGCGCCCGCCCTGGTGGCCCCGCGCTGCCGCCCGGGCGCGGCTGGCGGAAAGAGGCCGTCGCTCACGCCGCACGCGCCTCGAAGCGCGTGACGATCTCGACGGCGACCGCAGGTCGAACATCATCGAGCCAGGCGCCCAGGTCCGGAGCGACTCCACCTTCGGTGAAGACGCAGACGGACCGACGCCCGGCACGGCGAAGGTGCTCGAGCGGCGGGAAGCCCTCCGGGCCGAGGCTGTAGCGATTGTCGAGCCGCAGCGGGGAGGCCTCCGTCTTCAGCCGCTCGCGGTCGAGCAGGAGGCCCGCCTCGGTGCGGGGGTGCGTGCCGCGGAGCCGCTCGCCGAAGGTGAGGAGCAGCGGGATCTCCGCGCGGCCGTCAAGGCAGCCTTCGGGGTCGTACCATCCATCGAATCCGAGGGCCAGGGCCAGGCCGAGCCGACGGCGGAGGAGATAACCGAGCCAGAGTGCGGCCGTACCGGGCAAATCGATGATCCAGAGCGCCGAGGGATCCGCCGAAGGCAGGACACGCGCGAGCCGCTCGACCGCCAGCGGGGCCCGCGCGGGCGCCCTCACGAGCAGCGTCCGGTCGCGATAGTGGTGCGCGGCGGCGAAGGGTGTGGCCCGGAACCATGGTACGAGCATCGAGCAGCCGCGCCGCCACGCGCGCATCGACGCGATGATGCGCGACTCCGGCCAGCCGGCGAGGGTTCTCAAAATGACGCCAGATTCATCGCGCCCACGACCACGGCCGCCACAAGAATGAACAAGCCTTCGATCTCCATGGCGAGCATGGTGTTGCCGTCGGCCAGCTCCTTGCCGAAGTCGCGAGAGTCGAGACGGTCGAACACGACGTACGTCAGTAGGATCAGGAAGACGCCGATGGTGCCGTCGATCAGCGCCCAGGCGAGACTGGTGTTGCCTCGAATCGCCGCGAGCAGGATCACTGCCAGGCCGACGTAGAGCCCGCGTAGCACATGACCGACGGCCGGATTTCTCTTGTCGGAGGCCTGGCGGAGCGGGAACGGCGTGAGCCGGTTGAAGACGAAGTGGGCGATGAACGCCAGCGCGAGAAACGCCACCATCCACAGGAGCGCGAGCACGTACCCCGTGAGAGCTTGCATCTCGCGTTTTCTCCTAAGAGGGAGTGCGCGGAGTCGGGCTGTGCGCGACCCGATCGATCCGCCAGGGACGCGCCGCCGAAACCTCGGTTGGGCCACCTTCCCACCGCTCGACACTGATCCAGCGCTCAGGATCGTCGGCGCTCGTCAGCGTCGTATACTCGGCACTGTCGCCGACGGCCGCATTGACCTCACCGGCAACGCTGACCACCGCGTAGCTGCCCCGGTCGGTGCACGTGTAGGTGTGTCCGTTCCAGCTCGCGCGACCGTCGGCATCCACACGCACGTCCGGGAGAGGGTCGTAGCGAACGACCTGATCGCCCTCGACGCTCATCCACGCTGTCTCCGAACCGCGTTCGATTTGGAGCGTCGGCCACTGCCGTCGGCCGCCGCTCTCGATCAGGACGGCCCTGACCGTCCACGCGTCGGTGCCGTACCAGACTTGGTCGCCGGGCCGCCAGGTGGGAGCTGCGCCCCCGAAGAGGGACCGCAGCAGAGACGCCCAGCTCACGCGAGACCCCACACGCTCTCAAAGTAGCGCCGGCCCGACACCGCCACCAAGAAATTCGGTTCGGGTCCCGGACCTCGCTGGGTGGCTCCGGTTATGCCGAAGCGCCACGGTTGGGTGCTCCAAGTACTTGGGCGAGGGCTATTGTTAATCAGGATGTCGCAGGTTCGAGTCCCGCTCGGGAAGCCAATTTCTCTGCGGCGAGCGACGTGTGTGCGTAGCAATCTCCCGGAGTGGGAGCTGGTGCAGCTGACCCAGCGGATCCGGGACAAACTGTAGACGTCCGGGCCTCGAGTGCTCTGCCGCTTCGACGAGACCCGCGTGAGGCGGTCTGCCACCGGCGGCGCCGCTCAGGAAGGGGTGACTGCGTGAGGCGACCGCACCTGGCTGAAGGCGGCCAGGGCAAACTCCAAGTCCGCGGCGGAATGTCCGGCGGTCACGCAGAGGCGGAGACGCGCTTCTCCGAACGGCACGGCCGGGAAGATCACCGGAGTCACCAGCACGCCCAGGTCGCGCAAGCTCCGCGCCATGGTCGCGGCGGCCATCTCGCTCCGCAGCATGACGGGAACAATTGGGGTGACGGAGTTCCCCAGGTTGTAACCGAGCTCGCGGAGACCATTGCGCAGCAGGGTCGCATTGCGGTTCAGTGTCGCGACTCGCTCGGGCTCGGCCCGGAGGATGGCCAACGCGGTACAAATCGCGGCCACCGCAGCCGGACACAGGGCGGCGGAAAAAATGAAGGGCGCCGCCGCGTGCTGAAGGTACACGGCTACCTCGCGAGACACCGCGGCAAACCCGCCGTTGGAGGGGATCGCCTTGGACAGCGACGCCGTCCAGATGTCGACGTCGTTGGAGGCGAGGCCGAAGTGCTCGTCGACGCCGCGTCCGGTTGCGCCCAGTACGCCGAGCGAGTGGGATTCGTCAATCATGAGAAACGCGCCGTACTGTTTCTTTAGCGCGACGAGCGCCGGCAACGGACAGATATCGCCATCCATGGAATAGACGCCCTCGGCGACGATGAGCGTGCGACGCCCGAACGGGCGGGTGTCCAGCTTCTGGCGCAGCGAGTCCATGTCGTTGTGGCGGAAGCACCGGATCGGTACGTGGGCGAGCTCGCAGGCGTCAATCAGACTGCGATGGGCCAAGGCATCTAAAATCACTCGATCGTCGCGGGTCAGCAGCGCCGAGATGACCGCCAGGTTCGCGAGATACCCGGTGGTGAACGATACGGCGGCCGGCGTGCCCTTGAAGTCGGCTAGCTGGCGCTCCAACTGGTGGTGGAGGTCGTTCGTGCCCGTCAACAACCGGACGCCGCCGGTGCCCGTCCCGTACTTCTTGATGGCTTCGACCGCGCTGGCGTCGACATCGGGGTGCCCGATCAACCCCAGGTAGTCGTACGAAGACAGCATCAGCACACTGCGACCGCCGATTTGAACCCTGGCGCCGGACTTACCTTCGAGGGGTATCTGATAGGGATACACGCCCATTTCGGAAGCACGGTCGAGGAGCTCGAACATCGTGGCGGCGTCGGGATGCAGCAGCGTGTTTCCCATCGGCGCGGGCGGTGTCACGGGGGTCGTCGCGCCGCGAGGACCGTTTGGCTGACCGCCTTTTTGCTGCAGCAGCCGCGCCAATCCCTCGCGTTTTTCCTTCGGGGAGAGGTCTTTGATCCGTCTGTCTGCCATCGGGCATCTCCTATGCGTTTAACTTCGCGAGCCCCAGCGTGGCGATCGATACGGCCTGCTCCTCATCGCTCGCCGCCGTCGAAGCCCTCGTACGAGGGCGGATGTAGGATCGACGCCCGTCACGCGGATTCCTCCCATTCGGATGCGGGGCGCGACATCTCGGAGGATCACGCGAGGCGCTGCCGGTTTCCGGTCTCCACCCGGCGCTCGAGACGGCCATCACGGCGAACGCGGAACTGTTCATCGTCCCAGCGCACCGTGCGTCCCAGGAAACTCAGAATCCCGACAACGAAGGACACGAGGTCGCGAAGCGGGACCAGCCATGTGTCGGACCACGGCGGCGGCTGTCCGAGTGAGCGGTAAAGAACGAGGCGGCCGACAGCCCGGAGGCCCCGGCCGCTCACGAGCCATCCCAGCATGTAATCGTCGGCGAGCTGATCGGCGACGGCTTCGAATCCACCAATCGAGCGCAGCGTGTCGCGTCGGCACGCAATCGTCGCGCCAAACGCGTGGCGAAGGCGCTCGACATGCGTGCCGACGAGGGCGGCCCGACGGTCTTCGAGGGGCCCGACCGCCGCGCGGACGTATCCCGGCCCCACGCGCATGTCGCTGTCAGCAACGATGAGCGTGTCGTACTTGGCGTGTCGGACGAGATTGGCGAGGTTGCTGACCTTGAGATTCGTGCCGATCGTGCGGCTGTCGGCTACGAGCTTCAGTTCGAGACCGAGAAACTCATGGCTGAGGCGCTCGACGACGGCCACGGCGGGATCGTGAACGTCCCGGACGCCGAAGACGATTTCAAAACTGCGATAATCCTGGAGGCAAAAACTGCGAAGATTCTCGTACAGCTGCCCGTCGTTACCCCTTAGGGGCTTCAGCATCGTGACGGAAGGCGCAACGTCCAAGGTGCATGGCCGACGTCGCCGGTAGAGCACGACGGACGCAAAGGCCGCGAGCCAATAGACGGCCGCGAAGATCACCAAGCCGAGAAAGACGAAATCAATCATCGACGTTTCACGGCTCGACCTGGGTGCACATCGCAGAGCACCGGGGCCACAACCAGCGCAGTGCTAACGGGTATCGAGGGCTCGGACCTCCCAATACCGAGACAGACGACAACTATCCGGCGACCGTTCATTGATGCCTCCAATCAGAGATCGGATACGTCGGTGTAGAGCCAGCCGTGGTGTGGAGGCCCAGAACACCGACGAGGCGTTCTGGCCGACCTTCCGCCAGGGCGCTAGTCGAGTGTCAGGACTCGGGCAGGAACTCTATATCGGCGGCGCGCGGGGGGAAGCAGTCGCATGAGGCGGACCCTGAACGAACCTCGGCGGCACGGGTTCGATGCCGATGAGAGGTGTCCACAAGGGTCCGAAATCGGTGAGCGATGGCACTTCGACGGCCCACGCACTGACGATGAAAATGACGACGTCGTCGAAATCGCCGTCATCCCAATAGCCGCCGATCCACGTCGGGTCGGGCGGATCGGCGTAGGCTGCGGGCACCAGCGCGAGCAGGGCAGCGACGAGGACGACTACGCAGTACCTCTGCAGCACACCATATGATTGCCTGAGTTCTCATTGTGGGTCAAGCAAGTCATATGGCTCGAGTGGAAGGCGGCGACCCTCTCCAGGGTGACGCGGTACCCCTGCTGCTCAAGGGCCTGGACCGCTCGCCGGGTAACGCGCTCAGTGTGACGCAGGTTTTACGCGGCGTGGGACAAGTGCTACGGTGTGCGACGGGGAGGGCGAATACATGTTTGGGCTGGGGTCTCAGGAACTGCTTGTCATTCTAGTCATCGTGCTGGTTCTCTTCGGGGCCAAGCGCTTGCCCGAACTCGCCCGCTCCCTGGGTTCAAGCCTCAAAGAATTCAAGAAGGGCGTCGACGAGGCGAAGGCCGAAGACACCACTCCGGCGACATCCAAGGACGACGGAGGGCAAATCCCCCCGAGGGCGGCTGCGCGAGCCTGCAGCTACTGCAAGACTTCGCTGGACGTGGACTGGAGCCACTGCCCGCGTTGCGGGACGGCGGTGGTCCAGGGCCAGGAGTTACCCCCTCGCGGGTAGGAGCAGCACGGCCAAATCCTTCGGCCGCACGATTCTCGTCACTCCGACGTTGGTCGAGGTGCTGCGACGCGAGGACCCGGGCGGTACAGCGCGGCCGGCTCCGAGCTCCGACTCCTCTTTCTCCGCCAGCTAAGGGACGCCCAGCC
>WNFH01000863.1_pt1 | contig 19919 bp, 20 predicted proteins | sample 5400411 | NCBI WGS metagenome assembly WNFH01 (sample SAMN13153347, study PRJNA577476) | soil metagenome | isolation source: 200 cm saprolite under Douglas fir tree site 2 hole 3 | place: USA:California | collected 2015-04-18
TCGGTCGCCATCCACGAGATCCGCCGGGTGCTGATGGAGGGCCCGTCTGGCGCCACGGTGCTGGCCGACGGCGACGAGCCCCTCTACCTCACGCTCCGCCGCACCGAGTTCGACGCCGCGCTGCTCCGGCGCGCGCGCGCAGCCGGCGCCGAGGTGGTCGAGGGCGCGCGCGTCACCGAGGTCGCGCGCGCCGCCAGCGGCGTGACCGTCCGCACGGTGGACGGGCGCGCCTTCGCGGCGAAGCTCGTCGTCGCCGCGGACGGTGTCAACAGCATCGTCGCCCGCGCGGCGGGGCTGAGCCAGGGCTTCTCCGACGAGACGCTCGCGATCGACACGATGGAGGAGACCGGCCTCGCCGAGCTCGCCATGGCGGATCCCGAGACGATGTACGTCGCCTACGGCTGGAAGGGTTACCCCGGCTACGGCTACGTCTTCCCCAAGCGCGACTGCGTGGACGCGGGCGTCGGCTTCCTGCTCTCCTTCTTCAAGCGCGAGCTCGGGGGCCCGCCCTACGCTCAGCACGCCCGCTTCCTCGACGAGGCACGCGCGCGCGGCGTGGTCAGCGGGCGGTCGAACCCGGCCAACTTCAAGGCCTACCGGCTGCCGCTCGGCGGGCCCCTCCCGCGCACGGTCGCCGACCGCGTCCTCGTCACGGGCGACGCGGGCGGCTTCGTCAACTGCTACACGGGCGAGGGGATCTACCACGCGATGGTGACGGGCGAGCACGCGGCCGTGACCGCCGCCGAGGCGCTCGCGGCCGGCGACTGCTCTGCGGCCGGGCTCGCCCGCTACGAAACGCGCTGGCGCGGCGAGATCGGACGCGAGCTCGCCGACTCGCTCAGGATCCAGAAGAAGCTGTTCGCCCGGCCCCGCCTGGCGGACCGGATCATCGGCGCCGCGGCGGCGGATCCGAAGCTCTGCCGCCTCTTGGCGCGCGTGGCGCTCGGCGAAGAAGATCTCAGGAAGAAGAAGCTCGAGATGGCGCTCCGGTTCCTGCTCGCCCGGTTCAGGCGGGCCCCATCTGCTCCGCGAGGAGCCGGCTGAGCGTGCTCTTCGGGTCGAGGAGCTCGGCGACGATCGAGAAGTGGTGGTGGCCTGCCATGTCGAGCACCTCGCACGGGAGCCCGCGGCTCCACCAGACCTCGGCGAGGTCCTGGTTCTGGCGGTGGTACTCGGGTCCTTCGAGCGCGCCGACCGCGAGGAGGAGCGGGCCCGAGCGCCGCGGCGGGTGGTGCACTGGGCTGTTGAGCCGCGCCGCTTCCGGCGTGAGCTTGAGCACGTCGTTCAGGTAGCAGAGCCGGATCGGCTCGAGGTCGTAGAGCCCGCTGATCCCGCAGCCCGCCTTGACGACGTCGGCGGGCAGCGCCGCGTCGAACGCCTGCCAGTCCGTGGACACGAGCATCGCGACGAGGTGGCCGCCCGCCGAGTGGCCCGAGACGAAGATGCGCTGCGGGTCGCCGCCGAACGAGGCGGCGTTCTTCCAGACCCAGGCGATCGACGCGCGGCACTGCCGGACGAGCTCGTCCATGTCCACGCTCGGGATGAGCGCGTAGTCGATCACCACGACCGCCGCGCCCGCCGGCACGAGGCCGCGCGCGACGAAGCCGAAGTCGGCCTTGTCGAGCCGGTGCCAGTAGCCGCCGTGGATGAAGACGTGGACCGGGGCCGCGCCCGGGCCCGGCGCGGGGAAGACGTCGAGCGTCTCCCCCGGCCCCGGACCGTACGCCAGGTCGAGCCGACACGAAAGCTCGGCCCGCGTTTTCTGGCTCTCGCTCGCGTACCGCGCGAGCCAGTCTGCCGCGTCCTTGACCTTCGCGCGGTTGTTGTACTCGGCGTCGAGCGCCGCCCGGTCGTAGTCGCGGAAGACCGGCCGCGCCACCGCGCCTACTTGTCCTTGATCGCCGCCTGGACCTTCTTCATCATCTCCGGCGGGATGGTGGTGATCCCGTGCGCCGTCTTCGCGTGCTCCGCGCCCTTCTGCATCACCTCGGCGACGTCCTTGCCCTCCGCGACGAACTTGCAGCCCGGCATCAGGTCTCCGCACTTCAGCTGCTTCGCCATGATCGGCCTCCTTGCGTGTGAGGGAACCCGGGCGAGATTCTAGCCTAAAATACTCGCGTGAAGATCGTCAGCATCGGCGGCGGCCCGGCGGGGCTCTACTTCGCCCTGCTCATGAAGAAGGCCGACCCCGCCCACGACGTCACGGTCGTCGAGCGCAACCGCGCCGACGACACCTTCGGGTTCGGCGTCGTCTTCTCCGACGCCACGCTCGAGGGGTTCGCCGAGGCCGACCGCGAGACGCACGACGCGATCGCCGGGAGCCTCGCCCACTGGGACGACATCCAGATCCACTCCCGCGGCGAGGTGCTGACCTCCACGGGCCACGGCTTCTCGGGCATGTCGCGCCAGGTCCTCCTCGATATCCTCCAGCGGCGCTGCGCGGCGCTCGGCGTGACGCTCGAGTTCCAGAAGGAAGTCGGCGACCTCGCCGCGTACGGCGACGCGGACCTCCTCCTCGGCGCCGACGGCGTGAACAGCGGCATCCGGAGCCGCTACGCCGAGCACTTCCAGCCGCAGATCGACTGGCGGCCGAACCGGTTCGTGTGGCTCGGCACGACCCTCCCGTTCCCGGCCTTCACGTTCATCTTCAAGGAGAGCGAGCACGGGCTCTGGCGCGTCCACGCCTACCGCTACGATCGGTCCATGTCCACCTTCATCCTCGAGACCACGGAGGCGGCGTGGCGGCGCGCGGGGCTGGACCGGGTGGACGAGGACGGGACGCTCGCCTTCGCCGAGCGGCTCTTCGCCGACGAGCTCCGCGGCCACCGGCTCCTCGCGAACCGCTCGCTCTGGCGCGGCTTCCCGACGGTGCGGAACGGCGCGTGGCACCACGGGAACGTCGTCCTGGTGGGCGACGCGGCGCACACCGCGCACTTCTCGATCGGCTCGGGGACCAAGCTCGCGATGGAGGACGCGGTCGCGCTCGCGCGGGCGCTCCAGCGTCACGGCGAGCCGACGAAGGCGCTGGTCGCGTACGAGGAGGAGCGGCGGCCCGAGGTCGAGGCGCTCCAGCGCGCCGCGCAGGTGAGCCTCGAGTGGTTCGAGGCGACCGAGCGCTATCACGGGCGGCTCGAGCCGCTCCAGTTCGCGATGAGCCTCCTGACGCGGAGTCTCCGCGTCACTCACGAGAATCTGAAGGTCCGCGACCCAGGCTTCGTCACGAAGGTGGACCGCTGGGTCGCGGCCGAGGCCGAGCGCCAGAGCCGCGTCGCCGTGCCCGCCTCGCCCGCGCCGCCGCCGATGTTCACGCCCTTCCGGCTGCGCGGGCTCGTGCTGCCGAACCGCGTCGTCGTCTCGCCCATGTGCCAGTACTCGGCCGAGGACGGCACGCCGAACGACTGGCACCTCGTCCACCTCGGGAGCCGCGCGATCGGCGGCGCCGGGCTCGTGATGACGGAGATGACCGACGTGAGCCGCGAGGCGCGCATCAGCCCGGGCTGCACGGGGATGTACAAGGCCGAGCACCCGGCCGCGTGGCGGCGCATCGTGGACTTCGTCCACGCGAACTCGCCGGCGAAGATCGGCATCCAGCTCGCCCACGCCGGCCGCAAGGGCTCGACCCGGCTGCTCTGGGAGGGGATCGACGAGCCGCTCGACTCGGGCAACTGGCCGATCGTCTCGGCGTCGGCGCTTCCGTACTTCCCGCACAGCCAGGTGCCGAAGGCGATGGACCGCGCCGACTTGGACCGGGTCCGCGAGAACTTCGTCCGCGCGACGCGGATGGCCGACGAGGCGGGCTTCGATCTCCTCGAGCTCCACTTCGCCCACGGGTACCTGCTCGCGAGCTTTCTCTCGCCACTCACCAATCGGCGCCGCGACGAGTACGGCGGCGAGCTCGCGAACCGCGCGCGCTTTCCGCTGGAGATCTTCGACGCCGTGCGCGCGGTCTGGCCCGAGGCGAAGCCCGTGTCGGTCAGGCTCTCGGCGACCGACTGGGCCGAGGGCGGCACGACGCCCGAGGACGCGGTCGAGGTCGCGAGACTCCTCGGCGCCCACGGCTGCGACATCGTGGACGTCTCCGCCGGCCACACGGTGCCCGAGCAGAAGCCCGCGTACGGCCGCCTGTACCAGACGCCGTTCGCCGATCGCATCCGCCACGAGGCGGGCATCCCGACGATGACCGTCGGCGCGATCGCGTCCTACGCCGACGTCAACTCGATCATCGCCGCGGGACGCGCCGATCTCTGCGTGCTCGCGCGCGCACACCTCCACGATCCGTACTGGACCCGCCGCGCGGCATACGAGCAGGGCTACGACCTGCCGTGGCCGAACCAGTACGTGCTGGCGAAGGGCTTCACCCCGCGCTGAGCCGCGGTGATAGACTCCCGGCCATGATCGACTGGAAGGCGCTCGGCGACGAGACGGTGGACCTGCTGCGCCGCTATCTCATGATCGACACGACCAACCCCCCCGGCAATGAGATCGCGGGCACGAGGTTCCTCACCGCGGTGCTCGAGCGCGACGGGATCGCGAGCGAGACGGTCGAGTCCGTTCCCGGCCGCGCCAACCTCATGGCGCGCCTCGCGGGCGACGGCTCGCTCCCGGGCATCGTGCTCCACCACCACGTGGACGTCGTGTACGCCGATCGCCGCTACTGGACGGTGGACCCGTTCGGCGGCGTGATCCGTGACGGCTACCTCTACGGCCGGGGCGCGATCGACATGAAGTCCACGGGGATCATGCACCTCGCCGCGGTGCTGGCCATCAAGCGGGCGCGCGTCCCGCTCAGGCGCGACCTCGTCTTCCTTGCGACGGCCGACGAGGAGGCGGGCAGCCAGCACGGCGCGCGGTTCGTCGCCGACAAGCACCGCGCGTGGCTGGCGGGGGCGGAGTACGCGATCTCGGAGCTCGGCGGGATCGAGGCCCGCGCGGGGTTCAAGGCGCCGCTCGGCCACATCGTCATCTCCGAGAAGACCGGGCTGCCGCTCCAGCTCACGGCGCGGAGCGCCCCGGGCCACGGCTCGATGCCCTGGCCAGACACGGCGCCCCACCGCCTCGTCCGCGCGCTCGCGAAGCTGCTCGCCGCCGAGCGGCCGCTGCGCGTGCTCCCCGAGGTGAAGGAATACTTCGCGCGGCTCGCGAGCGTCCTGCCCGAGGACCTGGGCCGTGGCTACGACGACGTCGAGCGCTCGCTCCAGGATCCGGCCTTCCGCGCGCGCCTCCTCGCGAACCGCCACCACGCGGCGATGGTGCGCACGACGTTCGCCGTGACGATGCTCCACGGCAGCGAGAAGCGGAACGTGATCCCGCCCGAGGCGTCGGCCGGCGTGGACTGCCGGATGCTCGCGGGCGATGATCCCGACGAGGTGGTGGCCTGGGTGCGGCGCGTGATCGGCGACGACCAGGTCGAGGTCACGGTCACGGGCGAGCCGAAGGCGCCGAACCTCTCGCCGCCCGACACCGAGCTCTACAAGGCGCTCGCCGACGCGCTCGAGCGGCGCGCGCCCGGCGTCGTCGTGGCGCCCGAGGTCCTCGTCGGCTTTACCGACAACTGGGTCTTCCGGCGCTGCGGCCTGCACGGCTACGGCTGGAGCCCCTTCGTGCTGGACGAGGGCGAGTGGCAGCGCGTCCACGGCAACGACGAGCGGCTCTCGCTCGAGAACATCCGCGAGGGCGCTCGCTGCTACACCGAGATGCTCCTGGGCGTGGCGGGAGCGTAGCGATTCCGGCCGGGGCGCTCCGCATCGCGCGCGCCGGCCGGCGCGACGCGCCCACCATCCTCCGGCTCATCCGCGGCCTCGCCGCGTACGAGCGCCTCCTCCCCCAGGTGGAGGCCACGGCCGCGCGGATCCGCCGGCACGGCTTCGGCCGCCGCCGCTACTTCGAGACGCTCATCTGCCGGCGCGGGCGCGCGCCGATCGGCTTCGCCCTCTACTTCTTCACGTACTCGACGTTCCTCGCCCGCCCGACGCTCTACCTCGAGGACCTCTTCGTCTTTCCCGAGGAGCGCGGGAACGGGGCGGGTCGGGCGCTGCTGCGCGAACTCGCGAGGATCGCGGCGCGCAGAGGCTGCGGCAGGATGGAGTGGGCCGTGCTCGACTGGAACACGCCCTCGATCCGCTTCTACCGGAAGCTCGGCGCGAAACTCCGGAAGGAGTGGATCCTCACGCGTCTCACCGGCGCGCCGCTCAGAGCGCTAGCAGCTCGTGGCGGAGCGAGGCGTCGTCGCGGAGGCGCGCGGCGGGCCCGCTGAAGCGGATCGTGCCCTTCTCGAGGACGTAGACGCGGTCGGCCAGCGCCAGCGAGAAGTCGACGTTCTGCTCGGCGAGCAGGATGGTGAGGCCCTCGTCCTTGAGCCGCGCGACCTGCTCCCGCAGGTGGTCGACGACCAGCGGCGCCAGGCCCTCCGACGGCTCGTCGAGCAGGAGCAGCTCCGGATTGCCCATCAGGGTGCGCGCGATCGTCAGCATCTGCTGCTCGCCGCCGGAGAGATGGCCGCCGCTGCGGCGCGCCAGTGCCCCGAGTTGCGGGAAGAGCTCGAGCACGCGCTCGATCGACCACTGTAGCGGGCGCCCCGGGGCCGGCTCGGACCGTGGGTGGCCTGCCTCAGGTGCGGGGGGCCGCGGGGCCGGAGAGACTCGGGACGTGCCCTGATCGAGATGCGTGGCGGCTGCGTCGCTCATGACGCGATCCGGTTCGCCGGGGGGCCGCGCTCGCCGGGCGCGGCTGGCCACGTCGAGGTTCTCCCAGACGGTCAGGTCGGCGAAGATCCGGCGATCCTCGGGCACGAAGCCGATACCCGCGCGTGCCACCCGATACGGCGGCCAGCCCGTGATATCGGCGCCGTGCCACGCGATGCGGCCCGCGCTCGGCGGGGTCAGTCCCATGATGGACCGCATCGTGGTGGTCTTGCCGACGCCGTTGCGTCCGAGGAGGCAGACGCACTCGCCCGCACCGACCTCGATGGAGACGCCGAAGAGGACACGCGAGAGCCCGTAGGCGGTGTGGAGGTCACGCACCTCCAGGACGACGGGCGCGGCGTTCACCGGCGCTCTCCCAGGTAGACGCGCCGCACCTCGGGGTCGCCGCGCACCTCGGCCGGGGTGCCGCCGGCGATCACGCGGCCCTGGTGGAGCACCGTGATCGTCTGGGCGATCGAGAAGACGACCTCCATATCGTGCTCCGTGAAGAGGAGCGTGAGGCCGCGCTCGCGGGCGATGCGGCTGATCAGCCGGATCGTGTCGCGCGTCTCCACCGCGGACATGCCGGCGGTCGGCTCGTCGAGCAGCAGCAGGCGCGGCTCGCTCGCGAGCGCGATGCCGAGCTCGAGCTGTTTCTGCGCGCCGTGCGAGAGGAACCCGCTCATCTCGCCGGACCGGTCGAGCAGGCCGAGCGAGGCGAGGAGTGCCAGGGTCTCGTCGCGATAGAGCCGGTCGACCGGCGTGAAGAGGTCGAGGCCGCGGCGCCGGTGCGAGATGAACGCCGCCTGGACGTTCTGGAACACCGTGAGCCTCGGGAAGATGTTCGTCCGCTGGAACGAACGGCCCACGCCGAGGCGGCAGACGTCGTGGGGCGCCAGGCCCGTGATGTCGCGGCCGTCGAAGCGCACGGCGCCGGCGTCCGGGCGGACGTGCCCGGTGATGAGGTTGAAGAGCGTCGTCTTGCCCGCGCCGTTCGGTCCGATGATCGCCGTGACCTGGCCGGCCGCGACCGACAGGCTGACGCCGCCGACGGCCTCGAAGCCGCCGAACGACTTGCGGAGGTCGCGAACCTCAAGCACCGCGAATCCGCCGCCGTGCCCGCTGCCAGAGCGCGATCGCCGCGCCGGCGAGGCCGCCGGGGAAGCCGAACAGCAGGACGACCAGCACCGTGCCCAGCACGAGCGGCCAGTACTGGGTGTAGGAGACGATCTGCTGGTTGAGGAGGATCAGGGCCAGCGCGCCGATGCCGGGGCCGAAGAAGGTGCCCATCCCCCCGAGGAGCGTCATGATCAGCACCTCGGAGGACTTGGTCCAGTAGGCGAAGTCGGGGAAGACGCCCCGGTTGAAGATGCCGAAGAGCCCGCCGGCGAGCCCCGCGAACACGCCGGCGAGCACGAAGGCCGCGAGCTCGTACCGGCGGACGTTGACCCCGATGAACTCGGCGCGCTCCGGGTTCTCGCGGATCGTGGTGAGGAGGCGTCCGAAGGGCGAGCCCACGATGCGCCGGAGCGCCCAGAGGCAGAGCGCGACCAGCGTGAGCGTCAGAAAGTAATAGTACTCGGCCGTCCGCCAGCCGCCGACGAGCGGCACCACCCCACCCAAGCGCTCCAGCCAGCCGAAGTCCGGATACGGGATCTCGGGCATGCCCTGCTCGCCGCCCGTCACCTCGTTCCACTTGAAGCAGATCGCCCACACGATCTGGGCGAACGCGAGCGTCAGCATCGCGAAGTAGATGCGCGTGAGCCGTACGCAGAAGAAGCCGAAGAGCAGGGCGAAGGCCCCGGCGAGCACCCCGGCCGCCGGGAAGGCGAGGAGGAAGGACACCCCGGCCTTCTTCATGAGGAGCCCGGTGGCGTATGCGCCGATCCCGAAGTACGCGGCGTGGCCGAAGGACACGAGCCCGGTGTAGCCCACGAGGAGGTTCAGGCTGGTGGCGAAGAGCGCCCAGATGACGACGTCGTTGGCGACGAACGTGTAGAAGCGCGAGCCCAGCGCCGGGACGCAGAAGGCCGCCACGAGCACGACGGCGGGAGCCCAGCGCGCCCCGCCGGTCATCGGAGCGGGCGTCCCAGGAGGCCCCAGGGGCGCACGATGAGGACCGCGGCCATGAGCGCGAACACCGCGAAGATCGAGAACCGCGGGAAGAAGAGGATGCCGAAGGACAGCACCTGCCCGTAGATCAGCGCGCCGAGAAACGTCCCCCAGAACGACCCGAGCCCGCCGATCACGACGACCACGAACGCCTCCACGATGATCTCGGTGTCCATGCCGGGGACGGTGGCGCGCATCGGCGCGATCAGCGCGCCGCCGAGCCCGCCGAGGAACGAGCCCAGCATGAACACGACCGTGTAGAGGCGGTCGACGTTGACGCCGAGCGCGCCCAGGGTCTCGCGGTCGAGGGCGGCCGCCCGGATGAAGCGACCGGCGCGCGTGCGCTGCAGCACGAACCAGACGGCGAGCGCGATGGCCGGGCCCAGGAGGACGATGAGGAGGTTGTAGTGGGGGATGGTCGCGCCGAAGAGCGTGAAGGACCCGGTCAGCTCCGGCGGGCGGCTGACCGACTTCTGCTGCGTGCCCCAGAGGATCTTCGCGACGTCGCTGAGGATCAGCACGAGCGCGTACGTGAACAGGAGCTGGTAGAGCTCCTCCTTGCCGTAGAGGTGGCGGAACAACAGACGCTCGATGATCCCGCCGAGGACGGCGATCGCGAGCGCGGCGCCGAGGGCCGCGATCCAGAACCGCCCCGGTCCGGGGCCGAGCCACTGGACGATCTGGTAGGCCGAGTACGCGCCCAGCATGTAGAAGGTCCCGTGGGCGAAGTTGAGCACCCGCAGCACGCCGAAGATGAGCGAGAGGCCCGACGCGATCAGGAAGAGGAACATGGCGGCGGTGAGGCCGGAGAGGCTCTGCGCGAAGACGAAGGACGGATCGGGCATGAGGCGCAGCGCGGCTTGGGCCCGCGGACCGGAGAGGCGCCCCCGGCGAGTGTCGTTCCGAGCCCAGGGGGTGCCTCTCCGGCCCGCCGGCCGGGCGCGCTAGTCCATGAACGGCGACGGGTCCACGTACACGGCGGGCTTCATGATCGCGAACGGGTACTTCGGGTCCCGGACCGTCTTGCCGTAGAGCTGGCCGCGGTTGGCCTGATGGTCCTTCTCGCGGATCGTCAGCTTGCCGACGGGCGTCTCGACGGCGAGCCCGAGCAGCGCGTGGGCGACCTTGTCGGAGTCGGTGCTGCCGGCCTTCTTGATCGCCTCGACCAGGAACTGCATGCCGATGTAGCCCTGGATGGCCCAGGAGGACGGGTACTCGTCCTTGAGGTACTTCGACAGGCGCGCCACGTAGTCCCGGTGGGCCGGGGTCTCGCCCCAGTAGAAGGCGTCGTAGGAGTTGCCCCAGATCCCCACCGGATAATCGATGCCCATCGACTTGGTCGTCTCCGGCGTCGCGGCCTCGCCGACGCCGATGAAGTTGTACTTGATCGCGTCGAAGAACCCCAGCGCCTTCGCCTGCTTCGAGTAGGTCACGAAGAAGCCGCCCCAGATCGACGAGAAGACCGCCTCGGGCTTCTTCGCCATCTGGGCGTTGATGAACGGGTTGTAGTCCTGCTCGCCGAGCTTCGGCCACTGCTGGTCGACGATCTGGACGCTCGGCTTGACCTTCTTCAGGTGCTCGACGAACGCCTTCGTGACGTCCTGGCCGTACGCGTAGTCGAAGCTCATCGTGGCGATCCGCGTCACCGGCCACTTGGCGACGATCTCGGCCGCGCTCCGCCCCTCCATCGTCGTCGTCGCGGCGACGCGGAAGACGTACGGGTGGAGCTTGTCGGCGGCGGTGAGCTGGTCGGTCTTCGGGATCGGCGCGATGAAGACGATCTTGTTCTCCTTCGCGACGACCGAGACCGCCGGGCCCTCGGCCGACGTGAGCGTGCCGACGAGAAAGTCGACGTTGTCCTTGAGGATCAGCTCCCGAGCGACGCGTACCGCCTCGTTCGCGTCGGCCTTGGAATCGCGTATGAGGAGCTCGATCTTGCGCCCGAGCACGCCGCCCTTCGCGTTGAGCTCGTCCACGAACATCTGGGCGCCCTTCGTGGCGGGGTCGCCGAACAGGGCGGCCGGGCCCGAGAGCGGCATCGGCATGCCGACCTTGATGGGCTTCTGGGCGTCGGCCGCGGACGGCACGAGCAGCCCCAGCGTGAGGAGCGCGACCAGAATCACACGGCGCCGCATGCGGACCTCCTTTGTCGCGAGTGGGTTGTCAAAAGACCGGGCGTCCCGGCACCTTCGTGCGGATCCGATAGAGCGACGTGGACGCGGTGATGAAGAGCGACCGGTAGTCCTCGTCGCCCCAGGCGAAGTTCGCCGTGTGCTCGGGCACCTCGATGATCTCGAGCAGGTTGGCGTCGGGGTCGAACACGTGGATCCCGCCGGGCCCGCAGCAGTACACGTTGCCGGCGGCGTCGAGCTTCATGCCGTCGGGCGCGCCGGGCTTGTCGCCCCTCGTCTCGGCCCAGAGGCGGCCGCTCTTGAGCGCGCCGCTCGCCGTGACGTCGAAGACGCGGATGTGCTTGCGCGCGGTGTCGTTGATGAGGAGGCGCGTCTCGTCGAGCGAGAAGCAGAGGCCGTTCGGGCGATCGAAGTCGTCGACCAGCAGCTCGGGCGACTTCGGATCCGGGCCGACCCGGTAGACGCCCTGGAATGTGAGCTCCTGCGGCCGTTCGACGCCGTAGAACTTGGCGCGCCCGTACGGCGGGTCGCTGAAGTAGATCCCGCCGTCGCGCTTGCAGACGATGTCGTTGGGGCTGTTGAGCTGCTTGCCACCGTAGTGGGTGGCGAGCGGGACGATGGTGCCGTCCGGACGCGTGAGCGTCACCTGGCTCGTGGCGTGCTCGCAGGCGAGCAGCCGGCCCTGCCGGTCGTACGTCAGGCCGTTGGACATGTTGCACGGCTTGCGGAACGTGACGACCCCGTCCTTGGCCGACCATCGCCGCATGTGGTCGCCGGGCATGTCGCTGAAGAGCAGGAACCTGCCCGTCGGGTGCCAGAGGGGTCCCTCGGTGAAGAGGAACCCGCCGCCGAGCTTTTCGAACTGGACGCTCACTTGTGTGTGCCTGGGGAAAAACGGCGCACACCGTACCACGGCGGGCACCGGAGGGACAAGGTGCCCCGCGTCAGCGCGGGGCGGGCGGGCTCCACGACGGCGGCGTCAGCCGGCGCTTGCCGTCGCTCGCGAGCGCGACCGTCGGGTCACCCGCGTCGAATTTCCGGTCCCAGAGCTTGCAGGTGACCTGCTTGTGGCGCTGGTCGAGGCCCTCGCAGTAGTTCGTGAACTCGCACCGGCGCACGAGCTCGCCGTGGCCCGTGCGGATCTTCCGGAACCAATCGGGATCGGCGAGCGACTGCCGCGCCGCCGCGACGAAGTCGGCCTCGCCGCGCTCGAGGATCCCCTCCGCCTGCTCGAAGGTCGAGATGCCGCCGCTCGTCACGACGGGCGTCGCGTGGCCGGCCTCGCGCACCGCGCGGCGGATCGCGGCGGCGAGCGGGACGTTGCGGCCGAACGGGCCGCGCGCGTCGGAGAGCACGGTGGGCATGCACTCGAGGCCCGACTCGCCGGTGTAGGGATAGACGGCCTCGCCGACCTTCGGCTGCTTGGCGTCCTCGAACCGGCCGCCCTTCGAGACCGAGAGATAGTCCGCGCCCGCCTCGGCGAAGCGCACCGAGAACCACACGGCGTCCTCGAGCCGGCTCCCGGCCTCGATCACCTCGTCGCCGAGGTAGCGGATGCCGACGACGTAGCGGTCGCCGACGCCGTCGCGCACGGCGGTGAGCACCTCGAGGGGCAGGCGCACGCGGTGCTCGAGCGAGCCGCCGTAGCCGTCCGCGCGGGTGTTCAGGCGCGAGAGGAACGAGGCCATCGTGTAGGCGTGGGCGTAGTGGAGCTCGACGCCGTCGAAGCCCGCGTTCTGCGCCCGCCGCGCGGCGTCGGCGAAGAGCCCGGGGAGGACCCGCGGCAGCTCGCGGATGTGGGGCAGGCGCGTGTCCCAGACGCGCTCGCGGTAGCCGTAGTCGAGCGCCTCGAGCTCGCGGTCGGTCAGCACCGTCTCGAGCGTGGCGCGGTCCGCGCCAGCCAGGCACTCGCGCACCCGCGCCTCGGGCGCCTCGCGCCAGCGCGTGTCTTCGAACCGGAGGGCGAGCTGGACCCGCAGCGCGTCGGTGACCTCGAGGTACCGGCCGAAGAACTTCTCGGGCGGGGGCCGCCGGCGCACCGTGAGGAAGTCGAGGAGCTGGATGAAGAGCCGCGTCCGGCCCCGACTCTTCCGCCGCACGACGTCCACGAGCTTCCGGAGCCCGGGGATGAACCGGTCGTCCCCGATCCGGAGCAGCGGGCCGCTGGCGATGTCGCGGATGCCCGTGGCCTCGACGACGAGCACGCCCGGCTGGCCTTCCGCGAAGCGCGCGTACCACGCGAGGACCTCCGGGGTGACGAAGCCGTCCTCCGTCGCGCGCCACGGCACCATCGCCGGCACCCACGTGCGCTCGTGCACGACGAGGCGCCGGCCGAGCTGGACCGGCGAGAACCAGCGCGCGCGTGCGGCCTGCTCGCGCGTCGGCCACCGCGCGGCGGGGAGCGCGTGACGGATCCGGGGCCGCTCGGGGGTGATGACGCTCACGACAGGCAGGCGATCCCGTCGATCTCGATCACGCAGCCGTCGGCCGCGTCGTAGAGGTCGCGCGCGCCGACGAGGGTCATCGCGGGGAAGTGCTTGCCGAAGTATTCGCGGTAGACGTCGCCGATCGCCTTGCCGCGGCGCTTGAACTCGTCCGCGTCGAGCACGTAGATCGTGAGCTTGACGACGTCCGTCGGCTGCCCGCCCGCCGCGGTCACGACGGTCCTGAGGTTCTCGCAGACCTGGCGGAACTGCGCGACGAGGTCGCCCTTGCCGACGAGGCGGCCGTCCCCGTCCTTGGCGACCTGGCCGGCGAGGAACAGGAGCCGGCCGCCGCGCGTCTCGGCGCCGTGCGCGTAGCCGACCGGCTTCATGAGCGCCGGCGGGTTGTGGAACGTGATCTCGCGGGCCATCAGGCACCTCCTCGCGGTCAGGGCGGCCCGGTGCCGTCGAGCACCAGCGCCTCGCCGTTCGTCGCGTCGTCATGGAGGAGCTTCGCGGCCACGGCCGCGACCTCGGCGGGCTCGATCAGCCGTCCGCCGGGGTTGAGCTTCGCGAGGGCCTCGACGGCCTCGTCGAAGGACTTGCCGGTCTGCTTCTCGATGTTGCGCGCGGCGCTCCACACGAGCTCGGTCGCCGCGTAGCCGGGACAGATCGCGTTCACCGTCACGCCGCGGCCGGCGACCTCCGTCGCGAGCGCACGCGTGAAGCCGACGAGCGCGTGCTTGGATGCGGTGTACGCGGTCACGTAGGGGGAGCCGTGGAGGCCGGCGAGCGAGGCGACGTTGATCACGCGGCCCCAGCGGCGCTCGAGCATGCCGGCGAGGACGGCCCGCGTCAGCAGGTAGGGGCCCCGCGCGTTGACGCGCATGTGCCGGTCCCACAGCTCGGGCTCGGTCCGTGCGAGGGGCGCCGACTCGGCGACGCCGGCGTTGTTCACGAGGACGTCCACGGGCCCGAGCGCCGCGACGGTGTCGCCGACGGCGCGGGCGATCGACGCGGGGTCCCCGACGTCGAGCGTGACCGGGTGCGCGCGCGCGCCGAGGAGGCGCGCGGCCGCGGCGGTCTCCTCGATCTGCGTCCGGTTCCGCGCGCCGACCGCGACGTCGCAGCCCTCGCGCGCCAGCGCCAGCGCGATCTCGCGGCCGAGGCCACGCCCGCCGCCGGTGACGAGGGCGATCCGCCGCGCGAGCGCCATCACGGGCTCTCGACGCAGAAGAAGAAGAAGAGCGGCCGCGTGGGCTCGGCCGCCTCACGCCTGGGATCCACGAGACAACGCGCGCGGGGCAAATCGCCGCTCTCCTGGCGCGGCGGCGGCGCCGCGGCGCAGCCGGCGGCGAGCACGACGAGCGAGAGCGCGAGCCAGCGCGCGCCGCGTTTCATGCGGTCATTCTATCGCGGGATCGGGTATATATAGCCTCGCGATTCATGCCGCGCGCCTTCGTCCGCTGCTCGCTCGCCGACGCCGTCGCCCGCCTCCGGCCGGGGATGAAGGTGCTGCTGCCGCCGGGGTGCGGCGAGCCCGTCGCGCTCGTCGCCGAGATCTGCCGCCAGGCCGACCGGCTGCGCGACCTCACGCTCCTCGGCGGCTTTCACCTCGGCGACTATCCGTGGGCGCGGCCCGAGTGCGCGGCCCTGCGCTACGCGACGTGGCACATGTCGCCCCGGCTCGAGGACGCGCGGCGCCGCGGCCGCGTCGAGTTCGTCCCGATCCGCTACTTCGATCTCACGCGCGAGTTCGTCGCGGGCGGCGCGTGGGCGCCCGACTGCGTGCTGGTGCACGCGGCGCCGCCCGACGCGCGCGGCTACCTGAGCCTCGGCGTCTCCGTCGGCGTCGCGCTCCCCGCCGCGCGCCGCGCCCCGCTCGTGATCGCGCAGGTGAACCCGTCCATGCCACGCACGCTCGGCAACGCGTTCCTGCACCGGAGCCAGATCGACGCCTGGGTGGACGTGGACGCGCCGCTCGTGCCGTACCCGCCGCCGCCCGTCGGCGACATCGAGCGCGCCATCGGCCGCCGCGTCGCGGCGCTCGTGCCCGACGGCGCCACGGTCCAGGTCGGCGTTGGCGCGATCCCGCAGGCCATCCTCGAAGCGCTCACCGGCCACAAGGACCTCGCGCTCCACTCGCTCCTCGTGGACGCCTCGGTGACTCTGGTCGAGCGGGGGGTCGTGACGAACGCCCTCAAGCGGGTCCACCGCGGGCGCATGGACATCGCCGAGGCGATGGGAACCCGTCGCCTCTTCGACTTCGTGCGCGACAACCCGATGGTCAACATGGAGTCCTCGGAATTCGTCCACGATCCGGACACCGTCGCGCGCCTCGATCGCTTCGTCGCGATCAACTCGGCGCTCGAGGTGGATCTCACGGGGCAGGTGACGGCGGAGAGCCTCGGGCCGCGGCAGGTGGCGGGGATCGGGGGCCAGTTCGATTTCGTCCTCGGCGCCTCGCGCGCCGAGGGCGGTCGGGCGGTCATCGCGCTGCCCTCGACGGGGCGCGACGGCGCCGTGTCCCGCATCGTGCCGAGGCTCGGCGCGGGCGCGGCGGTGACGAGCCCGCGCTTCCTGGCCGACTGCGTGGTGACGGAGTACGGCGCGGCGGAGCTCCGCGGCAAGGGAGAGCGCGGACGGGCCGAGGCGTTGCTCGGGGTGGCCCATCCCCGGTTTCAGGGCGAGCTGGAAAAGGCGCTCAGCGCTTCTTAGCGGCGTCGATCTTCTCGAAGATCTCCTCGTCGGTCGGGAACCGGTAGGTCGTCTGGTTGGTGTAGACGACCGCGTCGTCGATCGAGACCTCGAAGATGCCGCCCGCCCCTTCCGTGAGGTCGGCGACGAGGCCGTACTTCCTCTTGATCGCCTCCTGCAAACTGGAGGCTTGGGGGAGGTAGTTTCACTCCCCGCAGTACTTGATCTGGATGTTCATCCGCTCCTCCTCTCCCCGAAACGCTGCTTCATTCTATACGATGGGATTTCACGGCGGAAAGATTCTCGGGCCCGATTCGATTAGACTCGGGCCATGGCCGCGCCGCTCCTCATCGATACGGACGCCGGCATCGACGACGCGCTCGCGCTCCTCGTGGCGTGGAGCTCGCCGGAGGTGGTGGTCGAGGCGGTCACGACGGTCGCGGGGAACGTGCCGGTCGAGCAGGCGACGACCAACGTGCTGCGGCTTCTCGGGCTGCGCAAGCCCGACCCGGCGCCGCTGATCGCGGTGGGCGCCGCGGAGCCGCTCGCCCGGCAGCTCGTGACGGCCACGCGCTACCACGGCGAGGACGGCCTGGGCGACCTCGGCGACTGGCCCGGCGTCGGGCGGGGCGAGCTGCCCGGCGCGGTGCCGATCATGCTCGACCGCGCGCGGCGGCACCAGCGGCTCCTCACGCTCCTGGCACTCGGGCCCCTGACGAACCTGGCGCTCGCGCTGAAGGCCGACCTCGCGGCGATGCGGTTCGTCGGCCGCGTCGTGGCGATGGGCGGCGCCGTGGACGTCCCAGGCAACGTCACGCCGGGCGCCGAGTTCAACATGCACGTGGATCCCGAGGCGGCGCACCGCGTGCTGGCCGGCGGCCTCTCGCTCGACCTCGTGCCGCTCGACGCGACCCGCCAGGCGGTGCTGCCGCGCGCGGGGCTGAAGAAGGCCCTCTCGCGCGCCCCCGGCGCGCTCGCCTCGCGCATCACCGCGTTCAGCGACCGCGCGTTCCGGATCGACCACGCGGGCGGCGCGCAGGGGATAGCCCTCCACGATCCGCTGGCCCTCGCGCTCGCGATCGATCCGACGCTCGCCCAGTGGGAGGCCGTGCATCTCGAGATCGGGCCCGAGGGCGAGACGCGGCGCGCGGCCGGCGAGCCCAACTGCCGCGTCGCAAAGGGGATCGACACGACACGCTTCCTCCGCCTGTTCCTCGATCGTCTATGCCCGGCGCCGTCCCGCCGCCGCGCGTCCTCGTAGTCGGCTCCGCGAACGTGGACTTCACGGTCGCCGCCGCGCGGCTGCCGCGCCCCGGCGAGACCGTCACGGGCGGGACGCTCCTCGTCAACCACGGCGGCAAGGGCGCGAACCAGGCGGTCGCCGCCCGGCGCCTCGGCGCCGAGGTGCGGTTCATCGGCTGCGTCGGCGACGACGCCTCGGGGCGCGAGCTCAGGGCGGCGCTCGAGCAGGAGGGCATCGGCGTCGCGGGCGTGACGGCGACGGACGAGGCCGCCACCGGGACGGCGCTGATCGTCGTGGACGCCGAGGGGCGGAACCAGATCGTCGTGGCGCCCGGCGCGAACTGGCGGCTCCACGCCGAAGCGGCGAAGCGCCGCGCCGAGGACCTCGGCTGGGCCGACGTCGTGATGTGCCAGCTCGAGACGCCGCTCGAGACGGTCGCGTGGGTGCTCGGCGAGGCGCGGCGGCGGGGCAAGACGACGCTCCTGAACCCCGCGCCGTTCCGCGACGAGGCGGCGGGCCTGGTGCCGCTCGCCGACTACCTGACGCCCAACGAGACGGAGGCGGAGCGGCTCACGGGCCGCCCGGTGCGCGACGCGGCGGGCGCGACCGCGGCCGGGCACGCGCTTCTCGAGCGCGGCGCGCGGGTGGTGGTCGTGACCCTCGGCGCCGCCGGCGCGGTCGCGTGCGCGCGCGGGCAGGAGGTGCGCGTGCCCGCGTTCGCCGTCCCCGTCGTGGACACGACGGCGGCGGGCGACGCCTTCAACGCCGGGCTCGCGGTCGCGCTCGCCGAGCGGCGCCCGCTGCCGGAGGCCCTGCGCTTCGCCGCCGCGACGGCGGCCCTCGCGTGCACCCGGCGCGGCGCCCAGCCCTCGCTGCCCCGCCGGGCCGAGGTCGAACGCCTCCTCGAGGCGATCAGCGCTCGCCGAGCCGCGCCTTGAGCGCGGCGACCCGCGCGAGCGCCGACTCCACGCGCTCGGGGTCGAGCCGGCCGCGCGCGAGGCCGCGGCGGAGCGCCGCGAGCGCGGCCTGCGCGGCGGACCCGCCGCCGGGCAGCCGGTCGTCGGCGAGGAGGAGGAGGTCCGCGCCCGCGGCGAGGGCCGTGACCGCCGCGCGCGCGAGCCCGTAGCGCTCCTCGATCGCGCCCATGCGGAGGTCGTCGGTCACGACCGGCCCGTCCCAGCCGAGCCCGCCGCGGAGGAGGCCGGTGAGCGTCGCCCGCGAGAGCGTCGCCGGATAGCGCTCGTCGAGCGCGCGGTTGAAGACGTGGGCGGTCATGACGGTGTCCGCCATCCCCTCGGCGATCAGGGTACGGTAGGGATAGAGCTCCACGTCGGCGTCGGCGGTCCCCGTGACGTCCACGAACCCCTTGTGCGAGTCGTCGTAGCTCGAGCCGTGGCCGGGGAAGTGCTTGAGCGCCGTGAGCACGCCCTCCTCGCGCATGCCGCGGACGAACGCGCGCGCGTGCGCGGTGACGAGGACGGGGTTCGCGCCGAAGCTCCGGGCGGCGCCGACGATCACGGGGTTCGCCGGGTTGTAGCCGACGTCGACCACGGGCGCCAGGTCCCAGTTGATGCCGGCCGCGCGCAGCATGCGCGCGATGCGGCGCGCCTCGAGCTCGGTGAGCGTGAGGTCGTTGGTCTCGCCGAGCTCCTGGGCGGAGAGGGTTGCGGTGAAGCCCGCGCCGGGGTCGAGCCGCATGACGCGCCCGCCCTCGGCGTCCACCGCGACGAGGAGCGGCCGGCCCGTGCAGGCCAGCGCCCGCGCCTGCAGCGTCGCGGTCAGCCGCCGGAGCTGCTCGGCGTCCGCGATGTTGCGCGCGAAGAGCACGACCCCGCCCACGCGCGCCTGGCAGACGAGCGCCTCCAGCGGCGCGTTGCCCTCGAGCTCGGTGCCCTCGAAACCCACGAGGAGGAGCTGGCCCAGCTCCGGCTCGAGCGCGACGAGGCGTGCGGGGTCGAGGACGGGAGCGGTCCGGCAGCCGGCGAGGAGCGCGACGGCGAAGAGGCTAGCGGCGGCGAGCCGCGGCAACGAGCCTCTCCACGCGCGCCGGGTCCACGGGCCGGCGCACGTCGCCCTGCGCCTTCACGTACGTGCCGACGATCGCGCCGTCGGCCAGCGACAGGAGCTCGCCGACGGTCTCGGGCGTGACGCCGCTCCCGACGAGGAGCGGCACGTCGGGCACGGCGACGCGCACGCGCTTGACGTCGGCGACCGGCGTCGCCTGGCCGGTCGCGGGGCCCGAGACCACGAGCGCGTCGGCGAGGCCGCGGTGGACGAGGTCGCGCGCGGTCTGCTCGAGCTCGACGGGCACGAGCGGCTGCGCGTGCTTGCCGCCGACGTCGGCGAAGATCCTCACGTCGGCGCCGAGGAGCCGCCGGTCGCGCAGCGTGTGGTAGGCGTCGGTCTCCACGATCCCCTGGTCGGCGACCACCGCGCCCGCGTGGACGTTCACGCGGATGAAACGCCCGCCGGCGGCGCAGGCGATCGCGAGGGCCGCGCGCGCGTCGTTCTTCAAGACGTTGACGCCGAGCGGGGTGCCGGGAAACGCGCGGCGCAGCTCGGCCACGATCACGCCCATGGCGGCCACCGGCGCCGCCTCGACGCGGCCCGTGGTGAAGGGCGCGTCGCCGTA
>WNFH01000865.1_pt1 | contig 19916 bp, 19 predicted proteins | sample 5400411 | NCBI WGS metagenome assembly WNFH01 (sample SAMN13153347, study PRJNA577476) | soil metagenome | isolation source: 200 cm saprolite under Douglas fir tree site 2 hole 3 | place: USA:California | collected 2015-04-18
CCGCCTTTCGTCCCTCGGCCTCCAGATCGAACACTTGCCCCCCAACCAAACCGCTCGCGCCCGCCGCGTGAGATATTTCATGGATCAGTTCCAGAATCAGCTTTGGTTCCAACCAGCGCGCCACTTGAGAAGATGACATCAGATGAAAGGCCTCGGTCAGAAGCGCGTCGCCGGCAAGCAGCGCGACCCCCTCGCCGAAGACCTTATGGTTCGTCGGCTCTCCTCTCCTGAAGTCATCGTTATCCAACGCCGGAAGATCGTCGTGAATAATGGAGTAATTATGAATCAGTTCAATCGCGCAGGCAAAGGGAAGCAGCGACCTGTGATTCGCATCGAAAAGCTCTCCAGTGGCCAACGTCAAAATGGGTCGTATCCGCTTCCCGCCGGAGAAAAGCGCGTAATGCATCGCCTTATGGAGCGTCTTCGGATGCTGCCCGCACTCTCTCAGATAGCGCTCCAGCGCGCGATCGATCAGCAATCGCCGATCTTTGAGGTAGCCGTTCAGGTCGAAGTTGGACACTTGTGGCATTTCTCCCGTTTGTGGCCTGAAGAATTTCTTAAGAAACGGCGGGTTCCGGGGCTAGTTTTCTTTCTCCCCATCATCATTCTCGTCTAAACCCCGTAGAGCCTTGAGCTGGAGCTTACCCTCTTTGTCCTTCACCAGCAGCTCTATCTTTCTTTCAACTTCGTTCAGCTTTTGGTTGCAGTACCGCACCATCTTCACGCCTTGTTCGAATGCCGCCAAGGAATCCTCCAACGACAATTCCCCCGACTCAAGGCGTTCCACCACCTTTTCCAGATCCTCGAGAGCCTGCTCGAATTTTTTCTTGTCTTGATCCTTCTTCGCCATCTGTCTCCCCGCTGTCAGCTGCGCGCTGTCAACGCGCATGTATCTACTTCAATGCCAGCAGCTCAAACGGATCTATTCTCGCCCCATTCAAGCGCGCGCCCCAATGGAGATGGGGACCGGTTACCCTCCCGGTCATCCCGGTCCAACCGATGATATCCCCCTTGTGTACCTGGGAACCCTGTTCAACATTAAACTTTTGCAGATGAAAATACATCGTATAGAGTCCGCCACCGTGATCCAAGACCAGGCTCTTCCCGCTGAAGAAAAAATCTTCCCGGAGAACGACCCGGCCGTGATTGGGCGCGACCACCTCGGTGCCCAAGGGCGCCTTGAGATCAACCCCTCCATGCGGAGAGCGCGGCTGTCCGTTGACGATTCGTCGAAAACCGAACGGTGAGGTCACCTCCCCCGAAATAGGAGAAAGAAAACGCTCCTCCCATAAACGCGTTGGGCTGGAGGTCGTCCACAGCCGGGCCATTTGCTTCTGTTCTTGCTCTATCCTTTTTAGAGTCGTTTCGTCAATGCGATCAAACCCGGAGGAGACGGAAATCTTCTCTTGCGGGAACGACTTCTCCTTGACGTCGAAAGCGACGCGTTCTATCCACTCTTTGCCGGCCTCATCCCGCCCTTGGATGCGAATCTCCTTGGCTCCCGGCTTTTCCTCGAGATCTACTCCCACAAGAGTCAAATGAGAGCCATCCTTGCCCGAGAAAAAAGCAATGTCGCGATCACCCCAACGTCCGCTCACTCCCGACAATTCTTTTCCCTCAACTCTTATCTCTGCCACTCCGCCTTGAAAAACCTCCTGAGTTTTGATCGAAACCGTCCAGGGGAACTCCCCTCCGACAGCGACTCGAACGAACAAAAGAGCAGAAAGAAGCGTTAGGGCCGGCTTCATTTCACTCCTTTTCTTCGATCCTGCACATTGCTTTTCCACGCGCAAAACTGATGCGCAGGCGCCCTCCTATATCTATTGAGGCGGAATCTCTGACAATGACCTCCTCGGGCATCTTGTGTGTAATGCTGTAGCCCCGCTCCAACACCGCCAGCGGACTCAAACCATTCAGCCGCTCCGCGCCGTGATTCAAACGGTCCTTGAAGCGCTCGAGGGAATCTCGGAAGCGGCGCCACATGTTTAGCGAAAGTTCATCCAATCGAATCTGATCTTCCCGCAGCCGCCGTCTGGGATCACTAAGCCTGCGACTCAACCCCTCCCATGCCTCCCTGGCCGACTCAAGGCTGGCTTGCATCGCCCGGACCAGACGGTCCTCTAGGCTCTCAATTTCCTCCACCAGCTCTGCCTTCCGAGGCACGACCATCTCGGCCGCAGCCGTAGGAGTCGGAGCTCGATGGTCGGCAACGAAATCGGCAATGGTAAAGTCAATCTCGTGGCCCACAGCGGAGATCACCGGAACCGGCGCGGCAAAAATCGCGCGCGCAACCACCTCCTCATTAAAGGCCCAAAGATCTTCCAGGGATCCTCCCCCGCGTCCGACCATCATGACATCAACGATTCCCGATTGACTCAGCTCCGTGATCCCTTGAGCAACCTCTAACCCGGATCCCTCGCCTTGAACTTTGACCGGCCGAATAACCACTCTACGATCCGGGAAACGATCCGTTAGAATTCGCAGCATGTCGCGCAGCGCCGCTCCTTGCAGCGACGTGACAATCCCGATGGAGCGGGGCAGAAACGGCAGCGTCTTTTTTCTTTCAGCGGCGAAAAGACCCTCCTGTGCAAGTTTTTTCTTCAGCTGCTCGAAGGCCAGATACAGCGCGCCCTGACCTCGGGGTTCCATCGTCTCCACGTAAAGCTGCAGATCCCCGCGTACCGAGTAGAGACTCACTCGGCCAAAACACAAGACCTCCATTCCGTTTTCAGGCTGAAAGGCAAGATTCAGGCCCTGGCGCCGGAACATAACCGCGGCAATCTGGCTGTTGTCATCCTTCAGGGTAAAATAGAGATGACCGGAGGGCGGGACACGAAAATTGGAGATCTCTCCTAGAACCCAGAAAGCGTCCAGCTCTCTCTCCAGGGTCCCCTTAACGATCTGGTTGAGCTCAGTGACGCTCAAGAAGACCCTTGGTTCATCTGCGGATAGCGGGAGCTCTGTTTGGCCTCGTGGGTCTTTCATCGGGACTATATAAAAAGATAAGCCCTCCCGAGGGAGGGCTTATACAGTAATAGCTATGGAAGGCGGCGAATCAAGAGAATCAAACCGACTCCCTATTTTCGCTTCCCAGTTTGGACCCTGAAACTTCCCATGATCATGGGTTAGGAGTCAGCCTTTTTCTGGACTAGCTGCTTGAAGACATCCCACCCTTTCAGCAGCTCCAGGGCTCGTTTGAGCTGCGCGTCATTCTGCGTTAGATCATCGGTGGGGAGCGGCGCCGGCACCGGTTTTTGTTCAATCTCCTGGTTCTGTTGGTTCTGCTGGTTCTGCTGGTTCTGCGGGTTCTGTAAATGACCGGGAATATTCTCCTCTCTCAGGTTAGGCCGTTTTCTCTCGTCAGACCTCGCCTCCTGCGCCGGAGCGTTTTCCAAAACGATATCGGGCTGGATTCCTGTCGCTTGGATCGAGCGCCCTTTAGGCGTGTAATAGCGGGCGGTTGTCAGACGAAGCGCCGAGCTGTCGTCCAATGGCAGGATCGTTTGGACCGACCCCTTGCCAAAGGTCTTGGTCCCGAGGATGACTGCCCGCTTGTGGTCTTGCAAGGCGCCTGCCACGATCTCCGAGGCGCTCGCGCTTCCGCCGTTGACCAGCACGACCATCGGGAAATCGGACCAAGTGCCCTCCTTGTGGGCAAAATATTTTTGCTTTTGGTTTTCCAGTCGTCCATCCGTGTAGACGATCATTCCGGAATCAAGAAAGAGATCGGCGATCCTCACAGCCTGCGTGAGAAGCCCTCCAGGGTTATTGCGCAGGTCGAGCACCAACCCCCGGATCCCGCCCTTCTCCGCATTGAGCTTCTCGAGCGCTGTTTGCAGGTCGCGGTCGCTGCGCTCCTGGAACTGCGCCAGACGGAGATAGGCGTAGCCCTGCTCCAATACGCGGCTTCGAACACTTTGAACTCGGATCGTGTCTCGGATCAGATTGAAGTTTAGCAGCTCCGGTGCTCCTTCCCTTCTAATGGAGATGGTGATTTTGCTCCCCTTGGGGCCGCGCATTTTCTTCACGGCGTCTATCAGGTTCATGTCCTTGGTGAATTCGTCTTCAATCTTGAAAATCTGATCCCCCGACTTGATTCCGGCCCGGTAGGCGGGCGAGTCCTCGATCGGAGAGACTACGGTCAGAATCCCATCTTTGACAGTGATCTCAATCCCCAACCCTCCGAACCTGCCCTGCGTGTCCATCTGCAGCTCTTTATAGAGATCCGGCGTGAGGTAGGCGCTATGGGGATCCAAGGAATTCAGCATTCCATTGATAGCCCCCTTGATGAGATCCTTGGTTCGAGGCTCCTCCACATAGTTTTTCTTGACTATGGCCAAAATATTGGTAAAGGTCTCCAAACTGTCATAATCTTCTCGAGGAACGGCCGATACGTTGGTTACGGCATGACTGCTGAGCAAAAGACCCAGCCCAAAACCCAACAACGACAGCAGCACAGGATAGCTATGTTTCTTTAGCAACCTCATAGGAATCTCCTTCACCAACGCATTCTACCGGAGGACGCGTTTTATTTCAAACTTGACCTGATCGCTATTATTTCTTGAACCAAGGGGTGGGATCCAAGGGCTTGCCGTCCTTGCGAATCTCAAAGTAGAGCCTCGATCCGGCCAAGGAGTCACTGTCCCCGACCAAAGCGATCGGGTCCCCTCTACGGACAGTTTCTCCGCTCTTCTTCAAAAGCTCGGAAACGTGCGCGTAAACCGTATAATACCTTTCCCCGTGATCAATGATCATCATCTTCCCGTACCCTGAAAAGCGATCAGCAAAAACCACTTTGCCCGCCTCTACGGCTCTGATCTGTTCTCCATAAGGGGCCTCGATATCGATCCCTTTGCGGAAAAGCTCGGCAGAAAACTCCGGATGCCTGACCTTTCCAAACCCGCCCATCACCTCGCCTCGGACCGGATAATCGAGCTTGCCCCGCAACGCTTCCAGCCCCACACCCGCAGGCGGTTCATTGGTCTTGACAAGAGCCTTCCGACTGATCTCATCCATCATCTTCTGCAGTCTCTGGGCTGCCTGCTCCAATTCCTTAAGGGCACGAGTCCGCGTCTCCCGTTCACGCCGAAGGCTGGCGAGAATCTCTCTTTTCTTTTCCCTTTCGACACGGATGGATTCCTTGACTCCCAGCAAAGCACTCCTCTGGCTATCCATGTCTTTTCTTTGCTGCCCCAACTCAGCCTTCAAGGCCTCTTGTCTAGCGGTTTCCTCGCTCAAAGAACTGACTAGCCGCTGATCGTAGTCCAACATCAACTCTAAATAATGCCTGTTCCGAATCAGGTCGCCCACCGAAGAGCTTCCATTGAGCAGGATGAACGGGCTGCCCCCTCTCTGCCATTTGTAGAGGGCCAGAACCCGCTTTTTTAAAAGTTCTCTTCTTTGGGCAAGAGATAAACCCAATTTTTTAATCTCCTGTTCTTTTTTTCTGAACTCCATCGACAGGGAATCCAACTTGGAATTGATCTCGCCCAACTCTTTACCCTTGCTATCCAATGCCTCGTCGATTTTTCCCAGACGCTGGAGAACCGAACTCTCTTTTTTCTGGACCTTACTGATCCCTTGTCTCTCCTTCTCCATCTTCTTTTTGATCCCCTCAAGCTCCCTTTCGACTTCCGCTGCACGCGTCGTCGGCGCAAAAAGAAAAGAGGCAAGCACTGCCGATATGAAAACGATCCTCGCGACCATTTTTCGTTTGCCTATGCCTTGAGAAATCTCTTAAGGGAAAAAAGACTGCCACACGCTCCCAAGAGCCAGCCGAGCACGAGCAGGAGAACCGAGCCTTGGGCATTGAGAAAGTGTATCTGATCCCGCACTGCAAATATCCCCAAGAAGCTGGGCAGCTGGGTGCTCAGGAGTAGAAAAAGCAGCCAAAGAAGAAGCAGAGAAATAGAGGCCCCCACAATCCCTTGAATCATACCCTCGACAACAAAAGGCGCTTGGATCAAGCCCGCCGAAGCGCCGACCAACTGCATGATCTCTATCTCGTCCTTGCGGGCCAATATCGCCAGCTTGACCGTGTTCCCAATAATCAAAAGCGTTGCGACAAAGAGAAACCCGCCGAGGATCCATTTGGCCCACTGGACCCCGAGAACAATGAGGCTTAATTTTTCCAGCCACTCCTCCGGGTACTCAACGTCGCCGATTCCACCCAAACCGCGCAACCGTTTGACCACATCGCCGATGGAAGTATGGCTTCGGTAGGGCATTTTCAGCACAATCTCAAAAGAGGAAGGCAAGATCTCAGCTTGAAGGCCCTCGAGCAGACCCGATTGAGAACCCATAGACTTCTTGAATTTCTCCCAGGCTTCCTCCCGGGAGACAAAGCGGACACTCTCCACCTCGGGATAGGATCGGATAGCCGCCAGGAGTTTCTGGCGATCGGGAGAGGCGAGGCTGTTGTCCAAATAGGCGAAGATCTGGATCTGGTTTCCCCAGCCCTTGAGCAAGCTTTGAAGATTGTCCTGAATGAGAAGGAACCCGCCAAAAATAAACAGCGTCATGGCCATGGTCCCGGAAGTCAGCATATGAGTCCAAAGCAATTCCTTCAGGCTCTTGAGCACCCTGAGAAAAATGAATGACAGCTGTGCAAATCTCACAATCAACCCTCTGGGCGCCCCGGCTTCGAGTCACGCACCACTTGGCCCCGCTGCAGAAAAACCGCGCGACCGCCGAACTGCTTGAGCAGCCCGGTGTCATGAGTCGCGATTAGGACCGTGGCTCCTTTTTCGTGAATCCGCAAAAAGAGGCGCATCGTCTCGTCGGCCATATCCGCATCCAGGTTCCCCGTCGGTTCGTCCGCAAGCACGAGGATCGGATCATTGACCAACGCGCGCGCTATGGCCACTCGCTGTTGTTCTCCCCCGGAAAGCGTCGGAGGCCTGGCGTCATGTTTATCTTTGAGTCCCAGCTCCCGCAGGAGGTGAAAGGCCTTCTTTCGGCTCTCCTGTCTAGGGACGCCCACCACCTCGGCAGCCAGGGCCACGTTCTCCAATGCAGTCAAGGTAGGAAGCAGTTTATATTCCTGGAAGACAAGACCCAGCTCGCGGCGCAGTTCGGCCACACCCTTTCCATTGAGGCGAGTGATATTCCGACCATTAACGATAATCTGGCCTTCAGAAGCATCCTCGGCGCGGAAAAGGAGTTTCAGGAGAGTGGTCTTCCCGGCGCCGCTGGGACCGCTGAGAAAAACGAACTCCCCCTTTTCGATTTGGAGATTGATGTCCTTAACTGCAGGATAATTAGGAGGATAGATTTTGGAGACACGAAAGAGCTGGATCATTCATAATGCCATGGACAGCCGGGCATAAATAGCTTGACATCCGTTGCGAGTGGCTGTTAAACTGCCTCAAATCATTGTAAAATTCTCTTTGATTTCTTATCTATAAGTTATGTTTCAGCAACTTACAAGCGCCGAGGCGGCCGAAACCCCGAACCTGCGCCTCCCGTTCAAGAAATTCCGCGTCGTGCTCGTCAAACCCTCCAAGTACGACGACGACGGTTACGTTATTCGGTTCTGGAGAGGAGTCCTGCCCAGCAATACGCTCAATGTGCTTCATGGGTTAACGGATGACGTGAGAGAGCGCAGAGTATTCGGAGAGCTTGAGATCGAGGTTGTGACTTTCGATGAAACAGCCGAAAAGATCCCCGTGCGCAGGATTATCGGCTGGGGCCGACGCCGCGACACAAAACTCTTGGTTTGCCTCGTAGGAGTCCAGACCAACCAGTTCCCGCGGGCCCTGGATCTAGCTAAAAAGTTTCGGGCGGCAGGCATCGACGTCATCATGGGGGGTTTCCACACGAGCGGAACCATCAATATGTTGAGTGAGCAGGAACCGGACATCCAGGAGCTCGTCAACGAGTCCATCTCTATCGTCTCGGGCGAGGTAGAAGAGAATTGGGCTGACATTTTGGCCGACGCTCTGGAAGGTCAACTCAAACCGATTTATTCCTTCGCCCAGGACCTACAGAATCTCGTAGACATCGAGAAAGCTCCTCTCCCGATCGTGAGTCACAAAACGATGCGACACTTTGCCCGGCCGGGCTTCGGCACGGCCGACACCTCGCGGGGCTGTCCGTTTGCCTGCTCTTTTTGCACGATAATCAACGTTCAGGGGCGAAAGATGCGCGAGCGCAGCCCAGAGAGCATCGCCGAGATGATCCGCCGAAACTATCGGGCGAACGGGATCTCGTTCTACTTCTTCACCGACGATAATTTCGCCCGTAAAAAACTCTGGCGCGAGACCTTCGAAGAGATCATCAAGCTCCAAAAAGAGGGCATCAAGATCGCCTTTATGATGCAGGTCGATCTCGCCCGCAAACCCAAAGACTTCGTAGGGCTTGCAGCCGAGGCGGGTTGTTCGCAGGTTTTTATCGGGATGGAGAGCGTCAACCCGGAAAACCTCAAGGCCGAAGGAAAGGGCCAGAACCACGTCGAGGAGTACCAAAACATCATTGAAGAATGGCATGATGCGGGCGTGGTCGTCCATACCGGATACATCATCGGCCTCCCCTTCGACACCAAAGAGCAGGTGCCGGAAGACATCCGCTACCTCATGGATGTGATCCAGCCGGATCAGGCGTCGTTCTTCATGCTCACGCCCCTGCCCGGCTCGCACGATCACCGCGAGATGAAAAAGCGGGGCGAATGGATGGACCCGGATTTCAACAAGCGCGACTCCTTCCACGCCACAATCAAACACCCCAACATGACGGCTGAAGAGTGGACCCAAGCCTATGAAGGGGCCTGGAAGGCTTTCTACAGCAAGGAAAACATGATCAAGGTCCTCTCGCGCTGGAATCACAACCCAAAGGTTTACTGGAATCTCATATCTGTCTATCTGTGGTACAAGAACGCAGCTCTGATCGAGAAGGAACACCCGATGATCGCAGGATTCTTCCGATTGAAAGAAAGGACTTCCCGCCGACCCGGGTTCGCCATCGACTCTCTGCCGGTTCACTTATGGAAGCGAACCAAGGAGACGGTGCGGCTTTTTATCACTTGGGCGAAGTTTATTAAAGAGATGGAAGAGGTTTGGCTGCAGACCCGAAAGAGAAGTGAAAAAGAAGAAAGATGGTGCGAAGACATCCAAAGAATCCAAGGAGAGATATGGCAGGCCTTGAAAATCGCCGAGCTGCAAAAAATCTACGCTGACGCCAAGGCAAGCCTCCCTGCCAGGGGGAAGGCCTTGCTGGAGCCCTTTGAAGAACTCTCTTCCAAAATACTGTTCAGTCGCAAGGATCTGCAAAAGTTTCTAACGCAGTGGGAAGGCCTTCAGGGAAGGACCCAGGAACTGCGGGCTCACCTGACACGCGAAGGAGGGGCCGCGCTGCGCTGGATCGACGAGATGTCGCACATCCACAAAAGCGTCCGGCTCGGGAGCAAGATGCAAGAATGGCAGGAGGCTTACTCCCGCCTGAAAGGGAACCTCCCATCCCGGCTCAAGCTCGTCCACGTGAAGTTCGACGCCCTGAGCAATCGGGTGGTCTACTCTCGTCAGGATCTGCAGCGGTTCTGGGGGAGAACAACCGAACATCTGCGAGGCATGAGGTGGTGGAACATCCGCCCGTGGCGACTAATCAAAACGCTAGCCAAGGACTTCGCTTTGACGACCTCTTTCGCCCTAACCCTTAGGACAGTGTTTCGAAACCCATCAACTTAGATCCCAAAGACGTCTCAATGGATCTGGGCCGCCCGCCTTTTTAGAGACACGACCTGCTCCCGGATCTCCTCAGCATCCTCCGCATAGCTAGCGAGATTCAAATAACTCTGAAGGTCTTCCAAGGCCTGGGGAAAACACTCCAGTTTCATGTAAAGCAGCCCACGATCTCTGATCTCTTGAGCCGAGTCCGGCTCAAGGATAACCAAACGCTCAACCACAGAGAGGCTTTTGAGCAGATCACCCTGCTTTAAATAGATCATTTTCAGGTTGTTCAGCATTCTCTTGAGAATTTGCTTCTTGCCGATCGGAGCCAGAAACTCATCTCGGAAGCTGACCTTCCCCTTGTACAACTCACCCAAAAAACCCTCGAGCTCCTCAGTAGAGCGGACCTCCCCGCCATGAAAGGGATCGATGATGATTTCTTCGCGGCCTACATACTTCACCAGGAAGTGACCCGGAAAGCCGACGCCGTCCAAGATCAACCCTACCCGTCGCGCCACCTCCATATAAAGGATCGAAAGCGTGATCGGGATCCCCCTTTTTCGCTCTATCACGTCATTCAAAAAACTGTTCTTGGGATTGTAGTAGTCGTCGCGGTCTCCCTTGAATCCTTCCTGGTTGAAGAGAACATAGTTGAGGCAAGCGATGAGACGATAGGGATTGGCGTCGCTGCCGCAACGGTCGCTTACGGACGTTGCCAGCCGATCGATTTTTGCCGTGCAAGTTTCGATGTCCAGTCCCGGATATTCCCCCTGAGCAATAGCCAGAGCCGCGCGGCCGAGGTCGATCTCCTCTTCGGGCCGCCTCACAGCTTCGGCAAAACTATCATCGCTAGGACTTGCCATCTCCTTACAAACCTTTCACCGGGGTTCCGAGACGATATCCACAAGCGCCGGAAGTTTCTTCTCTCGAACGTATTTCATCGCCCTCTCGATCGCAGGACGAATATCACCCGTCCTTTGGATCGCCCCCTCGGCGTGGACGCCGAAGCCCTGAGCCACTTTAGCAAAATCGACCACCGGCTCGCTCACGTGCGTGCCGATCCCGGCGTTCTCGACCGGCCGATTGCGGAATTTGGCGACCTCGATCCCATGCTCCTCCGAGTTGTAGAAGGACTGGTTGTTGTGCATCACGATCAGCAGAGGGATTTTATGCTTGGCCGCCGTCCAGAGCGCGCTCGAAGTCATCAGCAGATCCCCGTCGGCCTGGACGTCCACGCAGAGTTTACCGCTTCCTAGATGGGCCAATGCTCCTCCGATGGCGGCGCTCATGCCGTAACCTACGCCGGCGCCCCCGCTCGTGCCGAGATACTGCCCGGGCTTGGCGAAATCCCAGAGCCGGCGCGCCCAGCCGTTGGAGCTGCCGTTGACTAGGACCCAGTCTTCCTTTTTGATCACCTCGCCCAGCTCATGAGCGAGAAAAGCCGTGGAGATCTCTTTTGCATCCCCCTTGGCGCGGGCCTCCTCCCGCCACTTGCTCCTAAGATTGTCGTGTCGCTTTTTGATCTCGTTGAAGCGCGCTTCGATAGCAGCTTTGTGCTTCCCGCCGTTTCCCATGATCTGCCGGCAAAGCTTGATCAACTCGGGCAGAGCGATCGAAGTATCGGCGGCAATCGGGACATCCACGGGCTGCAGCACCTGATAGTCCGCAACCCAGCTGCGCACCAGCATATCATTCATCGAAATATGAATGAGCTTTACCGAAGGACTCGTGACATATTCGCAAACCCGCGTCCTCTTGCTGGCGGTCACCAATGAGCCATAGAGGTCATACACGTCCAGCCCCAGGATGACATCGGCCTTTTGCAGCAGCTCGCGCGCGCCGTCGGTGACATCCAGAGGATGGTTGCTGGGAAAATTGAAGCGGTTGCCCTTGTCGATCACAGGGATCGCCAGAAGTTCCGCCAGTTCGATCAGGGAGGCGACGCTCTTCGGATTGCGCCCCAGAAAATCGGCAATGATGAGCGGAGATCGAGCCCCGACCAGCATCTCGGCCGCCCGCCGCAACGCTTCGGGATTCGCCTGCATCGGAGCCGGCGGAGAGAAACGGCTCATATCAGGAATCTCGATCTCGCCTCCGGCAGGATCCTCCTGCAGGTCCGCGTCATAGTTGATATAGACCGGCGCCATAGGCTCCGTGGTCGCGATCCGGTATCCACGGATAAACGATTCCGGGACGCTCGCCAGGTTATACGGCTGATCATCCCACTTCACGTAATCCCGCACCTGATTTCCCTGAACCAACGCAGTGTGAATCCAGTCGATTCGGGGGCGGCGGCGCTTGGTGTTCATCGGACCGGTGCCGCCTAAAACGATGACCGGCACCCGATCACACCAGGCATTGAAGATCGCCATGCTCGCGTGCTGGAGGCCCACGATGTTATGCACGATCGCAACCATCGGCTTCCCTTTGGCCTTGGCGTAGCCATGGGCCAAAGCCACTGAGATCTCCTCGTGACAACAGAAGATCACCTCGGGCTTGTAGTTGCCGCCGTAATTGACGATCGAGTCGTGAATGCCGCGAAAGGTCGCGCCGGGATTGAAGGCCGTATATTCAATGTCAAAGGCCTTCATAAGATCGACGACGAGGTCGGAGCCAAATTCCGCTTTCTTTTTTTCCACGGGTGCTGCTTTTGCCACTTTTTCTCCCCTTTCTATTCGTTAGGTATCTCTGTGCAATCCCAATTTAATCTTTTTCCTGCAAAAGGCCTCTCTGAAAGAACAACTCCAAGGTATCGAGCAGGTCCCCTTCTCTGCCGCCGCTCTCCGAAGGTTTCCCGCAATCGAGCTCCGCGATCTGCTCCAGCATCTTCTGCGTCGCAGGCGCGATGACGGCCTTCAATCCATGGTGGCGAAAGGTCTCGCGCAGCTCGCGCATCTCCTCGGCCCGCCGCTCCGCGTGGATCGGCAATGCGGCGATGCCGCGACCGACTTTCCTCACAAGGCCGGGAAAACTCTCCTCATAGCGGCGCATAATCTCCTGCAACAAATCAAATTTCCTGGCGCCGAGCAAGAGCTCGGTCAGGAGCCCTTGCAGCCCTTTGGTCAACCCCGCGTAGACTATCTTGAATGCAGAGGCCTGCCCGGTTGTCGGGCCCAGCACCTCCACAGAGAAGCCGGAATCGCGAAGCCCGCGCAGCTCTTCCGCCCGGGGGCCCGAGACATAGACGACGGCTTCAGAGAGTTTCGTGGCCGAGCCTATGATGCAGCCATCGACAAAGCTGGCCTGCGCCTGCGAGAGGACTTGCCCGACAGCGCCGGCCGTCATCGGTGAGATGGCATTGGCGTCCAAATAAAGACAGTCTTTTCTCCCCGCCTTCGACAGAGCCTTGCTGACCTGAGAGGCGATCTTCCGGGCTGCCGACGGGACCACGATCGAAACGATGATATCCGCCTCTCTAACCAGCCGCGCAAGGGGCACCGAGCGCACGCCGGCATTCTCCGCGCGCTTTTGTGTGACCTCGCTCCGCCCTTTGGAAGCGGTCATGACTTCGACTCCATGCTCCTTCAAAAGGCGGGCCCAATGATAACCCATTTCGCCGATGCTTAAGATGCCGATCTTTTGAAAGGCCACGATAATTGCTCCCTTCAAACTTGATCGTTGATCGCGTCAATCATCCGCCTCAGGCGCCCATAGTCTCTCCGATTGAAGGGAACCCAAAGGCGATGGAGAGAGAGGCTGTCTGGCTCGTCCGATTCCTCAGGTAGGGGCCCCGTCTCCCTCACGTCGCCTTCAGTCAGGATGTCGCGGAAGTCGCGATTCAGCCCTTCTATCAGCTCTTTTGTCGGAGGATGAAGGAGACGAATCACCAGGTCCTGTCGCACAAAACGGTAGGAGTGATAATTCCGGTAAAATTTCTGGATCTCTTGGACAGCCCCCTCCACATCCTCAACAATCTTGAAAAGATCAAGGTCATGGGGAGAGATGAATCCCCGTCCCAACATCTCCTTGCGCACGAAGATCTCCCATTTCTTCCAGTAGTTCCCGCCCGGAATATCAAAAAAAAGAATCGGAACGATCTGGCTCTTTCCGGTCTGAGCCAGAGTCAACGCTTCGATCGCTTCATCGTGGGTGCCGAAGCCTCCGGGAAAAAAGACAACGGCATCCGCCTCCTTAACGAAGATGAGCTTACGCGTAAAGAAAAAATGAAAGCTGATCAGTTTGGGGTCATCGCGAATAACCGGATTCGCCTCCTGGGTGAAGGGAAGCAGGATATTGACGCCGAAGCTCCGCTCCCTTCCCGCCCCCTGATGACCCGCCTGCATGACACCCGGCCCCGCGCCCGTAATCACCATCAACCCTTCCTCGGCAAGTCTCCGGCCAAGCTGCACCGCTCGCTGATAGTAGAGGTCTTCTTCCTTTACCCTAGTGGAGCCGAAGATGCTCACTTTGCGAACGGAGCGATACGGGGCAAAAATCTTAAACGCGTAACGGAGCTCCTTCAAGGCCCTGATGAGAATCTTCAGATCTCCCCGGTCCGCCTCGTCGGCAGCCAGCTTAAGCGCCGTCTGGATCATCTCCGCGATGAGCTCTTCGTTCGGAGAGCCTCGGCCGCTCTCGAGCCAGTCCAGGAGGTCGCGCTCAATCGCCGCCAAAGTGACTTTTTCCCTCTTCGCTATCCGTTTGGCCATCATTGCTTTCTATGCCACATCGGCGCCTTGAATGAAAGTTTTGGGAGGCTGCCCTAGAAGAATGACAGGGGCTAGATTTCGAGAATCAGCCCTTAAGACCCATAATAATCGGGGAGTGATCGTTGACCTTTATCCTTTGGGCATCGATAAAACCGGCTTCCAACAACCATTTCTCGTACTGGGAAAAGGAGAATGTGTCGCCCTCGTCCGTCCCCAACAGAGCATGGACTGCCATTAACGCAGGGGAAAGGCCGGACTCTCTCTCTTCATCCGGCAGGTAGTCCATGATGAGGAGCCTGCCTTTTTGCCTCAACGCACGGAAACATTTGCCAATCAATCCTCGGCTCCACTGGGCTCCTTCAGAATGGCAAATATGGCCCAGCAGGACCAGATCATATCCATCCCCTCCAAAATCGATGACTCGGATATCTCCTCCGATAAACCTGTAGCGTTCCTCCACCTCAGATTGCCGCGCGTATTTTCGCGCCACATCCAAGACAGGAACCAAATCCACCGCCGTTACCTCTGCCTTCTTCAATCTTAGCGCCAAGGGTATGGACCACACCGCTGAACCTGCGGCCACGTCCAATATTTTTATGGCCGATTCTTCACCCAGGTTTAGGGAGACATCTCGAGTCAGAAACTCAGCTAGCCTCCATGCGTAGGGCTTATGAACCTGAAATAGAGCGTCTACGGTATCCAAATTGAACTTCTCTTTTTCTTCCTCGGTGAAGATCGACAAGGTAGGCTTTCCCGTTCTCACAGCCTCCGGCAACGTAAGCCAGAGCCGCAACATCCGATCACAACAGAGAAAGAGAGGGCCGAGATAGTTCTCGCTGGACGGAAGCAAATAGTTGCGCGAGATCTGATTGAGCTCATATCTCTCGTTTTCTTTCTCAAGCAACCCCATAGCCGCCAAACAGTTGAGCACCATCCCAATCCCTCTCTCGGAGCACTCCGTAGCCGCAGCTATGTTGCCAACGCCTTTGGCTCCGTTGACTATGGCGCTGAAAATACCCGCCTTTAAAGCGGTGGATACGACAACTTGAGGGGCGAACTGAAAGCCCAGATCATCTAACGCCCCCGTTGCCAGCTTCTCGCTCATAGCAATCATGGCTTGTTTCCTTTCAGGAGCCTTTGGGTCGCTCAGGCGGCTTGCCGCTCTACAGCGTGTTAGGATATCTTCTCTGTGGCCACCAAGGCATCATGGCTCAACTTAACTCTGCCATGGAGGGAACAAGATGAGATACTATGATATCTCGCTCAATTTGTCAGCCGACACCGTCCGCTGGATAACGTCCCAACCTTTCGAGCTTCACGAACGCCGGCGCATGAGCCGGGGAGATCATAACAATTCCTCAGGGGTAAGCATGAGCCTTCATTCCGGTACGCATATGGATGCGCCCTTTCATTTCGTTCCGGGAGGGACCACGATCGATGAGTTGCCCCTGGAACTCTTCATCGGCCCGGCCCTGGTGCACGCCGTTGGGGCAGACCGCTATATCACGGCCGAGCACTTGGCGCCTCTGGATCTGCGTGGGATAACGCGGCTCCTCTTCAAGACGCGCAACTCGCAGCTGCTGCAGAAGAGATCTTATGAGCCTGATTTTGTCGCCTTCTCGGTGGAAGCGGCCGAGGCCTTGGTAGCCAGTGGCGTAAAGCTTGTGGGCTTGGACTATCTCTCGGTCGCACACGCGGGCGACGAGCAAGTCCCGGTCCACAGGGCCTTTCTGGATCGGGGCGTGGCCCTGCTCGAAGGCATCGACCTCTCAAGGGTTGCCCCTGGTCGCTATGAATTGATTTGTTTTCCGATCCGAATCCACGGCGCCGACGGCGCCCCCTGCCGGGCAGTGTTACGGGACCTCACATAGCTGCAATGTAAATTTATGTGACTACGTGACTTTTGAGAAAGGCCAACGATGAGCACCTCGGAGCGTGCTGGCACACGAGCTTGCTCACCAGTACGCTTTGGCAGGAGTCTTATTCCCTATCTTTTGACATTTTTAATTTTGTCGGAGATACGAGAGAGTGAATATTGAGTTCCTTGATTTTCTGCGGTTCCATCCCCTTTGGGACCACCAACCTATTCGTTGAAATATTCCGCGCCTCCAGAATTGGTTGATCTTACTCCCTGGCCGCTCGAATCGCTGTTCTCACGGAGCACGACCCAGCGCTCCGGACCGATTTCAACAACGGCCATCCGCCCGGTCACTCTCAATTTCTCCCCTCTGCTGGGAAGCAACTTGTCGGTCACCACTTTGATAGTCCCAGTATCATCTTGGATCTCGAAGTACTTGACGACAAGAAGGGATACCGCATTCATGACTGTTCCGTTGATGGTGACTTCTTTACTTTCATAATCCCGGGGGTGATCGAGGATATCCTTAATTTTGGTGGAAGTAACACTATTGGCTGCATCACAAGCAAGGTTCAGAAATGCAAAATAAATAACCAACGCGGTAAGCAAACTTTTTATCTTCATGACGTTCTGCTTAAGGTACAGCAAGGTTTACAGGGCTGGAATCTGGCCCGCATTTGTCGACGCGGGCTCAGTCCAGGCACCCGTCTTGCTTTATCTTCGTCGTCCTCTGCTCACCGGGGCCGGTTGCTCTTGTTGCATAGCAACGGCGGGCAGATCCGTATCGCTGTTTAACTCCTTGGTCTTCTCCACCTCTGCCTGGCGTGCTGCAAGAACACTCAACTGTCCGACCTGTTTACTATAGGTCTTAATCAGCCAGACCTTGCCGGTGAAGCGGTTTATCTTGTAAGCGGAATCTACAGGCCCGTTAGGCGGAGTTACGCTGTAAATGCCGCCGAAGATGAGCGAAAGTAGCAGGAGAAATACTCCGCCGCCTGCTGACCACAGAATTTTCTCTTTCATGGTTGCAATCCTCCTTTCCAGTTACTAGAGACAATATCGGCCGGAAGATCAGTATTCGCCCTGCTGGCGCCTCAACCGTTCGATATCCTGCCGTTGGCGGTCAATGTCGCCTTGGTTTCTGCGGATCTCTTGATCCTGCCTATAGTTCTGGTTTTCCTGACCTTGCATCTGGTCACCGATCAAAGCACCGGCACCCGCACCAAGACCACCACCAATAAGCGCTCCAGCGGCCGGATGGCCAACCACACTCCCGATAATTCCGCCAGCGGCAGCCCCACCGAGCGCTCCAATACCCGTACCCTTCTCGCGCGTTGTCAGGGGTCCGCCTGCGCAGCCCGCGACAAAAAGCGTCCCTGCCAGTAAGAGGATAGAAGCTTTATCCATGAATTTTTGAGTCGTGTTCATCTTTCCTGTCTCCTTTCTCTTTCCTCAGTTCAGCTGACAGTTGGATCTTCCCTTCTTTTTTTGTAGCTCGTCAGCCGAACAGATGAATAGGCAATGCCCGTGCCACACCAAAAGTTTATTAAAATCAAAGAGTTTAAAAAAATCAGGAATGGCAGCGGTAGGTAAAAAGGTAAGGGGAGTGGGAAGAGATTACGCGCTGCGATAAAGCGCAAGCTTGGCGTTTAGGGGTTTAGGCGTGATACCCAGCAGGCGGGAGCTGAGTTGTTGATGCTGGTGCCCGGAGCCGGAATTGAACCGGCACGGACCCTTCCGGGTCCTCGGGATTTTAAGTCTACAAGCTTTCATACCTACCAGCAAGCAACACACAGAAAGGCGCTGTATCGGCGAGAACTTCCCGTTGGTATAGCTCCTTTTTGTTTCTTTCAACGCAACAGTTCAAGCACAGGGATAAGCACAGAACGATCACAAAGAAGAGACTAGAGTATGACTGAGGTTCCGGCAAAGATCGAGACAGAGGAAGTTTCAGTATTTAGGAGTATCCGACATCCGCAAAAGAGGGCCTTCCTTCGCGCTTATTCTGAGCTAGGACGGATCGGGAAGGCCGCTGAAGCGATAGGCATGAATCGGGACATGCATTATCACTGGCTCAAGGATGAGGCTTACGCAGAGGCTTTTAAGAAAGCGCAGCTAATGGCCGGGAACAACGCTGAGGATGAAGTTTACCGGAGAGCGTTTGATGGGAGAGACAAGCCATTAGTATATGAGGGAAAGATTTCCAAGGATGAAGATGGCAATCCCGTTACGGTTAAGGAGCACTCGGATCTATTGGCAATGTTCTTCTTGAAGGGCATTTTCCCTGAGAAGTATCGCGACAACGCGCAGATTAACATCGACAACCGGCAGCTTACCATCAACACTCAGAAGGGATCCGGATTTAATTGGGAGAAGTACCACGAACTATTAGATAACGGTCCAACATTCAAAGGAAAATGACTTTAAACCCTAGGATTGGCTATCCCGTGTACTATTGCAGGGCTTTGGATTTGCTTGGTGTTTTTTCGGCTGTGCTTGAACTGTGCTTAGACATGAAACGAAACCGGGCGGGTGCTAAGCCACAGTCAGGGCCTTCGATTCCAGATTCCCCTAATAGGATCGACCCTGGGTGTCAACCCCCATCTTTTTTCCCAGGTTTCCTCGTTCTATCCTCTCTCCGGAAAATCCCCTAAAGACTTTTTTCTGAAGGAGTGAGGATGCAGGGAGAGCGCGAGCCATATCCTGGACCTTGCCGATGAGATCGTGCGACAGTGAGCCGTTAACGGCGCAGGACGGGCAATCTGAGCGATGTTTCACGGCCGGGCTCCTTTCTGGGGTTTCGCTGTTACAGCAGCGGGCCGCCTCTTTTTATTTGGGCTTCTGTTTTCTGTGTCTTCTTCCTACCGAGGCACCCGGGTACTTCTTGTGAACCCGCTTTTCATATTGTTTGTGGCTTCTCTCTCGTTCCTTTTCCCTGATTTCCTCCGCCTTTTTCTTCCTGTACTCTCGAGCGGCGATCAGGTTGCCGCATTTCTGTGAGCAAAAGCTTTTGACGTTCTTATGTGGTCTTCTAAGAGGGACAAAAATTGCCCTGCATTTCTCATTTGCACACGCAAGTAAATCAGTGCCTTTGAGCCCTATGTGCGTGAGCAGATAGCGAAGCGTTTCGTAGACCATCGTGGGGAAATCAGTATCGGATGATTTGAAAAACACCCCGTCTTGATCTTGTAAAAAATTGAGAGTTTGCTTCGACAGTTCAAACTGCGCGGGTTTCCCCCGTTGGATAAGAGGCAATTCCCGGCGCAAGTCATCTTGAACTGTTTTTATAGCCTCGTCGGTAGTGGTGCGGTGAAATGGGCTGTCCTTCCGCTTACGTTCTTTCACCGCGAACAAAGCCCAATAGAGATCATTAAGAAGTTCTTCTCGGGCATCCTCACGCAGCATTCTAATGTCTCGGGTTGCCAGCCCGAGAATGATATTCACTCGCCTGATCAGGTTTGCCCGCTGGGCTTGAATCATGCGTAATCGACCTCTATTAGCGTTTCCCATATCACGGTGACTATTCTATTGCAAGCAGGATAAAACAGCTTGTAGCGTGTGGCTGATTATGGGATAAGACATGATAAAGAGGTTGATGACGATGGAAGCAAAACACGATGAACTGTTGATGGCGTCGGGCGCGGCAAAGATTCTCAACCGTAGCGCGGAAGCGGTTCGCTTCTATGAGCGGACGGGCAAGCTGCCTGCAATCCGAACCGCAGATGGAACACGTCTGTTTAAGCAAAG
>WNFH01000867.1_pt1 | contig 19885 bp, 12 predicted proteins | sample 5400411 | NCBI WGS metagenome assembly WNFH01 (sample SAMN13153347, study PRJNA577476) | soil metagenome | isolation source: 200 cm saprolite under Douglas fir tree site 2 hole 3 | place: USA:California | collected 2015-04-18
TTTACGGCGGCAAGCTGACTCGTTACGACCGTCGCACGGCGCAAGTGCAGAATATTATGCCGAAGCCTTTCCGCTCGGCTGATTTTCGCGTGGTGCGGACCCAACCGGTGATCTTCTCGCCTGTCGATCAGCATGTGCTTTACTTTTCTACCAACACGCTCTGGAAAACGAAAGACGGCGGGCAAAACTGGGATCAGATTAGTCCCGACCTGACGCGCAAAACGTTCGAAGTCCCGCAGAGCGTCGGCAAGTTCCGCTCGCAACCGACTGCCCAACCGACCCAGCGTGGCGTGATCTATGCGGTCGCGCCGTCGCCGTTGGATATCAACCTCATCTGGGCCGGCACTGACGACGGTCTGATTCATCGCACCACCGATGGCGGCGCGCATTGGAGCGAAGTAACGCCAAAACAACTGAAACCGTGGCAGAAGATTTCGATCCTCGAAGCCAGTCACTTCGACAAGAACACGGCTTACGCGGCGGTCAACACGCTCAGGCTCGACGACCTGCGGCCACACATTTATCGAACCCGCGACGCGGGCGCGACGTGGACTGAGGTTACCTACGGCATTCCGGCAAACGAGAACACTGACGTTGTGCGCGAGGATCCGGAAAGAAAAGGCTTGCTGTTCGCCGGCACAGAGCGCGCCGTCTACGTCTCGTTTGATGATGGCGATCATTGGCAGTCTCTGCGGCTCAACATGGGCGCCAGCTCGGTTCGGGATCTGATCATCAAGGGCGACGATCTTTGCGCGGCGACTCACGGGCGTGGTTTCTGGATTCTCGATAACATCACACCGTTGCGACAACTCCAGGCATCGATCGCTGCCGCGCCCGCTTTGCTCTTCCGGCCGCAAACTGCTTTGCGCGTTCGTTGGAACACCAACAGCGACACGCCGATTCCGCCCGATGAAGCCGCCGGCGAAAATCCGCCGGATGGCGCGATGATTGATTACTACATCGGTGCGCGCACGTCGGGACCAGTGACGGTCGAGATCAACGACGACGCCGGCGCGCTTGTGCGTCGTTATGCAAGCGCAGATCCGATGCCGACTCCCGATCCGATGCTCGCAATACCGCCTTATTGGGTCAGGCCGCCGCAGAGGCTGGCAAGCGAACCGGGCGTGCATCGCTTTCTTTGGGACATGCGTTACGCGCCAGTTCCCGGCGTCCAGCCGAATTACCCGATCGCCGCCGTCTATCGCAACACCGCGCCGGCAGCTACTTCGCCGTGGGCTATGCCCGGCAATTACACCGTCGTGCTCACCGTAAATGGAAAGAAATATTCGCAGCCAATGGTGGTCCGGATGGATCCGCGGCTCAAGACCCCGACCGCTGACCTGGCCGAGCAATTCAGATTATCGAAGCAGCTTTACGATCAATGGCTGGCGCTCGCCTCAATTACCGAAAACGTTAAAGTCATCAGAGCGCGATTGACTGATCTGCGTGGGCGCGCACCGGACGGCGAGGTGAAAACGAACCTCGACGCCCTGAGTGAGAAGCTTCAGGTGTTGGCCGGCGGCGGAGGTGGCGGGGCCGGGCCCGGCGGCGGGCAGGGCGGCGCAGCCGGGAGATTGACGGTAGCGTCCGCAACGACAAGAGTTAGAACGCTGTTCAATCTTGTCGAAGAGATCGATGCGGCCCCAACGCCGCAGGCCGCCGCGGCCGCAACCGAGACGTTGAAAGATTCGCGCTCGCTTCAGGACAGCTGGCAAGCAATCACGTCGCAGGACATTCCGGCCCTGAACGAGAAGCTTCGCGTTGCCAGCCTTCCCTTGATCAACATGCCGAAGTGAAGTGCGAGACATTCGGACGGCCCAACCGAAAGCCCGAGACACCCGATGCGTGATGGTTGGCTGGCAGAGGTTTATTGAGTTCTCCTCGACATTCTCAAAGCTCTTCGCGGGTTACCCGCAGGCTCTTAGGCTTGCAATTATATTGCAATCCTCAACAAGTGTCGTATTCTCTCTTCTTTGCGCACACAAGAAAAGTCGGTTGACCGGACTCTGGAATCGGAATATTGTGTCCGCGACTTTGAAGATAAAAGCTAACTCCCTGAGCCTCTGTGGTCTCCCGCATACTCGCCAGTTAGCCGACTAGTTTTCAACCTTTCACCAGGAGAAGAATGATGGGCGCTCACTGCCCTCAGCTTTTCGCAAACGCAATTTCCGCGTTGTTTCGCTGGCTGCCTCCGTTGCTAATCGTCTTTTGTACGGGTATTGCTAGTGCGCAGGACATTCAGTACGCACAAAACACAACTGATCAAAACAAGCGCAGTAGCCTGACGGTTGACCCGGCCTCGCTCGGGATGACTGTGCAGATTCCGCTAGGCGGTTACCCCGGTCGCGCGGGTGCTTCCTTGCCGATCGTGCTGCAGAATTCGTCGAAAGTGTGGCACATGGAATACGGCGGCAATGCCGGGCTTAATCCACATGCGAACGGTTGGGTGTATCCGGCCTACGAAGCGAACGGCGGCTGGACCATGAGTCTGTCGCCCCCGTCTCTGAAGAGTGCTGACTTGAGCAAGAGCTACACGGTCGATGGCGGGCCTGAATGCGTAGCCCATTGTGTTCCGGAGAGCTATACCTACATGATCTATCGGATTGAGGTGCACATGCCTGACGGCTCCGCGCATGAAGTCCGCAAGGACGACGCGGCGGTACTCGTCGACAGCAATCATCCGTACAACTCGGACGGTACTTACTATGCAGTGGACGGGTCGCGGCTTCGTTTGGAATGTCACACCGGCGTCAATGCGCCGCCGAATGTTCTCTACCTACCCGATGGGTCGCGCTACGTCTATGCCAGCGACTATTCCTCGGTCAGTTATATTGACCGTAACGGAAACACACTCGTTTACAACCTCGGCTCGCGACAATGGACGGATACGCTTGGCCGGGTGATCGGGCTGCCACTGCAAGGCGCTCCCTCAGTCGGCGATTCAACCTATTTGCTGCCGGGGATTGGCAACAGTTCTGTTTCTTATACTCTTCGATGGAAGCGACTCGGTGACGCACTGACGGATCCAAACCAGGCCCTACGCTACGTGGCCACTTACTCCGATTGCGATTTGCAGACTACGAGCTATCACTCGCCAAGCCTGTTCAGCACGGGCACTTCATGCGACGGCGACGAGTTCTACAATCAACTATTCAATCCCGTGTTGCTTTCGGAAGTAGTGTTGCCAAACGGCAAGTCCTACAAATTCACTTACAATGTTTATGGCGAGATGGACAAGATCGTCTATCCAACTGGCGGCTACGAGCGCTTTCAGTACGACACAATTCCGCTGATGAGTTACGTGCGCGGATTCTATTCCCAAGCCAACCGCGGCGTGGTCGATCATTGGATCAGCGTGGACGGCAGCGGTACGGATGAGGGCGCTCATCACTGGCATTACGCCGTTAGCTATCCGAACAATACGCCGCCGTACAAGGTGACGATGACCGCGCCCGACGGTACCTACACCGAGCGGTATCTTTATTCGTCAACAGGTCTGCCGTCGTTCGGTTTTGAAGACCGGCGAGTTGGTCGTGCATACGACGAGCGCGTGTATTCGGCAAGCGGAGCGATGCTGCGCCGCACTTTAACTGACTGGGTTGTGTCCGGCTCAACCCTTGGCGGCAATAGCAACGCCACCCGCAATCCGCGCGTCGCAAAGTCGGTCGATATCGTGCTGGACACTGGCACCAGCAACGCGTTAGTTAAGACCACGATTCCTGGTTACGATCTCACGTATCAGTTTGACGTCGGCGCCGATCAAACTTCTGTCGCTGAATACGACTGGGCTACGACCGATCAAAGCACGGCGCAAACGGCCGCCATCGCTGCGATGCCGTTGGGCGCGTTGGTGCGCACGACGCAGACCAGTTTTCTCACTAGCAACGTGAACTATCGCAGTCGAAATATTCTGGGCTTGCCAGGTTCGGCTACGGTGTACAAAGGCGCGCCCAGCGACAACATCGTCGTGGCGCAGAGTTCAGTCAGTTACGACGAATACTCGCTGACGAATCCCGGCAGCGTGGCAAGTTGGACTGATCCACAGACCGTGTATCGCGGGAATGCAACGACGACGAGTCATTGGCTGAATACAAGCAACACCTATTTGCAGACGCACGCGAGCTACGATCAGTTTGGTAATGTTCGCACGGCCACGGACGCAAAGGGCAATCAATCACAACTGGATTATTCAAGCACGTATCAGTATGCCTACCCGACGACAAAGACTACTGCGGTTCCCGATCCGAGCGGCGCTCACGGCTCCAACGCCACGCTTTCGACGACGGCGAATTACGACCTCAATACGGGCTCCGTGCTTTCGACGACGGACGCGAACAACGTCACCTCGACAGTTGAATACAACGATCCGCTGATTCGTCCGACCCGAACCGTGCATGCTTCCGGCAACGGAGCTCAGAGCCAGTCCCCGATCAGTTACGACGACACGAATCGGGTAATCACTGGGCGCAGCGACTTGAACTCTTTCAATGATGCGGGGCTAAAGGCCGAGACAGTTTACGATGGACTGGGGCGCGCAATTGAAACTCGAAATTACGAAGGCGGGACGAACTACATTGCCGTGCAGACGCAATACGATGCGATGGGGCGTGCCTTCAAGATATCAAATCCGTTCCGTCCATGGAATAACGAAACTCCGATTTGGACCACCAACGTTTTCGACGACTTGGGTCGCGTCATATCAGTGACGACACCCGACGGAGCCGCAGTAACTACTTCGTATTCAGGCAACACGGTGACCGTAACCGACCAGGCGGGAAAGAAGCGGCGCAGTGTGACTGACGCTTTGGGCCGCTTGATTCGTGTTGATGAGCCTGACACGAACGGCAATCTCGACGATCAAAACGGAGCACCGCTCCAACCCACTTACTATTCTTATGACACGCTTGATAACCTGATCCAAGTCACGCAAGGTAGTCAGCCGCCGCGCACGTTTGCTTACGATTCATTGAAACGCCTGACCTCGGCGACGAATCCCGAAAGCGGCACGATCAATTATCAGTATGATGAAAACGGAAACTTGACGCAGCGAACCGATGCGCGGAACATCACAACAACCTATGCTTACGACGCGCTCAATCGCACGATCAGCCGGACTTACAACGATAATCCGCAGACACCCACCATCAATTACTTCTACGACTCGGCGTCCTTACCGTCCGGCGCGCCGACGTTTGATCGAGGCTATGCAAATGGGCGACTGGTGGCCGTGACTTATGGTGGAGGGAGCGCCGGAACTTATCGCGGCTATGATGCTTTAGGCCGAGTCGTGGGTCAGTATCAGCAAACCGACTCAGTCAACTATCAGGTCGAGGCGAGTTATAATCTGGCTGGCGCGATGATCAGCGAGACTTATCCGGCGGCGCCGGGCGCGAGCGATCGCCGCACGGTGACGTATTCACTCGATAGCGCGAACCGCCTTTCCTCGGTGAGCAGCAGCGGAACCAGCTACGCGCCGGGCGCCGACGTCTCCGCGATTACCTATGCCGCGCACGGGGCGCTGGCGAGTGAGTACTACGCCTATAACACTCACCAGACAATCACCTACAACAATCGTTTGCAACCTGCCGAGATCAAGCTGGCATTGGACAACACGCGGACGCCGATTGTCATGATGGACTTGCAGTACGGTTACGGCACTACCGACAACAACGGCAATGTGCAAAGCATCGCGTACTCAAGTAATCAGGCGGGAATCTCTTACACCCAGAACTTCAATTATGACTCATTGAATCGGCTCTCCACCGCCGCTGAAACCTGGGGCGGCAACACCAGCTGGTCGCAGACGAATGGCTATGATCAATATGGCAACCGCTGGATTGACTATGGCAACGGCAATCACAGTCTCTCGTTCAGTGTCAGCACTAACCGGATTACGACGAGTGGTTACAGTTACGATTCAGCGGGCAATCTACTCAATGACACGCTGCACAGCTACACCTACGATGCCGAGAACAAGATCAGCACGGTCGATAGTGTTTCAGCTTACGTCTATGACGGAGAAGGCCAGCGCGTGCGCAAGCTGATTGGCGAGAACACGCGCTTTGTCTATGGCATCGGCGGGAAACTCGTGGCGGAGTTTGATGGCTCAACCGGGAGTCTAACCAAAGAGTATGTTTATGGCGCGGGCGGTTTGCTGGCCACAATCGAGCCAACTTCGGTGAATACCAACGGCACCCGTTACGTGGTAACCGATCATCTTGGCACGCCGCGCGTCACGACAAACTCGAGCGGCTTGGTTGTCAGTCGGCATGATTATCTGCCGTTCGGTGAGGAACTCTTTGCCGGTACGGGTGGTAGAACGACGGCGCAAGGCTACAGCGCCAGTGATGGGGTGAGGCAACACTTCACCGGACAACAAAGGGATAACGAAACAAGTCTTGATTACTTCAACGCGCGTTACTATTCATCAACGCAAGGAAGGTTCACCAGCGCAGATTCATTTGGTGGGTCGACCGTTAATCCTCAGAGCCTGAATCGATATTCCTACGTAATGGGCAATCCACTTCGATTCAGAGATCTCAGTGGGCACCTTGCTATAGGCGGAGTTGGAGATGATCTGAATGATTGGTTCAAGTGGTATAAGAGGTCAGGCGGCTATCTTGAAGGCATGAAGCCATCAATGCCGAGAGGCTTGTGTGGTTCGGGATGCGGTGGTCAGAATCCGAGTCAGCCCCAAGATCCAAGCAAACCAAATCTTCCCCCGGCAGTAGCGCCCGCTGGCGTGCCCGACATTCCAGAAGGGACGGTCGGCACCCCAACTGTGACGGAATGGCGTCCTATACCTCCACACAAAAGTTTCTGGGAGCGAGTCAAGACATTTTTCGGGTTTGGATCTGTGGTTGCCGGGACAGCAACATGGGGTGATCCATCTACACTGCAGGATCATTTTGATCGCCACGGTCCAGATTTTGGATCCAGAAACTCCGAGGAATACGCTCAACAAGCACAAGAGTTTTTTATACGCTCACAGCAAGAGGGTTTCGATACTACCATAGATCAATTTGGCGTAATTCGAACATATGATCCCGAGACCGGCACCTTTGGAGCGTATAATATGAACGGCACGACACGGACGTTCTTTAAGCCATTTGGGCGTGGAGTCTATTGGCTGTCTACAAGAACTCGCAACGGAGGCCGCTCGCCATGGACTCCAGAGGAAACCGTAGAGCCTGAAGTAGAACCCGAGATTGAGATACCGATCGAACCGATTCCTTAGGAGCGGAACTGTGAATTATATTTGTCCCGTTTGTGGTTTTGATGCGCTAAGAGAGGCACCTTATGGGGCCGGAATGTATGAGATCTGCCCGTCCTGCGGTTTCCAGTTCGGCGTTACCGACGACGATCGTCATATTAGCTTTGAAGAGTGGCGTGAAGACTGGATCGCTCGAGGAATGCCCTGGAGCAGTAAAGGTAGACCCGAACCTCAAGGATGGAATCCGAAGGACCAACTTCGGAAATTGCAGAGCAGTGGGCTTCACAATCTCGCCAACAAGTCGCTGAAGGTTAGCGCGCCGGACGAGCGGGTTAAGGACTAAATTGCTCTTGATACTGACCCTTAGTCAGCGTCACCTGCCAGCCGCTTTGATGATGAGTGGGTAGCGATTCGACCTTTTCGAGCGATCAGCCTCTCTTTTTCGTTGCTGCCGGAGGTGACGGCGGCGCGCTCTTTGAAAACTGAAAACCGGGGCGAGCGGACGCGTGAGGTGAGGAGTCGCTGCGTCTTCAAACTGCCGTTCGGTGAGGAACTCTTCGCCGGCACTGGCGGCCGCACGACAACTCAGGGTTACAGCCAGTCGGACGGAGTGAGACAACGCTTCACCCGCAAAGAACGAGATGTTGAGACAGGCTTGGATTACTTTGGGGCGCGGTACTACGGGAGTGTGCAAGGAAGGTTTACCAGCGTCGATCCAGTCGCTCTCAAATTGAAACACCTAAATAACCCTCAGGATCTAAATCGTTATTCCTACGTTGCTAACAACCCACTAGTGTTCTTCGATCCTGACGGCAAGGAGAAGATTCGGATCACCGTTAGATCATTTCTTCCGGATAACTCGAAATGGGGCTATGCCGGTGACGGTCACAAGACCGGTGAAAAGATCGGAGCAAAAGATGGTTTTCGCATTCGCGAAACAATTGTGGTGGAGACTAATCCTTCTCGCGGTGGGCCCATTGTTCCCGGCTCACCAAGGTACGAAATCGGCGTCAGCTTGGGGCCCAATTACGTTAACCCTAACAAATTTGGAATGCCGGATGTTGACCAAGCCAAATGCGCTAACTGCTCGATGACAGCGGTGCGCACGGAAGAAAAGGGTGTCTCGGTAAACTTCACGGCAGACGTCTCAAATCCTCTGCACCCGAGTTTTTTCGCAAGTATCAATTTCAATCTGAGCGTAACGGTTAATCCAGCTAATCAGAACGATATCGTCGCAAGCGTCGAAGGCGAGCACACTAAGTTCCCAGCTTTCGACGTTACAGTGGAGCGGTTGGAGGCGCCAAACAACGCTTCAAAGGTAGTCTATAGTTATGACCCGTACTCGAATCCTTTCAACAGTGGCAGCAGTCCCTTGTCCCTTAGCCCGCTAGCACCAAAGCAGCAAGTTACAGATCCCGAAACGGCAGTTACGATTCCGAAGAAGAAACCGGAGAATGAGTGATGAAGGTAAGCACAATTGCCCTTTTACTTCTTGGCATCGCTTCCTGGACACCTCCCGGTATGGTTGGATGCGGACCATTTGGCAACCAGGACGAGACTGTCAAGGTAGTTTTTGTTCAGTGGAAGCGAGGCCCTGACGGCATAACTACGCGACGGTTGAAGGAGACCGACTTGACCCAAGCGGAAATCGACCGTTTAGCCACCCAAGGGGTGAGTGGCGCGCTGAATGTTGTCGGGTACCAAATACACGGGTCCGGAAACAATCCCAAGCCAAGACGGATCATCATCGTTATGGATCATCAAATCGACGAAAGAGTTGACCTGCGGCAACCAAGTGATGCAGACGCCATATACTTACAGCTTGGTAATGAGTGGAAATTACTCCCGGCCGGGACCGCAACGAACCAACGGGTAATACGACTTGAAGTGAACGAGGAAAACAAGAGCCAGACGCGATATTGGTTTCAGTTGCCAGATGGTGCAATGCAGGGTACAACACCGTTCGACTGGTAGGAACGCGCGGGGATTCGTAAAGGCATGAGCTACATTGGCCCAGAGGCGTCAACTTTATTTTTGTGAGCGCATGGAACTTGGAAACAAGCTACATGAAAGACCGAAACCGGGGTCAGGCCTCCGATTCTTGCGATTCCCATCGGATCGTTAACTCACAGAGCGAGTGCGCCTGGCAACCAGACGAAGGATTATCTGACATCCAACGGCACGCGTCGCCTACGACGTCGAGAACCGGATGATCACCGCCACCGACAGTTCTTCCACCAGCACGTCCACCTATGACGGTCACGGGCGAAGAGTGAAGTGCAACATCTCTGCCCCCCATTCCGCCGCGTTGAAGCCCTCATTCATTGGAATTCCGCGCCGATTCAGCCTTTAAACCCTTCGAAAGTTGAGTTATGAGGGGCGAGCTGACGACAGGGTTCGGCAGTAATTCGATAAGTCTGCGCGACGGAGCCGGCGCGATGTTTCGCCGTAAAGCTCTCGTCCTGCTGACTTTTCTCACGGTGGTGCTCGGCACGGCCGTCGTCACTCTTCTGCTCCCGAACAAGTACGAGTCGCGGATGAAGATTCTGGTAAAGAACCAGAGGGTCGATGTCGCGATCACACCCGAAGCCACGGCCGGCGCTCCCCCAGTCGAAAGCGAAGTCAGCGAAAGCCAGATCAATTCCGAGATTGAGTTGCTGACCAGCCGCGACCTGCTGACGCAGGTCGTGACCGAATGCGGCCTGGCGAAGTTTGAGACTGGTTGGTTCGGCCAACCGGCTCCCGAAGCGGTTCGCGTCGAAACGGCAGCGGCGCGTCTGGCGAAAGACCTGGGCATCGCGCCGGTGAAAAAGGCAAACATCATTTCCGTCAGCTACTCAACCAATTCGCCGGAACTGGCGGCGGCGGTCCTAAAAAAGCTTGGCGATCTGTATTTCGAAAAGCATTTGAAGCTGCATCATCCAACCGGCGCCTCTGACTTTTTCAAAGACAAGGCTGACGAATACGAGACGCAGCTAAAGCAAGCCGAGAATAGGCTGGCCGACTTTCAGCAGAACAACAATTTGGTCGTACTCAGTCAGCAAAAAGATTTGACCTTGCAGAAGACGGCCGACGCAAAGTCGAAGCTGTTGGAGAGCGAGGCGGCTTACAACGAAGCGACCAATCGCATCAAGCGCGTCGAGCAGCAACTGGCCTCAACGTCGCGTCGCGTGACCACGCAGAGTCGCACGCTGCCGAATCAATACTCAGCCGAGCGTCTGAACACCATGATGGTCGAGCTGCAAAATCGGCGCACGCAATTGCTCACGAAGTTTCGGCCCGACGATCGTTCCGTGCGCGAGGTCGATGAACAAATTCGCACGACCAGAGATGCGCTGGCGAAGGCGGAACAGAAAACTGCGGTTGAAGAGGCGACGGACCTGAATCCTTTGCGACAGACCCTGGAGACAGAGTTGTCGCGCGCCAGGCTGGATCAAACCGGAGCCCAGGCCCGACGCGACACGCTTACTGGTCAGTTACAGCAGTACGAGGGTTCACTCAAGAAACTAGAGGGCGACACGGCGAAGCACGACGACCTGCAACGCGAAGTCAAAGAAGCCGCCGACAACTATCAGCTCTACGCCAAGAAACGTGAAGAGGCGCGCATCGCCGACGAACTGGATCGGCAGAAGATTACGAACGTTTCCGTTGCCGAAGCGCCCGTAGCCGCGCAGCTTCCCGCGGGGCCCAATCGCCCGATGAACATTGTGTTGGGAGTATTTCTCGCCGGTCTGCTTACTCTGGGAGGGGTGTTTTCCGCGGAACTGCTGAACGACACGGTACATACGCCGCGACAGCTCGAGGCGCTGACCGGAGCGCCGGTGCTCGCTACCGTTCCGGCGAACAGCCGCAAGATGATTGGGCGCCGTCGCGCGAAGGCAAATGAAATCGAAAGCACCCCGGTAAAGCAATTGGAAGCTTAAGAGAGTTTTTCGACAACCACAGTGCAAACCCAAACAGAAATTATTGAAACCCGGATGCCGGCGGCGCGAGGGCGCCGCAACCGCCAACGGCCGCACAACCTGCAATTGCTTTTGGCCAGTTTGCAGAACGGCGCGCAAAGCCTGCGCGAAGGCGCGGCCATCGCTTTCACCTCCGCTGCGGTAGGTGAGGGCGTCAGCCACGTGACCCAGTTGTTCGCAGTTGAGCTGGCGCGCTACAGCGGCCGTCGCACTTTGGTTGTGAGCGCCGAACGCCTGGCGAGCCTCGGAGTTGAAGACTATTTGCAGATGCCCTGGAACTGTCACCCGACGAACATCGAAAACCTCTGGATGTTGCCGGCGACAAAGAAAGCGACGCGAAAGAATGGCGCCGCAGCGGCCGGCGATGAAGATGTTCAGGCCCTGCCGAAGAGATCGTATCTGATGCGCATTGCCAAACAGGGCGAAGAGATCGACACCGGATTGAATTCGGTTGACGCCCTGCGAGTCAGCTTCGACAACATCCTGATCGATTGCCGTTCGCTCAAGCTTTCGTCTGAAGCGGCCGTGCTCGGTTCCAGCGTGGACGGCGTTGCGGTCGTAGTCGCCGCCGGCCAGACGCGCCGTGACGAGATTTTGAATGCGCAACGAACGATCGAGCAAGCCGGCGGGAAATTCCTCGGCTTTGTCTTGAACAAACGGCGCTATCCAGTGCCCGAGTGGCTTTATCGAAGACTGTAAGAAACATTCCCTCTCCCAAAGAGAGGGGAGTAAACGTTAAGGAGAGTGCCGAAGTGAAACCTGTTTTGATTTCGATCCTTGCGATCTTCATTCTCGCCGGCGCCACGGCGGCCAGCGCGCAGCAGCAGAGACCTCCGCGGCTGACAACCGTTACCGAAGAGCGCTATCGCCTGCAACCGGGCGACGTGCTCGAAGTGCAGTTTCGCTACTCGCCTGAGTTCAATCAGACGGTGACGGTGCAGCCGGACGGATACGTTTCGCTGGAGATTGGGGGCGACATCAAGGTCGCGGGCATGACGGTCGAGCAAACGCGCCTGGCAATTTTGAGAAAGGCGAGCGCGCGTCTGCAAGATCCGGTCGCCACCGTGATTCTGAAAGAGTTTCAAAAGCCTTACTTCGTCGTCGCGGGCGAGGTGACGGCTCCCGGCAAGATCGAGATGCGCGAACGCGTAACCGCGATCCAGGCAATCATGCTGGCGGGCGGCCTGAAGGAAAGCGCCAGGGCTTCGCAGGTGGTCGTCTTTCGCAAGCTCAACTCCGATCTCGCCGAAGTTAAGCTCCTGAATCTCAAGAGCGTTCGGCGGACTTCCGATCTCGAAAACGATCTGACGCTACAGCCGGGCGATATGGTCTTTGTGCCGCGCGACAAGATAACCAAGATCGAGCGGTTCATGAGGCTGGCCAGCGTGGCCGCGTTTATCGCGCCGAAATTATAGGGACCCGCCGCCGCGAAGAATATCTGATGACTGCGCGTACTGGATCACTTTCGAATTTCTTCCTCAAGCTGAGCGACCTCTCGCTCCTGCTGGTCGCGCTCAGCGCGGCGATCGTGCTTCGTTATTCGCCCGCGGATAATCCCGGCTTTGTCGTCGACTATCTCTCTCAACGAATCAAAGTCACGAACGCCATTCTCGGAGTCTTGCTGATTATTTCCTGGCACGCTGCTTTTGCCGCGCAGCCTTTGTACGTTTCGCATCGTTTAAGCCCGCTCCGCAACGAACTGAAAGAAGTGGCGCGCGCGGTTCTGATCGCCTCGGTAGCGTTGCTGGTAGCGGCGAATCTCGGCGGATGGCCGACCATCAATGCTGGGACCGTGGCGATCTTCGGCGCGTTCAGCCTGGCGCTGATCGCCGCGATGCGCATCGCCCTGCGACTCAATTTGCGCCGGTTGCGCGCGCGCGGGCACAACGTGAAAACGCTCGTAATCGTCGGCGCCGGAGAGCGCGGGCGACGATTTGCGGCCCAACTGGAGCAGCGGCATGACCTGGGATACAAACTGCTTGGTTACATCGATAGCGACGTCGCTCTTGCTCAATCGGAAAACGGCGACGCCCCATGGCTCGGCACCATCGAAGACCTGCCGCGCATCGTGGCCAACGAAGTCATCGACGAAGTCGCGATCGCTCTGCCCATCAAATCTCAATACACGCAAATCGAAACCGTTGTGTTGCTGCTGGAAGAGCAGGGAATTACGACGCACATGTTGTCCGATCTCTTCCCGCAAAAGCTGGCGCGATCGCAATCGATCGATTTTGACGGCGTGCCGATCGTCTCGATGCACAGCGCTCCGTTGTTCAGTTGGCGCACCGAAGCCAAGCGCATTTTTGATCTGGTTTCCGCGATCATCCTGCTGTTCGTTTTTGCGCCCCTGCTCGTAATGGCGGCAATTGCCATCAAACTTGATTCAGAAGGCCCGATTCTTTTTGTGCAGGAGCGCGTTGGCCTGAACAAGCGCCGGTTTCGCATGCTGAAATTCCGCACGATGCGCCGCGACGCCGAAGCAGGCCAGGAAGAACTCGAGCACCTGAACGAAAAGACCGGCCCGATTTTCAAGATCCGCAACGATCCGCGGATCACGCGCTCCGGTCGTTGGCTGCGCAAGACCAGCGTCGATGAGCTGCCGCAACTGGTCAACGTGCTGCTCGGCGACATGAGCATTGTCGGCCCGCGCCCGCTGTCGGTGCGCGATGCGGTGCGAATGGAATTGGCGTGGCAGAAACGGCGCTTTAGTGTGAAGCCCGGCATAACTTGCCTGTGGCAGGTTTCCGGTCGCAGCAACCTTTCGTTTGAACAGTGGATGCAACTGGATCTCGAATACATCGACCGTTGGTCGCTGGGACTCGATGCTTCGATTCTGCTTCGCACCATACCCGCCATCGTCCTGGCGCGCGGCGCAAGCTGAGCATTCGGTCGCCAGTTCTACGTTTTTCGGAATCGAGTAACTAGTGATTGCCCGCAACGCAAGACTGATCATCATTACCGACGTTACGATCATCCTGTCCACGGTGGTCTCGAGCCTGATCGGGGCGCGGGCCCTGGGACCGGCAGGGCGTGGCGATCTGCTGGTCGTCGTTCTCTGGCCGCCGGTAGTGGCGATGTTCGCCGGCCTCGGACTGCCCGCGGCGTACCGGTACTGGATGGCCAGGGAGCCGCAGCGCGCCTCGCCGCTCTTCACAAACGCCGTCATTTACACGATAGCCGTCAGCGTTATCAGTATCGGCCTGGCTTACCTGATCGTGCCGCATCTGGTTGGCGAACGCAGTCCGCGCGTGATCATGCTGTTGCGCATCTATCAGGTGAACATTCCGGCGGCACTGTTTCTCAATTTGATGCGGGGGTTGCTGGAAGGCAGCCGCCGATTTGGCTGGGCCGGGGCGGCGCGGCTGATCTCGTTTGTCATTCAGGCAATCGGTTTTGCGGGTCTGTGGCTTGCGGGTAGCCTGACTTTATCCACAGCTACTTACACGCTGATTCTGGCACAGACCTGTTCGACGCTGCTCGCGCTTATAGCTGTCTGGATCAAGCTGCGTCCACGCTGGGAACCCAGTTGGATTGAGTTCAAAAACTCGATGCGCTACGGAGTGCGCGACTATCCCGGGGGAGTGGCCGACTTCACGACCCTGCGTTTGGATCAATTGATGCTGGGCGCGATGGCGCCAAGCGCGGCGATCGGGCTTTACGTGATTGCGGTGCGGCTTTCAGAGATGACGACGCTCGCGGCAGACGCGCTCGCTGACGCGTTGATGCCCGAAGTGGCCGCGTCGCAGGCAGGCGACAAATCCGAATCGTTACTGGGGCGCAGTCTGCGGCTCACAATCTATTTACATATTCTGCTGTTGATCCCGTGCTGGCTGGCCGCTCCGTCAATCCTTAAGTTGCTTTACGGCGCAAGCTTTGTACCGGCGACCGGAGCTTTCCGCTGGCTGTTGGTGGCCGCGGCCGTCTGGGCTCCCGGCTCGATTGTGATCAGCGGGTTGAGAGGGTTCGGTTACCCGGGACTGAGCACGATAGCGCGATTTTCGGCTGCGGTGGTTACGGCGATCGCTCTAGTGATCTTGCTTCCGCGTCAGGGCATCACCGGCGCGGCGATCGCTTCGCTCATCGGTTACAGCGTGATGTTGGTGGTCGCCCTGGTCGCTTTGATTCACAGACGGCGGCTGGGTTTTTGGGCCTACTTGCGTCCGCAGCGCCGCGATATTCCATTCGGTCGTTTGAAATCGCTGTTTGGTTTTAGCTTGCTGAGCGCTCGTGGCACTGAAAGCTGATTAAGTGATCTGCACCTCGTGCAGGGGAGATCGAGGTTGAGCACTACCGTTTACGAACAAGTATCCAGACCGCGAAAGTCCACGCTCTTGTGGCTCGCCCCGATTCAGGCGGCCAGCCTCTTTACAGTCTGGGCCATCGTTAGTGGTGGGCAAACTCTTCGCGCCTGGATTCTCACCGCTCTGCTTTGGCTGTTGACCCTGCCGCTGCTCGTCAGTCTGGAGAGCACGCTGATAGCGATGATGTCGTTCGAGCCTCTGCGCGGCCTGATCCGCCGCGCGCAGTACCTCATCGTCGATTACACCGGAGACGATCCAATCCATCTGTTGACGCCGCTGGTGACGCTTATGGCGTTGGTCATGCTGCTGCGGAGTCAACGACTGAATATGTTTCGCGCCACGCCGCTGGCCGGCTCCGTTTCGGTTCTGGGTCTGATCTTCGTGCTGGAAGTGTTCAATCCGCTGCAAGGCGGTTTGCTGATTGGATTATCAGGCGCGCTGTTCATGCTCGTGCCCCTGGTTTGGTTCTACTTCGGACAGTCGGTGAGCGAGAAATTTATCCACACGGCGCTGCGGTTCATGGTGCTGGCGGGGATTGTCGCTTCGCTCTACGGCGTTTATCAAATGATGTTTGGTTACCCGGCCTTCGAACAATATTGGATCGACAACACGGACTTCTACTCGTCGATTGCTGTAGGGCACGTGCGGCGCGCGGTGGCCACCTTCAGCAGCGCTGAAGAATGGGGACGTTATACCGAGATTGGGGCGATTGTGGCGTTCGGCCTGGCTGCCGGCGCGAACAAATTCTCAGCGCGGATCGGTTGGCTGATATGCGGGCTGGCGTCTTTGTGCGCCGTACTGCTCAGCGGTCAGCGCACCGCGGTTTTCGGATTAATGCTGGGCATAGCAACGCTGGTGCTGCTGGGCGCGTCCACCTTACCCCGCGCGGTCATGCGCATCGGATTGCTTCTGCTTCCGGTGGTGCTCATCGTCGCTTTCGTTTCGCCGCCGACCGACTCGGATATGTGGAGTAAGGGCGACAACGAAACCGTGAGCACGCTTCTGTCGCACACTCAGCGTGGCACGCTGAAGCCTTCGGAAGAGGAAAGCCTGCAAGTGCGTCTGGAGAATTGGAAGATCCTGGTCACGCAAGTGATTCCGTACCGGCCTCTGGGCGCGGGTCTGGGCGTGGGCTCGCTGAGCGAAATGCGCTTCAGCCAGGGTTCCGATTTGCCGCCCATTGATAGTTTCATTCTGGTCCTGGCGGTGGCTTGCGGGATTCCCGGCGTGTTGCTCTTCGTTTGGATTCTTTCACGAGCGACCTGGCTTTCGCTGCGCACGGCGCGCCGCACGGCGACCAGCGCGCGCAACGCCAACATCAATCGCATCGTAGCGGCCCTGATGCCGGCTTTGATTTTGAACAGCATGTTCGGCCTCACTTTTACGATTTACTCAGTCGCGCCCGTGGCCTGGCTCTTAATAGGATGGATTAGCGCGGAGACAAAGCGAATACCGATAGAGGCCGAGCGCGAGATTCTAACCATCTGAACGTTTTGCATGAAGGTCCTCTACTACAACCACACCGGGCAAGTCAGCGGCGCCGAACGAGTGCTGCTGATGATTCTGTCGCGGCTCGACCGCAGCCGAATCGAGCCCGTCGTCGTTTGCCCGGCCGAAGGACGACTTATCGGAATGGTTCGCGACCTGGGTGTCAGGACCATCGGCCTCGCCCAACTCGAAGCGCGATTCACCTTGAGCGTGCGCAGGCTGTTTCAATACCTGGCGTCGTTTGCGCGAGTGATTAGCAACGCGCGCGCGCTAATGATCGACGAGCAGCCGGATATCATTCACGCCAACAGCATTCGCGCTGGCCTGGTGATGTCCGCAGCATCATTCGGACTTGCAACGCCGGTAATCTGGCATGCGCACGACATTCTGCCGCGGCACCCGCTGAGTATCGCAATTCGATTCTTTGCTTGCGCGTCTCGTCGCAATTCCATTTTGGCCGTATCGCACGCCGCCGCCCGACAATTTCGCGGCAGCCTGATTCCCTGGTTCTCTCGCCGCGTTCCGATTAGGGTCATTCACAACGCGGTCGACCTCGAACACTTTCAACCGAACTCCGAAAGCAGACGAGAGATTCGCCGCGCGCTAGGGCTCACTGAAAAGGACAAGCTAGTCGGCATCGTGGGTCACTTAACGCCGACCAAAGGCCAACTTGAATTGATCGAAGCCTTCGCCGCGATCTCGCGCGAGACTCCGGACGCGGTCCTGCTCATTATCGGCGAGGCGCTTTTTAATCGCGGCGCCGACTACATGAAACAACTGATGCGCGCCGCTAGTTTGTGTGCAGGCACGGATCGAGTCCGCTTTCTTGGAGCCAGAGACGACATGCCGGCACTGATGCGTGGTCTCGATCTCCTGGTCGTTAACTCACACACTGAGGCATTTGCGCTCACGGTGCTGGAAGGGTTGGCAAGCGGCACAGCCATTCTCGCGACGGCGGTTGACGGCACACCGGAGATGATTCGCCACGGCGAGAACGGTTGGCTGATCCCGGCGCGCGGTCAGCAGACACTTGCAGAAGCATTGCTCTTGCTATTGGGCGACCAGAATCTGCGCAAACAACTTGGAAGCAATGGACGGCGAGATGCAATTGCGCGCTTTTCTGCGGAAAGGTTTGCCACCGAAATACACTCTTTCTATCGAGGCATTCTCGAAAGCGGCACAACGCCTCACGAAAGTGCGCGGCGGCTCGAAGTTAAATTGAGCGCAGATTGAAATAGCGCCGCCTTTCTCAGTTTCTTATCTTGAAAGCGTTTGAGGATTAAGAGTTAGTGTCAAAGATCGCACTCGTACACGATTATTTTGTGCAGATGGGCGGCGCCGAACGCGTCGCCGAAGCCATGCACGACTCGTTTCCGGGCGCGCCCATGTATACGACCGTGGCGCTGACGAAGAGTCTGCCAGATCGTCTGCGCACCGCTGATATACGCACCTCGCTGCTGCAAAACCTGCCATCGATCGAGCGCCGTTTTCGTCACTACTTCATGCTGTATCCATTCGCCGTCGAGAATTTCGATCTTTCGGAATACGATCTCATCTTCAGCAGCAGTTCGGGCTATGCCAAGGGAGTGCGCCGCCGGCCCAATGCGATTCACGTTTGCTATTGCCACACGCCCATGCGCTGGGTCTGGCGCTACGACGACTACGTCGCGCGCGAAGGCTTTGGCGGCGTGGTACGCTCTGCATTGCCGCTACTGCTGTGGGGCCTGCGCAAATGGGACCTGCGCGCGTCGCAACAGCCGAACTACTACATCGCTAACTCGCGTCTGGTAGCCGCACGCATTAGAAAAATCTACGGCCGCGAAGCGTTCGTTATTCCGCCGCCAATCGATGTGAACCGGTTTCAGATGTCGGTCGAGATTGACGATTACTATCTGGTGCTGTCGCGCCTGATGCCTTACAAGCGAATTGATCTGGCGATCGAGGCGTGCAAACGAGCGAACCGGCGTTTGCTAATAATCGGCGAGGGACCCGACCGGGCGCGCCTGGAAAAACTCGGCGACGACCGAATTGAATTCCTCGGGCGGCAGTCCGACTCGGTCGTCAATTACTATTTGTCTCGCTGCCGCGCGCTCTTGTTTCCCGGCGAAGAAGATTTTGGCATGGCGCCGCTGGAAGCGAACGCCGCCGGCCGGCCCGTGATCGCTTTCCGTGGCGGCGGCGCGGTGGAAACCATCGAAGAGAATCAAACGGGCGTGTTCTTTGATTCACCGAACAGCCTGGCGCTGGCTGAGGCGATCGAAAAGTTCGAGAGTCTCAGGTGGAACCAACAGGAGCTGCGCCGGCACGCAGAGAAATTCGATCGAAACGTGTTTGCGTTTCGCGTGTTGCAATTCCTCGGCTCAGTCGCCCCGTCGTCGTGCGCGGACGAATTGCTGACCGGCGCGCGCCTGCTTTCGCAAAATCTATCAGAGCGCGTCTGGCCCAGACTTGCGCTCGTCGGATAAGCCGTTCCGTGATGATGCAGCAATCAAATTCATTATTCGGACAAGCCAAGCCTCGGCTGTTTCAATTTGGCAGCGCGGCGCGATCGTGGAGAAGGGGACCGGCATCGCCCGTCATCTGGCCCAACGAAGTCCATGTCTGGAAGATCGATCTCAAGGCGCCGGGTTTGTGTGACGACCGGAAGATCCTCTCAAACGACGAGCGGGTGCGGGCGTCGCGCTTTCGTTTTCACACCGATAGCGATCGGTTCATCGCCGCCCGATCTTCTCTGCGAACTATTCTGTCACGCTATCTCTGGACCCAGCCCGCGGAATTAGATTTCGGCCTCAACCCTTTCGGCAAACCTCATCTCGCCGGCGGCCAGGACAAGTTAGGCCTGCGATTCAATCTTTCGCATTCGCATGACCTGGCTTTGCTGGCAGTCGCGCGCAACCGCGATGTCGGCGTTGACGTTGAAT
>WNFH01000964.1_pt1 | contig 19847 bp, 13 predicted proteins | sample 5400411 | NCBI WGS metagenome assembly WNFH01 (sample SAMN13153347, study PRJNA577476) | soil metagenome | isolation source: 200 cm saprolite under Douglas fir tree site 2 hole 3 | place: USA:California | collected 2015-04-18
TCACGCCCATTTGCTTCTGCGCTTCCTTCGGGCTCATGTGCAGCAGGCTTGCATCTGGCCGTTTCTGTCCTAGTGCGCTGATGAAGTCTTGAAAAGACTGGTCGGCCTGTCTCACATAGAGCTTCTTCGACTTCCTTTTTCCCGTTTCATCCCAGGCCACGATCAACTCTGCATCGTACGTGTTCACCTGGTTGTAAACAGGCGACACGCAGAAGTAGCGCAGCGACGATAGCGGGACGTCGACGTTCTGCATCGACCCCTGCGAAATAAACCTGTCGTCCGTTAGTGATAGATTCAGCTTGCTCATCCCGAAGCTCAACGTATAAGTGATCGGCTCAGCCATCTTTACTTTCCTTTCTACTGAAATTGCGACCTACAGTTGCGGTACCTCCACCGCTTTCTTCATCTCTCGAGCGTTCTTTAATTGCAGGATCCCGTTGGCAATGACGAAGAGGCCTAAGGCCAATCCCGGTCCATAGCACCTGAAGCCGGCTTCCATCGCGCCCATCACGAGAAGTGCTGTTGCCAGCGTGATCGCAACGCCCAGAGCGATCCGGATGAAACCGCCGTGGCGTTTTTTGCCCGCAGCCTCCTGGAACAGACTTTGTAGCTCCGGGTAGGTAAGGCCCTGCTTCTTCAGATCGCGCGCTACGGCCTCAGGAAATTCGCCCGACTTCAATCGCTGCATTCCGACATTCCGCAGTTCCCCTGTTTCCATTTCTTGATTCCACAGTTGGGGGCGATGATGGACGACGTTCTAACGCGTGGTCCACCTTGTTCCATCTTTGAATATTACTTCCTTCAGCGTGCACTCGGCTTTGGTCGCGGCTGAATCCAACGGTGTTTGAGCTTCGTAAGTCTTGCCCTTTTCGATCGGCTGCTGAGTCGAGTGGACTATGTTCTGCCACGCGATCATGGTTGTCTGTGTTCACCTTGATCTTGTACGAGATGCTCGTCTTGTCGGGCGTTATCCCGCCGTAGAAGAATTCAACTGGCGCCGCGCCCGTTGATTCGGAAGCAGCCGATGGCGAGCCTTGAGTTTTTGCAGTTGTCGATTGCGGACTCGCAGGCGATTGCGCATTGCCGGGTGCAGAAGGTTGCGTGTTGCTGCATGCGGAGAAAAATGCGGCAGCCAGAAACAACCCGATGTAGGTTTTCATTTGGCTTCTCCTTTTTCGCGCGGTACAAATCACGGGTGATAGCGAGCGGTCTTTTCCCGAGATTCAAACTACGGCGCTGTGAAACCGGTTAACGGATTGCCGAAGAATGCTTCGGTCTTGTAAGCATTGTGATCCCAGGTGCCATCCTGATCGCCAATGATCTGCACGGGCACGACGATGCGGCCTGTGCCCAGACTGTTCTGCTTCCCGATTCCCGTATCAACGAGCTGGTAGTTCGTGCCCATGGTGAACTTGGCGGTGCGAGCGAGCTTGCCATTCTCCAGGATTTTGATTTCGTATTCGCCCGGGTTTTTGTACATCTGAAAATGCTCCGGAAAAGCCTCCGGTTGCTTGTTCCAGACCATCGCCTTGAGTTTGAAGACGCGGCGACAGTAGGTGTTCGCTGATTCAAATGACGCGGCATTTGTCACTTCACAATGTGTATAGTCAGCACTCGTGCTATCTGCCACGAGCTTTCCCTGGTAGTACAGATATGCCATGTACTTTCCGTAGTCGATAAGCTTTGGATCGCCTTTGAACCAGGTCACGAAATTGAAGGGCCCTTCCGTCGTTGATGGAGCATAGCCGGGACGCGCATCCATCACATCGTAGCTGTAGACATAGCCGATGGGCAGGTTCCAGTCATAATTGACGTAGTATGAGAAGTTGTTCTTGAACTTAGGCAGATCCACTACGCCGACGTGAAACTTGTCGACTCTGAATTTACCGGTGAAGAGCGTCTTGTTCGTGCTTTCCAGCTCATTCTTGAGAATGATCTTGAATCCGGCTAAGCCGGTCTCGATTGAAGCATCCTGGTCCTTAACATCGTTGGAGTTCATGCCGCACTCGGTAGGCCACCAGTAACCATCCTTGGTTTCGTTGGTGGCGCAGTCGAACTTGATCCACGGCTTGCCCGAAGGCAAGGTGAATTCCACCGACAACTGACTACCCGCTGAGATTGGACCGACGACTCGGTAAAGTATGCGCGGCGTCCAACTCCAGGTTTCCTGATCTTCCTGACCGTTGCGGTAATACTGCTGGTGCGTTCTCAGCGTGATTTGGATCGAAGGCCTGTTGACTGTCTGGGCCGAGACTGACCCATTGCGGAAAAGGTTCGACAACGCCGGGCCGGCAACAACTAAGAGTAATGCGGCCCCAATTGAGCTGGTTCGAAATTTCATTGTGATCCTCCTTCTTCTGCCCGGTCACCGAAATCGCCGTGAGGCAGAATAACTAAACTGAAACTCATCAGTTGGTTGAACTTCGCGACTCACCGAAGGACCGAGTCCTCGAGGACGGGGACATCCGTCATGACTTTGCCCATAGCCTTTCCTTTCACCGTTACCTTCTGCCCGGTCTTCAATTTCGAAATAGCTCCCTTGTCGTCGGTCGCGAAGCCGAAGCAGTTGACGATTGGCTTCTGATGGGCATCGACCAGGATGATTGCCGGACGTCCCATGCCTTCGTCCGGAGTGCTGGTCGTCCCGACAGTACCGGTGACAATCACGATTTTGCCCTGATAAAGCTTGTCGGCGTCGGCTTCACTCGATTCGTAAGCTTTGTAAAGATCCTCGGCGGAGATTGTGATCGGTGGCCCTTCACGCTCAGCCCGTTTCTCGTCCGCGGCTTTTCTGAGACTCGAACAACCGAGCACCAGTCCCAGCCAGAGACCGAACGTCAGCACCAGAGTGATCGAAGTCTTTGTTATTCTCATTTGTGTTTCCTTTCGCGTTTGTTAGGCCAGGCCAGCTTTCTTCACCCCGAGCGCGCGGTTGCCCAAAGCGAAACGGCATTTTGAGTCGCGACTCATTCGGTAAACGCGCGCGCCGCAACCAGGGCTCGCTTTTGCATGTCAAAGACATAATGGATTGCGGCATGCGGGTTGGTTGAGCGATCGAAGATGAAATAGTCGCCGGCCCATACCGGACCGCTCAGCGGCCGGTTGGGCCACGCTACTCCCCGGATTTCGTAAACCTTGTCGCTACGGTTGGGGATGAGCACCTGTCTTACAAAGATTCGTTCAAGGCCGTCTTCGGTGGTTACCGTGAACGACGAAAACCTTTTGCTCTTGTTCAGCATCAGGTTCTGCAGTTCGGCGTTCTCGGGCACGCTTGCTTCCACAATCTTGATCTCCGGCCCAACCTCCTTCAGCACATCCTCGCCTTTCGCGTGATGATGTGGGTTGGGAATTTCGGCGCGCGCGTTAGGCTCACCACGAGGAGTTTGAAAATCATGCGCGAAGCCAAAGCTCAACCCAGCCGCCAGGATCAATAGTGACGCTAAGCCCGTCATGGAGCCCCCCTCCTCTCATTCCGACCAACTCTAGATCCGACCGTATCATTTAACTCCCCCTCGCGCCGGCTAAAGCGATGCGAGTGAGTTCTTAAATTTGTACACGACCGTTTCCCCTCTGAAGCTGTATTTCCAGCTACATACGATGGAAAGAGTGGAGCTTATTACCACGAGGGCCACATATTCTCTTCAAAACGATTCGCGTCCCAACCGGCTCTCCTGGAATGACATTGCCTTTGGTGTATTTCCGCCATAACATCACAACCTCCGGTTTGCTGGTGGCGATGTTTTACTGGGGACCCGCTGGCTATCTCAGCCAGTAAATGGTTCCCAAATCCGAGATTGTTAGAGGAGATCCATGTCTCAGGTTACTTGCCTTCGCTCGCTTCTGCTTTTTCTGAGTGTGGCGGTGGCGATCTTCAGTTTAGACAAGAGCAGATCTTTGGCTGCGGGCCAGGAGGCCTCACCTGACGAAGCACAATTGCGGGCGGTGGTTAGCAGGTATTTTGACCTTTTTGCTAAGAGGGATCTCGATGACCTGCTAAAACAGTGGAGCGCCAAGGCGCCCGATCTTGAAGCTCGCCGAAAAGAGCTGCAGCAAGCGTTTGCCGCAAACGATCACGTCGAAGTCAGGAATTTGACGATTCGAAAACTTAGCCTGGAAGGCGATAAGGCCTCTGCCCAAGTCGCCATAGAGATCACCGCCAGCGACGTCAAAACCAGGCGACCTTCCACCACCTTCGGAAAAATGAATCGGGCAATGGAGTTTGTGAAGGAATCGGGAGCCTGGAAGATTGCGCACGAAGCTTCGGCAGAAGAGGATCTTGCCGCTTCACTGGCAGCCGCTCCGAACGCAAAGCGGAAATCGATAATCGAAGATAACACCGAGCTGCGAGGCCCGGCGTTGACAAGAGCGCTAATTGCCCGGGGCAACCGCTTGAGGACGCAGGGAAACTTTCCCGAGGCGCTGAATCTGTATCAGTTCGCGAAGGCCGAGGCCGAACGTGCCGGCGATCGGGCCGGCATGGCGGCCGCTTTCAGATCCGTCGGTACGGCAAAGCGTATGCAAGGTGATTACACCGCCGCGCTGGATAGCTATCGTCAAAGTCTGGCAATCGACGAAGCCAGCGGCAACAAACCCGGAATTGCCGCGGCCTTGAACAGCCTGGCTGGCACCGAGTACCTGGAGGGCGAATTCGTCAAAGCGCTTGAAGTCTACGAACGAAGTCTGGCGCTGAACGTAGAGTTAGGAAACACTGAGGGTATGAGCAACGTCCTGAACAATCTGGGCCTGATCTATTCCGATCAGGGCAACTACTTAAAAAGCCTGGAATCTTTTCAGAAAAGTCTGGCCCTAACCGCCGCCAGTGACAAGCTGGGAATCGCCAGCACTCTGCTAAACATTGGCGATTTGTATCGCGCTCTCGGCAATTACCCTCTCGCCATTGAATATTTGCGAAAGTCCCTCGCTCAGGCTGAAGAGTTGAACGCCAAGCCGGTAATCTGGAAAGCCTGGCAGAGTATCGGGATGGCCCAACGCGATAGGGGAGATTACGCTCAGGCGCTGGATTCGCTGCAGCGAGCATTACTGATTCTTAACTCTCTCAGAAGCAAAGACAGAATCAGCTCAATTCTGAACGAGATTGGTGCGGTTTATTACGGGCAACGTGATTATGTCCACGCGTTTGAATTCTTTCGGAAGAGCCTCGAGCTGGCGCAGGAGATCGGCGTCAAGAACCCGGCGACGTTCGACAATCTCGCCCGCGTCTACGAGGCTTTAGGCAATCACGGGAAAGCCCTGGAATTCGCTGAGCTGGCAGGGATCTCCGCGCGGGCGAGCGATCAGAACGAAGCGCTCTGGCAAGCGTGCACAACCGCGGGACAGATCTATCTTTCCCTGAATCAACGTGACAAAGCGCGGCAAGCGTTCGCTGAAGCTATTCGGACGATTGACGCGCTGCGAAATGAAGTGCCTGGCGGCGAATCAGAGGTTGAGGAATACTTCGAGAGCAAAGTCGCTCCGTACACGGCGATGATCGGATTGTTCGTCGCTGAGAACAACGCGCCCGAAGCGCTTGCTTATGCCGAGCGAGCGAAGGGGCGGGTAATTCTCGAAGTGTTGCGCAGCGGCAGAGTCAAGCCCAACAAAGCGATGACCGCGCAAGAGCGGCAGCAGGAGCGGGACGTAACGGGCGCGTTGGTCGCGCTAAACACCCAAATTACCCGTGAAGAGATTCGTGACAAACCCGACGCGGCGCGCCTCTCGGATCTCAGTGCGCGGTTGGGACAGGCGAGACTCGATCGCGAAGAGTTTCAGATGGGTCTATACGCCGCGCATCCGGAATTAAAGACGCAACGCGGCGAGGCTGAAGTCTTGCGAGTGGACCAGGCGCGTGACTTGCTGCGAGATGAAAAGAGTGCACTGCTTGAGTACGCCGTCGCGGACAATCAAGTTTATTTGTTTGTGCTGACCAAAGACGCTGCGGGCTCACCTATCGATTTGCGCGCGCTGGCACTGCCAATCAAGCGCAGTGATCTCGCGGCGCGCGTCGAAAAGTTTCGGCAGCGTTTAGCAAATCACGATCTGGACTACGCAGAATCGGCAGCCGATCTCCACAACCTGCTAATCAAGCCGGTGGCCGAACAGTTGCGAAACAAAACAACGATTGTCATAGTGCCGGACGATATTCTTTGGGACTTGCCATTTCAGGCTTTGCAGCCCGCGCCGAATCATTATCTCATCGAAGACTATGCGATCTCCTATGCGCCATCATTGACCGTTCTGAATGAAATGATCGCGAAGCGACGCCAGCGAGAATTTAATGATCGGTTGGTGCTGCTGGGGATTGGCAATCCCTGGCTGGGAAACCAAACAGTCGAACGCGCCGGAAAAGCACCGATGAATGAAGAGCTCGCGCCCCTTCCGGAAGCGGAGCGCCAGGTTAAGATGTTGGGAGAGTTATATGGACCCGGGCGCAGCAGGATCTATATCGGCACTGAGGCGCGGGAAGACCGGGTGAAAGCGGAAGCCGGGCAGTATCGCATCCTGCAACTGGCGACACACGCGATTCTCAACAATGCCAACCCCATGTATTCGCATATTGTCTTGTCACAGTCCGCGGGCGACTTGAAGGAAGACGGCCTGCTGGAAGCCTGGGAGATCATGAATCTCGATCTCAAAGCGGACCTCGTAGTCTTATCCGCATGCGACACGGCCCGCGGGCGCATCGGTGCTGGAGAAGGAGTGATCGGTTTAACGTGGGCATTGTTTGTGGCCGGCAGCCCCACCACTGTCGTCAGCCAGTGGAGCGTCGAATCGGCGAGCACGACCGAGCTGATGTTGAACTTTCATCGCAACCTGAAAGGACCGGGCGCTGGCTCGCAATATGCAATGACTAAAGCGGAAGCGCTGCGACAGGCAGAGTTAAAGCTGTTGCGAACGAAGCGTTATCAACATCCGTTCTTCTGGGCCGGTTTCGTGGTTGTGGGAGACGGAGGCTAAGAGAGTTTTGGCGTTCTGTGCTTGCTGGAAGTGGCGCTACCTTGTTGCTTTCTGAGCTTGGACGCTGCGCAAGAGACTCCTGGCAACTGAAGATTTTGGATTGGCTGCAACCAGCTCTTGCAGCTCTCGCTCAGCATCGTCGAGCAAACCGACGTCCGCGTAGGTTAATCCCAAAACGAGGTGCGAACGCGTCTTGCTGCGCCGGATCTGCGCCAATTCTTCAGCTTTGGCGGCCTCGATGATTCTAAATTTTGCCGCTGGAGCCGCGGGAGGTGGCATTAACACTTCCTCGCCCTGCTTGCTCACTCTGACTTGCCAGGTATAAATGCGGCCGCGCACGAGCGGCGCGCTCGCTTTCCATTTCGTTTCCGCCAGGGGCCCGCTCGTTTCAATCTTCTTTGAATCGAGATCGTAGATGGTTACAACGTAGCCTTCCGCGCCTTCAATTGCATGCCAGCGAAATGTGGGCGTCCGCGTCTCGACCGCCGTAGCTACCGGATTCATGAGCCCATACCCTGAAGAGCCAGCGCCCATCAATCGGCCTGAAGTTCCCTTGAGATCGGCTATGAACGACGGAGCTTTTACGCGCCCGTTCTTGAGCGCTGACACCACCTCGTTCTGAACCTGAATCGATGCAGCTTCCAGGCCCGAGAGCTTATCGTCGCTGGTCAACGTGATGTGACGATCGCTATCGATCAGATCGGCTGCCAGGCGAACGTCCTTCTGCTCCTCCTGGCGAGGCGCGACGGGAGAATTGTTGGCGACGGTCTGGTTTTTTTCAGGCTCGCCGGGATTGACCTGTGCCTGCTGCGACAGTCTGGGTGAATGCCGCGTCAGCGTCACGACCCAGACTATAAGCGCGATCAGAACCGCAGCCGTCGCCACCTGAACAGGAATCCGAATTGATGGCAATTGCCACCAAGCTGCCAAACGCGGCCAAACACCTGGCGTTTTCCGGGGCAAGTAGTTGATATCCGGAAGTCCAGCGAGCGCGGCCTTCATTGCTTCAAGATCCTTCACTTCGGTGCGGCAGCGCGAGCAAAACTCCAAATGGCTATCGGCGAGTTCGCGATCCACGTCGCTCAGTGAATAGTCAACGTAATCAGCAATATGCTGATAGGCAAGATGCCGATCTTCAATTGCGCTTTCCGGCTGTAAAGCCGAAATTGCTTGGGCATAGGTTTCTGGAAGGTTCTCGTTGTTGCGCATCTCGGCCCGGCACGAATCGCACAGTGCGAGGTGATCGTCGAGATCCAAAAGCTCAGCCGGCGACAGCTTCCCGGTGCGATAGTGCTCGATAACTTCTTCAGAAAAATGTCGTGACACGATTCAAGCTTTCCGTCCGCCACAAACGGCACAGACTTCTCCCTTCAGTTCAGTTCGACGCAAACTAGGCGCTGATCTTACCATCGCGAGATTCCGAAATATTCACATCTGTCCCAAAGATTTTCGTGTTCGTCGCCATAATCGTTCACGAGCGCACTTGCGCAGATTGATCACCTGCTGGCGCGTCACCCCGAGTGATGCCGCAATGATCGCATCTTCAACCGGCAACTGGTTCCACAACGTTGCCAGTTTCTCCGCTGACATTGCCAGCGCCTCCGCAATCTGCCGGATTGAGGCGATGCCGATCAGAGGTAATAGAGTGAGCACGCCGCGGCCGTTGGCGTCTCTCAAACTCAACAGCAATGCCACTCGCTGGCGGGGCGGCAATCCGCAAATCTCTGCCCACAACTTTTCGAGCTGGCTGCGTTGGTCGATTTTGGCGTCAAGCTGTTGACGGGAATTGGCCTGGTCTGTGTACCCGGTACTCGCATCGTCGATTGAAATGGACGGCGATGGGTCATCCCTTATCTGCCAGAGATCGGCGACCAACGAGACCAGACCGTCCAATTCAAGCGGCTCGCCGTTCCGATTGAAGATGGCCGCGACCAGATCGGGCAGACTCAACTTTGCGCTTGAGAAGGCGGGGATCAGCGTTTGTTTGTCGAGCAATTCACGAAGTCTTGCCCGTCTCATTGAATGCTCTTGGTTTTTCCAGCCGGCAAAGCCACAAAATAAACATCCCTCGTCGTTTGCCCACACGGCAAAACCTTCGCGATGCGTCAGAACGTAACGAAGTTGATTCTTAAGGCTGTAGCGTTTGGGGTACTTTTTTCGCAGGTACTCGTCACAGGCGCGATAAGCCGTGACCGCCACATAACCGCGAAAATTCTTGATACTCTTAGCGGACGGATCGGACTTTAGTTCGCGAAGCCGCCGGACAAGCTTTAGCGTAACTTCGCTAATAAGATCGGCAGCCTCTTCATCGGTGAGGTCACGATCGGCGGAATGGCCCACCCTGAGTTTATTTCGAATGATGTCGCCAATGAGGGGGTGCGCGTATACGCAGATCAGTTGTTCGACTGCGCTGCTGGACGTTGGTTCGTCCTCTGCTCGCAAGAAAGTGAGCAGTACCGCGTCGCTTTGTTGCTCTGGTTCCAACATCGTCGGCGTCATTGCCTTTGGTCAGACCTGGATCTGTATGAGCGTATAACTGCTATCGGCTTGCGGGCAATGATGGCGGGCGGAGCAGACAGAAATTTTCGTGATATTGGAATGACGGTGTTTGACAACCCTTGTTCGACGGCTCTAGTAAAGCAAAGACGTAAATTCGCCGGCGCGACCTCACTCAACGTGGATGGTCTCGCAATAATGAGCGCTTACTCTTCTTCTTCACTCGGTGCGCGTCGCAGACGAATGGTCGAGTCAAGTGGTTGTGATGGGGTGCTCTTTGGCGATGGATAGACCGCGCGCGCGCCAACTTCCGCACGGAACTGACCGTTTAGATCATAGAGGCGCCGGTATTGCAGCGTGTTGCGCACCACGCCCTGAATGTACAGGCGCGTCTCGCGAAACGGCACGGCTTCCGCCCACTCATCCAGTTCCAGCGGCAAAGTCGCGCGCCATTGCACCACGCGTCCGGGTCCGGCGTTGTAAGCCGCAGCGACGTATTCGATGCGGCCGTACTTATCGATTTGATCGCGCAAGTATGCCGTGCCCAGTTGGATGTTCAAGCGCGGCTCGAACAGTGACTCCATAGTGATCGCGCGATCGACACCGACCTTCTTGGCGGTCAGGATTCCGGTGGGGACAACGACCTGCATCAACCCATAAGCCCTGGCGGGGGAAACCGCACGCGGATTGAAAACCGATTCCTGGCGAATCAATCCCGCGACTTGATACGGATCGAGCGAACGCGCCCGCGATTCCTGCGCGATGATGTCCCAGTAAATGAGCGGATAAAAAATGTCCCATTCGTCGGGACGCATCTCTTCCGGCTTCATCTGTGAATAGTCAGGATAGCTGCGCTTTAGAACATTCAGTGCCTGCACATTGTCGTTGCGCGCGCGATGGATTCTCGCAATGGCGAGATTGACCCGCGGGCTCGACGGCGCAGACGATGAAGCGACGCCAAGTTCTTCCAAAGCCCAATCGTCTGTGCCGATGATCGAAAGCTGATCCGCTTTCGCAATCAGCCCGTCTTCGTTCGCTCCGGCGGTTTCCTCCGCGACGCTTACGGTTTGCAGATTCGCAACCGCTCGTCCAATGGTTGAGTCCGCCCTGAAATCTTTCTGCGGCACGTTGCCGTTACGGGCCATTGTGTCGAGCCGTTGCTTGGCGAGATAGCCGTACCAGTTCGCGTCATAGCGGGCCTGCAACCCCTGATAGATTGCGCGCGCTTCGGCGAGCTGGCCCGATCGTTCGCTGTCACGCGCCGCCCAGTAAGCCGCTTTGCCGCGAAAGTCAGTGTTGCGATCCGCGTAATTCGCGAGATGCTCAGTCAGCATTCGCGACGACTCAGCAAAGTTCTTCGCCTCGTGTGCCTGCCACGCCAGGTAAAACTGCGCGGGCGTAACGTCGGCGTTGCCGGGATAAAAGTTGACCGCGGCGCGATAAAAATAGCTCGCGTTCGTATCGTCTTTCGCATCTTCCGCGTGCTGACCTAACTGCACAAATGCGCGCGTGGTCCAGGTGCTGCCGGGGAAGGCGCGGCGCAAATCTTCGGCGGTGCTACGCGCCTGTGCCCACTGCTTCGCGCGGCCGTAAGCTATCGCGAGACTGAACAAAGCTTCCGCGCGCGCTTCTCCCGACGGTGCTGGTGATCCATTCAAAGCAGCGGTAGCTTCCGGAAACTTGCGAGCGTTCGCCGCGGCGATGGCGCGATGCGTTTGCAACTCGGCGGTCACGCTGCCTGCAAACCGCGCAAACAAATCGGTGTAAGCATCGTAAGCTTCGCCGTAATGTTTCGCGGCGAAAAGCTTTTCCGCGCGGGCCGTGCTTTCGGCGTTTGTGGCTACGGTCGTGGAGCCCAGGCGCGCAATCGCGGCCGTGGCTTCGACGGCTTCCGGGGACGCGGGCGCCAAGATGTAGATGCTACGATACGCCAACAACGCGTGGGGCAAGTTACCGTTTTGTTCGTACGCCTTCGCTGATAACAGCAGCGCCGCGGGATCAAACTTCGCAGTGAGCGGCTGGAGCGCCAATGGCACCGCCGCCGCTTGACCGTCCTGCATCATGATTTGCGCATCGTGGAGCAATGCGTCGCGTGCGCGCAGTGAATTCGGATAGTCGCGCGCCAGTTGCTCGTACCCAGCGCGTGCTTCCACACTCCGGTTGGCTTGTTCGAGCGCGTCTGCGCGCAGCCACAAACCGTAATCCCCGATCACGGTGTAATCACGAATCGTGCTGGAATCGAGCAACGCCGCCGCGCCGGCAAAATCTTTCGTGTTCAACTTGATCCGCGCGTGCACTATCTTTGCCAGCGCGCCCGCGGTTGTCCTGGGAAAATCAGATTCAATCCGCGCCACAGCGTCTTCTGCCGGCAGCACGCCGCCGCGCGTCATCGCGCGCAGAGTCTCGCGCGCCTTCATTTCCTGTGGCGTTTGCTGCAACGTGCGACAGCCGGCGATCAGAAATAGCGGAGCGAGTGCGACTACCGCGGCAATGAGTCCGGTAAGGATGAATGCGAAGCGATGTTGGCGAAGAGTTAGCATAGCGGTCCTTACCTTACTTCGATGTCGTTGCGGGGGCGACGGACACATATTAACACGGGAGTGAAACTCGAAGCGTCAGCTCACGGGCGTTTAGAGTACCAACTTTAGTCGGGTTTTTCCGAATCAGCGAATGCCCGACTGAAGACGGTACTCTGAACACCTGTAAACAAAAACGGCCACCGTGATGGTGGCCGTTGATTTTAATCCTTTGCTGCGATCTAAATGACCGGCTATCACATCAGGGGCTCGGAGGATTTGTTACCCCACGCTTCTGCATCTCTTCAATCAAACGTGTCGCGTACCAGGCGTGACCTCCCTTATTTGGATGGGCGGTGCCCAGATAGGCCCGCTTAATACGGCTTAGCGAAGCCTGGGCCTTAAGCGAATCGCCAAATGTCAGCGCCCAGCGCTGCTCCTCCGCACAATATCCGTGGGTGTGGAAGTGAGAAGCAATGTCACCGACGTAGAACCAGCCCCATTTGTCAGCCGCTGCCTTTACCAAATCGTTCAGGGGAGCAATCACTTTTCCGGAGGCCCATTCGGCCTCGTCGTATGAGATTCCCCTTAGTAAATCGCCGACGGGCCGGTGATCGCAGAAATCTCCGTCCGCATCATGAACGATGTCGGGATACTCAGTGATGAAAACTTTGGATACCTCCGGCATCTGTCCCAGCCGTTTGCTCAATTCTTCGTAGCGGCCGGGAAGGTTGTTCAGTCCGTCTGACAGCAATTGGTTGGTTTCGGGATCCTGGGAGCAGTCCTTGAGGATAATCGCCTTCTTCACCAGCGCGGAAAAGCTCACATCGTTGCCACCGCCAGAGATCAGGAGAGCATCGATCTTACGTCCCTTGACGGCCTCAGTGACCTTTGTGAGCTGCGGCTGGTGACCCTTGAAAGTGTCCAAAACTCCGTACGAGACTAACGCACCTGTGCAGGCGAACGAAATGAAGGTCACCGAAGTTTGCGGGTCGGCCTTTTCAATGCTGAGCGCAGCCTGGGCTGGTCCCGCGTTGGCTGAGCGATGACAGGGTTCGTCTTCCCACTGGGGAGCTCTTGTTCCTTTGCGAGGTATGTCCGGATTGCCCTCGCCCGAGGCAAACGAATCACCGATTGAAACGATCAGCAGATCTTTAACAGCGACATCCATCTGAGCTGAAGCGCTCTGCCCGTCGCTGGTCGTGACCACGAGCTTTACCGGATAAGTTCCCAGAGTTGGAAATTCATGGGAGAAGGCGCAAAGACCGCCCTTCGGGATCAATTGTCCCCCGATCTCCAACGCAAAAGATGAAATCGTGGAAGAGCCTCCTGATGAAGCGCACGCATTAAAGTTAACTGGCCAACTGTTGGGATTAACATAATCCTGAGCGTACGTCTCAGTCTCTCCGTCCCAGTGATAATCAACCAGGCCGTCATCATCCAGTGGGCCGAAGCGTTCAGGCATGCTCCATTGGAAATTGGCCGTGGGGCCTGCCTGTGAGGCAAGCGAACGCGAAGATCTTATTTGGGCTGAGAACAAAACCACTAGCGCGGTAAATAAGAGAGAACCGGCAAGGGTGAGTGACCTGTGCTTCTTAAACATGGCTGCCTCCTTAAAGTGGGTTATAGGGCAAAGCCGTGGCCTGTCATTACAAGCGAGATCTGTTGAATTTACCCCTCACGAAAAAAGTGGTAGCCGCGGATTAGCGCATCCGGAACTCGAACCCGTGATCAGTGCGGTCATAGATTCGAAAGACGCTGTGCAGTTCCCGCGCTCAAAGGCTCAGGCTCAGGCGTGAAGTCTTCGCCGGGATTGATAAACTGGTCGCGCTCAAACTTGTATTGCTTGTCGTAGAGCTGCCGGTATCGCCCGTCCGCCTCGAGCAGTTCCTCATGAGTGCCGCGCTCGACAATCTCACCGCCTTCCAACACCAGGATTTGATCGGCACTGCGAATCGTGGAAAGCCTGTGCGCGATCACGAACGTCGTGCGCCCGCGTCGAAGCTGACGCAATCCGTCCTGAATCAGGGCTTCACTTTCGCTGTCCAGGCTGGAAGTTGCCTCATCAAGGATCAGCAATTTGGGGTCGGCGAGAATGGCCCGCGCGATGGCGATGCGCTGTCGTTGTCCGCCGGATAGTTTTACTCCGCGCTCGCCCACCACCGTGTCGTACTTCAGTTCGAATTTTTCGACAAACTCTTCGCAATGCGCGATCCGGCTGACGGCTTGAATCTCTTCGCGCGTGGCGTGCGGTTTGGAAAAGCCGATGTTGTCCGCCACCGTCCCGTCAAAGAGAAAGTTGTCCTGCATCACGACCCCGAGGTATGACCTGAAGTCGCGCAGGCGCAGAGTGTTTAAGTCCTTGCCGTCAACTTTGATGATGCCGGAAAGCGGATGGTTAAAGTTCATTGCGAGACTGATGAGCGTGCTCTTGCCCGAGCCGCTGGAACCGACGAGCGCTGTAGTTGAACCGGCCGGGGCTTTGAAGGAAACATCCTTGAGCACCGGCGTCCCTTCGTTGTATTCGAACCAAACGTTTTCGAACTCAATCTCGCCAGCAACTTCCGGGAGCGGTTCGCGCAGGGCATCCTGGTCGTCTTCGGTTTTCATGTCCATCACTTCGCGAATGCGATCGAGTCCCGCGAAGGCTTCGGTGATCTGGGTACCGATGGCCGCAAACTGGATGAGCGGCATCGCCATCATTCCCGTGAAGAGGACATACATGAACAGATCGCCAATCGTCATTTTCCCGCTCACGACCGAAGGCCCGCCAACCACGATGATCACTACCCCGACCGCACCAATGATCAGAGATGAGAAGGCGGTCGTGGCTGAGACGCCGGTCATCGCTTTGGCGATGTTACGGAAAAGCTTGTGCGCGCCCCGCGCGAAAGTCAGCTCCTCTCGCTTCTCGGCGGTGTAGGCCTTGACGATGCGAATGCCTCCGAGCGATTCGGCCAGCCGTCCCGTGAGTGTCGCCGTTATTTCTCCGCGCTCGCGGAACAAAGGCCTCAGCCGCGTGAAGGCGAAAGACAAGGCTGCGCCGAAAGTCCCCAGAACCAGAATCGTAATCAAAGTCAGACGCCAGTTGAGCCAGAGCAAAACACAGAGAGCTACGGCTGCAGTGATAAAGCTGCCGACCAATTGCACCAGGCCGGTGCCGACCAGATTACGAATGCCCTCGGCGTCGTTCATGATTCGCGAAATGAGCTTGCCGATCTGGGTAGAGTCGAAATAGCTGACCGGCAGCCGGGCAATCTTTGCCTGTACTTTCTTGCGCATTTCCGTGATGGCGCGCTGTGCCGCGACTCCCAGAACCTGCGACAGGCTGAACGAGGTGATAGCTTGCACGACGGTTGCGGCGCCCGCCGCCAAAGCGATCTTCCAAAGCAGATCAGTGCGCCCTTTGACTATCACCTGATCGATCAAATACTTGGTCGAGGCCGGAAGCACCAGCCCCATTGCCTGGTTAATCAGCATCAACACGGCGCCAAGTAACAGGCGATGGCGATGCGTCCAAACCAACTCGCGGGCGTCGCCCCAGGCGGCCGACCAGCGGATCTTTTTCTTTTGCGGTTCAGCCATTTGTTTGTCTCAACGGATTGTTGCTGGCATCGGGGCAGTAGCCCGACCGTAAGGGAGGACTCAGTTGCGATTCGGGCGGGAGCCCTCCCTCACGGTCGGGCTAGTGCCCCGCTTTGCACACACTATCACGGAGACATAAGTGGCCACCATCCCGGTGACCATTATTATCGGCAACAATTGCCCGACTGCTTACTGCTTCACCCCGTGAGATAAGCCGTGCATCAGCTCCACATTCTCAAGTAATTATCTCACAGGGTAAACTGCCTACTGATTATTGGTAGCGCATACGGGACTCGAACCCGTGATCTCTGCCTTGAGAGGGCAGCGTGTTAACCAACTACACCAATGCGCCGAAAGAAACGGATCGTGATTATAAGGGGGCGGCATGAAAGTTCGCAAACTCAAGGAGGATCTATTCCAGCTCCTAAGCGCTTGTTTCCAATGCTGAATAGAAATATAGATATGTATGTTACCGTAGAGACAAATCCCGCTGCGGCGGATTGAATGTCGTCTGGAGCAGGTAAGTTGCGCCTCCTAACTAACTCGTAACTAAGAAGAGAAGAGAAATCAGAACAAATCTATGAGAAGAACAATGTTGATGTCGAGCTTATCGGTGATCCTGTTGGTAATCCTGTTTGCAGCAGGGAACACTTTCGCTCAGGAGATTAATCCATCGGGTTACTATCGCATTACCGCCAAGCACAGCGGCAAGTGTCTCGCAGTCGCAGGGGGGCCTAATTCCCTCAGGAACGGAGATCGGGTCATACAGTGGGACTGTATCGAAGAGGAGGACAACCAGAAGTGGCAGATCATCCCGGTCGGTGGCGGCTACTACAAAATCCTCGCGAAGCACAGCGGCAAGAGCCTGGACGTTTTTGGAGGAACAGCAGCGTTGGGCAACGGCGCTATCGTCGAACAATGGGATTATAACGGCAGCGACAATCAGATGTGGAGGCTCATTCGCGACGCTGGAGGCTACTACAACATCGTCGCCAAACACAGCGGAAAAAGCCTGGACATCAACGGTGGACCCGGCGCGACGGGTAATGGCCCGCAGGCGCAACAGTGGGACTGGGTCAACGGAGACAATCAGCGATTTAGATTGATCCCGCTCTCTATCTCCGGCACCGCTGGTGCCGACAGTGTGACCGGCACCTTCACCTACACCGACACTGAGGTCAATCCTTTCGGTGGAGGATCTGCAACCTTCAATCGTCCGATCATAGGGTGCCGAGTGCAGGTGTGGCGTGCCGGCGGGCTCGTCAATACCGTAGTGACCAACGAAGCCGGGCGTTTCAGTGTCACAGTTCCGCATATGCCGGACGGCACCGACACAACGGTTTTGGTCTACGCGACCAATGCAGCGGCCCAGGTACTCACAGGCGGCTTTGGCCCCTACTTTGTGAAGAAGTCCATGAACTCGAGAGGGACTGGTCCGCTCGATTTCAGTGAAAACTTCGCAACCCCTGAGCAGATACGCAGCTTCAACGCCGCCCACGACATCCGGCTCGCCTACGAGTTCGCCACTGCGCGGCGTGATCTGCTTGAGAAGGAAGTAATCCCCGTGGTCGACGTCTCGTTCAACGATCTCGGTGGTCTAATGACTCACTATAACGCGCCGGGAAGCGGGCTCGTGATTAACCGCGAACACAACACCCGCGACCTTGTTATCATGCACGAGTACGCACATTTCCTTGAAGACAAAATAGGTAGTTTCCTGCTCTTGCCCAGCTATCACGACACCTGCTTTACCACGCAGAGATGCCTAAACCCGGCAGACTGTGCACAGCTCCCAGGTACGGCAATGACACAACTCGTCAACTCGCCAGAGAACGCCTGGATGGAAGGTTTCGCCGACTACTTCGCCATGGCGGTGAAGCGGGCAAATCCGGCGGCGCGGTTCAATCTTACGGGCGGAGGAACTATGAGTGAGGCTGAGCTCAATCACCCCGGCCTTTGCGATGCTGTTGGCCGCGCTGCTTTTGACGGTCGCACGATAAACGGTGAAATGGTTGAGAAGTACGTCGCATCCGTGCTGTGGTTGCTTAGTGGGTCGCAGGGATCCGACGGCGCAGTCTTTCAAATCTTCGACCATGAACTCGATGGGTCTGCGACGCATGTACTTCCGAATATCAGGCTATTCCACGACGCATGGGTCGCGCGCGGTCTCGATCATGCCCGTCTCGACCGCATTCTTATTGAGCAGCATATCCCGACGGTCGCGGCGCATGGCCGCTAGGAGAGAAAACCTATGAACTACAGACTTAGTTTATTTGCGACAACTCTGGTTTTTCTGGTAGTTCTCTCGGCAGACCTCGTGTCCTATCGGGCGAGGGCGCAGGCTTGGGGGATTAGTAACTTGACGATTCAGGCTGACCGCCCGAATTACTTAGGTCAGTGCCCAACGACAATCAGGTTGACAGGTAAGTTCGAAGCGAACCAACCATTCGGAGTCGTGCCTTATCAATTCATCCATAGTGATGGCACTTCAAGCGCTGTTTCGCACTTGACCATCAACGCCAAAGGCGGCTTCACAGTCGAGGAGACACTGCGGCGGGACGCTAGTTGGAATGACACGATATATCTGCGAGTGTTCTTGCCAATTCCAGGGCGAACCGCCCTTCCGGTTGACTCCAATCGAATCATGATTAAGGGGCAGTGTCAGGAAGTCCGCGCCGCTCCCCGGCAAGAGTCCATAACACTCGGGCCGGCAAGTAGGCGCTTTCGGGTAACGTTGAACGGCTTCACCTGTAATCATCAAACAGCAGAAGTCAACAACCCTCTACTTCGTGACGGAGCAGATGATGAGGTTTTTCTCTTTACCAAGAGTTTTATGGTTGAGAAGCGAGCCGGTGCCAACCAGGTTAACGTCTCGCCGCCTTACCGCAGGAGGACACCGGTAATCGGAGACACCTCACTTTTTCCGGACCGGACTCAAGGCGGATCAGGCCGCTACATGGGAGGGAACGGCGGCTTTCGCGCCGGAGATTCTTTCCCCACTTCACCTGAAAAACACAGTACTAATCCGCAGTCAAATGCTTTGCCGCAGTTGATCTGGGAAGGCGAACTGACCCGGCGACAAAACGCAATCGTAATCATTCCCATGATCTGGGAATGGGACGGCATTTACGGTCTGTTCCAGGCGTGGGAGAGTGCCGGCTTAGAGCAGTTCTCAGGCGTTGGGGAACTTATTTCCGATCCTAATCTCACTAATCAAGAGTCCGCGAAAGTTGCGCTGCGCGGTGAGGTTATCGGACAAGTATGGATGAATGGACGAGGTGGAGGCGTCGAGCCGCAGGATCGTCCCATCGGGATGCGTTCATATAGCGACGATTACCGCTTTCGCCCGGAAGTGCTAATCCTGACTTATGACGAAGCTCTGCGAATGGCCCAGAGCCAGCGAAACAACGGCAAGGCATCTCCTGTCGTCTATGCGGACGCTCCGGAGCTTGGCGGTAATTACACGCTCTACATTCAGGTTGAGCAGTTGCCCTAGAGTAGTATCGGTTGTTGAGTCCTACAGAATTGCCCAGGCCGAGTGTTCTACAGCTAAGAAAACGCGTGGCTTCCATTCGGCCTCCTCCCAACGCGAGCTTCGTCACATATTGTTCCCATTGTGCCGTGCTATACTCCGCCTTCGCAATTCTAACTTCATCAAGCCGGTAGCGCTCGCTCAAGAGAACAGATGAACATCGCCGTGTTGCGTGAGACGGAAGCGGGCGAGGCGCGGGTCGCGCTCATGCCCGATTCGGTGCAGAAGCTCGTCGCGCTGAAGGCGTCAGTCTCGATCGAAAGCGGCGCAGGTCTGGGCGCGGCGCGCACCGACGATGATTACCGGAACGCCGGCGCGACTGTGATCGACGATCGCAACGCGTTGCTCGGGTCCGCGGATATTCTGGTAGTCGTCAATCGCCCCTCACCGGAAGATTTCAATCGTCTGAAAAAAAGCGCGGTGGTGCTGGGCTTTCTGCGTCCGCTCGATGAACCTGCCGAGTTGGCTCCCGCGCTGGCACGTGGACTGACAACCTTTGCGATGGAATTGGTGCCGCGCATCACGCGCGCGCAGGCGATGGACGCGTTGTCTTCGATGGCCACGGTCGCCGGCTACAAAGCAGTTCTGCTCGGAGCAAATCAAATCCCGCGGATGTTTCCCTTATTGATGACCGCGGCGGGCACTGTGCCGCCGGCGCGCGTTCTGATCCTGGGTGCGGGAGTTGCCGGCTTGCAGGCGATCGCCACCGCGCGGAGACTCGGCGCGGTCGTCGAGGCTTACGACGTGCGCGCCGCCGCGGGCGA
>WNFH01003824.1_pt1 | contig 19817 bp, 15 predicted proteins | sample 5400411 | NCBI WGS metagenome assembly WNFH01 (sample SAMN13153347, study PRJNA577476) | soil metagenome | isolation source: 200 cm saprolite under Douglas fir tree site 2 hole 3 | place: USA:California | collected 2015-04-18
GTAGTTGAAGCGGAACTCGTTCACCGTCGTGTTGCTGATGGTCCAGGTATGGCTGATGTTCCACTGTTGAAATCGCTCGTTGGTAATGGAGCCGAAACCGGGCACATTCGCGCCCGCCGCCTCGAACTGCGCGAATGGGGAGATCAAATGGTGATCATCAAAATAGTAATAAAAGCTGAGGTTTTGCTTGTTATTGAGGCGGTGGTCAACCCGTACGGTGAATTGGTCCGCACGCTCCGGCTGCACAGGTGTAGTCACAAGTTTGTCGCCGTTGTTGGCTGGGATTGGGACAAACTGGAGCAGGTCAACGGCGGTGGGATCCAGACAGCCCAGCGGAATGATGTTACCCGGGAAGAGCGCTGAATAGAGCTGGCCGTCCGGGATGTTGGGTGCTGATCCCAGTGCTGTCGTGCAGTTGGGCCGCTGATTGAGCGGAAAAGCAGTGTTCAACGTGCCGCTGAAAGGAGACTCTGAGGAAAAATCGGAGAAGAGCTGAGTTGCACTGGGCCGCTCGGACGCCGTGGGGACAAATACCAGCGGCGATGTGATCCCCTGGCGAACGCGTCGTCCTTCATAGGAAGTAAAAAAGAATGTCCGGTCTTTGACTATCGGTCCACCGAACGTTCCCCCGAACTGGTTCTGATTGGATTGTGGCTTGTCGCAAGTAACGCCATCTACAGCCGCCAGGCAATAAGGATTTGCATTGAGCTTTGTGTTACGGAAGAACTCATAGACATTGCCGTGGAGCTGGTTGGTGCCAGACTTGGTGACCACATTGACGACCGAGCCGGAGTTGCGACCGTATTCCGCGTCAAACGTGTTCGTCAGGACGCGGAACTCCTGAATGCTGTCCGGCGAGGGCTGCACCGTCGGCAGGTTTACGAACTGATCGTTCGCGTCGCCACCGTTCACGCTGAAATTGTTTGCGCGTCCTCGTCCGCCATTGACTGATACCGAGCCTGCCTTGTCGCTGCCGTAAACGATCTGGTTTCCTGATCCCACCGTGGACGTAACGCCAGGCTGCAACTGCAAAAACTGATATGTATCGCGGGCGTTGAGGGGAAGCTGGCTGATGGCGCGATCGTTCACCACGGTCCCGAGCTGGGTGCTCGTCGTGTCCACCAGCGGAGCTTCCGAGGTTACTTCCACCGTCTCCGCCGTGGCACCTATCTGAAGCGACGAATTCAATGTGACCACTTGGTTCACTTCGACGGTCACATCCTTCTGTACGTTCTTCTTGAATCCCTTCTGCTCAAACTCCGCTGTATAGTTTCCGGGCACGACTTCAAGCAGAGCGTAGTCGCCACTAGAGTTAGTCTTCGTCTCGCGCGCGACACCCGTCGCTTGATTAATGATCCGCACCGTGACATTCGCCAATACCGCACCGCTTGGATCGGTGACCCGGCCCAGGATTCGGCCACCCGTGCTTTGGGCAAGGACAAGCGTGGAACTTAGGAGACAAAACAGGACAACCAGCCAACGGGTCGCGCAGCGTGCTGTCGACGACGGCATGGAGACCTCCAGGTTACGGGTGCAGTTTTAAATTTTGGAAACGAGCGGCTTGCGCCCGGCGCAAACCTTGCTATAATCGCGTAAGGTTAGAGAACCTTCCCGTAAACTGTCAAGCAAAAAATAGCCTTAGCCCCAAACCCGGAAAACGCGCGGAGAGTGCAGCTTCGGAAATGAAGTCCGCCAGTCCAAAACCTTACTTGAAGATCGGAGACGTAGCCCGTCTGGTCGGCGTTTCCCCTTCCGTGATCCGCTCCTGGGAAAGCCTGGGACTTACTCGTCCGCGCCGCACGGCCAGCAGGTACCGGCTCTACACCAAGGAAGATGTAAAGCTGCTCAAGCGCGCGCGGTTTCTGCGCAAAGTGCGCGGGTTGAATGCTCCCGCCATCGTGCAGATGCTGAAGCGGGACGGTCTGGTACGTCCCACGCCAGACGGCGCCGCCCGCGCCATCGGCATTCGTCTGCGTCAGTTGCGTAGCAAACACGGGCTTTCTCTCGCGCAAGTGGCCAAGGCGGTGGGCATCTCACTAGGATTCCTCAGTGCTCTGGAGCGTTCGCACATGAGCGCATCGGTGGCGACGTTGCGCAAGCTGGCGCGCTTTTATAAGACCAGCATCCTCGAGTTCTTCGATCCGGCGGAATCGGACAGCCGAGTGGTGCCGCCAGAGAAGCGCAAAGTGCTGGAGGCAGGGCCGGGCGTCCGCATGGAACTACTGGCTTGGGGCAACACCGTGATGGAGCCGCACCTGTTCCGCATCGCTCCTCAGGCGGGCAGCGGCGAAGCTTACACTCACGAAGGAGAAGAGTTCCTATACGTCCTGCAAGGTGAATTGCACATCTCGCTGGAAGAAGAGCAATACCGGCTCAGGCCGGGTGACAGCTTCTACTTCGAGAGCGCCACGCCACATCGCTGGAAAAACCCGGGCCGCAAAGAAACCTGGGTGTTGTGGGTGAACACTCCGCCGACCTTTTAGCGCCCAAGCGCGAGGAGCGGACACCAAAGGGGAGACTAACGTGCCCAAGGCTACAGACTTCAACTTCATGTCGCGGCGCTTGTTTCTCTCGCTCGCAATCTTGTGTCTATGTGCCGACCTCGCGCCGGCGCAGGGACGGGCGTCCACGGTAGCGGATACAGTGGTGACAAATGCGCGGATGTACACAGTGAATTCGCAGCAGCCCTGGGCGGAAGCGCTGGCTATCAGTGCGGACAAGATCCTCGCCGTGGGCAGCGCCAAAGACATGGCCGCGTATCGCGGACCTGCCACTAAGGTGATTGACGCGGGCGGAAGGCTGGTGCTGCCCGGCTTCACTGATTGCCATATTCACTTCCTCGATGGGTCGCTCGATTTGCAGCGCATCAGCCTGGATGATGCCAAGACCATCGCCGAAATCCAGGAACGAGTGAAAGTTTTCGCCGCCGCCCATCCAGAGAAGCCCTGGGTACTCGGGCGAGGATGGTCGTACGCGGTGTTCAGCGCCTCTGGGCTCCCGGATAAGAAGTATCTCGACGAAATGGTTTCCGACCGGCCGGTTTATCTGGAAAGTTATGACGCGCACACCTGGTGGGCCAACAGCAAGGCGCTGCAACTGGCGGGCATTACGCGCCAGACCCCTGATCCGCCCGGGGGTTCTTTTGTGCGCGACCCCAAGACGGGCGAGCCGACTGGCGCAGTCGTGGACGATGCCGCCGACGCGGTGGTTAGGCGGGCGATCCCACCGCCCACACGTGAGGAGAAGCTCGAAGCCTTGCGCGCGGGGCTGAAGGAAGCGAGTCGAAGCGGTCTGGTGCGAATTCACGTCCCGGGTAGTGTGAGCGTGGGAGTGGGTGACTTGCAGGATGTAGATATCCTGGAAGAACTGCGGCGAAACGGTGAGTTGACAGTGCGCATGTATCTTGCTTACCGGCTGGAGCCACCCGCCGTGACCGCCGAGGAACTGCAGCAGATCGAAGACGCGCGCCGACGCTATCACGACGAGTGGATTTCCGCGGGAGCGGCCAAGATGTTCCTCGATGGCGCGGTCGAGCCGCACACTGCGGCCATGCTCGCACCATACAGCGACGATCCCAACCAAAGTGGGAATTTGCTCTGGGAACCGGTGCAGTACAAGCGGGCCGTAGCGGAGTTCGACCGTCGCCGCATCCAAGTCTTCATTCACGCCATCGGCGACCGCGCCGTGCGCCTTGCCCTGGACGCTTACGAGGAAGCAGCGAAGACAAACCACACTGAAGACACGCGGCACCGCATTGAGCACATCGAAACCATCAGCGCTCAGGACATCCCGCGCTTCGCAAGGCTGGGTGTAATCGCCAGCTTTCAGCCATACCATTCCTACCCTGACGACAATGCACTTAAGGTGTGGGCTCCCCACGTTGGGCCGGAACGCGTGCAACGGGCATGGGCCTTGCACAGTGTCGAGGCTGCAGGCGGAGTGCTCGCGTTCGGCAGCGACTGGCCCGTTGTCACTCTGAATCCTTGGCCGGGCGTGCAGAATGCACTCACCCGTCAGACGACAGAGGGTGATCCCCCTGGCGGCTGGATTCCCAAAGAACGTATCAGTCTCGCCGATGCGATCAAGGGCTACACTCTAGGCGCGGCGTTCGCTGGACACCGCGAAAGAACCGAAGGCTCGCTCGAGCCGGGCAAGCTGGCAGACTTGATCGTGCTTTCGCAGGATCTTTTCAAAATTGAACCGACCGATATTGGCAAAACGGAAGTGCTGTTGACCATGGTGGGCGGAAAAGTCGTATACCATGCGCCGAGTTGGACGGCAACGTCGGCCGCAACGGGGGCGCAGTAATGATCCGGCGCTTTGTGGTCTTGCTGCCGCTGCTGGCGGGCATCCTCCTGCTCGGCTCCTGCGGGAAGAAGACGCCCACGCTGAACCTGCTGGTGTGGGAAGGCTACGCCGATCCGTCATTTGTGCGCGGCTTCGAAGAGCAGTTCCACTGCAAAGTTTCCGCTTCCTACATGGGATCGAGCGATGAGCTCGTTGCCAAGCTGCGCGGCGGCAGTGCCGGGAACTACGATATCATCTCGCCCTCGAGCGACGTTGCCACTTCAATCGCCTTGGGGGGACTGGCCACCCCACTCGATCTCTCCAAGGTCCCCGCGTACAACCAACTTTCTCCGCAGCTCACTTCCCTGCCCCTGGTCCGAGTGAATGGGCAAGTGTACGGTGCGCCCTTTATGTGGGGACCGGACCCGATGATTTACGACACCACGGCTTTCCCGCGACCGCCGGAGAGTTGGAACATATTCTGGGATCCGAAGTACCGCGGCAAGATTTCGGTGTGGGACGATCTCTCCACCCTGTACATGGCGGCGCAGATTCTCGGCTATGACCGGCCCGATCCCGGCCAGCTCTATAACCTCAGCAATGGACAACTGGAGGCGGTCAAGAAGAAACTGCTCGAGCTCAAACCGAACATCCGCAAGATGTGGTCAACCGGCGGCGAGTTGACCAATCTGTTTCAGAACCATGAGATCGTTGCTGCGATGGGCTGGCCGCTGATGACCAACCAGCTCCGGAAGATCAACTTTCCGGTCGGCGAGATCATTCCCAAGGAAAACACCACCGGCTGGATTGACCACCTGATGATCACCTCGGGTAGTGAGAACCAGGAACTGGCCTACAAGTTCCTCGAGTACATGGTCGAGGCGCAGACGCAAAAAAAAGTCACGGACGTGACCGGCTACACGCCGGCGAATCCGCAAGCGGCGCAGTACATGACGCCGGACGAGCGGAAGAATCTGCACCTGGATGACGTCGACAATTATCAGAAGCACATCTATTTCTGGCAGAATGTGCCACGCCGCGCCAAGTACAACGAGATCTGGAATGAAGTGAAGGCAGCACAGTAGCCGTGCACCGCCGTAGCGCCGCTTAGTGACCATTCCAAATGACGACTTCGACTGAACCCGTCAGTTCCAGCACGGCAGAATCGGTGAGCGCTCCGCTGCTCACCATCCGTAACCTTGCCAAGTCCTTTGGCAAAAACCCTGTGCTTCGCGACATCTCTCTGTTCGTCGCGGAAGGTGAATTTCTCACTATTCTGGGCGAAAGCGGCTCGGGTAAAACGACGTTGCTGCGCATCATCGCAGGTTTTGAGAGCGCCGATTCTGGCGAAATTCTGATGGAGAGTGAACGCCTCGACCACCTGCCACCCTACCGCCGCCGCGTCAACACCGTATTTCAGCACTATGCGCTGTTCCCGCACCTCACCGTGGAGGAAAACGTGGCCTACGGGCTGAGAGTGGCAAGACTGCCAGAGGAAGAGATTGTCGCGCGAGTCGAGCAAGCGCTGGCCATGGTCAAGATGACGGCCTACGCCGGTTCTAAACCGGCAAAGATCAGCGGCGGACAGCAGCAGCGCATCGCTTTGGCGCGCGCTTTGGTAAATCGGCCCCGGTTGCTGCTGCTCGACGAACCACTTTCGGCTCTGGATGCAAATCTTCGCCGCCAAATGCAGGGGGAATTGAAATCGCTGCAGCGGGAAGTCGGGATTTCGTTTGTGTTCGTCACCCATGATCAAGAAGAAGCCATGGTTATGTCAGATCGCATTGCGCTGCTGCGCATGGGCGAACTGGAACAGGTCGCTTCACCGCGGGAGATCTACAGCCGTCCGGCGACGGCTTATACGGCGCAGTTTATCGGCCACACCAACCTGCTGCGGGGCGAGGTCAAGGACGGAGTGGCACACTGCCATTCGCTTTCCTGGCGAACCGGATTGCGGGACGGCCCTGGCCTTTTCTCCCTACGCCCCGAAAACATCCGGCTGGCATCGGCCGCGGCCAGCAGTGCAACCGTACGTTTCCGCGGCAAGATTCTTGGCCAGGCGTTCCACGGGGCCACGGCACTGCTGCAAATCGAATGCGCGGACGGGCTGCTGCTCTCGCTCCGAACTGCCAGCCGGGAGAGCTGGCAGGGTGATCTAGACCTGGAGTTCTCCGCCGCCGACGCTGTACCGCTCCGCGAAACCCAAGAGACAGAAAGAAGCCAGGGAAGCTGATGTTCTCTCGCGCCTACCGAGCCGTCATCACGCTGCCTCCCACGTTGTGGGTGGCGGTGTTCCTGCTGGTTCCGTATGCACTACTTTTCTGTTACAGCTTCTGGTCGGTTTCGCCATCACAGGCGATTGTTCACTCATGGACCCTGGATAACTACCGCGAATTGTTTCGCGTGAATGTTTACCTGCAGACTCTCTTCCGCTCGATGTGGATCGCGGCCCGCGTGACGATTTTTTCTCTACTTCTGGGCTATCCGCTCGCGTATTACCTTTCCTTCCACGCGGGCAAAAGAAAAGACCTCTTCTACCAGCTGGTGATCATTCCGCTGTGGGTCAGCTACCTGGTGCGTGCCTACGCCTGGAAGACGATCCTGGGCAGCGACGGCGTGCTCAACACCCTCTTGCAATATGTACACCTCACAAAACATCCACTGGAATTCCTGCTCTACAGCCCGTTCGCGGTGGTGCTGACGCTCACGCACATCTACACTCCATTTGCGTTCTTGCCGATCTACGCATCGCTCGAACACATCCCGCGCAACTTGGTAGAAGCTTCGCACGATCTGGGCGGATCGCCGTTCCAGACTTTCTGGCGAGTGATTTTTCCGCTCTCCATCCCCGGAGTTTTGGCGGGCGCGACCTTCGCCTTCGTGCTCAGCCTGGGTGATTTTCTGGCGCCGCTTCTGCTCGGCGGGCCCAGCGGCATCATGATCTCGAACATTGTAGTCAGCTTGTTCGGTGCGGCTTACAACTGGCCTTTGGGAGCAGCGATTTCGCTCTGCATGCTCGTGCTCGTGGTCGGGCTTCTATTCCTGTCAGAAAAACTGGAAAAAAAGTGGAGCTTCCGATGAGTAACAACGGCAGTGTGCACATGTCCCGCTGGTTGCCCTGGCACGCCATCGCCGTTTTTGCTTTTCTTTACCTGCCCATCGTCACGTTGATTGTGTACTCGTTCAACCGCTCGGGCGTGGGTGGATTCCCCCCGCACAACCTGACCCTGGACTGGTACCGTATGCTTTTTTCCGACTACGCCATCTGGACTTCCGTTCTCAACAGCGTGTTGGTTGCGTTTGCCGCAATGGCAATTTCGCTTGCGTTTGGGATCCCGGCGGCGCTGGCGTTGGATCGGGCAAACTTCCCCGGCAAGGCCCTGTTCCGCCGGCTGGTGCTGCTGCCTCTGATTCTGCCGGGCATCATCACTGGGCTTTCGCTGCTGATGCTCTTCCGCGAGGCAGACGTGAAGCTGAGCCTAGTCACCATTGTGCTGGGTCACGGCACGGCCCTTATCTCGGTCGCCACGACCGAGGTCTTCGCGGGCTTGCAGAAACTCGATCGCGCTCAGGAGGAAGCCTCGCTCGATCTGGGCGCCAATTACTGGCAAACTTTTTGGCGCGTAACCATTCCAAACCTGCGCTTGTCGATCATCGGCGCGGCGCTCCTGATCTTCACGCTTTCCATGGACGAAATCGCAGTCAGTTTCTTCCTGATCGGACGCGACAACACGCTGCCGCTGGAAATCTGGGGAAGGCTGCGGCGTGGCATTACGCCGGAAATCAATGCCATCTCCAGCATCATTTTTCTTTTTTCGCTCGCCGCCATCGTGACTTGGTATCACCTGCGCCTGAGCGCAGAAGGTAAACCGGAGATTGCCGCTGAACTCGTGGAAGCGGCGGCCCAAGGGGACTAGAGTGGGCACGAATCGCAGGGACTTCATCAAATTCGTGGTGGCAGGCTCAGTTGCAGCCGGTTGCCCGCTGGATCTTTCGCTTTTCGCTGCGGAAACTGAAAACCAGCCTGCTGTGGACGGTGAAGACAACAAAATCTGCCACCAAGTGCGCGACGGAAAGGTCTTCGCGCGTCCGCCGGTTTCCGCGCGCCACGATGTAGTCATCGTCGGCGGCGGGGTGAGCGGATTGACTGCGGCCTATTTGCTGCGCCACCGCGATTTTCTCCTGCTGGAAAAAGAGCCACATTGGGGCGGGAATGCCTATTTGATGGAGTACCAGGGAGCCGCCTATGCCACGGGGTCCGCATTCCTGGCGAAGAGCGAGCACGCCTACAACTTTGCACGGGAGATCGGGCTGGAGCCTCTGGCCATCGCCAACCCGGACGGCAGCATTCTCAAAGGTGAGTGGATCCCCGATACCTGGGGCAGCGGCCTCGACAAACTGCCTTACCCGGCTTCGGTGCGGGAGAGTTTCAAGAAGTTTAAGAAAGAGATGCTGGCGATCAATGTGCAGAAGCGCGCCAGCGAGCTCTACAGTGTTCCCTTCTCAGATTTCCTGAAGGGTTACCCGGAAGAACTCAAACAGTGGTGGGACAATTACGGGCCCTCCAATTGGGGAGCGGCTAGCAGCGATACCGCAGCGGCGCTTGCTATCTTCACATTGCAAGACATTGCAGGAGAAGAACGCAAAGATGATCGTTACACCTGGCCCGGAGGGCTGGGTGCAATCACCAAGAAATTGGCTGAGCTCCTGGAAGCGAAATTCGCCGACCGCATGCGGTCAGGCGCCACAACCGTAGCCGTGGTCTCGGACAAGAGCGAAGTACAAGTAACCTACGTGCAAGGTACGGAACTGAAAACTGTCGCTGCCAAGGCAGTGATTATGGCCACCCCCAAGTTCATCACCCGGCGCATCGTGGATGGCCTGCCGGAGAAACAGAGCGAGGCCATGCACAAGATCCACTACATTCCGTATCCTGTGGTCAACCTCATCTTCGATAAGCCGGTGTTCAACAAGGCGGCTTCCAGCAGAAGTACAACATCCTGAGCTGCTACACCCCTATGCAGGAAGAGGAGCGTGGCTACCTGCTCACCGAAGCGAGCGCACGCAAGATCGCGGCCAAGGTGCTGCAGGACTTCCAAAAGCTCTTTCCGGGATCAAATGTGGATCCGGTGGAAGTGCACATCTACCGCCGCGGCCATCCCCTGTATATGTCCACTCCCGGTCTTTACACGCAGGTGCAGCCGCTGGTGCGGCAGCCGATGGACCGTATATTTTTCGCCAACACTGATTCGGAGGGTCCCGAATCCACCACCAGCCAGGCGATCAATGCCGCCCGGCGCGCCGTGAAAGAAGTGGAGAACCGGTTGGCAGGAAAGCCGGTTTCAAAAGAGACTGCCGCGGCAAGCTGATTCGCACTTGGCCTGTGAGCCAGTACCAATTTTTGTCATCCTGAGCGTAGCGAAGGATCCGCATTTTGCTGATCTCGAGGAAATCAGATTCTTCATAGGCTGGAAGCCCATTCAGAATGACAATATTTCGATCTTTCCGTATTAGATTCCGCACGACAACATCCCTCAAAAGCACCTGCGCATAGTAAAGTGGTGACAGAGGGTTTCTGCTGGCCATCCATACCATAGCGAAGGAAATCATCGTTTGAGCATCCGCAACATAGCCATCATTGCGCACGTAGATCATGGCAAGACCACGCTAGTGGATGCCATGCTGCGGCAGAGCGGTACGTTCCGCGCCAACGAGACACTGGTCGAGCGGGTGATGGACTCCAACGAACTGGAGCGCGAGCGCGGCATTACCATCCTGGCCAAGAACACCGCCATCTTTTGCCACAACGTGAAGATCAACATTGTCGACACACCCGGCCACAGCGATTTCGGCGGTGAGGTTGAACGCGCACTGAAAATGGTCGACGGTGTGATGCTGCTGGTAGACGCGAGCGAAGGCCCGCTGCCGCAGACGCGTTACGTGCTCGGCAAGGCGCTCGAGGCAAATCTTCCGCCCATCCTGGTCATCAACAAAATCGACCGCTCCGACGCGCGCCCGCAGGAAGTACTGAATGAAGTCTACGACCTGTTTATTGATCTCGAGGCCAAAGAAGATCAGCTCGATTTCCCGGTCCTGTACACCAATGCCAAGGCAGGCACGGCCTGCACGGACATAAGGGGCGCCGGGGAGAATTTACAGCCGCTGTTCGAGGCGATTATCGAGATCATTCCCGAAGCCAAAGGCGATCCGGCCGGAGCGCTGCAGATCCTGGTGGCGAATCTCGACTACAGTGATTATTTAGGACGGCTGGCCATCGCGCGTGTGTTCAACGGCACCCTGCACACCGGTGAAGAGGTTGCCATCGCGAAGCTGGATGGCTCCGTGCAGAAGACGAAGATCACCAAACTCTTTTCGTTCTCCGGTCTGAAGCGGCTCGATATCACCCAAACGACGCTCGGCGATATCATCGCCGTGGCAGGGGTCGAAGACATTACTATCGGCGAGACCATCACCAGTGCCGAAAACCCGGCGCCCCTGCCACCCATCACCATTGATGCGCCCACCATCGCCATGCAATTCACGGTGAACACGTCGCCGTTTGCCGGACGAGACGGAACTTACGTTACCTCGCGCAACCTGCAAGAACGCCTGCAAAAAGAATTGCTGACCAATGTTTCCATGCGCGTGGAAGAGACCGACAGCACCGATTCGCTTAAAGTGATGGGCCGGGGCGAGCTGCAGCTTTCAATTCTGATTGAGATGATGCGCCGCGAGGGCTATGAGCTCATGGTCGGCAAGCCGGAGATCGTCACCAAACGGGTGGATGGCAAGCCGATGGAGCCGGTGGAGCGGCTGACAGTGGATGTGCCGGAGGAGTTCATCGGCGTAGTTATGGAGCAGCTCGGCGCGCGCAAGGGCGAGGTCGTCAACATGCACAATCACGGCTACGGCAGGGCTCGAATCGAGTTCCGGGTTCCCAGCCGTGGGCTTATCGGCCTGCGCAGCCAATTGCTCACGGACACGCGAGGCACCATCGTGATGAACTCGCTGTTTGATGGTTACACCGAGTGGCAGGGCGCGATTCCGCAGCGGCCCACGGGAGCGCTGGTAGCCGACCGGCCCGGCGTTTCTACCGCCTATGCGCTTTGGAATCTGCAAGAGCGCGGCGAATTGTTTGTCGGCCCCGGCGTGGATGTTTACGAAGGCATGATCATCGGCGAAAACGCCAAGGATGCCGACCTCGACGTGAATGTCGTGCGCCAGAAAAAGCTGACCAACATGCGCGCTTCCACGGCCGACGAAGCCATTCGCCTGGTGCCGTTCCGCCAATTGAATCTGGAGCAGGCGATCGAGTTCATCGCCGACGACGAGTTCGTAGAGGTGACACCCAAGTCGCTGCGTCTGCGCAAGAAAGTCCTGCAGGCAAGCAAGCGCAAGAAGAGCGCGATGGTCACGGTAGAAGAGGGGTCTTGATGTCTTGCCCGGCTCCTGCAAAAGCTCAAAAAACTGCCACCAGCTTGAAGATGTTTCTCATACCCTGCAGTTGCGGCACGACTTTTGCCGTCTCGCCGCAATGCGATCAACGGGGCAGCCACTGGAGCCGGTTCCTGAAGTGTCCCAACTGCGGTAAGCGGCACGACCCGCGTAACCGGCTGCTGCATCTTGTTTATCATCGCGAAGGATGCTGGAAGGCTGACGATTGCTAGCGATTGCCAATCCGCGCCGCGGAACTGCAGATCCCTCGATTTGCCCCCAGCGCGCGAGAGCGCCTCGAGCGGCGCTCGGGATGGGCGATGGGAGAGTAAGAGTGTGACGTCGCGAGCCAAAGAACATCCCCGGCCACTTCGCGTAGCAGTTGTGGGCGTGGGGAATGTCGGTGCAACCTTCGCCTACGCTCTGCTGTTCAGCGGGCTGGCGGCGGAAATCGTGCTGATTGATGTCAACCGCGCCAAAGCGGATGGCGAGGCCATGGACCTCAACCACACCGTACCCTTCACCTATCCCACCAAAATTTGGGCGGGCGACTATTCCGATTGCTTCGGCGCCACGGTGAGCGTGCTGGCGGCAGGCGCCCCTCAAAAACCTGGCGAGACTCGCCTCAACTTAATAAAGAAGAACGTCGCGATCTGGCGCGAGATCGTACCCAAGGTGGTGAAACATAATCCCGAAGGCATCCTGTTGATCGCCACCAACCCGGTCGATGTGCTCACCTATGCAGCATGGAAGCTCTCGGGGCTTCCGCCCGGGCGGGTGATCGGCTCTGGCACGATCCTCGATACGTCGCGCTTCCGTTACCTGCTCAGCCAGCACTTCGGGGTGGATGCGCGCAGCATGCACGCTTACATCATCGGCGAGCACGGCGATAGCGAGGTGCCGGTGTGGTCGTCGGCCAACATCGCCGGCATGCGTCTGGCGGACTTCTGCAAAGCCCAAGGCCGGCCTTATGACCAGCAGGCGATGGAAGAGATTTTTGTTCAGACCCGGGATGCCGCCTACCGCATCATCGAGCGCAAGGGCGCGACCTACTACGCCGTGGCCGCGGGTCTGATGCGCATCACCCAAGCGGTTCTTCGCGACCAGAGCACGGTGCTCTCAATCTCCAGCTTGATCGCCGATTATTACGGAATGACTGATGTCTGCTTCAGTTTGCCCACCGTGATCGACCGCAGGGGTGTCGACAAGGTCCTGCGCCTCGAATTAAGCGCCCAAGAGGTCGAAAAGCTGCGACATTCAGCCGAGGTGCTGAAGGCAACCCTCAACCAGCTCGAACTGTAGTAACCTCGCTGCCGGCTCCCCGGGGAGCCGGTTGCGTCCCGCTACGTTCGGCGAACTGGTCTGCTCGCGGAATCGCTTCCCATAATTACCAGACCTGCTATACTTTCCCCGCATTTGACTGTTCGCCAGCTCCGGCTTTTCAAGCGCGGCTAACCAGCCTCTGCTTTTCCGCCGAAGTCAGCCACACTCAGATAGCTCACTCAGAGGCAATTCGCTTGAAGAACATCTTTGTTGGGAACCTCGACTTCAACACCTCGGAAGACGAACTGCGCCATCTCTTCGAGGTCTACGGGCAGGTGGACCGCGTCAGTATCATGACCGACCGGGAGACCGGGCGTTCGCGCGGGTTCGGTTTTGTGGAGATGGCCAACGCGGAAGAAGGAGAGAAGGCCATCGCTGGCCTCAACGGCAGCCAACTGGGCGGGCGAACGCTGAACGTAAACGAGGCGCGTCCCAAGGTGGAGCGCAGCGGCGGGGGCGGCAGGGATCGTGGCGGTCGCGGAGGTGGTGGCGGCCGGGGCCGCTGGTAACTAATGCAGTCAGCGCCACATCCATTAGCAATCTGCTCTTGACCACCCGCAGTGCTGAGCCTGAAATCAGGTCGCGTGTGTCGGAAGTCAGGTTCCGTAGACCTTAGCCCAAGAACTCTGCCCTGTTCCGCCGACCCGGGACAGGCTGAGCCCCCAGCGCTCAATTGATAGGGCAAAGCTCCCGATGTAAACTGAATTCTGCGCGCCCGTAGCTCAGCTGGATAGAGCGATTGCCTCCGGAGCAATAGGTCGGGAGTTCGAATCTCTCCGGGCGCGCCAGACTTCAACGGCTTACAGATTCCACCCTTCCTCGCGTGTGCAGAACGTGTGCGTATATCTGTCTATGCTCGCTCCACGCCCCATTGAATCGAGCGCGATACGCTGGGTCCACACGCGGACTCTCTTGCGGATGCAGCGACTCCCAATTGGCCGCCATCTCCCAAATCAGATCCTTCAGCTTATCGACGCGCACGCCGATGAGCCGCAGCGGCTCAGGAAAATCGCCCGTGCCAAGGTTCTGCAGCAAGACAGAAAGCGGATTCTGGACTAGTGGTCGCCGACTCTTCCTCAATTCGGTTGTGTCCGAGTAGGCCGTCATCCGACCGGAATCGGGGAGTGGGGTCCAAGTGACTTACCGGAAGAGGACTTCTGGCTCGCGTCAATCCGCCTTGTTTCCTCCACGTTACTTTCGGGTTTCAGCCCCCCATCTGTCAGTATCGTTGTTATCCGCATAGGTGCAGAATTCCCCAAGCATGAATTTCAGCGCCCGCTCTCGACTTGCGATCCTCGCTGTACTCGGTGTTGTGGCTGCCGCTGCACCGAGGTCGAAGCAGCCTGAATGGCATGTCAGTAGTCTGAAGGCAAGGATAGTGATCAATCCTGACTCGTCCCTGCTGGTTGATGGGACTCAAATCATCCCTGAAAGCTCCGACCCCAACTTTGGCCTGCGTTGCGAAATTCCGATTGGAGAATGTTTCGCAGGTCGCATCGACGAAGTGTGGTCGGCCCTACGGTTTCGGCCACTGGAGATGTGAAGTCACCCAAGTAGATGCAGGCAAAGAATCGAGCGGCCATGTTCAGTCATCGAAAAAGAAGGCAGTGGAGTGGAGTGTGAAACGTTGCTGAAGCACCTGAAGAAACTCGGAGATGAGATTTCCACGTGGCCAAGTGTCTCGGTTCACCCACACCGCTTTGGAGGCAAGGAATTCCGTTTCGGAAGCGCAGAAGTCGGCCACATCCATACTGGCGGGGGTCGTTGACATTCCTTTTCCCCGCTCAGAAACTCGATGGCGAGTGAGGGTAGCTCGCTAATGTTCACCCTGTCCAGATACCGATTTCGAGTTCCATCGTCCACTACAATCCCGGCAGGGTCTCGGACGGTAGGAACCCTTCGACGAACTTCCTATCGTCCTGCCTTCTGATGGCCTCCGTCAATTTGCCCGCAGCCAGTGCGGAGCGCAGGCTTTTCAGTGCGTTCGTGTTGGACTGATAGCTCTGCTCAATCGTCGCATCAGATCGGGGTTGTTGATCCAGGCTTCGACAAGTTTCAGCGCGACGCTGGCTGCCCACGGATGTAGTGGGGCTTGGTGGCGCACATCGGCCTTGCAGGACGATGGGGGCATCTGCTATCCATGTCCGGTCTATGGACGAACTCACGGAAGCTGACGTCCGGAAGATTGAGCAGATCCATTCAAGCTGGATCGAGTTCGAAGTCGCTGGAGAGGATCACAACTTGATGGCGTTGTGCGCTGATGACATCGAGTTGTGGCCGCCTGACGCGCGGCCGCTGCTTGGACGCGCGGCGGTTTCGGCGCAGATGGCGCCTGGGACGAAGAGAATTCACTGCATTGAGATTATCGATCGTCGTATTCGAGGTTCAAACGCGGTTGCCTACTTGACCGCAAGCTACAAAACTACGTTTTCCTCGGCGGAAGACTCCACCCCTAAACAAGCCCTCGGAAGCCATCTGTGGATACTACGAAAGCGGGCCGGTACGTGGGTTGTCACTCTCGTGAGCTGGTCATTGTGGGGCCGTGCCGCCGTTTCCGGGGGTTATCAGCCGCCTCGGGCCACGTCCTGAAAACCGCCGTTTCTTTAAGAAAAATGAACTGGTCCTAAACGTAACCGTTTTGGAGAGAATCACAGGCGCAGCGTAGTGGTGATAGCCGGTTTCAGTCATCGGCCTTGCGGCATTGCCCTCAGGCTACTTGTTTGCGGAAAGCAGCGACCGCCTCCCCGTCGTTCCCGTACACCTTGAGTATTGTGTCTAGCTTTGTGCGTCGAAGCACATCATTGACACGCTTGCTTGGAGAGACCAGCTTGAGTTCGCCACCTCGGTTTTTCGCGGAGACAGAGAGTCCAACGAGGATACCGAGTCCTCCGCTGTCGATGTAATGCACCCCCTTCAGGTTAACAACAATTTTCGGGCTTCCCGCGAGCATCTTTCCGACTCTTTCCCGCAGGACTGCGCCCTCATCGCCAAACACGATGCGACCGTCGCAACGAAGGACGAACACGTCTCCCGATATCTCCGTCTGGACTCTTAGGGGCATTCCAATACTGCTCCGAATTCACAACGATACTGCAGAATTTAGTCGGGTGTAGTCAAGAGTGCCCGAAAATAACGCTTTCGACCCAGTTCTACAAATGGTTTCCGCGGCATCAGAAACCGCGAAGCCACGAGGTACACATGCTTCGGTGTGTGCCGCCCTTCGCGATGTCTAAAAGCTCCACCCGCCCCAATCATCCCCGGCCTGCGTTCGGGATCAAATCACGCCTGTGAAATCTCTGCTTTTACTAAAGACATACGAGGGAATACACTAGCCGCTATTTTGTGGGCCCGTCCGCGAGGCAAGCAAAGAAGCATTCCTTTCAAGAAAGGGAGGAGGCTAACTATGTGTTCCCGATTGCTCCCACTTTTTGTATTCTCGTTGGCTACCAGCGCACTGTTTGCGCAGTCCACGCCCCCGTCACCAGACCATGAACCATCGGTCCAATCCCTACTTGACCGTATCCAACAGTTGGAGAAACGGATCAGCGAACTTGAGAGCCACGAACGCAAAGAGGCGGCAGGCCAGACCGTCAGTTCAGATTCGCAGGTCGTGAGTGACAGCAAACCGGCGCAGGGTAGCGCCACGCCCACACAGGTGCCGCACCCTGAGCATGCGGCCAGCCCGACGACAGTTAGGGAGGCGGAAGTCCATTACCCTTCCCTGCAAATCAGGGGATTTGGGGACGTGGACTTCTCGGCGACGGACCAGAAAGGTTCGACGAGCGGCTTCAATCTGGGGCAATTCGTGCTGCACTTTGCTTCGCCGCTGTCCGAGAAAGTCAGCTATTTCGCTGAAGTCAGCTTCACGGCGCAGCCGACGGGGTACGACCTGAACCTAGAACGCACCATCATTCGCTACGACTACAACGACTACTTCAAGGTGTCGTTTGGCAAGTATCACACCCCGGTGAGTTATTGGAACACTGCGTTCCATCACGGGGCATGGCTGCAGACGACGATCAGCCGGCCGGAGATGGTCAAGATTGGGGGAACGTTCATTCCCATCCATTTCGTAGGTTTACAAGCCGAAGGGAACATCCCCTCGGGTGGCCTGGGCTTGGGCTACAACCTGGGACTGGGCAACGGCCGGTCCTCCAACTTCAGCAAAGCCGGGGACAGCGGTGATTCCAATAACAACCGCGCCTGGGTGGCCAATCTATTTGCCCGGCCTGCCCGGCTCTACGGCCTGCAGTTTGGTGGCTCGTATTATCGCGACAAGCTCACTCCGCAATCCGGCGTAAACTTCGACGAGTGGATCGCCTCCGCCCACCTGGTCTGGACTAAGCAACACCCAGAACTCCTGGCAGAGTACGCCAATGTTCATCACCGGGACTTGCAAACGTCGCAGACATTCAATACCACGGCATACTATGTGCAACTGGCGTACCGGCTTGCCTGGCAGGAAAATAAATGGAAGCCGTATTATCGCTTCGAGTATATTCATAGGCCGAACGTCGAACCGGTTTGGGACTTCCCGGAGATGCCAAGCACGGTAGACCTGGTGGGTTCGACGGTTGGGGTGAGATACGACATTACGAACTATGCCGCATTCAAGGGCGAGTATCGAAACAGTCGTCACGGGGTAGGCGAACCTCGTGTCAACGGGGCATTTTTCCAGACTGCGTTCACCTTCTAAGGGCGCCATGAGGGCTTATTGGCAACCCGCGTGCGGCAGCTTGATCCTGGGCTGGATATGCCTATGCTGCCTGGAAATTGCAGCAGCGCAGGGCCACGAGGTTGATGTGGCGGTGGTGGTCCACCCCGATACGCCGGTGAGCAACCTGACGCTCGTCGAGGTGCGCAAAGTATTTCTTGGCGAACGACAATACTGGAGCGCCAATGTTCCAGTAGTTCTGCTAATCCGCGCTCCGGTGGCGCGAGAACGCAACGTCGTGCTGAAGACCATCTATCAGATGTCGGAGTCCCAGTTCAAACAGTACTGGATCGCGAAAATCTTTCGTGCGGAAGCGGCTTCCGCTCCCAAGGTGGTCTACTCCAACGACATGGCCAATGAATTGGTGACCGCCATTCCAGGTGCGATCGCCTTCGTCGATGCTCGAGATGTGCGGCCGGAAACCAAGGTGATTCGAGTGGATGGTCGGCTGCCCGGGGAAGCGGGCTATGCACTACGATGATGGGGGTGGCTAGGCGGGTCACTGGGGCATGGCCAAGCGCTGCAGTAACTGCTGAAATCGTGGATCGGAGCGGATCTCGTCGAAAGCAGGCTCGACCTTCAGATAAGTCAGCTGGCTATCGCGTTCGTTAAAGGCTTGCTCCAGCCAAACCAGGGTTTGATCTTTCTCCTGGAGCCGGGCATGTATTTGCGCGATGTTGTACGGGGAAACGTAGCGCTGTTTGGAAACTTCTTTTAACCCTTCGAGTGAGCTTTGCAGCACTCCTGCGTACCCGGATTTGCGATAGTCCTCGCCGATGGCCGCGGCAAGGTCGGGATTGCCTGAAAGGGTCAAGACCTTTTGGCGCTCGCCAATGGCCTCCCTGTACATGCCGCTTTGGGCATAAGCCGCCTCGAGGGCATGCTGTGCGGGTACGAAGTTTGGATCCAGATCGAGCGTCTTTTTCAGTTGTTGTATGGCGGGCTCGTATTGCCGGGCAAAATAGAGCTGCAGTCCGACGCTGGTATTGATGGGCAGGGAGAGGGGGTCGAGGTCTTGTGCCTTCTTCAGTTCGACCCTGGCTTCTTCCAGGCGGCCCAACCTGATCAGAAAATCGCCGTACCATTGGTGAGCGGTGGCGGAATTGGGGTCAAGCTGAAGGGCGCGTTTGAATTCAGTTTCAGCGCCCAGCCAATCCCAGTCATAAGCCTCCCGAACTAGAGCCAGAGAAACGTGCGCCTCAGGCAGCATGTCGTCGATCTTGAGAGCCTGCATGGCTGCCGATTTAGCGTTTTGCCGCACTCGCTTAGGGGCAACGTAGCCGGAATCACCCAGGAAATTATAGGCACCAGCGAGACCAGCATAGGCCAGCGCGTAATTCGGATCTCTCTCAACAGCCTGATTGAAATAATCGATGGCCTTGGTGAAGCCTCCTTCAGTCCACTTGTTCCAATAATAAAGACCCTGAAGGTAGAGCTGATAAGCCTCGGGATTCTCAGTGTAGTGCTTGGTTAACTGAGGGGCTTCCTGGCCGGTTAGTTTGGGCCGCAGGTTGTCGTAGATCTCCTTGGAAATGTCTTCCTGGACGCTGAGCAGATCAGCAACTTTGCGGTTGTATTGTTCGCCCCACAATTCCGATCCGTCGGCAACACTGACTAAATCAGTTTGAATCGTCAAAGTATCGCCACGTTGGGCAATGCGTCCCAAAAGCACAGCATCGACATTGAGGTCCTTTCCCACCTTCTTGGCAATGATTTCGCGGCCTTTGTAGCTGAATACTGTGCTGCGGGCCATGACACGCAGATCCGGGATCCGGGAAAGGCTGCTGATGATCCCGTCGGTCACGCCATCTGCTAGATACTCAATATTTGGGTCTGCACCTACATTGACGAAAGGCAGCACGGCTACGGAGTGAATCCGCCGGGATGCGAATCCATTCCACATTCGCTCGCGCCAGCTGCGCGGAGCCACGGCTACCAGCAGGACGAGCAAGGCGCAAGTCACCGCTGCAATGAGTGCGCGTGAGCGCCAGCGAGTTTTGAAGCGTTCCGGCACTGCTAAGGTGGGAACACCGGATGATTCGCTATCCCGTTTGACACG